>Ga0256405_10009231_pt1 | contig 13599 bp, 11 predicted proteins | sample RumenRJG_02DNA_FD_189096 | JGI IMG/M metagenome (GOLD analysis project Ga0256405, IMG submission 189096) | Bovine rumen microbial communities from Lethbridge, Alberta, Canada - RJG_02 | ecosystem: Host-associated > Mammals > Digestive system > Stomach > Rumen | place: Canada: Alberta...
CCAAATCATGTAAGTGATATGAAGCTAACATCTGATGGACGCTACTTCGTAGCGAAGGATGCAGGTAACGTTATCATCGCATGGGATGCCAAGACGCATAAACAGGTTCTTTACTACGACGATTACCAGCAGGAAGCTGATGACTATTATCTTATCGGAAATGACAAATTGGTGATCAACTGCCGCAGGAGCGTAAGAGCTTTTGACCTTACAACTGGTGAAAACATATGGACTCTTGAAGATGGCGAGGGCGAATACAAATACAGCTATGTAAGTGGAGTTTTCCCTTATAAGGATGACACTATTCTTGTAATTACCGGTGATTCAGATGTAGATGTCATATCAATGAAAGATGGCACTGTTAATAAGAGCTTTACTATGACTGCCGAGGATGAGGCGGAAAGAGTTTATATCAGCCATTTTGCAGTTTCAGAGGATGGGAAAAAGATCGCCTTTACAACTTCGCCAGGCTATGGATTTGGTGACGGTGTATTTACGCTTCATGAGTATGACGTAGAAAATGGCCAGCTTATAGATTCAGAAGAGCAAAAAGGCTGGGCACGTCAGATACAGTACGTAGGTGATAAGGTGATCCTTGACGTACCTCCTTATGAAAGTGGCACCAGCAGTTCAAAAATGTATGACTATGACTTTGTCACAGCCGGGCATTCACATGTTGACTGCTTTTCATCGGGGACACTTTCTCTTGACTGGGAATCTGAACTTGTAAGCTATGATGTCAGCATCAAATCAAGATTTGTTCCTATGTCCAATGGAAATTTTGCCTACTATACAGGAGATACCTGTAAGGTCTGGAATCCTCAGACAGGAGAGGAACTGGGAGACTACAGATTAAATGACTCGATCATCGATGCCAGCGACATAGACAAGGACGGAGAGCTTTTATTCATAACCCAGGGTGGTGCAACAGGAAGCCCCAGCACAATGGGAGAGACCAAGGGAGTTGCGCTTCTTAAGAGGTTTATGGATAACCTTTCAGATGCAGTGGTTGGAAATGGTGTTTATGTCCGTGGATACTTAAGCAGCGAGATAGTTTACTACGCTTCCGGGATCTATGACGAGGACTGGACAGGTATTGAAAGTGTTCCTGAATTTGACCTTGATAACATCAAGTACTGCAGTGCAGGAAATGTACTGTGCGTTCTTACAGAGACTGACAGTGGCTGCAAAGTGTTTTTTGTAGATACCAAGGAAAAGAACTACCTTGGAGAGGTGGCTCTTACTGATGGCCTTGAAGCAAGGAATTATAAAGTTCTTGGAGTTTATAACAATGTAATGTACCTTGCAAGCAGCGCAGACTCAAGGTTTGAGATAACCAAGATTGACATAGAGAGTAAGAAAATTGATAAGATCCTTATCAACGACGACTCCTGGGATTTTGAGCCTAAGGCTGTCATGGCAGATGGAAAGATTGTTTATCTTGATACCAAAACTGGCAAAGAAAACAAAGTAGAAGAGATAGATCTTGCCACGGGTGATAAAAAGACTGTGCTTTTGCCTGACTGGGGGCAGGACCTTTACTTCATCCCTGAGTCCAACAATGTATATGTTCGCGCAGAGACAGATTATCTTGTGCATATGGACAATGAAACTTACTCAGAGATTAAGCTTTCAGAAGACTGGGGTAAGACAACTTATGTGGCAGGAGATAAGGACAATAAGATCCTTGCTTTGTCCAATTCTGAGATAATAAGGCTCTTTGATGAGGATGAAAACCTTATTTCTGAGATATCCTGTGGCAATGTGGATCCACTTACCATGAAGATAGAAGAGATTGGTGGTCAGAAGCTTCTCCTTATTGCATATGAAAATGGAACCCTGTTTAGATACAACGCAGAAACAGGTGGCTTTTTAGGTAAGACTGATCTTTCCGTTTCTTACATGTCTTACATGTATGATTCATCCTTTGAAGTGGATGAAGAGCATGGGCTGTTATATGTGAAAGTGGGAGATATCCTGGATATCATTGAGACTGATTCCTGGATCGAGACTACAAGGATATTGTACTGTCTTGGATGGGATAAAGAAACAGATACCTTCCTTACCTACAGTTATGATAAGAGCAGGAAGGAAGGCAAGGTCGGCTATTTTGAGCACTACAGCGTTGAGCGCCTGATCCAGAAAACAAAAGATTATCTTCAGGGCGAAGAGATGAGTGAGGATCAGATGTCAATGTATGGTATAAGCGGCTGATCAGGTTGCTTTTCTATACAGCCTGTCAAAAAGGCTTCCCTTGATGACATAGATATCGTGGGGATCATCCTCTCTAAAGGCGATATAGTCCCCTACATTACCAAGATAATATTTTTCTTTATCCCAGGCGGTAAAGACTTTAACACCTTTTTTAAGAGGCCTTGCGTAGATATTGGTGGAAGAAGCACCAGCTACTGCAAGGCTTCTTGAATATTCCATGAGATGTTTCTTTTTACCAGTGGAAATATCCTTGATGCTTGGTGGATACTCGAAAGTGGCTTCATATGGAGTATCCTTCATGTTATAGCTCTTAAGGAGCTTTTCTTCTTTTATGGGATATATTTCCCCTTCAATTCCGATCATTACATAAAGGTCTTCTTCAACCTTTACGTCAACATCCCCCTCAAGAGTTCTGATGGAAACCAGAGTTCCAACAGGGAAGAGGTCAGTGAGCCTTGCGCATCCTCTGTCTACAGGAACTTTTTCATACAGAATCATATCTGAAGAGTCAAGAGTTGTATCTTCAGCGTAGATAACGTCGAAGCTGTCAAAGTAGTCCTGCATTCTTTCCTTAAAAATCTCATCTGCGGAAAAGTCATCGATCTTTTCAGGCCTTATTGATCCTCCGGCCTTGTAGATATGTCCGCCGCCACCGCCGATGCCTTCAGCCAGGAACGCAGCCAGCTCATTGGCGTGTACTTCCTTGGTGCAGCTTCGAACTGAAAACTTAACTTCTTCAGGGCGCTCATAGTAAGCAAGGCAGATATCAACGCCAGCAGTTTCCAAAGAGAAGTCACTCATTACGCCAAGGATGTTGGGATCGCAGGGCTCAGCCTTGATGATCATGTATTTTCTGTCACCGTAGTATTCGTAGCCCAGGATGGCTTTTCCTGTTATCTTAAGTTCTCCAAGGGAAATGTTTGAATTGCTCATCTTAACGATGAGACTTTTTTCAATAGAAAGGTCATCCAGCATATCGCGATCCAGGGGATGGGATACCTCGGACAACTTATTGGTATCAGTATACAGGCCGTAGTACAGCGCAGTGGATAGGTCTTTATTGTCTGCTATAAGCTCTTTTGCCTCATCACCTTCAGCGCAGATCATGTCCCAGACAACAGTGGAGGCACTGCCAATATTGCTCCTTACCTCTGAAAGGGCAGGAAGCTCCACAGTCTTTTGATGATGATCGATGATGGCTACGTTTTTAGCCTTGGTGGTGGTTACGTTTCTCTGACCGTACTGGCAGTCGACGCACACCAAAAGCTCAGGCTCATGGTCAAAGTCAGGCTCATATTCTACAGGGATATTAAGCTCATCAAGCATGATCATAAGGTTACTTTTCTGAATCTTATTGCGGCCTCTGTAGATGAACCTCACGTCCTTGCCCTGAGATTTAAAGTATGTAAAAAGGCCAAAGCCTGAAGCAAGGGCATCTGCGTCAGGATTGTCGTGGCACTGAATGACTATATCGTTAAAAGAGCATAGATCCTTAAGTTTCATTTGATTTCCCCCCGGAAATAGTTTTTACCTAAAAATTGTATCATAAAAATGTACCGGGGAAGGGCTAAATATATCAGAAGGCGCCCTTTTGTACCACCTTGAACTTCCTTGCATAGCCAATAGGGTTGTAGCTTTCCTTTGCCTTTCGAAGGCCTTCGATGCCCATATCGTCCTCTCTATTTACCAGTTCTGCGTCTTCATAGGAGTTTAGAAGGTACTGCTGGTTAATGACCTGATAGATACCAGGAATATCAGAGTTGGCTTTTTCTGTACTTACAACCACCATTTTCTCTTTCCTGTTGTAGGAGCCGATGCAGAAGGCCTCAAGATTATCGTCTATGAAAATGCCTCCAACCCTGAAGGTGATCTTGTCGCAGTTTCTAAGGATGTCTAAAACGCCTTCTTTTTCACTAAGGAGAGTGTCACGGCTATCTATACCGTCTTTCAATCTGTCCTCCACCCATTTTTTCATGAATATCTCGAGGAAGTATTCATCCTTGCAGCACATGGTCTCATAGGACCAGCGGCCTTCGTATTCTTTCATGAACTTGTTGACAAGATTTCTTTTTTTCTGAAATTTCTTTCCAGGAAGGGTGCGAAGATCCTCTGCGCTGTAGAGGTAGTCCTTAAGGTCAGTCTCTTCCGTAACCTCATATTCGGGGTCAGTGAAAAGAGATAGCTTCTCCATGGCATCCTCATCTGCAAGATGGATCTTTAAGGGAGCATGGAGAGTATCGTTAAAATACCTTTTTAGTATTTCAAAGTAATGGGGGAGTTCTTCTTCCCTGCAGTAGGGCATTGCAGCGAAATAACCTTCCTCATCCTTCATAAGGATCAGTGCTGCATCATCCTCCATGTGAATCTTGGCATTATAGAAGCTTTTCCATATATATGTATCAGTATTGTGCTGTCGCAGGTCTTATTGCTCCTAAGGGAGTAGATCTGTGAGAGCTTTGATGTATTGTCGAAGGATGGTGCTATAAATTTAAGTTGTGTAGTCATACTAGTATATCACTTTTTAATTAACTACACTTTATGGTTCATACATGGTATACTTAAAGAAACAACTAAGAGGTATACCTATTATGAACAAACCGAAGGCATTACAGCTTGATCCAGAACATAAAACACAACTTGAGAAACTTGTTAATTCAGGCATGACGCCTGTCATAATTGCTCAAAGGGCAAAAATTCTACTGTATAAATCTGAAGGCAAGTCCAATGATGCCATAGCTGAGGAACTTAACATTAATAAGCGTACAGTTATTTTGTGGACAAACCGTTATGCTGAGCGGGATCAAGAGGATGATCTTGATACATTACTCAGCGTTGCCAAAGGCCGTGGATGCAAAGATGAAATTACTGGCGAAGCAAGAACCTGGCTCATCAGTGTTGCTTGCACCAAACCCAAGGAACTTGGATACGCTGCTGAAGTCTGGACTACTAAAGCTCTCACTGAACACATCCGTAAAGAAGCAGCAAAAGCAGGTTTTGATAGACTTGCCACTATATCGGAATCTGGTGTATACCAGATCCTTAATAAATCACACATCAAGCCGTTCAGAATTCAGTATTATTGTGAACGACGCGATCCGGATTTTGATACAAAGATGCACAATGTTCTTCTTGTATACAAGCAGCTTTCACTTCAATTTGATGAAGAAGGAAATCTGATCCCAATTGAAGGCCAGACAACACATGTCCTTTCGTATGATGAAAAACCCGGAATACAGGCAATTTCAACAACAGGGGACGATCTTAATCCCACCGAAGAACATGGCACAGTAAAACGTGATTATGAATATAAGCGTCTTGGTACAGTATCGCTTTTAGCAGGTATTGACCTGCAAACTGGAGAGGCTATTCCACTTGTAAGTAATACTCATAACAGTAAGGATTACATAAACTTCCTACATAAGCTTGATGCCAAATATCCAAAGGAAGATAAGATCCGTCTTGTATTGGATAATTTAAAAGTGCACTCTTCCGTGGAAGTTCAGGATTACTTAGCAACTATACCTGATAGATTTGAGTTTGTGTTTACGCCCAAGCATGCATCATGGCTTAATTTGGTTGAAGGCTTCTTCAGCAAAATGACAAAACAGATGCTAAGAGGCATTCGTGTAGAATCAAAAGAAGAACTGGTAACTCGTATCTACAAGTATTTTGATGAAATCAATGAAACACCTGTCGTTTACCATTGGACATGGCATTTAGATGATATTGATCCATCTGAAAGTGTAGTTACTGAAACATTTTCAAAAAGTGTAGTCAATTAAAAAGTGTTGTACTAGTTCCTTTCTGTGTATGGCGCCATTATACACCACGATTAAATTGTGCACAATAGAAAATTTTGACATAATTTTATTCAAAAATATGCCGCAGTTTATCTATATTTCGATATAATAAGTATTAGAAAAAAATAATCACTCATTAAGGGGGATATTAAAATGCTAGAGAGAAGAACTATTAACCGAGTTGAATTCCTTGCAAACAGTGTCATTGTAGACAAAGAGACACTTCACAAGTACTACGGACAGGTTAAGAACATCAGTCCTCTTGGAATCGCTATCACTGTAGATAAGAGGATTCCAAATCTTGTGGGAAGAGATATGATCGTTGTTGCTGAGACCATGATCATGTACGCTGAGGTAGTCAGAGAGGACCAGGAAGAGGGAGAAAAGAAATCTGTTGCCTTTAAGGCAAGAAAGTTTACTCCTGATGTGCTTCAGTATCTGTTTGAGCATATTGGTGAGGATGAAGAATAATTAGCTACAGGTTTTATGGAGGAGGCATCTCATGAAAAGAAGGGAAATAACCAATAGGAAATTGGTGTCCGCTCTTACCATTGGCATTTCTGCCATGATGGCTATGCAGACACCTATTACTGCGTATGCAAGTGACGCTGATCTTGATGAGCTGGGAGATGGCGGATCAGGTCATGAGAGCACTGTAGAGACTGGCGATAATTATGAACCAGTAACCAGTGAAGCTCAGGAAGCGGCAGATGTGGCACAGGAGGCTGTGTCTGATAGTGGAGCATCTTCCGGAGCTACAGAGCAGACAGCTACAGAACAGGTGGCTGTGGAGGCAGGACAACAGGCGGCTGATGAGGCTCCGGCAGCAATGGAGACCGCAGAGGCAGCAGCGGATATTATCCTTAATGGAGATGCATCCCAGAATGTAGCGGCAGCAGCTGTTACAGATGTGGCAGAATCCTCACAGAAGGCTGTTTCTGACCTTATTGAGACAGCTGAAAATGTTGTCATGGATACAACGACTTCTGACGGTCAGGAAATTGCAGCAGCTACAACTGACCTTCAGAATGCTTCCCAGAATATTTCTGACGCCAAGGATAATCTGGTGGAGGCGGAAAAAGAGAATAAGGCAGCCGAGAGCTCTTTTGACACAGTAAAAGAAGAGCAGAGGGAGATGCTTGACTGTGCGGAGGCTATAAATCAGACAGCCAATGAGATGCTTGAAGATACCCAGCTTGCAAGCCAGAAGTCTGCTTTGCTTGTGGATTCCATCCAGACAGCAAATAGCATAGATGAGGCAAAAGAGGCGTACAAGGACCTTGAGCAGCTTGTTGATGAAGCTAAGCAGGACCTGGCGCTTAGGAAGGCTCTTTACGACAGACTTACAGCGGAGTATGAGGCGGCTCTTAAAAACCTTGAGACAGCACAGGCAGCCCTTGACGAAGCTGAGGTGAGATTTGAAGCTAAGACAAGCGCTGCAGCCAGTGCAGCACAGGATGCTCAGGCAAGTGTCGATGCAGCTAAGGACAAGGTAGATAACCTTGCTGGAGCCTTAAGCGTTGTTCAGGATAAGCTTGAAGATGAGAAGAAGGCCAATACCATGGCTACGCGCATGGGCGCTAATGATGACAATGCATGGAAGGCTTCATGGAGCAAAGATAATTTAGAGCAGAGCAGAGAGACCATGAGAAATGTAGTGATCAATTACTATATTCCTCAGGTACTTGGACTTGAAGTTATTGATTATACATTTGAACCATCAAAGAAAGGTGTTGATGGACAGGAGTACAACTATACAAAGCTGAATCTTACCTACAAAGATAAGGATGGAAATATAGTTGAAAATGCAACCAAGTACTTTAATTGGGATTCCCTCATAAGGCAGAACTATGATAAGACTAATATTAGTGCAGGCCAGCCGGGCATCGTAGTATTTGAAAAGGATACAATTGAAGTACAGGCAAACCAGTATATAATCGATTACTACAATAATCCGGCAAATAATGTTGATAAAAATGATCTTTCCAATTCCGAAAGAAATAAAAGTTTTAAGGCTGGCAAGCTAGACGTCTACAGCTACATTGATAAAGACGGAAAGCAGCAATTGATCATAAGGGATGAACTGATAAAGGCAGGAGATCTGGCTGTAAGTACTGGTAATCCTGAGAAACCTGAATTTACTTCATATAATGGATTCGAACTTACCAAGGTTATACAGAACCACAACAGTCTCCTACATGATGCTAACTGCCTGATCATAGCGTCCGACAAGAATATCGATAAGTATACTAATAGTGGCACAGATGTATATAAGTGGCACATTGATGGCAAGCTTGATAGTAAGATAGGTGATGTTGTTGCAAACAGTAAAGCCCTTAATGCGTTTATTACAAGCAATGCAACCGACAATGATGCTGCCCAGCTTATCACCAAGTATGCCCAGTACAAGGAAGAGACTGATAAGGCTCAGGCAGCAGCAGATAAGGCCCAAGAGAAGGTTGATGACCTTAATAAGGCAATAGATGAAGTTGTTTCAAAGAGCCTAAAGAGCAGGAAGACCATGAAAGCAACGACTGCTCTTGGTGTTGAGGATATAGCAGGTTACCTTGGACTTAAGGATATTGATGAAGCAGAGGCTGCAAGACTTAATGACCTGAGCGTGGCAGGACTTATCTCTGAGCTTAACAGCTTAAAGGGTAAGGCTGCTGAAAATGCTAATAAAGCCAATGAGAATCTTGAAAAACTACAAAAACAGTATGCAGATGCAGAGCAGGATCTTACAAAGGCTATTGAGAGATTGACACCGCCAGCTAGAAGTGGAGGAAGCGGCTCTGGTTCAGAGAGTTCTGGAGGTAGCGCTGATGCAGGTACGGAAACTGGAGGCGCATTGGCTGATGGCGCAGGAGCTGTCAGACCAGCAGGCACCCTCGCTGCACAGGCCGTTGCTGCCATAGAAGAAGCGGTCAATGAGACTGCACATGCTACAACTGCGGACGCAGCAGGCACATCTTCACAAGCTTCTTATGACGTTAACGCGGCTCAGGGCGGTACTGGTGCAGACGCAGGAGTAGGAGTCACTGCTTCTGAGGATGGCACTACGATAGGTGATGGAGCCGTAGCTCTTTCTGATGCCCCAGCTGGCGCAGGGGAGGCTATAAGTGATGAAATCCCTGAAGATACAGAATTTGCTACAGGTAATACTACAGTAGCAATTGCAGAGGAAAAGACAGCTCTTTCCATGGCAGCTGAGAGTAATACAGTTCCTGAAAAGAAGAGCTTCTGGTGGATCCTTCTCATAGCTATATTGGGTGTTACCGGTGAGAAGATGTACAAAGAGCATATGGAAAAGAAAAAAGAAAAAGAACTGTCAGATACAAAGTAAAAACATCTAAATGTATTTAAGTAGATGACAACAGCCATTAGTGGGTACACTAAGACTGTTGTCATCAGTTTTATAGACTCTGGGAAACTGACTGGAGGAAATGTAATGTCCAATAGATCATCGGATAAGAAGCTTTTGATGGACCTGGGGGGAACGGGGTTAGTGGACCACTTTACAGATTAGAACGGAGAAGAGCAGTAATGATAAGTATTCTTTTCGTCTGCCACGGCAATATTTGCAGATCGACAATGTCTGAGTTTATCATGAAGGACATTGTAAATAAGCAGGGATTATTGGAGCACTTTCATATAGAGTCAAGTGCAACTCATACTGATGAGATATGGAATGGAGTTGGAAGTCCTGTCTATCCACCTGCAAGAGCGAAGCTTCGTGAGCATGGGATTGGAACCGACGACAATGAGCTTGGAGTTTCAGAAAAGAGAGCAAGACTGACATCACGGGGAGACTACGATAAGTTTGACTTTATCATTGGCATGGACAGAGCCAATATGAGAGATCTTGAAAGGCTTTTTGGAGGGGACCCTGACAAGAAGCTATACAAGATGCTGGACTTTACTGACAGGGATGGAGATGTGGCTGATCCCTGGTACACAGGGAACTTTGATGCTACCTGGAGAGACTGCTCTGAGGGGTGCCATGGACTTTTCAGACAGATACTTACTGATCCTGAGTATGCAAAAGAGCTGTCGGATGCAGATAACGACTCAGAGTGGTTTGATGAAGAAAAAGACCATGGTCTTATCCACGACGACTTCCCAAAGGGATGATTTGGTAATTGCATAAAGATACAAATTGTGGTAAGCTACTAACTATGTTTTTGGAAACTGAAATTTCAAAAATGTTGCTAGTAGCTTATTTTATAAGTGGTTATGGAAACTACATGTTAAAACGTGGTACTTGTATCACGTGGTGAGGAGAGAAAAATGGCAGTGCGTATTGTTACGGATTCAGCAAGTGATATTTCTCAGGAGCTGGCTAAGAAATGGGATATAACCGTTATTCCATTAAATGTCAGATTTGGGGAAGAGGAGTTCTTGGACGGAGTTACCCTGAGCGGTCCTGATTTTTACAAGAAGCTGGTGGAAACGGATGAAATCCCAAAGACCAGTCAGATATCTCCTTTTGAATATTCAAAGATATTCAAAGAGGCTGATGAAGCAGGAGATGAGCTTATCTACTTCTGCCTCTCTGCCGGAGTGTCAGGATCATATCAGAGTGCGTGCATTGCAGCTGAGGACTTCTCGGATAACATCCATGTCCTTGATACCAGGCAGTTCTGTATATCTGAGTACATAATTGTACAAAGGGCGGTAGAGATGCGCTCTCAAGGCATGAATGCTGAGCAGATACTTGAAAATATCAAGGAAGAGATGAAAAAAGCTCATGTCATTGCGGTGTTTGATACTCTTGAATATCTTAAGCTTGGAGGAAGACTTCCATCCGCAGCGGCTTTTGTGGGAAACCTCCTAATGATCAAACCTGTAATAACCATTGAAAACGGAGAGGTTAAGGTTATTGGTAAGGCAAGAGGCTCCAAGAACAGTCACAACATGCTCATGGAGTTCGTAAAGAGCCACGGCGGGATAAACTTCGATAAGCCAATTTGCCTTGCGTATTCAGGGTTTTCAGATGAAATACTAAAGAAGTATGTTGAAGATTCCAAGGTTCTCTATGAAGGACACGAAGATAAGCTCCAGTACGCAGTAGTGGGAGCGACAATTGGAACCTATGCAGGTCCTGGAGCTATAGCTCTGGCATATTTTGAAAAAGACTAATCCAGAATGACATCCAAAATGTCATCAAAATCAATCTTGGTATTTACAATCTGCAGGATTCTGGAGGTCTCATCAAGTCTTGCCACCATTCCAGTAACCTTGAGGTACTCGTCTTTGTGAAAGTAGATTACTGAGATGATCATACCTTTTTCTATCATATGCATCTTTTTATCGAGCTCTTTAAGTGAATCTTCGGAGAGCTCGATTTTTGGTACTATTATTTTTTCTTTTGCTGCGATGGCTTCATCCAGGCCCACAACTGCCTTGAAGGGGAGAAACTGCGCAGCCCTCTTATCTGGAGGCATCTTTTGTCTAGCCATTGGCCTTGTGTCCTCCTATCTGATTGTTACGCTCCCTGGTGGTGGCGCCTTCCTCAAAACTGATTCCCTTAAGGATCGCATTTTTGCCAAACTTATTCTTGATCTCAAGGACAGCCTTCTGTACCTTCCTGTCTCTTTCAAGATTCTCTGCAGGCATAAAGAAGGAGTACTGCATGTATTCCTCAGGAACAACGTTATTGCATATTACATACATCCTGCGGATCTCGTAGGCGGGATTAACAATCTGCTGATAAAGCTCTGCTATCTTGGGGATAAGGATGCTGCTGGCGTTGGTCTCGGTATCAAGGCTAAAGGTTCCGCTGACCACCGGAAGCATAGCACTCTTAGCATATCCCACATGAAGGGTAAAGGATTTGCTGACAAGTCCCTTGTCCACCATATCAAGGCACATTACGTCCATCATCTCTTTGGCGATTATAAGCCCCTTATCAAAGCTGTAGTCGCTCATAAGGACCTGGCCCTGAGTGAGAGAGTGGGTGGTGCTGTGATAGGCCTTGATATCTGCAATGGTGACGCTCTCTCTGCCCCAGGCGTGGTCTATAAGAAGTTCGGCGTTGACACCCAGGAGCCTGTAAAGGAGATCTTCATCGCCTCTTGCAATATCTCCCATGGTGCGCATGCCATAGGTTTCAAGTTTCCTTGCAATACCGGGGCCGACACGCCAGAAATCTGTAAGGGGTCTGTGGGTCCACAAGGTCTCAATATAGCTCTTTTCATCAAGCTCGCCTATGAAGTCGGGGGAGTGCTTGGCTGTGATGTCGAGAGCAACCTTGGTGAGATAGAGGTTGGAGCCTATGCCACAGGTTGCGCGGATATGGAGCGAGTTGTAGACGTCATCCATAATTCGCTTTCCAAGTTCTCTGGCAGTCATCTGATAGAGAGATAAGTAGTCTGTCACGTCCATAAATGCCTCGTCAACAGAGTAAACGTGGATGTCGTCCTTGGAAATGTACTTGAGGTATATTGCATATATCTCGGCAGAATAGTTGATATATAGTTGCATCCTTGGGACAGCCATGATGTAATCAATACCATCCGGAATCTCAAAGACCCTGCATCTGTTCTTGACACCAAGAGCCTTCATTGACGGAGAAACTGCAAGACAAATAGTCTTGTCGGTTCTCTCGGGGTCCGCTACGACAAGATTGGTGGTCATCACATCAAGGCCTCTTTCTGCGCACTCCACGGAGGCGTAGAAAGACTTGAGGTCTATGCATATATAAGTCCTTTGTTTATCTAGTCCCATAAATATATTATACGAACGCCTGTTCGGTAAGTCAAGATACGAATAAATCTCTAAAAGTACCTTAAATATGGTAAAATAATAAAAGATTTTTAAATATAGCAAAACCGGTGTTGGGAGGTATTTCATGTTAAAAGATAACAAGATCTGGATCGCCAATAACGAAGCAGGGGAGAACATTTTTCTTTTGCCTAAGATGGCCAATCGCCACGGCCTTATTGCTGGAGCTACCGGAACTGGTAAGACAGTAACGCTGAAGGTTTTGGCAGAATCCTTTAGCGACATGGGAGTTCCTGTGTTCCTTGCTGACGTTAAGGGTGACCTTTCAGGAATGGTCCTTGAGGGTGAGGACAACGAAAATATGCAAAAACGCATTCAGAAGTTTGGACTTTCTGAAGCAGGCTTTAAATATCAGAAGTACCCTGCGGTATTCTGGGATGTGTTTGGCAAGAAAGGAATTCCTCTAAGGACTACAGTTTCAGAGATGGGACCACTTCTTTTATCAAGGATCCTGGGACTTAATGATCTTCAGAGAGATATTCTGTCTATTGCCTTCAAGATTGCTGATGACGAGGAACTTCTTTTAGTAGATACAAAAGACCTTAAGGCTATGCTCAACTATATCTCCGAAAACAATAAGGAGTTTGCAGCAAGCTACGGAAATATCAGCAAAGTGTCGATTTCAGCCATCATGAGAGCTATTGTTTCTCTTGAAATAGCTGGAGCTGAGGACTTTTTCTTTGAGCCTGCTCTTGATATCAAGGACTGGTTTACCACAGGTGAGGGCGGAAAGGGAATGATCAACATCCTTGATTCCACCAGCCTTATCAATAATGGAACTTTATATGGCACCTTCCTTTTG
>Ga0256405_10009232_pt1 | contig 13597 bp, 8 predicted proteins | sample RumenRJG_02DNA_FD_189096 | JGI IMG/M metagenome (GOLD analysis project Ga0256405, IMG submission 189096) | Bovine rumen microbial communities from Lethbridge, Alberta, Canada - RJG_02 | ecosystem: Host-associated > Mammals > Digestive system > Stomach > Rumen | place: Canada: Alberta | collected...
GCTGCTGGCTGAAGATGCTCTGACGGGTGCTACCGCGATCGCATTCCAGACCACGGCTGCTGATTACACGATCTACAACGAGACCGGCGAGAATGTTACCGAGCTCTATCTGTATCCTACCGGATCTTCCGACAAGGGCGACAACCTGATCTCCGGCACTGACGGCGCAGCTGTCAACGGCGGCTACCAGGAAGTTACCTTCGATTCCGTACCGGAAGGCCTGATCGGCGAAGATGGCAAGGTCGGAAGCTTCACGCTGGAATTCACAACGGAATCCGGCTACAACGCTTCCTTCACCAAACTGTCTTATGAAGTCGCTCCGATCATGCTGATCGCTGAAGACGATATGACAGGTGCTACACCGATCCAGTTCGGTGCTCCGACTGCTGACTAACTTGCAGCAGACAAAGCTTCCTCCTGAGCGGGGAAGCTTTTTTATACCTGCATAGATTCCGGATCATTTTGCTTTCCAGCAGGGCAGAAACAGATATACTTTTACATGGCGAGGAGTGAACATGAAAAAGACAGTTAAAAACAATGTTTCCTGGGTAGGCTATCTCGACTGGGACCTGCAGAAGTTCCATGGAGATGACTTCACGATTCACAGCGGCAGTTCTCAGAATGCATATCTGATTCAGGAAGAGAAGACGATTCTCATGGATACGGTATGGGCACCGCATCAGATCGATTTCATCGAGAACCTGAAGTCTGAGATTGATCTTTCCAGCATCGATGCGATCGTGATTCAGCATGGCGAATGCGATCATTCCGGCAGCCTTCCGGCTCTGATGAGAGAGATCCCGGATACTCCGATCTACTGCACCGCAAATGCAGTGAAATCTCTCGAGGGACAGTATGGCAAGCATGGCTGGAATTTCCATACGGTGAAAACCGGTGATGAACTGGACATCGGCAATGGCAAGAAGCTGATCTTCATTGAAATGACATTCCTGCACTGGCCGGATTCCATGGCAACTTTCCTGACCGGAGATAATATCCTGTTCTCAATGGATGCCTTCGGACAGCACTATGCGCTGGAAGAGATGTTCGATGACTATGCAGATCACGAAATACTCTGGAAAGAAGCGATGCGCTACTATGTCAACATCGTGAATCCGTTTGCTCCGATGGTTGCCCGCAAAGTAAAGGAACTCAAGGCAATGAATCTCCCAATTGAGATGATTGCCCCGAGCCATGGTGCAATCTGGCGGAAAGAGGTCAGCAGGATCATCGATGCCTATGCAGATTGGGCAGGACCTTATCAGGAAGATCAGGTCACAGTGGTCTACGGGACCATGTGGCATGGCACTGAGAAGATCGCACATGCAATTGCAGATGAAGTCCACAGACAGTCTCCGGATACCGTCGTTAAGGTCATGAATGTGGATCATGATGCCAAGGATGATATTGCCTATGAAGTATTCCGCTCCAAGGCAGTCGCTGTCGGTTCGCCGACCATTCTCAATGGCGTGCTGGCTTCGGTCGCGTACTGGCTGTACTATATCAAGTCTCTGAAGATGAAGGGCAAGAAAGCAGCAGTCTTCGGATGCTATGGCTGGTCTGGCGAAGGCAACAAGGTGCTGCGCCAGTCTCTGACAGAAGCAGGGTTTAAAGTAGTCGCTCCCGAAATCAAGTCCTACTGGAATCCGGAAGAACCGGAATTCGCAGCCATCCCGGCAATGGTTTCTGCACTGCTGGAAGCAGACAGTCCTGCTTCCGCAAAGCCTGCGGCAGATAAATACCGCTGCCCATGCGGATATATCTATGATCCGGAAAAAGGTGATCCGGAACATGGCGTTCCGGCAGGAACCCCATGGGAGAAAGTTCCGGATACCTGGACGTGTCCGGTATGTCATCTGCCGAAATCAGCATTTCAGAAAATTCAGTAATCTCCAAAAGCAGTACGTGTCTTTGAAAGGCACGTACTTTTTTCGGCATGTTAGAATATATACAGCTATGAGCTATGATCTTTCCCGTATCGCATCTTCGAAATTCAGTTATCAGGATGTCATGAAGGCGTTCTGCCTGGACTATGCAGAAACTGCTTCTGTTCTTTCAGACTGGGAAGAAGCCGGGCTGATCCGGCCGATCCGTTCATCCGGACGGGTTGCGTTTACTCCCTCTTTCTATGCTCGATATCAGAAAATCAGAACGGTGAAAGACCAGACTGCTGAGAGAGAGAGAATCCTTCATCTGCATCCTTCTCTGATCAGCTTCTATCTCAGCCATCTCTCGGACTATGAGAAGATGGAGCCTGAGATTCTGAAACTCAGCAGCTATCTCAGCAGCCATAAGCAGGAGCTGTCCGATCCGGATTGTCTGATGACGGTCAAAGAACGCAGCTACGCCATCTTCGGCAATGAGAAATATCTGGAGCGGCATCATTCTGCAATTCCTCTCTCTGATCAGGAACTGAACTGCAGGCCTACCTATGAACCGTTCTTTGCAAGAGAAACGGACCCGGAAGGAAACGAGATTCTGGTCCTGGAAAACCGTGATCCATGGGACTCCATCTCTTCCCAGCTGAAGCCAGGAATGACGTTTCTCGGCCACCGCTTTTCCATGGTGATTTACGGAGAGGGAAACAAAGTCTCTGTGAAAGATCAAAGCGGCAGCCTGTACGGATTTCTTTCCTCCTGCCGTAGAGCAGATCAGACGGTTCTCTATTGCGGAGATATCGATCGGGCAGGAATCAATATCTTTTCACGTCTATGTGAAGCGGATCCTGAGCTGCAGATCCTTCCATTTCAGGAACTGTATCTCGAGATGATCCATCTTGCTCCGGAAGATCTTTCGGAAGCAGAAGATACCGAGGATCACCGGGACCGGACGTATGATTCTTCGTTCCTGGATTTCTTTGCAGGAACCGATCGGGAACGCATCCATCAGGTACTTGAGAAAAACAAGAGAGTTCCCCAGGAAATCGTGAACCGGAGTGAAGTGCGGAGGCTGCTTGGATGAGAGACTTTCAGAAAGGCTGCGAGCAGCGGGTGCTGCTCGGATACTGTGCGGAATCGATTCTGAACCGGCAGGGGAGGAATATGGAGATCGAAAGCTGGTTTGAAGAAGGCCGGCTGGATGTCATGTTCTATGATGTGCTGCTGTTCATCATGGATTCATCTCTTTCTTCCAGAGACGGAACACCATTAGAAGAAATTGCTGCATTCCTGGCAGAAGACTGCAGGATGTACGGACACGAACTCAGCGGTGCTCAGATTCATTCGCTGGCAGATTATATGGTGCGGGACATTCTGCAGAACGATGGCAGAATCCTGCAGTATCCGATCTATGATACAGAGAAGCAGGTCTGGCAGGACCATACCGTCCGCCTGATTGAAGACTCCATTCAGGATGGAATCATTTTCTATCGGCTCACGGAGCAGGGCTATGACTTCCTGCTGCGTACGAGAGAAGTAGATGCGGAATATGATGGCTGGGTCAGCATGCTGATCATGCAGCGCAAGCTCGAACACCGCAACTTCAGGGAATCCAAGGACCAGTGCAGGCAATGCCTGAATATTCTCCGGAGAGAAGAACAGCGCTTCCTCGATTTCACGATGCGCGTGCGCCAGGATGTTGCCAGCATCGGCCGGAAAGAATATTCGAAGATGATCAGCTCCTACTATGAGAATCTCGATGAAGAGAAGAAGCTCACCGATGAGACCATCAACCTGGTCGAGAAGTTCCGGGCAGAGCTCAGCCGGAATCTGCAGAACCATTTCCATGCGGACGAAGAAACTGCTCAGAACCTGAGCTATCTCAGCGAGATGGCTGACATGCTTGCAATCATCACCGGAGAGGAGGGAAAGCTGCTGGAACAGCGCTATTCCATCAGCAGCCTCTATCAGGAGATGCTCGAAGACAATCTCACGATCTCCCCGATCCGCCGCTACGACTTCGGCAAAGAAGTCATCGATCCCTTTGCAAAGATCAGCGGCAATGCGATGGCAGCCGGATACCGCCGGCTCATCCGGCCTCTGTATGAACCGGAGGCAGAGAAGGTGTTTGATCTTCTGATGCTGTACAGACCAGAGAAGAAGTTTCGGGAAGAAGACCGCAGTGATCTCATCCTGGATACGGAAGAGACTTATGACAGCAGTGATGAGAAAGAAGAGATTGAAGCAATCTCAGAACGATATGCCAAGGTTTTCAGCAGACTGCTGGATTACTGCGCTCTGCATCCGGAAGGATTTGCAGTTTCTGAATTCATCTCGTGGTATGAAGAAGAACTTCAGGAAGACTACCCTGGAAACCGCAATGACAAGTCCTGCTTCCTGATGTTCCTGAATCTCTATGCGATGGGCATAGTCAGACTTGAAGTGGACCCCGAGTCGAATGAAGTTCCGGACAAGGACTTCAGTCTCAATGAAACCCTTCGCCGGCTGCAGGAACAGGATCCGGAGTTTCATGGGATCCGCAGTCTTTCAGTCAGCAGTGAAGATGGAGAAGATCTTTTTGAATTCTATGATCCCGATGCGGATGAACCGAAGCAGATCTACGGAATGAGCCGGATCCGGATCATTCCGGAAATTGAAAGGAATTTGCACTATGACAGACGACAGAAATGAGCTTCATTCTGCACTCCGGGTATTCCGGGCGCTGCTGGATCATAATGGCATGATCTCAAGAACAGATCAGCCGGAGCTTTTTGATCTTTCACAGCAGAAAGAGATCCACGAACTTCTTGAAGCATTCGAACAGGAATTGTCGTTTCATCTGCTGAAGGTTCAGGATCGGCTCTATCTGATTCCTGATATGGAGAATACGACTCTCGGCTTCAGCATGCGGGAATACCGGGAGGATATTTCTCCTTCGGCCAGAGCAATCGATGCTCTGACGGTATCCTATGTGCAGATGTATCTCTGCTGGGAGTTCTATCACGGAAAGAATGCTTCCGATCCGACCGTAAGAACATTTATCCGGATGGAAGAGCTGCTGAAGGATGTCGATGCCCTCTTTGACCGCCTCCGGAAATCCGGAGCAGCCGTCAGCGAAATCGATGCGTCTTCAGAGATGAATTTCGAACTGGTTGCAGAAACGTGGCAGAACCGCCTGATTGAAGAAGAGAACTCCCGTTCTTCAAAGGCAGGTATCGTCCGCATCGCACTGAATCAGATGATCGCCCATGGTCTTCTGCTGAAGGCAGAGGATGAATACCGACCGACCAGAACGCTTCATGACAAATTCATCTACTACTACCTGGACAGCGACCGCGTCCAGGAGATTCACGCAATCTTTGATGAGATGAGCGGGGGTGATTACAATGCCGAGAATTAACCGGATCAGGCTGGTGAACTTTTCGTGGGGAAAACAGCGGATCGATGATCTGATGCTTGATTTCCATGGCGGGCAGAATGCAGAGCTCCGTCTGGAAAACGGCGGCGGAAAGTCTGTGCTCGAACGCCTGATCTATCAGGCGATCTGGCCAGGGGCAACAATCAGTTCGAACCCGATCTCGGACTACCTGAATACGAAGCCTGCTACTGTCGCAGTCGAGTGGCTGCTGGATACGCAGGGAGAACCGGACTATCTGCTCAGCGGCACCGTGCTCATGAAGCAGGGGGTCAGCGAAGAAGATAATACTTCGGTCAATTATTTCTGCTTCCTGAGCCATGATGGCGAGCAGCTGGAAATCCATGATCTTCCCAACGTTCATTCTGATGGCAGAAGAATCACGATCGCTCCGTTTGCGGATGCCCGTCAGTCATTCCGCAATGCCTGCGGCCGTTCCCTGGAAGCCTGGACTTACGGAAAGGGCGATGCCAGCGAGTATCGGAAACGTCTGAAGAGCTTTCATATTTCTGCAGAGAACTGGGATACGCTGATCCGTCAGCTGATCAGCGGCGAAGATCCGTTCAAGGATGTCCTGGAAAAGACCAGAACCGGAGATACGCTGCTGGACCGGTATCTGATTCCGAAGATTGAGGCACATCTTGATGAAAAAGAAGGAGGTCCTTCCAGCACACTGAAGAATCTTGACAGCCTGGTGCAGAAGTCGGCTGAACAGAAGAAGATGCTGAAGCTGAGAGATCTTGTCAGCGGCTATCTCTCTGAAGAACCGGTTCTGCTGGATCATATGCATGCATGCAGAGATGCGGCATCAGAACGGGATCATGCACTGCTCTCTCTTTCTGCATTTGCAGATGCTGTCCGGAATCTGAATGAAGAAAGCAGAATGCGTCTTGAAGAAGTATCGCAGAAGCTGCAGGAGGCAGAACAGCGCGAAACTCATATTCATCAGGAACAGGCTTCTGCCGCCTGGTATGCGGCAGATGAAGCGCTGCGCAGAGCCAAGGCTGACTCGGATTCTCTCGAACAAGAGAAGCAGGCCCTGGATCAGGAGATTGAATCATGCAGGCATGCAGAAGCGATCGCTCAGGGAACCGAGTATCTGAGAAAGCTGGATCAGCTGGATGGAACGATCCGCGGCCTGCAGCAGAAACAGCAGGAATTCTCTGCGGATGAACGTCAGGCTCATCTGCAGGCACTGCAGTATTCTCTGAAGCTTGCCTATGAAGCAGAACTTCAGCACAATCAGGAACGTCTGGATGCCTGCCTGGAACAGCAGGCACAGATCGCTGATCTGCGGGTTCAGAAAGAAAAAGACCTGGCCAGGCAGAAGAAACAGCAGAAATCGCTGACCGAAGAACAGACTGAACTGAAAGTGGAAACCGGCATTGCCGAGAAGAAAGAGCAGGAAATCTTCGCTGAACTGGATCTCGGAATGGAGCTTAACCGCACCCTTGCCGGAGGCTTCAGCAAAGAGGATATCACAGCAGCAGAGCGTATCCTGAACCAGCGGATTGCTGAAGCGAAGAAGAACGATGATGCGATCCGGAAACGCCTCTCTGAACTTCCTTGCGAGCTTTCTGATCTTTCAGAGAAACATGCAGCAGAGCAGACCCAAAAAGAAGCAGACCTGCTTGCGGAGAATGAGGAAAAGAAGAACTATCAGTTTTTTCTGGATCTGAAAGATCGGCTGCTGAGCTTCTTCAGAATGAATGAAATTGCGGAGCAGATGCTCTATTCGGGAGAACTGATTCCGGTTCTTGCGGATCTGCTTCATTCCCGTGAGATCCGTCAGCAGGAAACGGATTTTTCCCTTGGTCTTCTGAAGCAGCTGATCAGGTCAATCGAGAAAAACATCTCGTGTATCCCGGAATCATTTGACAGTCTGCTGAGACGCAATGGCATTGTGTTTCAGACTGGCGAGGAGTTCCTGAAAGAACAGCAGGAATCCGAAGAACTGCTGAACGAACATCCGCTGCTTCCTTATGGAATTCTCGTCGAATCTTCGGAATGGAAGAAGCTGCAGGAGATCGATCCCGGGGATCTGTTCCTGGACCGCGTCATTCCGATCTTCCGGTATGATGATCTGAAACAATCTGAGACAGGTACGGAGACCGGATCAGTCCTGGAGCTGCAGGACAGAGCATTCTGGAACAGCTATGAGAAAGCATTGCTCAATGAATCTTCCAGACAGAAGTATCTGGAAAAGAAGAAGGAGAATTACCGCCTGCTGCAGCAGATGCAGGAAGATCTGAATACTCAGGTAAACGCAGGCAGGGAAGCCCTGAAGGATGCAGAGAACTTTCATTACAGCGCTTCCTATGAAAAGGAACAGCAGGCAAAGCTGGAAGCCCTGAAGCAGGCACTGTCCCGCCATGAAGAAACGCTTGGTGCACTGAGTGAGCAGGAACAGAAGCTTCAGGAAGAGAAGAATGATCTTTCGGGAAGACTCTATCCTGCTCAGCATGCACGTTCGACTGCAGAAGAGCATCTGAAGCTGTTCAGAACATTGCTGGAAAACGATCAGAAGTATACGAGTCAGCTGAATAAGCTGGATACGATTGCAAAGCAGCTGGAGATGCTGGGTCAGAAGTGCTCGGAACTGGAAACAGAACTCCGCAAATTAGAGAATCAGATCCGGGATCTGAAATCTGCACAGGATAATCTGGAACGGGATCTTGCTCAGAAAGAACGAGACGCGGCAGCCTATCAGAATGCGCCGGTTTCAGAAGTAATTTCCGGAAGCCTGGAAGCTCTGAAGGTTCAGTATCAGGAAGAACAGAAAGTTCTGGACCGTGAGAAGCAGTCGCTGCTGGAAGAGATGGAACAGAGACAGACCGAACGCAAGGAAACCGAACAGAAGTTCAATGATCTTTCCGTGGAAGACACGGAATGCCGGTCTCATCCTTTTGATCCGAGCGAACTCACAAGGCTGCGGCGGAAGACGGCAGAAAAAGAGGAAGAGCGGAAAGGCCTCGATCCTGAATACAGCAAAGTTCAGAGAATTCTCGGAAAAGTGCTGAACCAGAAAGAGGCGGCGGATCAGAAGCTGGCATCTTGCGGACTGGAAGCTGCTCTGGATCCGGAACAGATTCTCGGACGGTTTGAAGAACGTCTGCTTGATCTGAAGAAGGAAAAGGATACAGACCTCAGAGAACAGAAGGAATGGGAGAGTTTCGGCAAGGATTCTCTGGGAGTCATGGACCGGATCAGAGATCGGGAACCAATCCTGCCGGCGACGGAAGAGGTTCTTGAAGCAGATCGCGAACACCTGAGCGAACAGTGCAGCACGCTGCTTTCTGCTGTGAATGAAAAGCGCAGTTCACTGGAACGTGCATTATCGGTATTCAGCGATGCGAGAGAAGAACAGCAGAAGAGATACTGCGCGGAAGATTCGTTCTTTGACAAGGTGTTTGCGGATTCCCGGCGTCTTTCTGATAACCGGATTTCGCTGGAAGAGCTGAATACGCTCGAAGAGATGCTGATGCAGAAAGAACATACGATCGCACAATGCCTGGATCGTCTGAATACTGACCTCAGCAGCTATGACCATGACCGGGATTCGCTGTTCCGGGAAGTGATCCGCAGAACGGAAGCCGTGCTCGATGGCATCAAACAGGTATCCAGACGTTCCCGTGTCCGCGTAGAAGGAAAGAGTCAGCCGACTGCGCTGCTGAGATTTGATCTTCCGGATACGGATGATCATTCTGAGGAACGTCTCAAGGATTATCTGGAACAGACGGTAAGAGATCTTTCTGCAGTCAGCGAAGATCGAAAACAGTATACCGATCTCAGAGACTCCCGGATGGATCCCAGGAAGCTGATCAATGCGTATCTTCAGAGAGACCATATTCCGGTGAAGATCTACAAGTTCGAGAAGATTTCTGCTAACAGCAGACTGATGGACTGGGACCGGGCATGCCGTTCGAACTCCGGCGGAGAGCATTCGCTGAGCTGTTTCATCGTCATTGCTTCACTGATGGCATATATCCAGAATGACAATGCGGAGTTTGAAGAAGACGGACGGAATGAGCGCTATGAAACCGTCATCTGCGACAACCCGTTCGCGTCGGTTTCTTCGGAACATCTGGTGCGTCCGCTTGTGCAGATCGTGCAGACGCTCCATATCCAGCTCATCACATTCACGCATATCACGTCGCAGTCGATTGCCAATTCGTTTGATGTGGTCATCCAGCTGCGCAATGTCCGCAGTTGTGAAAGCCAGACCAGGATGACGGTGGAGTCTGAATCGGTATCCGAACAGGTTTCCAGAATGGAGCAGGCAAGTTTGTTCCGGCATACGGAACAGCAGTCATTGTTCTGATCTGGTTATATAAAATTATTCAGTATTGGATATTCATGCATATTCAGATTGTGATAGACTCGTTCGTATATTCAGCAAAGGGGATATACGAATATGGACAAGAACTCAAATCGTACCTTGAAAATCTGCGTCACCGGTTTATTTGCTGCACTGGCTTACGTGGCATTCACATTTCTGAAGATCAACATTCCGACCCCGGGCGGCTACACGGCATTCCATCTCGGCAATACGTTTGATGTGCTCGCAGCGTTGCTGCTGGGCGGACTGCCAGGCGGCATTGCAGGTGCCATCGGCATGGGCATCGGCGATGTGCTGGATCCGCTCTATATCACCGTGGCTCCTAAGACCATCATCCTGAAACTCATGATCGGTGTCATCACCGGAACGGTTGCTCACAAAGTGTTCAAGATCAATACCCTGAGCGGCAAGAAGCTGACCAGAGCAACGATCCTGTCAACTGGTTCCGGCATGCTGTTCAACTGCATTGCAGAACCGCTGTTCGGATACTTCTATACGGCGGTCATCCTCGGTGCTCCGGAAAAAGCGGCCATGAAGCTTGCTCAGTTCAATGCAATCACGACTGCTGTGAATGCAGTGCTGGCAGTCATCATCTCGACGATTCTGTACCTGGCGATCCGGCCGCGTCTTGAAAACAATGGCGTGCTGAAGAAAGTTGCTCCGAAATACTGAGATCGTTGCAATCTGAAAAGAAGACTGATAATACGAAACTACGCGTAAATATCAGTCTTTTTTTATGCTTTCTGATCTGCTTATCGCGGAATACTTCATAAAATAATTAGCACTCAAGTATTGACAGTGCTAGTTTTCTGGATATAACAGATAGTGTAAAGAGATCGAGAGAGATCTCAGAAGGAGATACTGATATGAGATACAACCCAGCAAAGAGAGAAAGCTATGATCCGTTTGATATGATGGATGACTTCTTCGATCATCCGTTCCGCAGCTTCGGCGGAAATACGCTGATGAGGACAGATGTGACAGAGACAGATCAGGCGTATGAGCTTGCCATTGATCTTCCTGGATATAAGAAAGAAAATATCCACATCAGTCTGAAGGACGGCACGCTGACTGTTTCCGCTGATCAGGATCATGATCATGAAGAGAAGAACAGTGCCGGCCATGTGATCCGCCAGGAACGTTACAGCGGTTCCTGCAGCAGAAGCTGGTATGTCGGCGATGATGTCAGAGAGTCCGATATTCGCGCATCTTATGATGGTGGTGTTCTGAGACTCTCGATTTCCAAGAATGTTCCGGAAGAACCGAAAGAAAGCTACATCACGATTGAATGAGCATTGCTTCCTGAAGAAGCAGATCCTCATTCAGAAGGGCAGCAGTCCTGAAGAAGGGTTGCTGCCTTTTCAGTCTGCTTGATCTGAAGGTGCTCAGCTTGCAGAAAAAAGAAGAATCTGCTCTGCAAGCCTGCTATAGTACTTTCTGAGGATACCATAATCATCTCAGCTTCCGTATTCGGAAAGCCGGCAGATTCCTAAGAGGAGGAACAGATCATGCAGTATATGACGGAATACCAGTCTCCGACTGGTATGATGACGATTGCTTCGGATGAAGAGGGATTGTGCGGCCTCTGGTTTCAAGGCCAGAAATATGACCGGTCAGGTCTCTGCAGTCCGGAACGGAAAGAGAACGAGTACATCCGCTCTGCCAAGAAATGGCTGGATCTGTATTTTTCCGGGAAAAGGCCGGATTTTACTCCGAAGCTGCATCTTTCCGGAACGGATTTTCAGATTCTTGTCTGGAAGAAGCTTCTGGAGATTCCGTACGGGGCGACGGTGTCTTATGGGGAACTTGCCAGAAGGATTGCTTCTGAAACTGGAACGGATTTCATGTCTGCTCAGGCCGTCGCAGGAGCAGTCGGCCGCAATCGCATCAGCATCATCATTCCATGCCATCGCGTGATTGGAGCTCATGGCGAACTGACCGGTTATGCCGGAGGCGTAGAGAGAAAACGGGAGCTGCTGAGACTGGAAGGGGTTCTGAAATAAACCGCCTGATCAAAAGAATGAAGATCGCATCTGTATGGCGTCTGCCGGCATTTCTGCACCTCTTGGAGGAATCACCGGTAACACCGGATTTTCTGGCTCAGATCAGAAATATTTCTCTTTCATGACACCGCAAAAAGAAAAGATTATTTTCAGTTATGAAAGCCGAAATCCATGCTAATATTATGAGCAATAAGAGAGCGCCGGGAAATGATCCCGGCCATCTATTGGTTTCTTGGAAACTATAATAAATATACTGGTTTCTGAATGCTGATATCATCTTGGTTTCCATGCAAAGACTCCTCGGAAAGCATGCATAAATCAGGATCGGAGATTGTACTCTGAAAGGGATCTGTCCTGAGTGCAGTAAAGCGGAAATCCAGTATTTTCTATCGCGCTTCTTCTGATCTTTTCTTAGCGTTTCTCTGCAGATTTCCAGGTAAAAACTGTATACGAAACAGCGGTTCAATGGTAGTATTTCACGTGCAAAGCAGACTGGTTCTGCAAAGGAGAGGGAGGAAGAATATGGAGAAGGAAAGCAAACGTTCTCTGGTAATCACAGCAATCGTCCTGGCGGTATGCCTGGTGTTCACACTGGTGTCCGGCAGGATGAGTTCTTCCGGAGGTTCCGGAGTTTCGGGAACCTATTCCGGAACCGCACAGGGAAAGGGCGGAGATGTCAAGGTCACGCTGACGCTGACTGATTCGAAGATCACGGATGTTGCGATTGAAGGCAAAGATGAGACGCCAGGCATCGGTGATACGGCGATGGAAGCGATGGCGAAGGAGATCAAGGATTCCGGCAGTATCGGAGTTGATACGGTATCCGGTGCTACGGTAACCAGCGATGCAGTGCTGGAAGCAGCAGCTGCAGCATTGAAGTCTGCTGGGCTGAATCCGGATGACTACCAGACCGCTGGCGGAAACGGCGTTTCCGGAACGTTCGAAGGAACTGCACAGGGAAAAGGCGGAGATGTTACCGTCACGCTGACGCTGACAGATTCCAAGATCACAGACGTATCGATTGAAGGCAAGGATGAGACTCCGGGCATCGGCGATACTGCGATGGAGACGATGGCACAGGAGATCAAGGATTCCGGAAGTATCGGAGTTGATACGGTTTCCGGTGCTACGGTTACCAGTGATGCAGTTCTGGAAGCAGCAGCTGCAGCTCTGACTTCCGCAGGACTGAATCCGGATGATTACAAGACCGCAGTCTCTGCTGCAACCGCAGCCGGAGATGTCACGGAAGAAGCAGATGTTGTCGTAGTCGGTGCCGGCGGAGCGGGCATGGTTGCCGCAATCACGGCAGCGGATGCAGGTAAGTCGGTCATCATTCTGGAAAGCCAGGCAATGGGCGGCGGCAACTCCGTACGTTCGACCGGCGGCATGAATGCGGCTAAGACCGTCTACCAGGATGACAATGACTTCGATGAAGCAGCCGGAGTCGAGAAGACATTGAAGACGGCAGCAGAGAAATATGCAGACAATGAGACGATCAGTGCTCTGGCCAAGACAGTTCAGGAACAGTGGGATGCATACCAGGCAGATCCGCAGGGATACTTCGATTCCACCGAGCTGTTTGAACTGGATACGATGATCGGCGGCAAGGGCATCAATGATCCGGAACTGGTGAAGACGCTCTGCGAGAACAGCGCAGATGCGATTGACTGGCTGGATACGATCGGTGCATCTCTGCACAACGTCGCACAGTTCGGCGGCGCAAGCGTCAAGCGGATTCACCGTCCGGTCAATGACGAGGGCAAGACCGTTGCAGTCGGAGCTTATCTGGTTCCGATTCTGACGCAGAATGTCGAGGACAGAGGCATCACGGTTCATTACAACACAACAGCGAATAAGATTCTGATGTCGGATGGCAAGGCAGCCGGGGTTCAGGCAGAGCAGAAGGATGGTTCCACGCTGACCGTCAATGCGAAGGCAGTGGTATTAGCTACCGGAGGCTTCG
>Ga0256405_10009233_pt1 | contig 13596 bp, 10 predicted proteins | sample RumenRJG_02DNA_FD_189096 | JGI IMG/M metagenome (GOLD analysis project Ga0256405, IMG submission 189096) | Bovine rumen microbial communities from Lethbridge, Alberta, Canada - RJG_02 | ecosystem: Host-associated > Mammals > Digestive system > Stomach > Rumen | place: Canada: Alberta...
ACGAGCTACCAGACTGCTCTACCTCGCGATGTGAATGGCGCAGGAGCTGGGATTCGAACCCAGGCGCCACTTGCATGACCTACCGGTTTTCAAGACCGGACCCTTCAGCCACTTGGGTACTCCTGCATGAGTTAATTGGTGGACCCTGAAGGACTCGAACCTTCGACCAACCGGTTATGAGCCGGTAGCTCTGACCAACTGAGCTAAGGGTCCAAATAAGTGGTAGCGAGGGTGGGACTCGAACCCACGACCTACCGGGTATGAACCGATCGCTCTAGCCAACTAAGCTACCTCGCCATCATGCGCCTAACAAATATGGTCGGGATGGCAGGATTCGAACCTGTGACATCTTGATCCCAAATCAAGCACTCTACCAAGCTGAGCTACATCCCGATACGAGAGATCTAATGTTGGATTCACTCAGCAGAACGTGCCTGTTGAGCATTTGGCGCAGCACAGAATCACTGCAAAGAGTGGTGGGGATGGTGGGAGTTGAACCCACACGGTATTTCTACCAAGGGATTTTAAGTCCCTCGCGTCTACCATTCCGCCACATCCCCATTGCTGGAGGTTCCTACCAGATTCGAACCGGTGATCACAGAGTTGCAGTCTATTGCCTTACCACTTGGCTAAGGAACCGCGTGCGAATAATATTCCGTGCCTATTTATTCTAGCAATAAAGATTTAAAAATGCAACAGCAAAAAATTCGATACGTTTAATTTTGGTCCTATCTTTGTTATAATTTTTGTATAGTATGAATTTGGAGGTCTCCAATGAATTTTTTTGGCGGAAAAAAGAACAATGATGATCAGTTAACCTCCTCAATGACAGTTGAGGAGCTCGATAAGCTTATTGAAGAGAAAAAGAAACAGATAAATCAGATCTCGGAGTCGATCTCAGAGACGATGTCGGAGATCGAGAAGACCGATTCGGATCATGAAAAGAAGATCGCTGCTTTGAACGCCAGACAGGATTCTTTTTATCAGGACCTGGAGAAGAAAAACAAGAAGACCGCCAAAGAACTTGAGAAGCTGCGCAAAGAGGAAGAAGAAGCCAAACAGCTTCATGAGGAACAAAATGCCCAGATCCTTTCCAAGATCGACACGCTGAAAGCGAAAAAGAAAAACCTGGTCGATTCGGAAGAAAAGGAAGATGAAGAGGCTTTTGATAAGAAGAGAAAGAACATCGAAAAGCGCTTGAAAGAGCTCAGAGCCACCAAGAAGGCGGAAGAGGAAGCTTTCAATGAACGCATGGAAGCCATCAAGGCCGCCCACGATGAACTTCTCGCGAAAAACGATGCGGAAGGCAACGAACTCGAAGATCAGATCAATGAGGCAAAGGCACTTGCCAAGCAGGAAAATGAAAAGCTTGAAGCTGCTCTTGCCGATGTCAAAGCCGATCATGAGGCAGCGCTCAGGGAACTGAGCTCGCTGCAGGAAGAAAAACTCAAAGCGGAAAGGCGCTTACAGGAAGAAATGATCGCCGATCGCAAAGAGAAGCTCAGCGATTTCAATTCCGAGATCAAAGCGCTGATGTCGGAAAAGAACGAGCGGATCCGCCAGCTCGAACAGATGAAGCTCGATCATTCCAGACAGTATGAAGAGCTCGGCAGAAGATACGAAGAAGAAAAGACGAGAAGCCTTTCGGAAAATGAAGAATTGAGTGCCGATATCGCAAGAAGGAACGAAGAACTTAATGCCGATTCCAAGGCAAAAGAAGAAGAATTCGCGAAGACTTCCGAGATCCTTGACAAGCTGATCCGGCTGCTCAACAATACCAGGAACACGAAGTTCGATGTCTTGCGCGGCAAGCTCGATGAACTCGAGCCGGAAGTAAGGGACACTTATGACCTGTATCTCGGCAAGATCGATGAAGAATTTGCCGGTGAAAGAGAAAAGCGCAATAAGGAACTCGAAGTCCTCAATTATAACCTTTCCAAGGAAGAGGAACTTCTCTCCAGCCGTCAGGAATTCTTAGACAACCGTTTTAAGAACCGTGACGAACAGTATCGTGTTTCGGCCGCCAAGAGCGATGAACAGATCAAACAGCTGGAAGAAGAGATCTTCTCTTTGAATCACGACAACGAAGAAAAACTCGATTCTCTGAAACAGAAGATCGAGGATACCAAAAAGGCCAATGCGCAGATCGTCAAGAACATCAATCAGAAAAACGAAGACGAGATCGCATCTTTAAAGAAAGAGTATGCCTCCAGGATCGAAGCGATCGAAGTACAGATCGCCGATGCCAAAAACCAGATCGGCGATATGAACAAACAGATCGCGCAGGTCCAGAAGCAGACCGAAGATTATAACGGCGAATACGAAGACCTCAAGCTTTCTCTGGACGATTCCCACGAGAAGACGATGATGTCGATCTCCAACGACAAGGCAAAGATCATGGATAAGGTCAAGGCGTTCGAAAAGAAGGATGCCGATTTTGCCAAGCTCAGCAGGAAACGCAAAGACCAGATCGACGAAAAGGTCAGAACGATCATCGATACCAAGAACAAACTGATCGAAAGAGAAGAAAACAAAGAAGTTTCCGCTTTCGAACAGAACAGGAACGAGATCGAGGTCTCTTTGAACAAGCTCAGACAGACCAAGAAAGATCAGGGCGATGACTTCAATCTGCGTATGGACCAGATGAAGGAACGCTATGAGAAGCTGATCGAAGAGAGAAACAACGTCAGAACGGAACTGGAAAACAAGAAGTCCGATCTCATCAGCAGGGGACAGCAGCAGGTCAGCGATCTGGAAGCTTCCCTGTCCGCTTTGCGGAAAGAACATGAGGACAAGCTCAAAGAGCTTTCCGATCTCCATGATAACGATATGCGCGAGCTCAAGACGCAGGAAGACGATAAAGTCGGAAGCGTTCAGGCGATCTATACCGGCTGTCTGAATGAGCTTGATGCGTTAAAGAAGAAGAAGGACGATATCCTTTCGACTCTGGAAAAAACAAAGGAAGAGAATCAGAAGTCCTATGAAGCCGCACAGTCTTCTTTTGAAGCGGAAAGAAACAGACTTTTGAAAGAGAATGAGGATCTCGATGCGCAGATCATCAGCAGGCAGGAAGAGCTCGAGCTCACTGCTTCCGCACAGAAGAAGGAATTCGAGAAGCAGAGCAAGGATCTCGATGACCTCCTTGCCTTCCTCAAGGATTCGCAAAACGAGAAGCACGATGATCTCAAGAGGAACCTCGCTTCCTTACGAAACGATCTGAGGGCAAGATATGAATCCTATTTTGCCGATCTCGACAGGAAACTGGAAGAAGAAAGAGCGAAACATCAAAGCGATCTGAATACGCTGACCGATCAGCTGAGTGAGGAAGAAAAGCAGCTGGAAAGCCGCAACGCCTTCCTCAGCGAACGTCTCGGCAAGCGCGAAGAACTTTATAAAAACAAGCTCAAGGAGATGCAGATCGAAGTCGACAGCATTCACTCCGAGACCGATTCCTTAAGCAGGAAATATGATGATACCTGCACTCTGCTGGAAAAGGAATTCGAGCAGTCCAGGATCGATAACGAAAACCAGATCAAGGAAAGAAAGGACGACTACGACCGTAAGCTCGCTCAGACAAGAGAGGAATACGATCAGATCCGCTCCGATCTTGATTCCAAGATCTCAGATACCAAGAACCAGATCGGTACGATGAACAAAGAGATCATCCGTATCGAAAAGGATGCCCAGAACTACTACAGCGATTATCAGGCAAGGATCCTGAACTTTGAAAAGGATAAGGAATCCTATCTCAACAACGCTGCTGAGGCAAGAGCCGAACTGGCCAACAAGCTTTCGGCGCTGGAAGCGCAGATTGCCGAAAACAACCGAGTCTATAAGTCGAAGATCGATGAGCTCTCTGCAAGAAGGGAACAGGCCGATTCCGACTTTGAAAACAAGGTGAAGGAACTTGAAGAAGAATTCACCGCCAGACGCAACGAAGCTGATGTCGAGCACGAGCGCCAGCTGAAGGAAGCTCTCGATGCCCACAACAGCGAGATGGCAAAACTGGAGTATGACTTTGACGAAAAGATCAAAGCCGCCCAGAACAGTTACGAAGAAAAGAAAGATCTTTACGAAAAAGAGAAAGACTCGATCGACAGCAAGCTGGAAGAACTCAATACGCAGACTTCCGATAAGATCGCGGCCATGAACGAGGAAAGAAGCAGACTTCTGGAGATGATCTCCCGCATCAAGGCGGAGACGGAAGACAAGGAAGCCGAATTCAAAGACCGGATCCGTCAGATGGAAGACGAGCGCAATGAAAAGCTCTCCCAGATGGCTGCCAAGCAGGAGAACGATCTGTTAAAGATCACCGAAGAATATGAGACGATCCCATCCAGCCAGCTGCAGCAGATCCGTGATGAGTATGCGGCCAAGCAGCGTGAATACAACGATACGGCTGCCAGGATCGCATTGAGAAGAAGCAGCATCGACGATGCTCAGGCGCAGCAGGTCGCCAAGAACGAAGAAGAAAAGGCTGCTGCCGATGAGCAGCTCAGACTTGCTCAGGAGAACTTCGATCACAGCAAGAAAGAGGCACAGGATCTTGAAAACGAACTGCAGGGCGAATACGAAAGACGCCAGCAGGAGCTTGAAGACTTCCGTAAGGATCTCTCCGAGCAGCTGCAGCAGATCAAAGATACCAATGCCATGGAACTCAAGAGGCTTTCCGACAAGCTGCAGGACGAGTACGACGAGGTACAAAGACAGTACCGCGACAAGCAGTCCGAGACCGAAAAGCAATACGACGAAAAGATCCGTTCCTTCAACGAGGAACTCGATACCAAGAAGGATTCTCTCGATGCCCTGATCAAAGAGATCGCTGCCCGCAAGCAGGTGACGGAGAAAGAATGCATCTCCCGTTACAATGCGGCACTCGATCAGACCAAGTCCATCCAGCAGGAACTCGATGAACTCGTCAAGGCCAATGAATTCAAGCGTCATGAGCTCACGATGACACTCGACCGTAAAAAGGAAGCGATCGCTTCTGAGATCGAAAACATCAAGAACGGTTATGCCAACGTGCTCAATGAAAAGAAGAACGCATACGAAAAATACATCGGTGAAGTCAACGGCAAGTGCGATGATCTGAGAAACGAGATCAACGATCTGGAAAACAAGAAGGCCATCGAACTCTCCAAGCTGGAGACCTACCAGAACGAGAGGAAGACCGCGCTTGAGGATCTTGTGAGAAGCACGAGAGACTACATCGACAACATCACCGATCAGATCGAGCAGCTGCAGGACAGATCGCAGGAACTGCAGGATGTCCACAACAAGCGTGTCTACAACATCAAGACGCAGATCGCTTCGACGATGTCGGAATACGATACGCTGTTAAGAAGCAGGCCGGAGCTCATCAAGGATGCCAAGCAGTCCGGTGAAGATGACCTGGCTGCCAGAACCAAACTGTTCAGAGAAAAGATCGATTCTCTTGAAAAAGCGCACAGCGAGATCCTTGCGGGACTGGCCGGCAAGCGAAACGATTCGATCGATATGATCTCCAAGCAGATCGGCGAGCTCGAGATCGGCAAGCAGAACAAACTGAAACAGTACGAAGAAGAGATACAGGGTCTTTCTCAGGCATATGAGGCGATGCTGAAGGATGAAAGAGACAGACAGAATTCTCTGAATGCCGACATCCGCAAAGCCAAGAGTGAGCAGGAGAAATTCATCGACAACATGTACAATGAAGATCTCAACGTCACTGCGGATTACAAGGAAGAAAAGAGACGCCTGCAGCAGCTCCATGAGACAGCTCTCAAGGAAAGCGCAGACAGGTTCTCCGAGCAGTCCAAGGCTCTGAAAGAAAGCTTCGATTCCCTGATCCGTGACCGCAAGATCCTGAATGCGGAACTTGCGAGCCTGGTTAGCGAATACAAGAGGATCGATGACGACATCTCCGGCAAGGAACTCAAACTCAGATATGAGTGCAACGAGAAGCTGCTGGAAGTCAGAAAAGTCCTGGAAGAAGAACAGAATCGAAAGAAAGAAAAACTTTCCATACTCGATATCCTGAACGACGACCCGGGCAACATCATCAGCTGATAAGGTACCTGAAAAGGTACCTTTTTTATTGAACAACAGCTTGTGACCATAAAAAATACTGCCGTGTCAAGCGGCAGTATCTATCCTATATTAATAAATATTATTTATTCAATGCTTTTAACATCAGCTTGGATACTTTCAAAGCATAATCGGCCGGATCTTCCAGTTCGAGTCCCGCCATCAATGCGGCCTGATCGTAAAGCAGCTGTGCGTATTCGGAGATGTCTCCGTTTTCTTCGTAGAGCTTCTTGAGAGCGATGAACAGTTCATGATCCGGATTGATCTCCATGATCTTGTTGGCTTTTGCGCCATCCTGGTTCATCTGTTTCAGGATCTTTTCCATTTCGATGGAAAGATTGTTGTCAGAGACCAGACAGACCGGATAGGTCTTTAACCTTGAGGAAAGTCTTACTTCGGAGACTTTGTCTTTCAGGACTTCCTTGATCTTGGAAAGCAGGTCCTTGCTTTCTTCGTTCTTCTTTTCAAGTTCTTCCTTTTCTTCCTTGGTATCGAGGTCGAGGTCACCTTTCAGGATGGATTTGAACTGTTTGCCGTCATATTCCATGATGATGGAAGTAAGGAACTCATCCACGGAATCGGTGAAGTAGAGGACTTCATAGCCTTTTTCAAGGACTTTTTCCATCTGCGGCAGCTGACGGATCTTGTCGATCGATTCGCCGGCGGCATAATAGATTTCATTCTGTCCTTCCTTCATACGGGAGACATATTCTTTCAATGTGACATATTTATCTTCTGCAGATGATTTGAACATCAGTAAGTCGATCAGCACATCTTTGTTGGCGCCGAATCCGTCATAGCAGCCGTATTTGAGCTGGGAGCCGAAGGCATCGAAGAATTTTTCGTAGTCTTCTCTTTCTTTTTCCAGCATCTTTTCCAGGGTGGACTTGATCTTCTTGTCGACCGATTTTTTCAAAGCGTTCATCTGATAGTCCTGCTGCAGGATCTCTCTGGAGATGTTCAGGCTCAGATCATCGGAGTCGACGACACCACGGATGAAACGGAAGTAATCGGATACGATCTCTTTGGCTTCATCTTTGATGAAGACGCCTCTGGAATACAGTTTCAGGCCCAATTTGTAATCGTTGGTATAAAAATTGAACGGTCTTTGTGAAGGGATGAACAGCAGGGCAGTATAGGAAGTGTTTCCTTCCACTTTGTAGTGGATGGTCTTCAGCGGTTTGGAATAGTCATAGTATTCCTGCATGTAGAAGTTTTCGTAATCTTCTTCCTTGATGTCTTTCTTGTTCTTCTTCCAGATCGGCTGCATGGAGTTGACGGTCTCGAGCTTGTTCACTTTCTCGGATTTGCCATCCTCCTTGTAGTCGTAGCTTTCGACCATCATCTCGATCGGATAGCGGATGAAGTCGGAGTATTTCTTGACCAGGGTACGCAGCTGCATGGTATCCAGGTACTGGTCGTATTTCTTTTCTTTGGTGTTCTGTTTGACATGTAAGGTGATGGTCGTGCCCGGTTCTTCTTTATCACAGGCTGTGATCTCATAGCCGTTCATATCGGAAGTCCACAGATATGCCTTGTCTTCCTTGACTTTTTTCGAACGGACTTCGACTTTGTCGGCGACCATGAATGCCGAATAGAATCCGACACCGAACTGTCCGATGATGTCAGCTTCCTGTTTCTCATCGAGTTCTTTCTTGAATTCGAAGGAACCGGATCTTGCGATCGTTCCGAGATTGTCTTCGAGTTCTTTTCTGTCCATGCCGATACCGTTATCGCTGATCGTGATGATCCTGTCGGCTTTGTTTACGTCGATATGGATCTTGGGATCATCGAAGCTGATCGCATTGTCTGTAAGTGACAGGATGTGTCTTTTATCAAGAGCATCCGATGCGTTGGAGATCAGTTCTCTTAAGAAGATATCGGTATTGGTATAAATAGAGTTGGCCATCATATCCAGCAGACGCTTGGATTCGGTCTTAAATTCTTTTATTGCCATAGTATAACCTCCTTAGCATGGTTTTAGCACTCTATATCATAGACTGCTAGCTTAATATATCATTAAATAAGGTCCAAATCAAGTATAATGTAGGTATGCTGAATATCATTAATAAGACCAGATACAACGATCTGAAACAGTACTATCCTTTGCTGCAGGAATACTATGATAAAACACTTGAAGTGCTCGGCATGGAAGACGATTACGTTCTTTCCGTGATCCTGGTCGGCCCGATCACCATCAGACGGATCAATCGTGATTACCGGCAGAAAGATGCGGTGACCGACGTCATTTCTTTCGCGCTGCTCGATGATGAGGATGCCGTGGAATATGAAGATGATGTCGAGCTTGGCGATATCTTCATCAACCGCAGCCGCGTCTTTTCGCAAGCGGAAGAATACGGCCATTCCGTCAAACGTGAGTTCGTCTTTCTGTTCGTGCACGGCATGCTTCATCTTCTCGGATACGATCATATGACGAAGGAAGACGAAGAAAAGATGTTTGCTTTGCAAAGAAAGATCGTCGGAGATCTCAAGTGAAGAAATTCGCGGATTCTTTCGAAGGGCTGAGGACCGCTTTGGCCCATAAGGCCGTACGTACGCAATGCATACTGGGGCTGCTGGCTGTGATCGGCGGCATCATCATAAAGCTGGATCATTATGAATGGCTGGCTTTCATCATCTGCATTGCAACGGTGATCTCTTGCGAGGTGATGAATACGGCGATCGAGAGGATCGGTGACTATCTCAATATGGAAAAGGATCCCAAGATCAAAACGATCAAGGACTTGTCTTCGGCAGCGGTGCTTGTCAGCTCATTGGGAGCTTTGTGTGTCTGCATCCTTTGTGTGATCAGGAGGTTATTATAATGAGCCATGAAGAATTGATCAAAGAAGCGTTCAAGGCGATGGACAACGCCTACGCACCATACTCCAATTATCATGTCGGTGCCTGTGTCTTGTGCAAAGACGGGACGACATTCTATGGGGCAAATATCGAAAATGCCTCCTATGGCGGTACCAACTGCGGGGAAAGAAGTGCGATCTTTGCGGCCTATTCCAGAGGCTATCGCAAGGAAGATATCGAGGCGATCGCCATCGTCAGCGACGGCAAAAGGATCGGTTCGCCTTGCGGCATCTGCCGTCAGGTACTTTCGGAACTCCTTGAACAGGGGACACCGATCATCCTTTCCAACGGCAAAGAGGTCATGGAGACCAACATCTACAAGCTTCTGCCGTTCCAGTTTTCCAGTGAGGATCTTGACTAGATGAAGTCGGGTTTTATTGCGATACTCGGACGTCCGAATGCCGGAAAGTCCACACTGATCAATGCCTTATTAAAGGAAAAGATCGCCATAACGACGCAAAAAGCGCAGACGACCCGCAATGCGATCTTAGGCATCCTCAATGAAGATGACTGCCAGATCGTTTTCATCGATACCCCGGGAATCCACGAGGCCAAGACGGCCTTAGGTTCCTATATGAACAGGGAAGCGATATCGCAAGCGGAAGGTGCGGATATCATTTATTACATCGTCGATGGCAACAAAGGTCTGCAGAACGAAGACAAGCAGATCCTTGAAAGGCTCGAACACTACGACAGTCCGATCTTTCTTCTGGTCAACAAGATCGATGAACTGAACTCCGATCAGCTGATCAAGCGTCTTGCCTATGCCGGCGGCAATTACAAGTTCGCGGAGATCATTCCGATCTCGGCACTCAATTCCAGCAACCTGGATGAGCTTCTGAAGACTTCTAAAGAATATCTGAGCGACTCGATCCAGTATTATCCGGAAGACGTCAAGACCAATATGAATCTCGAATTCAGGATCTCGGAGATCATCCGTGAGAAGATCATTCTGAATACCAGGGAAGAGATCCCGCATCTTGTTGCGGTGCGCATCGAAGAGATCAGGGAAAAGACTTCCAAGGTCCAGATCGAAGCGACCATCATCTGCAACAAAGATACGCATAAGGGCATCATCATCGGAAGGAACGGTTCGATGCTGAAAAAGATCAACGATCAGGCAACCAGTGATATCGCTGCGCTTTTCGATCACAAGAAGATCATCCTTTCTTTGTATGTCAAAGTGGAGGAAGACTGGCTGAATTCGCAGAAACAGCTTTTCGATCTGGGATATTTCTCAGGTGACAGGGATGAATGACAAGATCACCGCTTTCGTTTTGAATCAATCCGATTACAAAGAGGCTGATGTGCTCATGCAGGTCATCAGCAAAGACTACGGGGTCATCTCTTTGGTCGGCAAGGCAGCCAAGAAGCTTTCCAGCAAGAATCATTTCCTGCCGATGTGCTTATATGAATTCATCATCGACTACAAGGATGGGAAGGACATCTTTTCCATTCACGGCTATAAGCTGCTGGAAAACTATTTTGAAGATAAGGATATACAGATGATGTCGTTCAAGGATCTGATCTGCGAGCTGACATTAAAAAACAAGGATATCGATCTGTTTGAACCGCTGATCTTTCTTTTCCGCAACATGAACAGGGAAAACCGTTATCTGCTGGGTTCAATGTATGTTTCCCATATCGTCAAACGCTTCGGCATCATGCCGGTGGTGGATGGCTGTGCGCTGTGCGGAAACAAAAAGGTCGTCGCCTTGTCCAACCGCCATGGCGGATTCCTTTGTATCGATCACCTCAATGGCGAACAGACGCAAAGTCCGGATACTCTCAAGCGTTTCCGTCTGATCATCAAAGGGGAGTTCAAGGATTATGATGTGCTGAAGCAGTTTGAATATTCCTTCAAGGATTTTTCGCTGCTGATGGATTTCTATCTGACCAACAGCGATCTGAAACTCAGATCCTATGACTTTTACAAGAAACTGAATTAAATGAAAAAGCTTTTATCCGTATGTATCTGTCTGTTCCTTTTATGTTCCTGTTCTTCAGGAACTTTTGAAATGGACACTTCACAGATCAATGCGATGGACTACGAGACGGAAGCCTTCGATGAGGAACTGCATTCCAGAGAATATCTGGTCATCGACATGTCGGATATGGATTTCCTGTATTCGCAAAACAGCGATCTGCGCATGTATCCGGCATCTCTGACCAAGCTTGCGACACTGGATACGGTGCTTCATCTGACCGATGATCTTTATGATTATTCTTACGTCACTTACGATCAGGTGGAAGCTCTGATCGATGAAGATGCCTCTCTTGCCTATATACAAAGAGATTATCCTTATACGATTCTTGATCTGCTATATGGTCTGACGCTTCCTTCCGGCGCTGATGCGGCGGTCGCTTTGGAAAACTATTTCAATGCCAAGGGCATCGATCTGGTGGAACAGATGAACCGGCTCATGAGCGAACTCGGTGCCAAGGATACATGTTTTGTCAATACGACCGGCCTTCATGACGATGATCACTACACGACGCTCGATGATCTCTATCTGGTCGTGATGGATCTTCTGAAGAACGAGACCGGCAGACAGATCCTGAATTCGATCGTTCATATCATGGATGACGGCACGAAGGTGTACACGACGATCGGCCTGGCAAGGAAGGACATCGATTTCACGGTCCTGGGCGGCAAGACCGGTTATACGCCGGAAGCCGGTCAGAACATCATCGCTTTATGCAAAGACAAAGGCAGATCCTATCTTGTCATGACAGGCAACGCCTATGGTCAGTATTCTTTGGATCAGTACTGGCACTATGATGATGTCGTAAGAATTATCGAACATATCAATTCAAAATGACTTATGTTGGTTTATAATGGTTACGTGGGGTGCCGAGAGGCTGAGATCATACCCGTAACCTGATCTGGGTAATGCCAGCGTAGGGAAGGCACCTTTTCATGGAGGTGTTTTTTTATGAAAAAATCTGAAACCAGAACTTTGGCTTTGATGGCCATCTATTGCGCTCTGTTTGTCGTATTCGACAGAGTCTCCGATATGCTGAACCTGTTCAAGATGGCCAACGGCGGCAAGCTGAACTTCGGTCCGATCGCTCTGCTGATCTGTTCCTATCATTTAGGCTGGAAGAAAGGCGCACTGGTCGGTGTCGTTTCCGTGTTCCTGCAGTTAGTCATCGGTTCGGTATCCTGGTATGGCATCGCAAGCTTCTTATTGGATTATATGATCGCCTACTCGGCATATGGCATCGCATCCTTATTCCCGAACTTCTCCTATTTCTATTCGGGCATACTGGTCACTTCTTTGGTCCGTCTTCTGTCCTCGACACTTGCCGGAACGATCGTCTGGGAGACGCCGTTCTGGGCTTCGCTTGCCTATAATGCAAGCTATATGATCCCGACGACGCTTTGTGCGATCATCGTCGTTCCATTACTTTGCGAACGTCTCAAAAAAATATGGTAAGATATCTTCATGTGCGAATTGAAGATAGGAGACAGCGTATACGTTCAGTCCTTCAAGCATAACGGTGCGGTGCACAGGACCTGGTCCAAGGCACTGGTCGTTGACATACTTGAAGACTGTTATGTCGTGGTGACGGATCACACCTGGGTCGTGGAAGCGGACAACCGCCGCTGGCTCACCAGAGAGCCGGCCATCTGTTTCTACTATAAGGACAGGTGGTTCAACATCATCTCGATGGTCAGAAAGAACGGTATCTACTATTATTGCAATGTCGCGACGCCATCCATCTATGATGGGGAAGCCATCAAGAACGTCGACTATGATCTGGATGTCAAAGTCTTTCCGGATAATACCTATTTGGTATTGGATGAGAATGAATTTGAATATCATTGCCAGAAGATGAATTATTCCAAGGAAGTGAAGCAGATCTGCGTCCGCGCGAAGGACGAACTGGTCGAGATGGTAAAGAAGAAAGAAAGACCGTTCCAGTTCTCTTATATCAATGATTACATCATGAAGTATTTCGAACTGGTGTTCGAAAAAGAATAGCAGAAATGGCTGAAGTTGACGGCAGAATCGGCAAAACAAAAAAATTTAAAAAAAATGAAAAAAGTTGTTGACTTCAGCTATGCATTCTGATAGTATAAATGAGCACCCCACAAGGGAGATCCGATAAGGATCACCGATATGGAAGTGCGATTCGATCTTTGAAAACTAAATAAGAAGCAATTAAACAAAACGTCAATTCATTTAAAACCAAGAACAAATTGTTCTTAAATATTCGAGTCATCAAACGGAGAGTTTGATCCTGGCTCAGGATGAACGCTGGCGGCGTGCTTAATACATGCAAGTCGAACGGATGAGTTTTCTAGCTTGCTAGAAGATGATTCAGTGGCGAACGGGTGAGTAATACGTAGGCAACCTGCCCCAAAGCGGGGGATAGCAGTTGGAAACGACTATTAATACCGCATAGGTAATCTTAAGGCATCTTGAGATTATTAAAGGTGCGTTTGCACCGCTGTGGGATGGGCTTACGCTGTATTAGCTAGTTGGTGAGGTAACGGCCCACCAAGGCGATGATACATAGCCGGCCTGAGAGGGTGAACGGCCACATTGGGACTGAGACACGGCCCAGACTCCTACGGGAGGCAGCAGTAAGGAATTTTCGGCAATGGACGAAAGTCTGACCGAGCAACGCCGCGTGAGTGATGAAGGTCTTCGGATCGTA
>Ga0256405_10009234_pt1 | contig 13595 bp, 12 predicted proteins | sample RumenRJG_02DNA_FD_189096 | JGI IMG/M metagenome (GOLD analysis project Ga0256405, IMG submission 189096) | Bovine rumen microbial communities from Lethbridge, Alberta, Canada - RJG_02 | ecosystem: Host-associated > Mammals > Digestive system > Stomach > Rumen | place: Canada: Alberta...
GGCAGATGGAGGCGGGACGTTCCCTGGGCATGACCTGGGGGCAGACCATGCGCTACATCATCGTGCCCCAGGCCTTCAAGCGGGTGATTCCGCCTCTGGGCAATGAGTTTATCGCGCTTTTAAAGGATTCTTCCCTGGTGTCGGTCATCGGCTTCGAGGAACTGACCCGCCGCGGGCAGCTCATCATCGCCCGCACCTATGGGGCACTGGAGATCTGGTTCTGCGTGGCGATCATCTATCTCGCCATGACCCTCACCATCTCCCGCTTTGTGGCTTATCTGGAAAAGAGGTACAAGATCGATGATAGAAATTGAGAACCTGCACAAATCCTTTGGCGAGGCGCATATCCTGAAGGGCATCGACCTCAGCATCGCGGCACAGGAGGTGGTGGTCATCATCGGGCCTTCCGGCTCGGGCAAGAGCACCCTGCTGCGCTGCATGAACTATCTGGAGGAGCCGACGGAGGGGAAGATCACCGTGGACGGCATCGAGCTCTCCGGGGAGGCGAACATCAACAAGGTCCGCACTGAGGTGGGCATGGTGTTCCAGAGGTTCAACCTCTTCCCGCATATGACCGTGCTGGACAATATCACCCTTGCGCCCCAGAAGGTGCGGAAGATGGCAAGAAATGAGGCGGAGACGCTGGCCCATGAGCTCCTGGGAAAGGTGGGCCTGGCGGACAAGGCGGATGCTTATCCGGAGCAGCTTTCCGGCGGACAGCAGCAGCGTGTGGCCATTGCGAGAGCCCTTGCCATGCGCCCGAAGGTTATGCTCTTTGACGAGCCGACCTCGGCTTTGGATCCGGAGATGGTGGGCGAGGTGCTGGATGTCATGCGGAGCCTTGCAGAGTCCGGCATGACCATGGTGGTGGTCACCCATGAGATGGGCTTTGCCCGTGAGGTAGGTGATCGTCTGCTGTTCGTGGACGAGGGCCGCATCATTGAGCAGGGAACCCCGAAGGAAGTCTTCGAGCATCCCAGGGAGGAGCGGACGAAACTTTTCCTGTCGAAGGTGCTGTAGGCAATAATAAATTTTTCGGAGGTTGACAAAATATATCTTTATGGCTATAATGTGGTCTATGGTTGTTTTGTCGGCCAGAGGTATTTAAGTTCTAGGAGGAGTTTCGAATGACAGGCAAGGTTAAATGGTTCAGTGCCGAGAAGGGTTATGGCTTTATCGAGAGGGAAGACGGCGACGATGTGTTCGTTCATTTCTCTGCTATCCAGGACGAGGGCTTCAAGACACTGACAGAGGGTCAGGGCGTCGAGTTCGAGATCGTGGAAGGTGCTCGCGGTCCTCAGGCGGCCAATGTGGTCAAAACGGCATAATCGATATGGACAAGCTCCCGGTCTGCGAAAGCAGGCCGGTTTTGCTTTTGGAGACAAAATTTATTTCTTCATAATTCCCAAGAAAAGAAGGGATTTTCTTTCAGATGAAGAATAGAATAAGTATAGCGCAAATCAAGAAAGGGGATGTGTCATATGGCAACATTCACTGTACGTGGCAAGAATATCGAGATCACTCCCTCGCTTCGCGAGTATGTGGAGAAGCGCGTCGGGAAGATTGAGAAGTATTTCGAGAAGGTCGATGAGATCACCGTGCTCCTGACGGTTTCCAAGGGCCGCCATATTGTTGAGGTCACGGTTCCCGTTCCGGGCGGTGTCCTGCTCCGTGGCGAGGAAGCCACGATGGACATGTACACGTCCATCGATTTGGTGGTGGAGAAGCTGGAGCGCCAGATCCGCAAGCAGAAGACGAAGCTGGAGCGCCGCTTCCGCCAGGGCGGCTTCAAGGCCGAGGCCGTGCAGCAGGGCCCCATTCCGGAGAGGGATGAGGGGGAAGAATATACGGTGGTGAAGACGAAGAAGTTTGTGGTGAAGCCCATGGACACACAGGAAGCCATCATGCAGATGAACCTTCTGAACCATAATTTCTTCATGTTCCGCGACTCGGAGACGGAGTCTGTCAATGTGGTCTATCGCCGTGCCGATGGGGATTACGGGCTCATCGAGTCGGATGCTTGATTCGTGAATATGTCATATTTGCTGGGGCTGCCGTTGCAGCCCCATTTGCATAGGGTTCCTTGGCTTGGTTCAAACGGCGTAATTTTTTGACTTATTGTCATTCCTTTGCTACAATTTAAGGAAACAGTGTGATAAAACGATAATAGATATAGGAAACATTTTGAGGAGTGGTCACGTTTGCTGGGATTCATCAAGAGATTTTTGGGAGACAATAACGACAAGGAGATTGCGCGCTTGCGCCCGGTAGTGGAAAAGATCAATGCCCTGGAGCCGCAGATGCAGTCCTTGACGGATGACAAATTGGCGGGCTCCACCGTGAAGTTCAAGGAACGGCTGGCGGCCGGCGAGACGCTGGATGATATCCTGCCGGAAGCCTTTGCGGTGGCCCGGGAGGCATCGCGGCGGGTGCTTGGCATGCGCCATTTCGATGTCCAGCTCATGGGCGGCATCTGCCTCCATCAGGGCAAGATTGCAGAGATGCGCACAGGTGAGGGCAAAACCCTGGTGGCGACACTGCCGGTCTATCTCAATGCACTGACGGGCAAGGGCGTCCATATGGTCACGGTCAATGACTATCTGGCGCGGCGCGACAGCGAGTGGATGGGACGGCTCTATCACTTCCTCGGCCTTTCCGTGGGGCTCATTGCCCATGACATGGATTTTCCCGAGCGGAAGTTTGCCTATGGCTGTGATGTCACCTTCGGTACGAACAATGAATTCGGCTTTGATTATTTGCGTGATAACATGGTCATCTATGCCGACCAGATGGTGCAGCGGGAACTGAACTTTGCCATTGTGGACGAGGTGGACTCCATCCTGATCGACGAGGCGAGGACACCGCTCATCATCTCCGGTCCCGGCGCGAAGTCCACGGAGATGTATGCCGTCATGGCGAGGGCGGTTGCCGGTCTTCAGGAGGGCAAGGACTACACGGTGGACGAGAAGCAGAAGACCGTGGCGCCCAATGACAATGTCATCCCGAAGATCGAGCGGATGCTCAATATCACGAACCTCTATGCCCCGGAGAACATCGAGCTCTCCCATTGCTTCACGGCGGCGCTTCGCGCCAAGGCATTGATGAAGAGGGACAGGGACTATGTGGTGCGCGGCGACGAGATCATCATCGTCGATGAGTTCACGGGTCGTTTGATGGAAGGGCGACGCTATTCCGACGGGCTTCACCAGGCCATCGAGGCGAAGGAGGGCGTGAAGATCCAGAGGGAGTCCCAGACCCTTGCCACCATCACCTTCCAGAACTATTTCCGCATGTACACGAAGCTGGCGGGCATGACGGGCACGGCGAAGACCGAGGAGGACGAGTTCCTCAAGATCTACAAGCTGCCCGTGGTGGTGGTGCCCACGAACAAGCCGGTGCAGCGAATTGACCATCCCGATGTCATCTTCAAGACGAAGCGGGCGAAGTACAAGGCTGTGGGAAATGCCGTGGCGGAAATCCATGCCAAGGGCCAGCCGGTGCTCATCGGCACCACATCCATCACCCAGTCCGAGGAACTCAGCGTCATCTTAAAAAAGCACGGGATTCCCCACAATGTACTCAATGCGAAGTTCCACGAAAAGGAAGCGGAAATCGTGGCGGATGCGGGACAGAAGGGCGCGGTCACCATTGCCACCAACATGGCAGGCCGGGGCACGGATATCAAGCTCGGGGAAGGCGTCGAGGAATTAGGGGGGCTCTTCATTGTCGGTACGGAGCGGCATGAGTCCCGCCGCATTGACAACCAGCTCCGCGGGCGTTCCGGACGTCAGGGGGATCCCGGAGCCTCCCGGTTTTTCCTGTCCCTGGAGGACGATCTCCTGCGGCTTTTCGCCTCTGACAATATTGCAACTATGATGGACAAGCTGGGCATGGAGGAGGACGAGCCCATCGAGCACAAGCTCATCACCCGTTCCATCGAGCATGCCCAGAAGAAGGTGGAGGCGCGGAACTTTGACATCCGCAAGCACGTGCTGGAATACGACGATGTCATGAACCAGCAACGCGAGGTCATGTACGGGGAGCGCCGCAAGATCCTTTTGGGCGAAAACCTCCGGGAGAACATCATGGGCATGGTGAAGCACATCGTCAAGGAGGAGATGAACCAGTACGCCAATGAGAAGCTCTATCCCGAGGAATGGACACTGGATGGGCTCATTGAGGATGCGGAGAAGATCTATGCGCCGCAGGGAAGGCTCAAGAAGGCGGACCTGGAGGCCATGAGCCGCGACGACCTCAAGGAATGTCTGGAAGGCGTGGCGGAGGATGGATATCGCCAGAGAGAGCTTCTCTTCGGTGAGGAGAACATGCGGGAACTGGAGAAGGTGGTCATGCTCCGCGTGGTGGACAACAAGTGGATGGAGCATCTCGACCACATGGACATGCTTCGCGAGGGCATCAACCTCCGCGCCTATGGTCAGAGAAATCCCCTGGTGGAGTACAAGATCGAGGCCCTTGACATGTTCGAGGAGATGGAGCATGCCATCATGGACCAGATTGCCACACTCATGTATCACGTGAGCATCGTGATGCCGCAGCAGACGGCTCCTGCCGAGGGCGAGGACGGGGAAGCGCCGAAGGTGCCCCAGGCCACGGAGCAGCAGAAGCTTCAGGCCATCGAGAAGCAGAAGTCCCAGCTGCAGGATCATTTGAGCAGTGCCACGGCCTCCCACGGCAGCGATGTGAGCGCTGCCGAGGCGAAGAAGAAACCCACGACGAATGAGGGGAAAAAAGTCGGCAGGAACGATCCCTGCCCCTGCGGCAGCGGGAAGAAGTACAAGAACTGCTGCGGGCGAAACGGATAAGGAACAGGAGTTTGTGTTGCTATGAAGGTTGTTTTGCTGGCCGGTGGATCAGGAACGCGAATATCAGAGGAATCGGAGTATCGGCCGAAACCTATGGTAGAGATTGGCGGTATGCCGATTCTTTGGCATATTATGAAATGTTATGAGTATTATGGGTTTACGAACTTTATTATCTGTGCAGGATATAAACAGCATATGATAAAAGAGTGGTTTTCAGATTATTTTCTTTATAGGGCGGATATCACCTTTGACTTCACGGAAGAATCTGAAAACAGGATGATTGTACATGCAAAGCATATTGAGCCATGGCGTGTTACAGTGGTTGATACAGGTCTTGGAACAATGACGGGTGGGCGTATAAAACGTGTCCAGAAGTATATCGGCAATGAGCCTTTTCTAATGACCTATGGCGATGGTGTTTGCGATGTGAATATTGGAAAACTTGTCGAATTTCATCAACGACATGGGAAACTGGCTACGATGACGACTGTCCGGCAAAAATCTGGAAAAGGTGTTTTGGATGTAGGGCTGGATAATGTGGTACATTCTTTTCGAGAGAAACGAATAGAAGATGGGGCACTTATCAATGCGGGTTATATGATATTGAATCCAGAAATTTTTGCATATATTGCAGATGATCAAACTTCTTTCGAGCACGAACCAATGGAGCGTCTGGCAAGGGAAGGAGAGCTTATGAGCTATCAGCATACAGGTTTTTGGCAATGCATGGATACTTTGAGGGAAAAGTATATCTTGGAGAATTTGTGGGAGTCAAAAAATGCACCATGGAAGGTGTGGGATAGATAGAAAGAGAATTGAGAAAGTGATGGAATGGAGGCTCGTATGGATATTTTGTACGAAAATGGGGTTTTTGTGCTAGATACGAAGGATAAAGAAATTCCGGAATATGTGGATGAAATGGATCCCTTCAGTAATCGGGAGGTATTTGATCAAACGTTTCGGAATACGGATACACCTTTGGTAACATTGGTTTTCATTGCATATAACAATCTAGAAAAATATACAAAACCTGCCATGCAAGCACTGTTGAAATATACATCACATATTGATATGGAATTGATTCTTGTGGATAATGGATCAAACGATGGGACATTGGAATATTTTCGAAGTGTAAAATTCCGTCGCAAACGTATTTGTCGTGTGACAAAGAATGTTGGGGCAGTTACGGCAATGATAGCTGTCAATCAAGCAATCGGAAGAATGGAATGGGGAAAGTATCTGTGCACTGTGCCCAATGATATTATAGTTACCAAGAATTGGCTTGACAACCAGCTTCGCTGCATAGAATCGGATGAACGTATAGGAGCAGTGGTTCCTGTATCGAACTATGTCTCAAATAATCAACAGGTTGACTTGCAGTACGTGGATTTTGAGGATATGCAGAAAAAGGCAGCGGTTTTTAATCAATCTGACCCGAAGAAATGGGAAGAGCGTGTTCGCGTAATTCCTACAACGCTTCTATGTCGCAATAGTTTATATCGCTTATATCAACATGATCATGCATTAATTTACTATTTTTCAGATGATGATATCTCTTTTCAGTATCGTCGCATGGGGTACAAATTGATGGTGTGCTGGGATGCCTTTGTATATCATGGAGGATCCTTGTTGCATAAAGAGCCGGATAAATATCGAAAGACATTGGAAATAGGGAGGGAACTATTTCGACGCAAGTATTTTGGTATAGATGCCTGGAATGATACCAATGATTTGAATGAGAAAATGGTTCCGCTTTTGCTGAAGCCATGCTTAGAAGACCCTGCAGAGAAGAGCCATCATATCCTAGGTGTGGATGTACGGTGTGGGCAGATATTGTTGTCAACGAGGAATTTTTTGCATCGTCATGGAAGAGGACCAGCACATTTATCTGCTTGCACACGAGAAGCTAAATATTGGCTGGATTTGAAGTCAATTTGTGATGGGACAGTGTCTTGCGGAAATCTATCGGGGGAGGATTCCTTTGATGAGATTATCATAGGAGAATGTATCAATTATTATTCTTCCATGGAAGAAAGTATTGGGACTTGGATTCCGAGGCTGAAGCCGCAGGGGAGAATGGTTTTCCGGTATGTCAACTATCCAGTATCTGAAGGTGCATCCATAAAATTTCATCATATCGAGAATTTTCTCTTGAAATATTCGCAGTGTAAAGTACGGGAGATTAGTTTTGATTTATTGGAGAACGAGGATATCCAACACTTGTGGAAAACATTGAAAGAAGGGGCAGAGAATGGCATTCAGGATGCCGTGGTTTCGTTAAAAGAAGTATTTGCAGATTCTTGTTTATTTGGCCGATATTCTGTTGGAGAGGTTCTTGTTGTTGTGGAGAGGGTTCAGTAGGATACTATATTGATTCAATAGATAGGGATAAGACAATATGCGAGTGGAGAAAGAATATTTTCAGACATGTGCTGTTTTTCTATATGGTGCAGGAAATTTGGGGAAAAAATTGTTCCATTGCTTTGAAGAGAATGATATTCATGTATTCGGCTTTATTGATCGGCGTTCGGATTCACTGAAGGTGAAATTGGGTGCTGTTTTTTCTTTGGATGATACTGCATTGAATCCATACATTGCGGATAGTGTGGTCGTTTTGTCGGGATTGTTTGGACGGGCACAAGAGCGTAATATACGGAATGCATTGGGAAAACGAGGGTTTTCCCATGTTTGTTCCTTGCGTGAAATTGATTGGGGGAGTTTGGACGCAGAGGATTTCCTGAGAAATATTTTCATTGGGGATTTCAATTCTTTTCAGCTTGATAAGGAAGAAACACGGCAAAGCATAAGTGAGGTAGTGAATCTTTTTTCCACAGAAGCAGAGAGAGAATATATACGGTGTTATATCAAGGCGCATCAATTAAGGGACTATGGACTATTTCCGGAGCCATTGGAACTTGAGCATCAATACTTGGCAGATGGTCTGGAAGAAAAAATCGATTTGACCGTATTCGTGGATTGTGGTGCATTTGATGGGGATGTACTGAGACGTTTTCTTGATGATGGGCAGGAAGTCGGGACATATATCGGATTTGAGCCGCAAATGGAGTTTTGCCGACATATTTCTGACACCATTGCATCTTACAGAAAGGTACGGCAAGGAATCGTTTTTCCCTGTGGCGTTTCGGATGCATGGGAATCGATTAGATTTTCTTCCAGTTCGGAGGGTGCATCTGCAGCAAAAGCGGATGCACATGGCAAGGAAATCATACAATGCATTCCTTTGGATGAGGCATTGCACGGCATCCGGCCAACATTTCTGAAGATGGATATCGAGGGGATGGAATGGAAAGCGTTGCATGGTGCTTCCAAGACGATTCGCGAGTACCATCCTCAACTGGCCATTTGCGTTTATCATGCATTGTCGCATATCTGGGAAATTCCCCTTTATATCAAGAGTTTGTACGGGGGGTATCGTTTTTATATTCAAAATTATCAGTACATGGGGTTGGAAACTGTGGTGTACGCATTTCCTTGAGGGGGGATTTTGATGGCGGAAGTAAAGCCAAACTATGATACAAACCGAAAAAAACTTTCAGAAATTATTCCGTTGCAGCATCCTTTTACGGTTTATATCGAACAGACGAAGTACTGTAATTTTAAATGCTTTTACTGCATTCATTCCACGAGGGATGTTGCCAATGGGGAATTTCAGAAATTGGGGCATCACATGCAGCACATGGATGCGGATTTTTACGAGAAAATCCTGAGGGACTTGAAGGATTTCCCGGCGGGAGGTATCAAACGCATTGTCTTTTCCGGGTTAGGGGAACCTTTGATGAACCCACGTCTGCCGGAATTTGTTCGGTTGGCGGTGGATGCAGGAATTGCAGGTCGGGTAGAAGTCATCACCAATGGAATGCTCTTGGAACCGACTGTTTCGGATGCCCTCGTTGATGCAGGCATTACGAATATCAACATTTCGGTGCAGGGAATCCATGCTGAAGGCTATGAGAAAACTTGCGGGGTGAAGATGGATTTCGGGAAATATGTTAGGAATCTTTCCTATCTTTACGAGAACAGAAAACAGGCAAAAATTTACATCAAGGCCATTGATGCAACTCTTCCATCTGAGGAGGAAAAAAAGGAGTTCTATCGTATTTTTGAAAAGATTTCTGACCGGATCTTCATTGAGCATCTTGTTGTCATGCAGCAACAGATGGAAGACCTGAAGGACATTGTGGATGGTACAAAGAATTTTTATGGGGAGGAGTTGGACCTGGATCGCAAGGTATGCGCCCAGTCGTTCTACTTCCTGCAGGTGGGATGCACGGGAGAAACGTTTCCCTGCCCGGTACCGGGACTTGGAAAGGGACTTTCCATGGGAAATGCTAAGGAGATGTCCTTGCAGGAGATCTGGAACGGGGAACGCAGGAAGGTATTGCTTCGCATGATGCTTCGGAAGCGAAAGGATGATATTCCGGAATGTCGCAATTGTACCTGTTTTAACGCGATCAACAATCCCATGGAGTACCTGGATGGAGATGCGGAGAGATTGCTTCCGCTCTTTGAGTGAAGGGAGGGCGAAGGATGCCATCGGAGATTAAGCCAATCTACGGGACAGAACGGATCAGGCTTGCGGATGTGGTCCCACTGGACATGCCATACAGCGCCTTTGTGTTCCCAACGACTTATTGCAATTTTAAGTGCGCATATTGCGGCCATTCCTTGGGGCACAAGGAGATGAAGAAAAAATATGGCTTTGTGCCGGAGCACATGTCCATGGATACTTATCGGTTGGCTGTGCAGCAATTCCGGGAGTTCCCCGGAAAATTGAAAATGCTGTCCCTCACAGGACAGGGGGAACCCTTGCTGAACCCCCACATTGCCGAGATGGTGCGAATAGCGAAGGAGGCAGGGATTGCGGAGCGCATTGAGATCATTACCAATGCATCTATGCTCCATAAGGATGTGGCGGATGCATTGATCGATGCGGGGCTGGATACCCTTCGTGTATCCCTTCAGGGATTGTCTTCGAAGAAGTACAAGGAGATCTGTGGGGCATCTCTTGATTTTGATGTATTCATGGAGCAGATTCGCTATTTTTATCAACACAAGGGAAAGACGAACCTTTTCCTGAAAGTTATGGACGTGGCTTTGGAGGAAGGGCAGGAAGAAGAGTTCTATGATCTTTTCCGGGACTGCACGGACAGGATGTACATCGAACGCATGCTTCCTGCCTATGAGGGCGTGAAGCTCACTGAGGGCATGGACATCACCCATGACCGCTATGGCGGCGAAGTGAAGAAGTCCCATGAGGTATGTCCCCTGGCCTTTTACATGATCGGCATTTTCCCCAATGGGGATGTGGAACCCTGCGACACAATCTACAAGCCGGTGGTGTTGGGGAATGTTCACGAGGATACCTTGCGGAACATGTGGCAGGGAAGGATGTTGAAGGATTTCTGGAAAATGCAGTTGGAGGGGCGGCGCAGGGAAAACCATCGTTGTGCGCATTGTTGCGCCCCCGATGATGTGGCCCACCCCGAGGATCATCTGGATGAGGATGCGGGGAAGATTTTGGAAAGAATGGAGAGCGATCTCAATGAAGGCAATTCGCATTGACGGGCAGACACCGGGAGGCACGAGGTCGCGCCTGGCAGATCTCGTGCCGTTGGACACGCCTTTTTCTGTTCAGGTCTTTCCAGTCTATGGGTGCAATTTGGCATGCGCGTATTGCCTGCATTCCCTGCCGGTTGCCGAGCGCGGCTTTGTTGCGGAAACGGTTGTGATGGATGAGACAATCTTTCGGAAGTGCATGGATGATCTGAGTGGATTTCCAAGACGCTTAAAGATGCTTCGCTTTGCGGGGACAGGGGAACCCCTTCTTCATCCTCGTCTTGCCGATATGATTGCCTACGCGAGGAGATGCGATATTGCTGAGTCGGTGGATGTGGTGACCAATGGCGTTGCCCTGACGCAGGAAATGTCCAGGGCATTTATCCGGGCAGGCCTCCATCGGATCCGCTTTTCTATTCAGGGGTTGGATGATAGTGCCTATTCTTTTCGACGGGAGCAGGGAGTTTTTCATCGTCTGGTGGAAAATATCCGGTATATTTACCATCACAGGGGCGATATGAAAATCTACGTCAAAATTATTGATTGCGCTCTGCCTGAGAACGGGGAGGAACGGTTCCTGGAGATTTTTGGAGATATTGCGGATTTCATCGCTGTGGAACATTTAATTCCCGCTGTGGATAAAATTGATTATTCAAAGCTCGGGAATGCCGAGTTGACACAGAACGGCGCAAAAGTTGCAGAGGCAGATGTCTGTCCTCAGCCTTTCTACATGATGCAGATCAATCCCGACGGTAAGGTGGTTCCCTGTTGCGCTATGGAAACGGCGTATATAGCGGGAGATGCGCAAAAAGAGTCCCTTCTTGATATTTGGAAGGGAGAGAAACTAAGGAACTTTCAACGGAAGCAACTCGCGGGTGAGAAATCAGCATTTCCCGTTTGTGCCAAATGCCAGCAATATCGCTATGCGATGTTTGACGAGGATGTGCTGGACGGGAGTGCGGAAGAGATATTGGGGAGGTTGGGTTGCAAGGGCGTTTAGTTAAAGGGAACTATAGATGAATAGTTACAGTTTCACATGGAGGCTAGTAAATGAGTGAAAATTTGTTTACAGGAAATATATCTGGAAAACGACATAAGTTATCAGAGGTTGTACCTTTGAGGGTACCGTATTCTATTGGAATCTGGCCGATCTATGCGTGTAATTTTAGGTGCACGTATTGCATGATGTCAATTCCAGAAAATAAGAGGGGAAGATATTATCAAAATTTAGGAAAAAGAAAAATGGAATTGACATTGTTTAAGAAGATTATAGATGATATTAAGTTGCATCAAAATGCACATCTTAAGACGTTGGACTTTGCTGGAATGGGAGAGCCATTATTGCATCCAGAATTACCTAGTATGATTGCGTATGCAAAGAATGCTGGAATTGCAGATTGCATATCGGTATATACTAACGCATCTTTGTTGAGACCAAAATTATCTGAGAGAATTACTAATGCTGGGCTGGATAGAATTCGTATATCTTTGCAGGGATTAGATGCTTCAGCGTATGCATCTACGTCGTCTGCTAAAATTGATTTCCTGGAATTAAAGAAAAATATAAAATATTTATTTAATCATAAAAAACATACAAAAGTATATATAAAAATTATAGATATCTCATGCAATGGGCGAGAAGATGAGTTCGTTAGGCATTTTTCTGATATGGCAGATGACCTTGCAATTGAACATTTAGAGCCTTTGTTTGAGGGCGTTGATTATGAAAAATTTAATCATTTACCATCTACTACATTACATGGATATCCTATAAAAAAGGTAGCGGTTTGTCCACAGCCTTTTTATAAACTGGTAATAGCTCCTAATGGAGATTGCTTTTGCTGTTGCGTAATCCATGAAGATACATTCATAGGAAATTGTAACGAATTGATACTGAAGGATATATGGAATGGGAAACTTCTACATGAAATCAGAACAAAACAACTGTCTAAGCGAAAAAATATGATTAATGCCTGCAAGAAATGTGGTCTATATTATTCATTAATGTCACCAGAAGATAATCTGGATGATAAGTGTGATGATATTATGAAACGACTTATCGATACATATAATACAATCATTTGAGTCATATCGTAAGTAAGGGGTGAACTTTGTGGATAAGCGTATAAGAGATGAATTTGAGCATGTGATTCATGAAAAGAAATTGTATGTATGGGGAGGAGGGGCGATTTTAGGAAGACATTGGAACTACTTAAATAAAAAGTACTGTGTCGACGGTGTGGTTGATAGATCCTTGAATAGTGTTTATGGAAAGGATGTAATTCGACCAGAGGATTTCTTAGTAAATTATGATACAACACGGAGCGTTGTGTTGATTACCTGCATTTATGTGACTGAGATATATACAATGTTGCAAAGAGCAGGATTTAAGCATATTTTTACGATTTTCTCAATAGTTAACGACGATTATTTTAAATTTCACCCACCGTTCACTAATGAGGAAAAAATGCAATTAGGCGTCGTTGCACAGTGGATGGAGGATGATATATCCAAAAATGTCATTGCTAAACTTATTCAGTATCGCGCTCAGGGAGAATACGATTATCGTCCGATATTTGAAGAAAATCAATATTTTGCCAATGGAGTATGGAATGGTTTTTCACAAGAGGAAGTAGTCGTTGATGCTGGAGCTTATGACGGAGATTCTGTAAAAGAATTTATTCGACATATAGCATCTAATCTTAAGGAAATTTACGCATTTGAGCCGGATTTAAATAATTTTAAGAAATTGCAAAAGCTCGCAAGCGAAGATGCGAGAATAAAGCCTATGCCTTATGCTGTATGGGATCAAAATGGGGATATTTCATTTTGTGAAAGTGGTGATGCAAATTCACGAATCGAAGATGGACATGGAACTAGAAAAATTAAGACGTGTGCACTGGATAATGTACTTACTGATAAGACTGTGACTTTTATAAAAATGGATGTCGAAGGTGCAGAACTTAATGCTTTAAGAGGTGCAAAAGATATTATTGTAAAACATCATCCTAAATTAGCTATTTGTGTCTATCATAAAGCGGATGACATTTGGGCTATTTCTTCCTACATAAAAGAATTGGTACCGGAATATAAACTATACCTTAATCCGTTAAACTCAATGACTACCAACCGCCTCTTCTTCAGAACCCATGGGGCATAGAGCCCAGTTTTACGAGCGCAGTCCTCTTCACCCAT
>Ga0256405_10009235_pt1 | contig 13595 bp, 19 predicted proteins | sample RumenRJG_02DNA_FD_189096 | JGI IMG/M metagenome (GOLD analysis project Ga0256405, IMG submission 189096) | Bovine rumen microbial communities from Lethbridge, Alberta, Canada - RJG_02 | ecosystem: Host-associated > Mammals > Digestive system > Stomach > Rumen | place: Canada: Alberta...
AGAAAGCAAAACTTCATTATCCTGTTTTAGTTTTGGATGACTGTATTTAAAGGAGAAAATTAAATGGCCGACTTTAGATTTAGAATCTGTAATGAACTTCTTGAAGAAGAAGATGAAAACTCAGTATTTTTAATAAACTTCACTCCTGAAACTTTTACTAAGGCCAAAGAAAAACTTATAAAATTTATAAAAGAAACTTTTCCTGAGTTTTCTCTCGGAACCCCAAATGATTGGGCAATTGATAATTGCGAAAACAAATATTTCTGGATGATGGATAATGACTGTGAATATATACCTATTGAAGAGCCAGAAAAATTTGATGAAGACCTCGTAGAGATTACTGGTATTATCAATAGTATTGAAATAGCTTTTACAATATACATTGAAGAAATACCTGAAAATGATTTAATTGGACCTCTTTGTAAAGTTATATAGGAGTGATAAAGTGACTGAAACAAAATATATTCCATTTTCTGAATTAAAAGTTGGTATGGAAATTGAAGGCTGGAAAAAAGGAAGTTCAACTTGTTTTTCATCTAAAGAAATAAAAAATATAAAAAATAATACCATTTCTTTTAATTGGGGAGACCCATTAAAAAATGCTTCCGACTATATGTTTGAAGTTAAATTAACTGAAGAAGAATTACAAGAAAAATACAAAGATGCTATTCAAGAGATAAAAGAAGCGTTAAATCACGACTTGGGTCAAGTAGACGGTTACCATGAAATGTGGAACACTTGGATTTGTGTTGGTGATTTAGCAGAAATGGCTTCATACTTAAATGAGCATAAAATGAGAGTCATAGGTTATGCAACTTTAACAGTTCCAAGACAAACAATGTTTGGTACGACTTTAGATATTGGAGTTGTGGCTGAATACGAAGATGGTGAACGAATTTGGTGTCACACTTCTAGTGACCATATAAAAAATCTTTTAGAAAGTGAACTTGAAAATGAAGAAATATAAAAAAATATTCTTTGTTCCTAAATGTGAATATTGCGGTAAGAATTGTACAGAAACAGGAATTAGAAGATTTATTTCATATGGCACTATGACTTATTTTGACATGTGTGCAGACTGTTATTGTAAAGTGAATACTGAACAAAAGAAGAAATACCGTTATAAAAATTGGCTAAGAGGAGAACAAGTTTTTATAACTTCAAGAGATGAAAAAGAATGAATAAAGAAGAACTTGAAAAAGAAGCAGAAGAATACAGAACTCATTTTGAAAATGAATTGTATTTATTTGACAACACAGATATTTTCCCAAAGGACATTGAAGAAGCCTATATTGCAGGCGCAAAACCAAGAGAAGAGCAAATTGAACAGCTTAAGCAGGAAAACACAGAACTTGAAAGGAAAAATACTGCCTTAAGACAAGATTGGAATGTAATGAAGAGTACCATAGCTGATTATGAAAAGGAAAATGAAGAGCTGACAAAAAAGTTAGAAGGTGCAGAAAAAGCAAGAGACTATTGGAAAGATAGCTCTTTTGATTGGCGACATAAATGCACAAGTAGAAAACCTTTTAGGGCTGCAGTAAAAGCACAGAAACAACTTTCTAAAGCAAAAGAATTGATTGAAGATATGTATGATCAGATACCTTCAAGCCATTCAGAATACTATAAAGATGTTATGGAAAGAGCAAGACAATTTTTTAAGGAATTAGAAGAATAAAATGAATAATGTACTTATACACGGCCCAGAGGGAGATGAATTTAATACAGATGCTTATGAATATGATACAGAAAGTAATAAACTTAAATTTCATAGGCTAACTAATCTTAGTTGGCTAGTCTTTGATGATGTTGACATTGAGATAGATGTTACTGGCTTTCTCATAGAAATAACTTGTACATATAGGCATTAATTTTGAATTTCTCTTGAATTTGTGGTATATTCTATATAAGAGGTAAATAATATGCGTTTAGAAGTTAATTCACAAGTAGAAGTTATTAAGATTTTCAAGGAAAAGCTCTCAAGTAACAAGGCTTGGGCACTCCGCGGACTGAAAGTTATTTATGATAATCAGACAGCTGATGAAAAGCGCGATGCTTCTACAAAGCATTATAACAAGATTGGTTTTACTGGTTCTGATGCTGAAATTCTTACTTCGTTTGCTCAGCAGTATGAACGCAAAGGAGACCTTTCTGATAAGCAGATGGCACTTCTTTATAAGAAAATGCCAAAATATGCTGGACAGCTGCTCAAAATGAGTGGCCTTAAGAAAGTAAACCACGGCTTTGAAAAATAAGCCCCATATTTGGTACCCTCCCATTTGGACCTTCTGTAAAAGGAAGGTCCTTTTTATTTTAAAAAGTCTTGAAACTGGTCACTGTTAAATTATATTTAAAGATGACCACTTTCCAGACTTTTTTCGCTTCGCTCAAAAATTCTGTAAACTGGTCCGTGACCACGGCACCGCCTTAGGTCCGTTACTATGTGGATATAAATCAAAAAAGACCTTAAATCCATTCTGTTAATATTTTTATATTATGATTAAAAATTTAATATCAATGGAGGATAAGTAGTGTCTAGTGCTTTTGACAAATTAATTAAGAAAGTGGCCGATAAAAATCCTATGGCAGTATCATGCGATGGTACTATTAAATGGTGTCCTATAGAGTCGCCTCAGGCAACCTATATGATGGGTGGTGGAATTCCTACAGCTCGTATTATTCGATTTAGAGGACCTTCATCTTCTGGTAAATCTGCATTTTGTAATTATTTAGCAGGTCAGCTTCAGAAACATTGTCCAGCTCTTTATAACAATCCAAACAAGAATAAGATTTTATATCTAGATTTTGAGCGTACATTTGAAAAGAGATTTGCAACTTCTGTAGGTGTTGATACAAGCCCAGATAAGTTTTTCCAGTTGACATTCGATACAATTGAAGACATGTCTGATGGAATTGAAGATCTCGTAAAATCTGGTGAAGTTGCTGGTATTATTTTCGACTCAGATGCTGCAGCACCAACTCGTACAACAATTACCGATCCAGCTGGTAAAGCATCTTTTGGTTCACGTGCTAAAGCTCTTACAGAATTCTGTAATAAGTATAATATTCTTTGTGCCAATTATGGTACAACTATTCTTTGGATTTCTCAGGAACGTGCAAACCTTAATCCTATGGCTCGTCTCCCAACAGCTACAGGTGGTGAAGCAATCAATTATTACACATCTATCACATGTCGTATTACAAAAACAGATGATATTAAGGATGCAACAGGTGATGTTTGTGGTATTGAGATGCGTGTAAGAAACTATAAAAATAAGTGTTCTGTTCCATTCCGCGATGCTAATATGAAGCTTTACTATGATGGTGGTTTTGACTCTAATTCAGAGTATATTGACTTCCTTCTTCTTTTGGGAATGGTAAAACAGGCCGGAGCTTATTTTAAGTTCAATCATGAAGGTCAGGATTATTCTCTTCAGGGACGTAAGAAACTTCAGGAATGGCTTGATACCCATGCCGATGTTTATGAATCTTGGAAGAAAGACATTATTGAGAAGATTTCTCACCACAATGAAATTTTGGATGCTAACAATCAGGCAACAGATGAAAATGGAAATGAGATTTCTTTGGATGAAGCTAAAAAGATGGGAAATGCAATTGATACAACAGATCTTGCTTCTCAGGCTTTAGCTGCAGCAACAAGTGATGATGCTGCGACTGACTAATAAATGGAGCCACTCCTTAAATGGAGTGGTTAATATTTTAATATGAGCAATAAACAAATTTTTAAACTTTCTAAGGAAGAGAAAGAATTTTTACAAAAGGTCTCAAATGTTAGTGGCATTAAAAAGCAATCAATTCAGATGGTTTGGTTGTATACTATTTATACAATGCTTTTAGAGGTCGGTGAAAATAAAAATGCTAAGTTTACTGAGCTTATTATTCCTTACTTTGCTAAAATTTTGGCAAAATCAACAGAAGAAGATTATGAGCTCATTATGAGTTTAAATTCAGATTTTACTGAACAACTCAAAAATGTTAAAAATGATGATTTCCTTGATTTGATCAATTTCTTTAAGGAAAATTTTGTTAAACAGACGATTAATCAGGTAGTGGTAAATTCATGATAGATACAATTTTGTTAGGACTCATTGCTATAATTGGGCTTGGTCTAATTGGTGTTGGCTTAAAGATTGTCAAAAAATTAGACTCTCTTAAAGATGGAAATAATCCTCTCACTTCAGATATAAGCTTAATCGATGAGGTTATAAACTATATTGCTTCAAAAGGATTAGAGCCTACTATTGGAAATACAGATAGTGGTACTCAATATTTTGCTTATACTAAGGGTGACTTTATTATGAATATGGTTCCTATTGAAGATATTGAATATAAAAAAGACTCATTGGCCTGGAAAGCTCGAAGAACAGAGCTTTTTAAGGCTATTGATAAATACTTGGAAGAGAATAATTAATGGCGCTATATTTACTCGGTGATTTGCACTTTACAAACTCCCATGAATGGGATGATATTTGTTTTACAAGATTTATTGAATATTTCGCAAATTTAGAAGTGGAGGCTGATTCAAGCCTCCTTTTGTTAGGTGATATATCAGATAAAAAGATAAATGACAGTAGAACAATTGACTTAATTTCTTGGTTCTTTGCGGTAGCTCTTAGAAAGTTTAAGATGATTTATGTATTAGGTGGAAACCACGATATGCATAAAGATACTTTCAAGAAAGTTCATTATACAACGCAGTTTGTTAAATACTTTAATCCAGAAAAAATACACCTCATTTATAATGAGGAAATATTAAATATTGATGACATTAAAGTATTGGCACTGCCTCATAAAGAAACAACTTTAGGTATTGAAGAATATTATAATTCAGAATTGGATAATAAATATTATTCTACTCAGGTTGATTTATTAGTAGGACATTTGAATATTTATGACGAAAAAATGCCAATGGCAGAAGGATTAGATATTCATAAGTTTAATTATAAGACTGCTTATTTTGGACACGTACACTCTAGAGTAGGTTCATATGCTCAGAATTATACTGGTTCTATTATGCCATTTAAGAAAACTGAAAATGATACCACTCTTCCAAGGTGTATTGCTAAAATAACAAAAGATTCAGTTGAAGAAATTCCATTACCAATCTTTAAGTTATTTAAGACTTTGGATATTTCTCAAGAGCTGCCAAGTAGTAAAAAGTCTGATAATCCAACTATCATTTATGACTTTATAAACTGTAATGATGAGACAGCAGAGTCCCTTAAAAAGGATTATTTTGTTAGGTCTGAAAAAGATATTTTGGATATGTCTGAAGAAGTTGAGATTGATCAAGAAGCTGTTATTTTTGATCAGATTTTTGAAAACTTTTATGATGCCTATGTTCAAATGTGTCGAGACTTGGATTTACATCCAAAGCGCTCAGTTAACTCAATTATTAAACAACTCTTGGAAGAAGAAGACTAATATTTTCAATAAAGACCTTTGAAAATAAAAAATTAAGCTAATTTATTCCTATGAAGGAAGAGAATATGACAAAAATAGTAATTAAAAGGGATGGTGTTAAAAGACAAGATTTCAATCCCGAGAAAATTAAAAAAGCTATCAGAGCAGCAAATACTCAAATAGATAAAGAAAAAAGACTCGATGAAGATCAAATTGAAAAAGTATTACAAAATGTTATAAAGTCTATTGATAGTATTCAAGAGGAAACAATAGACATCGAGCAGATTCAGGATTTTGTAGAAAAGAGTCTTATTAAATATAATCATCACGCTGTAGTAAAGGCATTTATTCTTTATCGTGAAGAACGTAATAAGGAAAGATTTAAGAAGCTTGCCATTACTAAAGAAATAAATAAAAAATTAGCTGCATCTAACATTGAAAATCAGAATGCTAACGTAGATGAAGCATCATTTGGTGGTCGAAAAGGTGAAGCATCATCATGTCTTAATAAGCAACTCGCACTTGACTATTATATGAATCAGAAGTTTGCAAAAAACCATTTGCTAAACAGAATTTATATTCACGACCTTGATTCATTTGTAGTAGGACAACATAACTGTCTTTCATTACCAATTGATAATCTTTTAAGAAAAGGATTTAAGACAAGACAGACGGATATTCGTCCTGCAAGATCTATTTCCACAGCATTCCAATTATTGGCTGTTGGATTCCAGGTTCAGTCATTACAGCAATTTGGTGGAGTTTCAGTAACACACTTAGACTGGTCTCTTGTTCCATATGTAAGATACTCATTCATGAAGCACTTCATTCTCAATCACCTTAAACTTATTGGTGAGTTTGACAAGCTTGATTTACTTCTTATGTCAACTGAGGAATTGGATGACTGGATTGATAATAATAAGCAGAAATATCTTAAGAAGTGGAAGCTTTCTTATAAGGACTTCTATTTCGATAATAAAGTATTTAAGAAGAGAAGATTTAGAAAACTCAGACAGATGGCATTGCTTGATACAATTGTTGAAACAAATCAGGCAGCAGAAGGTATGTATCATAACTTAAATACATTACAGTCTCGCTCTGGTAATCAGTTGCCATTTACTTCTATCAACTATGGTACATGTACTTCAAGTGAAGGTAGATTGATTATTAAGGCTCTCTTGAATGGTAGCATTAAGGGTGTTGGTATCAATCACAGAACAGCAATCTTCCCATGTGGTATTTTCCAGTATAGTAAAAATATCAATGGTTTCCCAGGAACTCCAAACTATGATATGTATCAATTAGCCCTTAAATCAACAGCTAAGAGACTTTATCCAAACTATGTAAACGTTGATTGGACTAATGATGAAGATTGGTCTGATGTTACATTTAAGAAAGACTTCCTTTCAAAGATGTCAAAAGATGATCAATCTACTTTGGTTAAACGTCTCCAAGAAAATGAAGAGTTGATGGAAATCTTTGGTCTTGAAATTGATAAGCACGGTCATGTTAAGGCTATGGATATGATTCCAGCAGCAATGCCTTCAACTATGGGATGCCGTACATATACAAGTAAGGATGTTACATGGCAAGATGATTGGACTTCAGAATTAAAGAAAACTCTTGAAAATAGTAAATATCAGCCAGTAACATTTGCATCATCTCACATGAAAGATGGTCGTGGAAATATTTGTCCTGCAACTATTATTCTTCCAACATTAGCTATGGAAGCTAAGAAAAAAGCTGAAAAAGAACAGCGACCTGAATATGTTGTAGATTATTTCATGGATATTCTTGAAAAAGCAATAGGTGACTGTAAAGATGAGTTGCTTGAAAGATTTAATTGGATTTGTGCTCAGCCTGCTGCTTCGGCTAAGTTTATGTATGAAAACAATACATTCTTTGGATATAAACCTGAGGAAGGTGTTCGTTCTGCTTTGAGACATGGTTCATTAGCAGTTGGTCAATTAGGACTCGCAGAATGTCTTCAGATTTTAGTTGGTTGTAATCATACTACTGAAAAGGGTATGAAGGTTGCTAAACAAATTGAGCAGTTATTTAAGGATAAGTGTGCAGAATATAAAGAGCATTATAAATTAAACTTTGGTGTTTACTATACTCCAGCTGAAAACCTCTGTTATACAGCTATGAAGAAGTTTAAGGCTAAGTATGGTTCTATTCCAAATGTTTCAGATCATGAATACTTTACAAACTCAATCCATGTTCCTGTTTGGGAAAAAGTTTCTCCATTTAGAAAGATTGATATTGAAAGTCAGTTGACTGGATATTCCGGTGCTGGATGTATTACTTATGTTGAATTGGATAGTAATGCTATAAATAATCTTAAGTCTCTTGAAGAGATTGTAAATTATGCTATGGCTAAAAATATTCCATACTTTGCATTAAATGTTCCAGTAGATTATTGTGAATGTTGTGGATATCAGGGCTTTATTGACAATGAGTGTCCAATTTGTCATAATGATGATGAAAATCAAATTCAAAGATTGCGTCGTGTAACTGGTTATCTTTCAACTGATTATCGTCATTTTAATCCAGGTAAACAGAAAGAGGTTTTGGAAAGAGTTCATCACACTGATATGATGCAAGATTGGAAAAAATATGCAAATTGCTAATATTATTCTAAATGATGTTCAAAATGGAGAAAGTGGAATAGTCGTCTCACTATGGGTGAGCGGCTGTCCACATAAATGTCCTGGTTGCCATAATGCTGAATTATGGGATTATTCTTATGGCCAGGATATTCCAATTGATCAATTAAAAATCATAATACAAAGAATGATGTCTGCTGAAGGAATAACTAGAGACTTGGCTATTTTAGGTGGTGAGCCTCTAGACCCATCTAAAAGAGATGAAATGGCAGATTTATTAAAGCATATTAAGTTTGTATATCCAGATAAGAAAATCTATTTATGGACAGGCTATGATTATAAAGATGTTAAAAAGTTAGAATGTCTTAAATATGTAGATGTTCTTATCGATGGAAAGTTTGACATTACAAAAAGAGATCTTACCTTAAAATTAAGAGGTAGTTCTAATCAAAATATCTACTATAGAAAAGGTCGACGACTAAAGAAGGGGAAATAAATGGCATCATATTTTGAATGGAAAAAGATTAATCAAAAAGATTATGAAGAAATTAGAAAAGCTTTTATTATTGCAGCTAATGAATATGAATTAGAAGAGGCTTTTAAGCTTTTCTATGATAAGATAAATAATCTGTCAGATGATGATGGAAAATAGTTGAAAATTTGTTAATCTTGGTGGTATATTCTATATAAGAGGTATAGGATATATGGCTAAAGAAAAACGATTTGATACACTTTATTTTCAGGGTCCAGTTTTTCCTGAAGAATATAAGCCACGTGGCTATAAATTAGCTGGAGAGGTTTTACCTTCTTTAGCCGAAGAGATGCTTTGGGCTTGTGCATCTTATTATTTGCATGAGTCTTATTGGAATCGTCTTGTAGAATTAAACAATTTCTGGCAGTGTCTTAAGCCAGAACTTACAGCAAATCAACAGAAACTCTCATTCCCATCTGATTTTGAAACTTTGCTTGCTGAAATGAAAGCAACTAAAACTGCTGAATCTGAAGCTAAAAAGCAGTGGAAAAAAGATAACAAAATCGATGCGGCCAAGGAAAAAGAAGAAAACGACAAATTCCGCGATGAACATAACTTTTGTCTTATTAATGGCAAAAAAGTAAAATGTCCTTACCAGGTAGAAGGACCTAGCTTAATTATGTCTCATCCTGGTGACCCAAAATTTGGTGCTTGGAAATATCGTGTTGACCCAAAAGATGTTACATTAAATATTGTTAAAAGCAAGAAACCAGAAGGTTGGAAAGGTAAGGTTGTTTCATCTAACACTTCTCAGTGGATTTTCAAATATAAGATGGACTGTGGCCGCAAAGATATGTCTTGCTATGTTCAGCTTGCTAAAAAAGCAAATGTTGATGCTAAGAGTGATATTGCTCAGGGAAATACTTCTAAGAAGTTTGATAAAACAATGAAAGCTATTAAGAAGTATAAGAAACTTGAAAAACATATTGAAGATGGTCTTAAATCTTCAGACTTGAAGACACAGCAAACTGCTTTGGTTACTTGGTTGATTTCTCAGACTGGTATTCGTGTCGGAAATGAAAAAAATCTTAAGATTTCCGCTGATACTGTTGGAGCTACAACACTTAAAGTTGAAAATATTATCCTGAATTAAGTATATTCTATATAAGAGGTAGATATGAAAACTATTACATTAAACTTTGTAGGTAAGAGTTCAGTTCCATTTAATCGCACGATTGAAGTTTCAGATGAACTTTATGAAGTAATCAAACGAAGCCAGGAAAATAAAAAGCCAACTGATGAGATTTTTGATATGGTAGATTCAGGTGATGTTGGCATTTTCCTTAAGGAAGTTGATAAAAGCTTCTCACCTAAGGTTTTGCGTACAGCTCGTTGTAATAGCGTTCTTGTTGAAAATCTTAAAAAACAGAAAGTTGATAAAAACTCAACAGAGACTCAGAAGCTTGAAGCAATTTATAATGCAAATTATGCTATTGCTAAAGAGCTCAATCACCAGAAGAATATTGGTAAAAATCAGTCAAACAATGAGGAAAAAGCAAATACAAATCTTCAGAATGCTAAAAATAAATTAAAGACTCTTAAAAAAGATGCTAAGGCAAAACTTGCTGATATTGATAAGCAGGAAAAAAGCTTTGAAGAAAAATATGCAAAAATGCCTCAGATGCTTGAAGCTAAAAAAGCTACATTGAAAATTGCCCGTGAAAAAATTGCAGAGCGTATTAAAAAGCAGGAAGCAACAGTTTCAAAAAATGAATTGAAAGCTAAAAAAACTTCTGAAACTGCTGACATTGCTCTTGGAACATCTCTTGGAAATTATGCTGACCCACGTATTATCTATTCTTGGTGTAAAGATGTAGACCTTCCTATTGGAAAAGTTTATAATAAAAACTTACAGGAAAAGTTTGATTGGGCAAAAGATACTCCTGCAGATTATTGGAGAAAGATTTAGTGTACTCAGCTCAAAGTGATGATTTAAGATTTTTTAATGCTCTCATTGACTTCACCCATTTAGTAAAGATGGCTTATAGCGATGATTTTTCTCAAGGTTTTATAAGAGAATCTGAATACCAGAAACTTTTGCATAAAATGCTTGAGAGTACTTCATTACATAGATTGGCAGGTTTTGGAAATATAAATGTGGGACAAGTTGTTATTTCTGAAGATAAACTTTATATAGACAAAACTTTATTTAAGAGAGAGTCTGATGATAAAATGAGCTCTCCTTATGCAGTCTTTATTAGAAATTCAAATAAGCCTGTAAGATACTATAATTATTATGTAGATCATTTTGGAAATTTTAAATTTAAGCAACAGCGCGATTTAGTAGATATTATGACAGAATTTGGTCTTACTCGAGAAGAAGCTGAAGCTTATGAGAAGATTTCAAGAGATGAACCGATTGACTTAAAGGAGGATTTAATTGTTAACAATCTATAACAGCTGGGACTATAATAAAGCACTTAAAAAAGTAGCCACAAAAAAAGGCTCAATGCTAAGGTCGGTAAAATTATCATTTTCAATAGATGAGCGTTCACCTTACGGTGTTATGGCTTTTGGTAGAAAAAATCAACCTAGAGGTGGAGTTGACGATTGGAATTCAGATTATAATCATGGAAGTGACCCATCAGTATCACGTGAATGGTTTATTTTAAGAGAGCCTTGGATTAAAACATCCTATTTTCTTGAAGAATGGGAAGATCACCATGGCTCAAGCCAATTTGGAAGTAATCCTAATCTTACTAGAGCTCCAGACCATCTTGAGTTTTCAGACTTTGAACAAAAAGTAGAAAATTATTTTTTAAAAAATAACTTTACAATTGGTGAAATAGCTGCGACTGAAGATTATGAAGACTATTTAGATGTTGCAAAAGAAGTTGCCGCAGGAGAATTTCAGGGTGATGTAAATTACTTTATGAAAAAGGGTGCAAATTTCCCATTTAATCTAAATGGTATGATTTGTTATCCAATGTATATAAATGTATGTAACGCCATTATGGCAAATTTCTTTGATTTTCTTCAAACTAAAGATATAAATATTTTTGCATGTGAAGATAGTACAGAAGATTCTCAGTTAGGTGCTTATAAGATTTGTTTTGAAGAATTTGAAGGAACTCCTGCACAACTTAAAGAACTTTTTAATGCTTACGCAGAAGAATTTGGTTTATATCGACATTTCTTAAATATTTTCTTTGATGAAGACGAACCTATTGAAGTAGCAACAGAAATGTTAGGTATTAGTATTGGTACTGAAAACCATACTCCTTCAAAGTCTTCTGCCTCAAAAGTTCAACAAGGAATCTTGAAAGATCAGAATGATATTCCAATTGAGATTGGAGATATTATTGCATATCCTCGTGGTGGAGACCATAATTTCTATTGCTTAAACTATGGAAAGGTTATAGCTAATACAGCTAAAATGGTCATTATGGAAGATGACCAGAAAGCTAGATGCGATAAAGTAATGGTTATTAAAACTAATAATCCAAATAAAAAATTGCCATGGGACAATTAAAAAAACTTACAAACAAGCAAAGACTTTTCGAAATAGGTAAGGCTCTTTTAACAGCGAAAGAGCCCGAAATTGTTGAAAAGTTGGGTACTTATATTTATGATGTAAGTAATGTTTATACAGATGGAAAAATTGCTCAAATTGAAATCTCAGATGAGAGAGGAAATAAAATTATTTATCAATTTGACAAACCTAAACTATGGAAAGGTGAACCTCAGTTGGATAAAGTTCATCTTGTAGGAGAAAACAATGCCTAAAAGAGTACATTACTGTGATGGCGATAATTCTTATGATATTATTCGTTTATATGATGGTGAAGAAGATAAACCATTCTCAAAAGTATATAATGCTACCTGTAGTGGTAAAAAGAGATTATTTGCTAGAGAGTGGCATCCAGAATTTCAGTCATCACTATATGACCTTTCTCCATGGCCAAAAGACTCATATGCTATTATGTTTAGTGGTGGCTTTGACAGTTTGTCTTTAGCATTAAGACATTTGGAGAAAGGTGAAAGAGTTTTTCTGTTGTCAGTTGGTTTTTCAGAAGAGAGAACAACAAGCTCACTAACAGTTAAATTATTAAAATCAATTTATAACAATGCCGTTATTGGGCCTATTAAACTTTTTGCGCCTATTTTCATAGATTTGGAAGGTGGTAATGGATTGGTGCAGCAGCCTTTCACGGCTTTTTATGCTGCTCATATGCCAGACAAAGTTAGACAATTAGCTAAAGCTATAGAATGTGCATATGTTTTGAATGATGATGCTATATCTTTTCAGAATGAATTAAAAGCAATTTATAACAATTCTGTGAAATGCCACATTCTTGATAAAAAGAATCCTCCATTAAAGTTTCCACTTACTAAAGTTTCGCATGAAGAAAATCTTGAGTATGTTGCAAGTATTGAGAAAAAATATCAAATCATTTTCCCAGCACTTTCTTCAGAAGGTTTAAGTTGCAGTAAGTTTATAGATAGAAATGATGATACTTTGTATATGATACAAGGTGGTACAAATTCTGATAAGCCTAATAAAAAGTGTGATGTAAGTGGCTATTTGATTTTGGAAAAATCAGCAAGAAAAGCATTTCCAAGATTAAAGCTTAAGTCTAAGCTTGAAAAACTTGAAAAAGAATCTGAAAAGCTTGAAGACCCAGTTCCTGTACCAACAAAGTGTTAATATTATTTTATTGTGGGTTGAAATAAACTCATAAAGTTCACAGAAGGAGAAAAACACAATGACAAAAACATTGGGTGATCGTATGAAAGAATACGAGAGCGTCACAGACCAAGTTCTATATCACAGAACACCTATTATTATTCGAATCGATGGAAGAGCATTCCATACCCTCACTTCTTTTATGGAAGAACCTTATGACAAAAACTTTATTCACCTTATGAATAAGACAATGACAGAAGTTTTTGAATCTTTCCCGGATGCTACTTTAGGTTATGTACAATCAGATGAAATAAGTATTCTCTTATGTCCATATGCTACTTTTGAAACTGAGCCTGTTTTTGGTGCTCGCATTCAGAAAATTGATTCAGTAGCTGCATCTATG
>Ga0256405_10009236_pt1 | contig 13592 bp, 1 predicted proteins | sample RumenRJG_02DNA_FD_189096 | JGI IMG/M metagenome (GOLD analysis project Ga0256405, IMG submission 189096) | Bovine rumen microbial communities from Lethbridge, Alberta, Canada - RJG_02 | ecosystem: Host-associated > Mammals > Digestive system > Stomach > Rumen | place: Canada: Alberta | collected...
GGGATTGGGGATTGGGGATTGGGGATTGGGCCCAATCCCCAATCCCCAATCCCCAATCCCCAATCCCCAATCCCCATTTATCTCCATCATAATATTTAAACTTTATTTTATATCCAAAATTTTATATTATTTTAAATAATAAATAAATGGAAGCTTTATTCCCATTAAAAATTGATATTCCAGATATAAAGGAAGAAAAATTATTCCTTCATAAACTATTTTCACATGAAAAAAGATTGAATTTTTTATTTACAAGAGAAATAAATCCTAAAGAAATAAATATTAAATATGAAAATAAAATATATCATTTAGGAAATATAATAAAAAATGATAAAACTATTTCAATTTATTATATAGAAATAATTTTTGATTTTTATGGAGATATTGAAATAAATGTTCTTAATGATTCCTATTTTATAAAGTCAGATATAAAAGGAGAAGGATCTTTTCTTTTTAATAAATATTTATTCGATAAAAATAATAAAAAGGTTGATAAATTAAATTTGTTTGATATTTATGAGGAATTTGAAATTTATTACCGTATTCACAAAGAAAAAAAAAATATAAATTCATTAAATTTATTAATATCATCAACTTTAAATTATTTAAAAGCAAAAAAAGAAGAAATAAATTTTTGTCTATTTTTAGCTTTATTTATAAAGGAACATTCATATTTAATAAAGAACATTTATAATGTTGAAATATTTTTAAATAGGAAAAACAATGGAGATTTATCAAGAATATCAAATGAAGCATTATATAAAATAATCGATGCAAATAAAAAAAATAAAGAATATAAAGAAATTTATTTAATATATTTATTTCTTACTCAAAAAAAAGAGATAATTAATAAATTTTTGGAAGATGGTTGTTTAAATGAGCAGTTAATTTTTGATTGTTTGATTAAATATAAAACAATATTTTCTAATTCAGTTAATCTTTTTCCTCAATTTATTTTTTTAATAGAAAGAGCAAAATCTTTTAATGAAATTAAATTAATATTAAAATGTTCAAAAGATTTTGTTGATTTTATTTATTTCTTAAATGAAGGAAAGGAATTTATAATAAAATATATTGATAAAGAAAATATTTTAAGACTTGGGGATTTTCTTGACTTAAGGAAGGTTTTTGAGCAAAAATTCGATGAAGATTTTTATTTATTATTAGATTGTATTAAACAATTTGAAATTAAGTTCAATAAAAAATTTTTTTGTTTTAGTAATAAATTGTTGGATTATTCATTAAAAAAAAATACGAATGCAGGTGTAGGTTTCCTAATTTTTGTTTGGATGTTTGCAGATGGAGATTTAGATTATTTGGTGGACTATTTTTATGAATATATAATAAAATTAAATAAAGAAGGATATATAAATTCTTTAAATAATTTTGAAATAATTGAAATCATAGATATTTTATCAACAATCAAAAAAGACAAGGGTCAAATAATAAATTTTTTTAAAATTATTAAATTTGAAAATCTTAATGAAAAAATAAAGCCACATTTATCAAAAATAATAAAAAATATTAATAATGATGTTTTAAAAAATCAAGATTATTTAAAAAAACTAATAAATACAACAAAAGAAAAAGCTAATATTTTAACAAGATTAGATACTTTTGAATATATTTTTATTTGTATTGATAAATTCATTGAAACAGGAAAGAAAATGGAAGATTTCAATATTAAGGATGATATGATTGATTTAATTAATAATGTATCAAATAAATATTTAGTCCTTTTGAATGAAATAAAAATCGAAAATATTACAAAAGAAAAAGAATTATATGAAACAACAAGTAAATTAATTTATTTAAATTACGAATATAATACTGAAAAAAAATTTTCATTGAGTGAAATTAATCAAATTGAATTATTAAATGATATTTATATTCATTTTTTAAATAAATATAAAATATCAGATTTATATTTTGATAATTTGATTTCAGATTTAATAAAAAAAGGAAAATTTGGGAAAATATACTATACAATGATAGAAGAAAAACATTTTACAAAATTTGAAAAATTATTAAATAAATTTATAATTAAATATGAAGAATTATTTATAAAAAATCATTTTAACTTTTTATTGATTGTTGATTTATATAAAAAGAAATTTTTTGAATTATTTAAATCATCTTCTTATGCTAAAAAAATAATAGAAAAATTACAAACCATTATAAATAAAATAAATAATCTTAATAATATATCACTAAAACAATTGGAATTTTTATTAAATGAAAAATCGATAATTGACTTTTTTTCCACACTTGATAAAGATGGTTTTTTAAAAAATAATTTAGCAAAAGATTTAGAAATAAATATATCAGAATTAAGAAGTATGATTGAAATTAAAAATTCAGATGAATTTTTACTTTTAAATGATTATCAAAGGATAAAATTTTCTGACCAAAATAAAATAATTGAGTCAATCAAAAAATTTATTGAAGAAATCGAACAGGGAAATACTTCAGGAATAGATTCATTAAAGGAAAAATTTGAAAAAATAAAATATGTATTAAAGTTAGTAAAAGATTTACAAAACAAAATATCATCAAATTATTTTTTTAAATCAATAAAAGAAAAAAATATGGATATTTCTTTTTTCGAGAAAATTATAAAAATCTTCGATGCTACAAAAAATGATGAAATAAATTCTGATTTAACTCCTTTATTTGATGAATTTTTAATTTTAGATTCAGAAGAAAAAGAAAAAATAATTATTGATTTAAATGATTACAATAATTTATTAAATATTATATATTTAAATAGTGATTTCGAAAATACAAAGGAGTTTCATAAGTATGAATATAATAAAATTAATGAAAATGAAATGATTAAGATAAATAAAAAAATTGCATTAGTAATAATCAAATATAAAATAAAGGATATATACAATAATTATATATCATTTCAAGAAAAATTAAAATACAAAAAAAAAAGTAAAAAAAAGAGTAAAAAACCAAAAAATAAAAATAGCATTATGCAAATGTTAGATACATTTTTATCATCTTTGGGAATAAAAGAAGAAATAATTTTCAAAAATATAAATAATATTATAAATGAAATAATGAATAAAAAATTCATAAAAATTTTGAATTTACTTTATAAAAATTCTGAAGCAATAAATTTTTTATTTTCTATAACTTCTCAAGATTGTAGAAATATTCAAGAATTAGCAGGAGAAGTCCATGGAGGAAATAATCAAAATTTTTTGTCAATAGAGGAATTACTCATAATTGAAAAACTTGTGGAATCATTAGAATTTATTCGAGCAGAAATGAAAAAAGGATTAGATGAAGAAAAGAAAAATAAAGACAAAATAATTATTAATATTACACAAGATCAATTTGAAGAAGAAGACCTAGAAAAATATTTAAATAAATATCAGCAATATAAAGAATTTTTTTCAGAAAATTTAGACAAAAAAAAATTTACCGCAGAAGTAATACAAAAAATATTGAACAAAAGTGAATTTTTGATTTTCAACGGTGAGGAACAAAATTTTGAAGCTTTTTATAAAAACGAAGAAAAAGAAGGCCAAGATATTTTTAAAGAAATTAGTTATGATTACCTAATATATTACAGAGATAGAGCTTTAACAAGAAATAAAATAAATGATTCTTTATTGGAAAAAAAAGATGAATTTATCCAAAATATAAAACAAGAAGAACAAATTATTTTAGAAAATAATAAAATATTTGTAGAAATCGTGCGACAAATTAATGAATTAATGAAGCACTTGAATAAAATATCACAAAAAGGTTTCTTTTTTTGTTTCAGAGAAAATAAAGAAAAAAATTCAAGTTTTGAAATGATTGATAAGATTAATAATATTTTATTGTTGAAAATTAAAATAAAAATAAAAAAAGAAAATGATTCATGTAATATACAATTTTTTCTTAATGAAAGCGAATATAGAAATTTTAATGAGATAAATGAAGTAGTGAAAAATATTTATGAAAATATATGCACAATTCAAAGAAATAGTTATTTGAAAAAAAAATATATAAATTTTATTCATGGAAAACAATTCAATTTATTCCTTGATTATTTCTTGAACAAAAATAAAAATGAGAATTTTAATTATTATTTAAATTATTTTACAAATAAAGAAAAATATATTTTGAATGATTTTGTTTATCAAAATAGTGAATTAAATATAAAAAATGAAAATTTCTACAAAAATTTCATTGATCAATGTGAATTTTTTTTAGATAAAATATTTAAAGATAATGGACTAACATTAGAAAATATTTATCAACAAAATAGAATAAAGGAAGGATTTAAAGATTTTAGAGGTATTTTTTTAAATGGAAGTGAAAAACTCGAAAATGAAATAATATGCTTATATAAATATTTTACAAATAATATTCCATTAGCGAGTACATTATTATTTTGTAAAAAAGATACTTCTATTGAAGAAATAACTTCTTTTATAATTAGAGCAATTTTATGCCAATATCCTATATTTTTTTGTTTAGCTAAAACAGATATTTTATCAGAAGAAAAAAAAAATTATATTTTGGAAACAATAATAGATTTAATTGGTCGAATTAAAGATGAAAATAAATTTTTTAAAATGAATTCATGCTTAATTATAATGAATAATAATTTAGAAGATGATTTATGCAAATCATTATTTAAATTAAAATATATCAAAACTTTGGATATTCCTCAAGAAAAAAAAAATAAAATAAAACTATTTGAAGAAAATGATAATTATGAAATAACAGTAGTTTCATCAGATAATTCAGGTATAGGTAAATCAACCTATATCAAAAATAAAGTTAAAGAAGAAAATTATATATATTTCCCTATTGGAGGAATATTCAATAAAGAAAATACTTTAAAGCGTTTACAAAATTTAAATAGAGAAAAAAATATTAATGATGCTGATAAAAAATTATTAATGCATGTTGATTTATACGATACGGATCAAATATCGCTTATGAATGATTTCTTATATTTTGTTTTATTTACTAAATTATATGGGCAAGATAATAATATATTTTATTTATCAAAAAAAATCAGAATTTATTTAGAAATACCTAATAGTTTCATTAATTTTTTTGATAAGTATCCAATTTTATCGATATTTCCTAATAAAAAATTATACCGAGATTCATTAGAAAAATTATTAGTTCCTAAAGATATTTGCAGCCATATTAAAATAGTATCACTTTATTTAAAATTATTAAAAGAGGAAAATACATTACCAGAAAATACTTCTCGGGGTTTCAAAGCTGATAATAAAATAGATAAAAATGAAATAGTATTTCCTTTTACACCTCCTGATATTATACTAAAAGATGAAAATAATTATGACTATAATAAAATAGTAATAAAAGCTGAAAATGAAAATAAATATTTAACATCTGAATTGTGTCAAAAATTAATATTAGAAGAATTAAATAAAACAATAAAAAAGCCTACCTATTATCAAATTACTACTTTTATTAATGTTTTAGCAAGTCAATTAATTCAATTTAATAGAAATTATTTTTTAAGTGCATGTTCAATTTTAGATTCAGGGAGATTTTATAATTGCTGTGTAAGAAGTTTAATAGTTAAAAAATTTATTGAATTAACAAGTTATTTTACAAAAGGAGCATTTACAGAATTATTAAATGAGCAAGAAATAGTACAAACTTTGATGAAAAGTAAAGGCAAAGAAAAAGAAAAAATAGAAAGAGCAAATAAATTATTAGAAGAATGCAAACATGATTCAATATCTTTTAATAATATGAACAATTTGGCTTTGGTTTTTTTCCATGGTGGAGATAATAGTAATTTTTTTAGTATAATAACCAATAAAAAGACTAATGAGCAAACATATATAGACTTACTAAATCTCAAAAATTTTCAATCAGGAAAAGATATTATTAATCAAATAAAAATCAAAAACAAAGATAAACTTAAATTAGATTGTATTACAAATTTAAATGATTATAATAAATTTACTCAAAAAGATTTTTTAGAAGAACTCAAAAGTATTTTAGATATAAAAAATCCAATAGAAAAAAATAAAGATAATGATGAAATGATATCACTTTCTGAAATAACCAAAGATTATGTTTTTACCGAAGATAATTTTATCAAAATGTGCTTAATATTAATTAGATTAAGAGCGGATATTCCTGTAATAATGATGGGAGAAACAGGCTGTGGTAAAACAAGTTTAATTAGAAAATTAAGTGAAATGCAAAACAATGGAAAATGTCTTTTAGTTATAGATAATATACATGCAGGACATACAAATGAAGACATTATTAATTTTATTGAATCAAAAGTAATACCCGATGCTAAAGCATTAGCTGAGAAAGAAAAAATAATTAAAGAAAAATATTCAAAATTCGGACAAATATATGAAGAAAAAAAATTATGGGTATTTTTTGATGAATTGAATACTTGTAAATCTATGGATTTATTAAGTGAAATAATTTGTAAGCATTCTTGTCAAGGGAAAAAATTACCAGAAAATATTGTTTTTATTGGAGCAGTAAATCCTTATCGAAAATCAAAACAAAAAAAGGCAGGTTTAAAAATAAATAATAATGATGACAATGAAGAATCTGATTTAGTTTATACTGTTAATCCAATGCCACATTCTCTTTTAAATTTTGTTTTTGATTTTGGTAGTTTAAACAGTGAAGATGAAAAAAGATACATTCAAAATATGGTTAAAGAAAATATATTAGAAGAAGACTTATCTAATTTTACTACTGAGTTAATTGCTATTGCTCAAAATTTTATCAGGGAAAAAAATGGAGTTTCTTCTGTATCATTAAGAGAAATAAGAAGATTTATTACATTTTATGAATTTTTTATTGATTATTTAAAAAAGAGAAAAGAAATTATTACTGAAGAAAATATAATTGAAAATGAAAAAGATTTAATAAAATATTCCAATCTTTCAGAAAATGAAATAAAATTATTTTCTATTAATTTATCTATATATTTAGGTTATTATTTAAGATTGACTGATGTAAATGAAGAAAATCAAGATGGATTAAGAAAAATATTATATAAAAAATTAAATTATATTTTCGAAAAAAAGAGTGGATTTAATTTCTTATTAATTCCAGAATTAGAAGAAAATTTCATTGCTGATAATGTAGAATTGGAAAAAGGAATAGCAAAAAATAGAGCATTATTAGAAAATTTATTTTCCTTATTTGTTGCAATAAATACAAAAATTCCTATATTTATTATAGGTAAGCCAGGATGTAGTAAATCATTGAGTGTTCAATTAATAAATAATGCAATGAAAGGAATTTCATCAGTAAATCCATTTTTTAGGAAATATCCAAAAATGTATGTTAGTACGTTTCAAGGTGCTTTGAATAGTACATCTGAAGGAGTAAAAGAAGTCTTTGATAAGGCAAGGAAAATTTTACAAGTTAAAGATAACAAAGAAAATAAAGAAAAAATAAGTACATTTTATTTCGATGAAATGGGATTGGCTGAACATTCTCCTCATAATCCTTTAAAAGTCATTCATAGTGAATTAGAATATGATTTAAACAAAGATGATAAAAAAATTTCATTTTTAGGTGTATCGAATTGGAGTTTAGATTCAGCTAAAATGAATAGAGGAATGTCAATTAATATTCCTGACCCTAATGAATCCGATATTCAAAAAACATCCATTACAATTGCTAAATCTTATTTAGGTATAAATTTATCCGAAAATATTAAAATATTTTTCGAAAATTTAGGCTCAAGTTTCTATAAATATAAGCAAGATTTGCGAAAAAATAAAATTTTTAAAAAATTTGAAAACTTCCATGGAAATAGGGATTTTTATCACTTAATTAAATATCCTGCTACTAAAATAAAAGAAGCTCAAAAGAATAATAAAAATATTGATAATAAATTTTTAGCAGAATTAGCCATGATTAGTTTAGAAAGAAATTTTGGTGGTCTTATTATAAATAATAATGGTAAATATGCTAACGGAATTAATTTAATAATAGAAAAATTATCAGAAAGTGATATTGAAATTGGAAAAATTTTAAAAGAATATAATTATAGTATCAAAGATAAAATAAAAAATAATTTAGTTGAATATATAGATGATTATACAAGTAGATATCTTTTACTCATCACTAGAACTAATATTGGTATCTATTTATTATCTTCTTTCATTAAGTCAATTTATGGGAATAATGATTTTAATAATTATACAATATTAATTGGAAGTATATTTATCGATGATGTTTTAAAAGAAGAATATACCACTAAAATTTTAAGCAAAATAAAAATGAACTTGGAAAAAGATACTATATTAATTTTAAAAAATTTTGAATCTATATACCCTTCTCTATATGATTTATTTAATCAAAATTACGTGAAAGTTAAAGGAAAAAAATATGCGAGAATTGCTTTAGGGAATAAGACAAATTCATTTTCTGAAGTAAATCAAAAATTTAGGTGTATAATTATTGTAGATGAAGATAAAATACATGAACAAGAAATACCATTTTTAAACCGTTTTGAAAAGCAGAATATTTCTTTCGAATATTTAATGAATGATAATCAGATTTTAATTGCCAAAAAACTTTATGATAAATGCATTAAATTAATAGCATATGATGAAAATAAAATAAAACTTATAAATTATGATATAAATAATCTTCTTATTAATTGCGACGAAGAAGAAATATTAGGCTTCGTCTATATGGAAACCCAAGGAAAAGAAGAAATAAATGAAGAAGAATATAATCGAATTGAAAATAAATTTATATCTAAAATAGGAATTACATTACCTCAAGATATTATTTTAATTTTATTATTAGAGTCAAAAAATTGGGAAGATAATGAGGAAAATAGGAAATTTTATAATAAATTATTGGAATATTATAAAAATAATACCTTTAATAATATAAAAAATTTTTTAACAAATTATGATATGAATAATAAAGGCAATAAAATAATAATATATACTTTTACTAATATAATTGAGTCTATTAATAACGAAAATATATTTTCTTATGAAATAAAATCAATAGGAGAAATAAATAAAAATAATCTGAGGCAAATAAGAATATCATCAATTCAAAATGAATTTGAATTAGAAGCAGAAGTCGAAGAATTTTTAGAAAATAATGATTTGAAGATTTTTATATTTAACTTATTGCCTTTAGAAAGTGAGAAAATTGATTATTTGAAATCTATAATAGAAAATAAAGAAACTGAATATAAAAATAAACTTCAAAAAGATATAAATAAACTTTTTATATTTTTGATTCATGTTGAAAGAATAAATAAGAAAGATTTAGAAAGTCAATATAAAGAACATATGGATTTAATCAGGAAAAAAATGCTTACACATACTTTATCCAACTTGGCCGGATATTATCAAATATTTATCGATGATATCAATGGACAAAATTATTATGATGCCGAAAATAAAATTATTTCATTAGATGAAATATTAAAAATGAAAAATAATGACATATATAAATCTTTCATTAATTTAGAAACAATATTTCAAGAAAATTTAAATAATTCTTTATGTTTATTTGATTTTAATTTTATTTTTGATGAAGGTAAAAATAATAAAGATATTTATATTACCAATTTAATCGAATTATTTATTGAAGATAAGCATTTACTTAATTTATTAAATGGAAAAATAATGGAAAATATTAATATGAAATATACTAATAAAAATGAAAACGTTTTTGAAAAAATTATAAAAGAAGAAAAATTTTCACCTGGAGACATATGTATATATGACATAATTAAAAAAGTATTAAATAAAAATTATTTAAATGAATTTAAAATACTTTATATTGAGCTTGAGAATAATTATTATTTTTCGATCTTATTATCTAATAAAGTAAAATATATAAATAATAAAAACGAAAAAGATGAAGTATTTTATAAAAATATCAAGGAAATTTTCATCAAAGATGTTGATATAAAAAATAAAATTCCTGAAAATGAAATTAAAATAGATATAATAAATGGATATAACCTACCCTCAAAAAATTTAATAGAAAAAATAAATTATAATATAACCAATAGCATAATTAATCAATATCGAGAAATTGAAGAAGAATTCAAAAATAAATATATAGAAGAGGAGACATCTGAAAAATTTGAAGAAGAATCTCAACTTAGCAATAATAATTTAGAACTTTTAAACACAAATATTCAAGATATTGTCCACAAAATTCCAACAGTGAAAGAAATAGAATCAACATTAGCAAAAGGAGAAAAAATAGAATTTTATAAATTATTATTGGATGATTATTTATTTGCTTTCATCAATAAAAATATAAAAAGAATTGAATTAAAAGAAATAAAAACTATTAAAGCATTTATTAAAATTATATTAGAAAATAAATTTAGTTTAAATGAAAATAGTCTGGATCTAAAAAATTTATCGACTCAATTAAATTGGCTCGAATCTTATTCTTTGGAAATTATATCTATAATTCAATTGTATATTTTTTTGAATTCATTTGAAAATGAAAATGATCTAATTTTCAGAATAAAAAATATAATTTCCGAATTAAATGAGGAATATAATAATAATATTAACATACCAAAAACCATAAAAATTATTAATAGAGTATTTTATATCATAATTGGCTCATTAATCAGAATATTTATATGCAATTTGAATCAAATATTATCAGATATAAATGATCAAATAAGTCTTGATAAATTATTAGATAATTTAAATAATATATATTATTCTTTGCTATCAACTAATAATGCTCTTAATATAGGAAGTAAAGAAATACATCAATTTCATGAAACTATAAAAATAATAAGTATATTATCCTTTAATGAAAAAGAAGGTGAAATAGAACAAAATAAAAAATTAATGATTGACTTTATTCAAAAAAAAATAATTTCTGGTGATGAAAAAATTATTAAAAATATTAAAGGTTCAAAATTAAAAACCGACAAAGAAAATGGTCAAGAAATTGAAGATACTGAGGAAGAAAAAAATTTAAAAAATAATTTAGATAATTTTTATAATTATTACAAAAAGAAAAATAATATAAATTTCTCATCCTTATTTTCTTCTGTATTATTTGATGAATTTAATAAAGAACATAATGAAAAATATAGGCAATATATATTAAATAAAATTTTATCTGATGATAATTTAATCCCATATAATATATTGATAATAAAAATAATTTTATCAGAATATATTAAACCATATAAAGAATATATTGATGTAGCTTTAGATTATATATCTAGTGAAGAAATTTATTTTCCATTATTAAACGATTCTAATAAAGAAATAGTTAATAAAAATATTGAGAAGATTTTTGAGTTAATAATAAATCTTTATTTTAATTCTTTGGATAATTTAGAAAAACATATTATTACGGATTTATTAGACATTTTCAAAGAATATTTGAATTCTTTAACAGATGAGAATTATGAAAAATATTATGATAAATATTGCAATGAAAATTTAGTCAAAATATTTGAACTATGTTTTATAAAAATATATTTAAATAAATTTATTATGTCTTTATGCGATAAAAAAACAGCTTTACAAGGAAAAGAAAAAGAAATAATAGAAATAATTAGTGATAATTCTCCTTTATATAATACGATAAAATTATATTTTATTATACTAATCTATAAAAAAACTAATTCATTAGAAATTTTAACCGATAAATTATATGAAAAAATAAATGATTTTTCTAATAATTTAAAAAGTGAAATAGGACAAGAAAAATTCTATGAAATTTTAAATAAATCATTAATAATAAAAAATGATAAATATCTTTATAATGAATTTTTCACTTATATAAATTATCCTTCTTTAGATGATTTCAAATCAAAATTATTATCTTCGAATGAAAATAAGGAAAAATATCCTTTACTTAATGAATATATTAAATATGAATCTGGACCTATAAATTTAAAATATTTAATTGATTATAATAATTTTATTAATTTAATGATAAATTATTATTCTGGAAGAATATCAAGAAAAGATGCTAAAGATGGAGAAAAAAGTCTTAATTTAGAGCCTATATATAAAAATAATGAATTTGATTTCCAAAACAAATTTAATGAATTCAAATCAATATGGAATAAAATCCTTTCACAATATTTAAAAAATAATAATAATTCGGATAAATTTTTGGAAAATTTCACAGGAAATGAAAGATTAGCTTATTTTTTAATGGATGATAATGATAAAGATTATGGTATTTTTATTGCGAAAGGTTTGCAATTATTTATTCAATGGCAAAATTCATTTTTAAAGCCAATAATAAATTCTTATAAATTAAAAAAAAATAATTTACTTAATTGCTACGTGTCACAAATCGAGAAAGCAGTGAACGTCCAAAATGCCAATATTTTACAAATTTTGCAAATAGAAAAATGCTTTGAAAAAACTTATTATATTAACTTTGAAGAACTTTGTTCAATATATTGCGAAAGAAATGATGACAATTTAAATGATTTTAATTATAATTTCGGAAAAATTGAAGAAGAACTTGGGAAATCATTATTGCCTAACAAATGCTTATTTAATGAAAAAAATATTAAATATATATGTTATCAAAATGAAGGATTTAGAAATATTAATTATGACTATCTAATTAAATTCGGAAAAATATATGGTGAAAAAGAGTTGACCGAAGAAGAAAGAAAAAAAATATTTATATATTCTAATAAAGAATTTAATAATTTTGATATCTTATATGATTCATTTATTATGCTAGTGAATCATTTAAATAATGATATTTCAGTTAAAAAAGAAACAAAAATTATCGATGTAATAAATAAACTTAAACAGAAATATTTTAATTTTCATAATCAATTTATTAATTATTTTACATATGATGGTAAAGATATTACAGTAGAAAAATTATTGAATTCATTTTTATATATGGAGCATATATGTTTCGGACGTTTAAAAGATAAAATAGATATTAAATTTAAAGATTCTTATGATAAAGGACAAAAAGAGGAAATAAAAAATTATTTTAATTCAAAAGATAAAGATAATATAATAAAAAAAAAAGAAATCTCTACTGCTGTTAGAAGATTTATAACAAGATATTTAATAAATGATGAGAAAAAAGAAAGTATTGATGCTAATTTAAGTCTTTATATATGTTTAGGAAGAAAATATTTATGGAACAATAAAATATTTTCTTTAATTGGAGAAAATTTGAATGATTTAATTAAACAGTATTTAGGTAATTTTTCATTTGCAATAGAAATTAAACATGCTTTGGAATTTTATAATATAATTGGAGAAGAAGAAGAGAAATATATAAGAGAAGAAAATGATAAATATTCAGGAAATGATACAAAACAGCATGATAATTTAATAAAGGGAGAACAAAAAAAATTAGGTACTAATGTATTAGGAATGGGAATGAAAAATCTAGGAAAAAAAGATGGACTAAAGCCAAAAATGAAAAAAAAATAACTTTCATTTCATTTTTAAAAATTAATTAAATAATAATTTAGTTAAAAATAATTAATAAATAACTAAACAATTTAAATGAAAATAATGAAAATATGGGGATTGGGGATTGGGGATTGGGGATTGGGGATTGGGGATTGGGCCCAATCCCCAATCCCCAAT
>Ga0256405_10009237_pt1 | contig 13591 bp, 12 predicted proteins | sample RumenRJG_02DNA_FD_189096 | JGI IMG/M metagenome (GOLD analysis project Ga0256405, IMG submission 189096) | Bovine rumen microbial communities from Lethbridge, Alberta, Canada - RJG_02 | ecosystem: Host-associated > Mammals > Digestive system > Stomach > Rumen | place: Canada: Alberta...
TATATTATAATATATACTCAATACAAAAGCAATAAAAAATGCTGATAAATCAAAGAAATATCAGCTAAAAAATCAAATATATTAAAAAAAAATCTAGATTGAGTAATGGTTATCTAATTTTTAGGTTGATGAAATGCAGTTCAAAATATCCAAAATTATTGATGACAGAACAGACAGTGTATTCATTTATCCCTTGAATGGAGTTACCGAAGCTCTTGTAAAGAGGATGGGTGCGAATAACTATGATGTACCTGAAAGATCATCATTTTTCATTATGTAGATTTTAAAGTCTGCTTCTCTTTATATTGCCTGTAAGTAACAGTACTGAGGCGGAAAGAAAAATCTTTCTGCCGGTACCGGTAAAAGAGAAAAACTCATTTGCGTTAGGTTCAGAGCTGAATCCGACGAGGCATACCTCAGTAACTTAAAGACTTACAATTCTTAAATCCGGAAACCAAAACACAGTTTCAATCCCTCTAAGCGAGGGCATACCTCAGTAACGTACCTGCAGATAAAGAACTGGCCGGGGCTCAGAAAAAGTTTCAATCCCTCTAACCGAGGGCACACCTCAGTAACATACCTGATGCTGCTAAAATCATGGTTAGAAACTATGAGGTTTCAATTCCTCTAAGCGAGGGCATACCTCAGTAACACTCCTTATTTGATAGGGGTAAATCATTCATTATTGTGATCTCATGCGGTTGTGGTGATTAGTTTAGCGCTTTCATAATGAGCAGAGCAAGCGCGAAAAGTATCAAATAGCTCATATTCCGTTCTCCTTTTCCTTTTCTGGCGGGGCTTCTAGCTTCCCCGGTTTCAATCCCTCTAACTGAGGGCGTACCTCAGTAACATAATCCATGTTTAGGACAAGATGATCATTTTATCAAGTTTCAATCCCTCTAACCGAGGGCATACCTCAGTAACGGAATGGTGTAAGGAAAGAGGTATTAAGAGTGGTTCTAGTTTCAATCCCTCTAACCGAGGGCATACCTCAGTAACTACACTAGGTCTAATAAACTCCATTGCTCTTTCACCCAGTTTCAATCCCTCTAACCGAGGGCATACCTCAGTAACTTGTGGGATTCATGATTGGAAGACCGATGATATTCTGTTTCAATCCCTCTAACCGAGGGCATACCTCAGTAACGACGAAGCTGGTCGAGTAGTTGGCGCCCGTGCGTTGAGTTTCAATCCCTCTAACCGAGGGCATACCTCAGTAACGTAGAATACTTTCCTAATAGAAATACATGGACTCTCGATAGTTTCAATCCCTCTAACCGAGGGCATACCTCAGTAACTCTGTTTCAGCAAATAATAATCAAGAACTGCAAGAGGTTTCAATCCCTCTAACCGAGGGCATACCTCAGTAACCTAGTATGTCCTGAACTTAATGATACTCGTAATACTCGTTTCAATCCCTCTAACCGAGGGCATACCTCAGTAACACTTTTCAGGGTGAAAATTTAATAAAACAAGCAATGTTTATAGTTTCAATCCCTCTAACCGAGGGCATACCTCAGTAACGTCGGTTGCCGCCTTAGCAACATCATGTAAAAGGGCGTTTCAATCCCTCTAACCGAGGGCATACCTCAGTAACGTAGAATACTTTCCTAATAGAAATACATGGACTCTCGATAGTTTCAATCCCTCTAACCGAGGGCATACCTCAGTAACTCTGTTTCAGCAAATAATAATCAAGAACTGCAAGAGGTTTCAATCCCTCTAACCGAGGGCATACCTCAGTAACGAGTTAAGAGTCCTAATAAAACCTAAAAAGTTAGACTCCCTGTTTCAATCCCTCTAACCGAGGGCATACCTCAGTAACGTATTGGAAGCTTCCAATATTCGTGGAATTATGTCTTTGTTTCAATCCCTCTAACCGAGGGCATACCTCAGTAACAAATAAGTTGTACTATGAATTAGATATGGCTAAGAGAGTAGTTTCAATCCCTCTAACCGAGGGCATACCTCAGTAACATATCATATCATCATCATATCATCATATCATATGTTTCAATCCCTCTAACCGAGGGCATACCTCAGTAACAAGGAAGACGAAGAACTGTACTTATTTTGGTAATTGTTTCAATCCCTCTAACCGAGGGCATACCTCAGTAACATCATTGTGATGATGTATTGAGAATACTGGGTTCAATGTTTCAATCCCTCTAACCGAGGGCATACCTCAGTAACCATAGTCACCTGTATATTCATGTGCTAAATCCTTTAAACCGTTTCAATCCCTCTAACCGAGGGCATACCTCAGTAACAGTACGTCTTCTGAGGCCTTGATTATCAGGTGTTTCAGATAGCTGTTTTTCTAACCTAATAATTCATGTGTCAAAGTTATCATATAAAAAATATTCATGCAATTAAAAATACAGTAAAATCAGGGGTTCTTCACGTTTCTAACCTACGGGGTTTTTGGCCTAAAAATCGGTTAGAAAAAAGCAATATTCTAACATTTTAAGTTTATTAAGTAGTGGATAATAATATAATGTTAAGCCAAGTGTTGTTTATTTTTATGTTTTTTCGTAAAAACGCATTTTTGCAAAATGATTAAAAAATATGCAATTTGCAAATATGTTTTTGAATGTCCCGTAAGCTGGGATTCCGTTTATTTAGGAGTATCAGCTTAATCAGGTTCGGTTGTATAATTCCAGATATAATTCGTGCCTACAGGCTTGAATGGGCATGATAAGCTTAGTTGGAAAGGCTTCGGAAATAACGGTTCATGATGTATCTGGTTTATGCAAAAAATTTGTTTATACTGATAAATCATTCTTAATTCCTTATTCATATCGCGAGAACTCTGCTAATCCTGTATAATTCATTCAAAATTCCAATTGAGCGTGGAGATTTGGTTTAAATGAAGGTTTTAGGTATTGAAAGTTCCTGTGATGAAACAGGCGTGGCAATTTACGATGATGAAAAGGGACTGCTCTGCAATCAGCTGTACAGTCAGATAAAGCTTCATGCCGAATATGGCGGTGTTGTACCTGAGCTGGCAAGCCGCGACCATATAAGAATGGCCATCAGACTGGTAAAGGCAGCACTCGATGAGGCTCACTGTACCAAGGACGACATTGATGCCGTTGCCTATACCGCAGGGCCGGGACTCATCGGAGCACTTATGGTAGGCGCCACCGTTGCGAGAACCATTGCCTATGCCTGGAATAAGCCGGCCGTTCCGGTTAACCACATGGAAGGTCACATGCTTGCTCCTATGCTTGAAGACAGAAAGCCGGAATTTCCGTTCCTTGCACTTCTGGTTTCCGGCGGACATACCATGATTATTGATGTGGCCGCACCGGGACAGTACAGAATCATCGGTCAGTCAGTTGACGATGCCGCAGGTGAGGCTTTTGACAAAACCGCAAAACTTCTCGGTATTGCATATCCCGGCGGTCCTCTTCTTTCAGCTTTGGCGCAGAAGGGCGTAAAGGATCGTTTTGTTTTCCCGAGACCGATGTACAACAGTCCGAATCTTGATTTTTCATTTTCAGGATTAAAGACCTTTGCCGCCAATACCATTGCCGAACACAATACCTGTGAACAGGATCGTGCGGATGTGGCGAGAGCCTTTGAGGATGCCGTTGTGGACATTCTAAAGATTAAGGTTAAGAAGGCTCTGAAGCAGACCGGTTACAAACGACTTGTCATTGCCGGAGGCGTAAGCGCCAACAGAACCCTGCGTTCGGAAATGGAAAAAATGATGCAGAACTTAAATGGTGAGGTGTTCTATCCAAGAATATCCTTCTGTACCGATAACGGAGCCATGATTGCCTACGCCGGAATGTTCCGTTTCAAGCAGGGGGCCAGATCCGGTCTTGAGATAAAGGTAACTCCAAGATGGCCTCTGGATACCCTGAACGACAGCTATCTCTGATTTGCTGAACTGAAGGGACTTAAGAGTTGGCGTAATTTTATATGACAGGCATAATGCCTGAATCTCTGCGGATAATCCGCAGAGGCGTCATAAGAAAATTTTAGGCAGTACGGTTTAAAAAGATGCAGAACGTAAGAAATCCAAAAGAACATGATACGGTTATTATTAATGGTCTGGTGTTTTCCTGTATCATAGGGATGCTTCCGGAAGAGAGGGTAAAGGAGCAGAGGGTTATTGTTAATGCCGAACTCTATACCTCTTTTGACAGAATTTCCGAAAGCGACGACATCGCTCATACTGTAAACTATGCCGAAGCGGCAGACCTTATTGTTTCGGAATCGGTGGAATGCCGTGCGGAAACCGTTGAATATCTCGGCAACCGTCTCATAAAGGTCCTGAAAGACAGATTTGCTGACAGTCTTTTCGGGGTTTCAATCGAAGTGCTGAAACCGGATATTCTGAGCAATGTGGACAGCGTCGGCATCAGAATGACCAGAATGTTTAAGCAGGATATCTAAAATGACAAAAGTGGCTCTGGCTCTCGGCTCAAATCTCTACCGTCAGGTTTCCCTGACTCATGCCATGTTGAAACTCAGAAGCGTTTTAACGGACATGTCCTGTTCTGAGGTATATGAGACGGTACCTTTGCATGCAAAAGGTCCGAAGTTTTACAATGCGGTGGTGACGGGCTCCACCGAACTGTCCCTTGAGGAACTGATGACGTTTACCAAGGATACCGAAAAGGAGATGGGGCGCGGTGACTGGTATGACCGTTACGGAGCCAGACTTTCCATAAGGTGTCTTGATATTGACGTTCTGCTTTACGGTGACGTGGTAAGCGATCAGCCGGAGCTCCCGCGTTCAGACATATTTAAATATTCATTCGTTACTGTTCCTCTAGCCTCTCTTTCACCGGAACTTACTCCTCCGGGATGTGACAGAAACGTAAGGAGTCTCGCCGAGGCAATGAGTACGGACAATCTGGTTCCGGTTCCGTGGCTGAAACTTGACGCCATCGGATGATTCCGGCATCACCGGGACGCCGGCGCTTAAATCAGTCATGGCGAAGAGATTATAAAAAGAAATATTATTTGATAAAAAATCAGGACTAAAAAAGTGGACACTCTTCAGACAATTATTCTGGCTCTGATTCAGGGCTTTACCGAATTTCTTCCGGTTTCAAGTTCAGCTCATCTGATTCTTCCGTCAAAGCTTATTGAGGACTGGCCGGATCAGGGACTTGCTTTTGACATTGCGGTTCATGTCGGAACTCTGCTGGCTGTGGTCATTTATTTCAGAAAAAGTCTTATCAGAATGGCTGAGGACAGTCTTAAATTTGTGTTCCGCAGGGGAAAGTTCACCAGATCCGTGGAGCTCCTCTTTTACGTAATGATGGCAACCGTTCCCGCAGGTTTGTGCGGTCTGGCCTTTAAAGGTGTCATTGAGACTTATCTGAGAAGTCCATTGGTCATTGCCGGAAGCACCATTGTCTTTGGCCTTCTGCTGTGGGCTGCAGAGGTATACAACAGAAGAACTGCTGCCGCGGTCGGGACGGACTCTGAGGCAGTCCGTAACGTTTCCGGTGATTCAGACACCGGTTCCTCCCTTTCCGGTGAGGTGACCGGGGATGCCGCAGGCAGGGAAATTAATTTCAGAAAGGCCGTTCTTATAGGCTGTGCCCAGGCTTTGGCTCTTATTCCCGGAACCTCCAGATCAGGCATTACCATCACGGCGGGATATTTTTTGAAACTGAGTCCAAAGGCAGCAGCTGAATTCAGCTTTCTCATGTCAATTCCCGTAATCCTTCTTTCCGCCCTGATGATGACAAAGGACGTTATATTTGAAAATCATCCGTTTGATTTGCAGAGTACGCTGCTGGGACTGGTCATTTCCTTTGCGGTGGCCTATCTCGTGATTAAACTGTTCCTTGATTTTCTGAACAGGGTCGGGCTGTTGCCTTACGTGATTTACCGCATTGTTCTGGGACTTTTCCTTTTTGCGGTGTTCTGGCCCGAGTAAAAGGTCAGATCTTAGAGACTTTGTCCGCACGCTTTTGCCGTAACGGTTATGTTGGACGTCCGCGGGCATTCAGGTACAGATAAAACGGCAGGAGAGCCAGTTCCGTGTTAAATGCGGAACTGGCTCTCCTTTTATCATCAGTAGATTACGCCGGGATACATCTCCTGAAGCTCCAGGAGGGCTTTGGCAATAAGCCCGGTGCGCCGTCTGTTGAGTTCTTCCGTAATGGCGGCTCCGGTAAAGCCGTCCGCCATTACGTCCGCGGTTTTTGCCCTGGCGGCCTTTGCCAGAATGTAGGCAAGAAAGTAGTCACTTATGAAGGCTTCCTTTTCAAAACCCAGTCTGCCGTGACTGTCTGCCCTGATGCACTGTCCTATGATGCCGGTTCTGGTGGCATCCCTGTAGGAACCTGTGTCAAGAAACAGTCTGTTGAAATAGTCAGGAGACTTGTGGCAGAGATTTACGTAAGAATGATACCTGCAGACATTTACCGCTGTTTTCTGAAAGTCCTTCGGTACCCTGAGACGTCTGCAGAAGTTTTCCACAAGCGGTACTCCGGCAAGACGATGGGGATTCTCCTCCGGACTGTCGGATCTGAATTCAATGATTTTACCGAAGTCATGGGTAAGCATGGCAAATCTTGTCTGCGGATTTTTCGTGAGTCCGCTTATGGCCTTAAGGGTGAGAAGGGTATGCGAGAAGGTGTCCTTTTCCGGATGATAAACCGGGTTCTCCTTCAGGGACTTGAGCTCATGAAGCTCCGGAAAGAGTTCCTTAAGGCTGTCGGTTTCATCCAGAAATTCAAAGAACTTTTCCGGATTCTCCGATGAAAGCGCCTTTAACACCTCCTGCCACACTCTTTCCGCAGTGAGGTATTTCAGTTCGCCGTCAGCGGCAAGCTTACGGCAGAGATCCGCCGTTTCCGGGGCCACCCTGAAGCCCAGGTGAAAAAACGAGGCATAGAATCTTGCCAGACGCAGAACACGGAGGGGATCTTCGGAAAATGCCGGGGACACGTGTCTGAGGATTCTGTTCCGGATGTCGTCTCTTCCGCCGTAAGGATCAATAAGATTCCCGTTGCCGTCTTCGGCAATGGCGTTTATGGTGAGATCCCTTCGCAGCAGGTCCTCCTCAATGGTGACATCCGGGCTGAAGCTGCATATAAAACCGGTATAGCCGTGTCCTTTCTTGCGTTCGGTTCTGGCAAGAGCATATTCCTCAGATGTTTTAGGATGCAGAAATACCGGAAATTCCCTGCCGACGCAGATGTATCCTGCCGCCGTCATTTCTTCCGGGGTTGCTCCGGTGACACAGTAATCCGAGTCTTTCGGAGTGATTCCGAGCAGTTTGTCCCTTACGGCTCCTCCGACAAGATAGATATTCATAAAAAACTCCTCTGTTTATGCGGCATGGCCGAATACATAAACGTGACATAACGGATACGGAATGCTGTTGTGCGTTGCCGGATTGGATTGGCGTGTTCGTGCGGTTTCATGCCGGTGCGCTTTGAGACCGTCCGTAGGTTTCTTGGCAAAACGGAGTTCCAATCTGCGGCAGGGCTGACGGGACACCATGTCTCGTCTCATTATTCAGCGGTTGTTTTTGTTTAACCGGGGTTAAAATGTTATCATTATATCGGTTATTTTGTAAAACTTTTAACAGGGGTATTTTGTAAAACTCCGGCAGGGACTGTTTTTTTATGTACAAGCAGTTTTTTGGATTAAGTGAGGCTCCATTCAGCATTTCACCGAATCCGAAGTTTTTCTATCTCAGCAGACATCACCGTGAAGCCTTGTCCATGTTAAAGCACGGGACTCAGGAAAGCGGCGGTTTCATTCTCTTTACCGGTGAAGTCGGAACGGGTAAGACCGTTATTCTGCGAACCATGATGCAGGAAATTCTGGAAAGGAATGAAATGGAGCTGGCCGTTATTTTTAATCCGGCACTGTCACTTATTGAACTGCTTGAGACAATATGTCATGAGTTCGGCATTGATTTCGCCGAAGGTTCCTCAAAGAGGGTTCTTCTGCAGCACATTAGTGATTTTCTGACGGAAAACTACAGAAAAGGCCGCCGAGCCCTGTTAATGATTGACGAAGCCCAGCATCTGGATGACGAGCTGATTGAGCAGGTTCGTCTTCTCACCAATATTGAGACCGACAATACCAAGCTGCTGCAGGTAATCCTTGTGGGACAGCCTGAACTGCAGGAGAAATTCCGTTCTCAGCACATGCGTCAGATTTCCCAGCGCATTACCGCAAGATTTCATCTGCTGCCTCTTTCTCTTTATGAGGTTGATTCCTACATCCGTTTCCGCATGCAGTCGGCAGGATGCGTGCAGGTTATTTTCAGTCAGGGAGCGGTAAGGGAACTGTATAAGGTTTCGGGAGGCATTCCGCGCATCATAAATGTCTGCTGTGACAGGGCCCTGCTTGCCGCCTACGTGGACAATTCCCATACCGTGGAACGCCGGCACATGCTGCAGGCGGTTCACGAGGTGATGGGAACCAAGGGCTTTGTTGCTACCGTCAGGGAATATCTCGCTTCAGGCAATTTCCTTAATTACGGCATGCGTCTTACCTGTGGCGTACTGCTTGCCGCAGCCGTGGGGCTGGGAACGGGATATCTGTTCTGTCACCGTAATCCGGTGGAGCTTAAGCAGGACATGGTAAAGGTGCTGAAGGCTGATAAGGACATAATCAGCTATCGTGAATCCATCCGGGAAATTAAGGAGCACAGGGCTGAAAAGGAAAGCATCATCAGGGAACAGACCCGTTACAGAACGGATGTGCTCAACAGCTCCTTTGAGGAGGAGGCCTGGAAAAAGCTTCAGCGGGAATGGGGCTTTGCCAACGCAACAGGTAATGCCGATACCGACTGCGCCTACCTTAAGAGTGCGGGATTCATGTGCTTTTCCGGAAACGGCAGTCTGTCTGAGCTTGAAAGATATAACGTTCCGGCAGTCCTGTCCCTTATGGACGTAAAGCTCAGACCGTTTTATGCCGTGCTGCTGAAGCTTAACGACAACTATGCGGTACTGCTTATTAATAACAGGGAATGGGTTGTTCCAAGAGATTTCGTTGCCGGAGCCATGGAAGGAAACTTCCGTCTGATATGGCCTCTTCCGGACGGAGAGGAAAGGGTGGGCAGACGCAGCAGTCAGGCGGCCCAGATAAAGCTCTTCGACATGCTGAACCGTTATGAGAATACTGATGCCCATGCCTTTAACGGTTACGATAAAACCATGGTGAACCGGGTTAAGAAGGCTCAGGAGACTCTGGGGCTGAAGCCTGACGGCTATGCGGGAATCGATACCCTGTGGGCACTTCTGCCGTACGCTGACACCGAACATTCTCTCTATGAGGAATATATTGCCTCCGCAGAATATGAGAATAATCTGCAGACGCTTGTTGACAGCTACAGCGTAAATCCACCGGAAAATGCACCGGCAGATGGTAATGGTAACGGCACCGGTCTCAAGGAAAATAAAGCCGTGGGGCCCGTAACCGAAAGTGAGGCGGTACGGGAGCAGAAAAAGAATTCGTCTTCGGCAAATGACTTAATCATCAGTGAGGATGATCTTCTCTCCGGCGCAGACGGATATGATGCCGGAAATTCAAAATCTGCGGATAATGGTCGGGAAAAGAAAGGAGCTTCCGGTAACGATATGAAAAAGTCTGCCGATGCCGGTGGAAGTGCAGGCACATCCCCCGTTGCACAACAGGAGGCATCAGCCTCTGAAGGTCTTTCCATATCCATGGATGATTTATAGAATTACCGGTAAGCTGAGGAATGTAATCCGGTAGGTTAACCGGAATCATAAGGAACTGAAATGTCTTTGTTTTTTGATGCCGACAGAATTAATAAGAGTCCTGAAGTGGCGGCCGCGCAGGCCTATGAGAGTGCCAGAATGAGAAAGGGGCGCCTTCTCTACTATACTCTTCTTGCCATTGTCGGAGCCGCTTCCTTTGCGGCCTATGCCTTTTATGAGAAACAGTCTTTTGAAGAAGGACTGGCTGCTCAGAAGGAAAGGCTTTTAAGAAGCTTTGACGGTGAACTCTCTGGGCTTCGCCGAGAGCTTACCGCCGATGATTCATCGCTGTATCCTTATGTAGAACCTTCAAAACCTCACGAGTTTGCCGTAAAGCATCTTAACGTCAGACAGCAGCAGCCTGAATACGTCTTTTCAAAGGATGAGACCGGAGTGACGGGCATCCGTACAGAACGAAACGAAAGTGACATAGACAGTGACGTTGAGAGAATAAATGCGGCATTAAGAGGCAGAACCGCGGATACCGGCTCATCCGGTGATGAAAAGCGCCGGGTGGTAAAAAAGGATCTTAAATCGGTTTTTGACGAAGCTGTCAGCTCAACAGATACCGGTGCGCTGGATTTCAGAATTCCCGATACCTCATCACCCCGGAACAGTGATTCCGGCCTGCGTGATGCGACGGACATCAGCATGATGCCGTCAGATATCAGAAATGCCGTTCCGTCATTTGTCTATTCCTCTCACAACTATTCCACCGATGCCTCAAAGCGCAGCATTACCCTCAACGGTAACGTTATTAAGGAAGGGGGAACCTACAGAAATCTTGAGGTGCTTAAAATAGCTGAGAATTACGTGGTGATGAGGGTGAACGGAAGGAGTTTTTCCATAAAGGCCATGGAGGATTACAGACAGTAGCCCAACTGACGTTTTCTAACGATGATGAAATAATATGATTTTGCTGAATTTTCAGGAAGGGGGCTGATACCTCCTCCCGGAAAAGGATGAAAAACAAAAAACAAAAATCAAAAAGCATCGGATTCTTTATGTTTCCGATGCTTTTCGCTTTTTCCTGAATTCCGTAAGGATTTGCCGGGAACTCTTACGGAAAAGTCCGACACCGTCAGCAGACGATGCCGTTAGTAGTAATAGTCGCTGTCCTTGCGGCGCGGTCTTGGAAGATATACCAGAATCACACCGACAATGGCTCCGATCAGGGCAATGAGTCCACCCTGTTTCCACCATCTTAACTGCATGTCCTGATCTTTGGTTTCAAGCTTGGAGGAAAGCTCTTCGTTTTCCTCGGTGGTTTCCCTGAGTCTGATTTCCATGTCTTCATGAAGCTGCTTCAGGTCAGTGTATGCCTTTTTAAGTTCGGCAAGTTCCGCTGAGGTCTTTCTCAAATCCCTGATGGTTTCGCTGTCGATGTTGTCCAGCTTATACTTAAGGGTATTGTTTTCCTCTTCAAGTCTGGTTACCTTGTAGAGATTGCTTTCCTCTTTCTGAACGTCCTTCTTGGGAACCCATACGATGGTATCCTTAGGAGTACGGATTTCAACGTAGTCGTTCTTTTCGGAGAGAACTTCTACTCTTTCACCGATTCTGATTTGGCCGGTAAGCTTATACTGTCTGCCCGGACCTCTGGTTGCCCAGATGCTGTTGTTATCGGATATGTAGGCTACGTAAGAAGTCCTGCGGGCAGGAGCTGCGTTTTCTTCCGCTGCAGGCTGAGGAGCCGGCGCAGGTCTGACATCAGCCTTAGGTGCTTCAGGAGCTGCTGTGGAGGCTGTATTCTGAGCCTGTGGCGCTACCGTTCTTGCAGGTGCGGAAACTTCTTTGGCCGCAGGTTTTTCAATGCGATCCTCACTGACTTCGGTCAGTTCAATGGCAAACGCACCGGATACCGCGGATAATGATAACAGAGTGCCGCCGATAAATGCTTTGGTAATCTTACGCATGTTTTATCCTTGCTTTGATCTTTATATCTGAAAATTTAAAACATATGGTATTTTACTCTAATTATCAAAAAAATTCATCGTTGGGATTTCGGTTCATATAGAACACGTATTCCGTTTTGCATGTCTCTGCTTCCTATTTGTTTCTTATCCGGGGTTACTGAATGAATCCATGACTTCAGGCCCTCGGGATAACGTTGGAAATTCAGTTTTTTAAATTCCAAAAAAATATTTGCCATTTGATTTTTCGACCATGGTTGAAATATATACCGTCCGCTTTTTTGTTCATAATTAACTTAAAGCCTGGCCGCGGCGTCAGTGAATCCGTTCCCGGGCCGTTTAATTCATAACATGAACATTTAAGGAGATAAATCATGCGTACCATTGAAGAGCGTCTGAGAGAGTTAATGGAAGCAGAAGAAAATTCTTTCGATTCTTATGTAGAAAAGATTGACTCGCGCTGTCAGGGACTTTCTTCAGAGAAATCATTTGCCGAAAACACAGCAGAAAAAATTCGTGACTATTTTTCAGCACTGCACAGAGAGGAATCTTCTGATGACAGCAGGTCCGTTGTTATCGGCAGGAAGATTGACGGAGCTCTATTGACAGGTCTCAGGAAAACAACCGAGTATCTTGAGGCACTGAACGAAGAAGAATTTCCTGATGACTCTAAGGCGGTTATTGTCGGCAGGAAGCTTTGCTCAGGTCTGGATAAAGGTTTAGAGGTAAGCGATAAGGTGATGAAGTCTGATGGTTTTAAGTTTGTGGAATTGGCTGTTGGTCTGTTTTTCGGCCGATAACAGCGGAAGCATCGGCTAATCAGGGGATAAAGGAGTAAGTTATGCGCAATATCGGTGTTATCGGGCAGAACAGTGCATTTGTATCTGAATTTTCAGCACATGCAGATAATGCTGTTTCCGGTTTGGATAAAGCCTGTTTCATTCCGTTTGAAATGGAGCAGGGGAACGACACCGGTATGTCCGGAGAGACCAAAACTACTTCAGAAGAAAGAGGGGACGGCATGTTACTGAGCAATTACGGTAAAATATCCGGAAGATGTGTGAAATTTAATCTTCACCTTATTGAAGGATGCAATTACCACTGCAGGCACTGTTATGCAAAGTTTAACAGCAGAAAGATTCTTTCCTTTGATAATTGGAAAAACATTGTCGATAACTGCATCGATGCGGTACCTGACTGCAGTTTTAACATTGCAGGCGGAGAACCGCTGATGGCTCCGTATTTTAACAGCCTTGTAAATTACTGCCATGAACGCGGCAGAAAGGTATCGGTTATAACCAATGGTTCGATGATAACCGACGCATGGATAGTGAAAAACGCACCGATGCTTGACACCTTCGGGCTTTCACTTGACAGTTTCAATGCCGAAACCCTGGTCAGAATGGGGCGTTGTACCAGAACCGGAAAGATTCTTACGGCTGAAAGGATCAGGGCAATTACTCATGCCGTAAAGGCAGTAAATCCAGCATGTAACATTAAGGTTAATACCGTGGTCTGTTCACTCAATAAGAATGAAACTGTCCGCGACGACATTCTTGACATGCCCGTATCCCGCTGGAAAATATTCAAAATGATGAGTTTTGCCAATGATAGTTTTAATAATTTTGACATCAGTGTTACGGATGAAGAGTATATGCGCTACATACGTAACAATCTCGGTGTTCCACCTGAAGAGATTAATGGAAAGTCTTCTCGGATATTTAAACTGTCAGATTCATGTTCCGCAGTGGTGGAAAAGAATCTTGACGGCGGATATCTGATGATCGATGCCTGCGGGGACCTGGTGGACAATACCAGAAACACGAGTTACGTCCGCTATTTTGGATCTATAAAAACCTATAAAATAAATTTTTTACCAAATTAAGCCTTCATCGCCAGATTTGCCAGCTGATTCTTATTTAAGTCAGCCAGTATTGATCTCAGCTCCGGACTCCTGAC
>Ga0256405_10009238_pt1 | contig 13591 bp, 5 predicted proteins | sample RumenRJG_02DNA_FD_189096 | JGI IMG/M metagenome (GOLD analysis project Ga0256405, IMG submission 189096) | Bovine rumen microbial communities from Lethbridge, Alberta, Canada - RJG_02 | ecosystem: Host-associated > Mammals > Digestive system > Stomach > Rumen | place: Canada: Alberta | collected...
CCAATCAAATTGGATAAACTTCTCAATTATCAAATAATTAAGTCGTTAAAACTATTTTCTTATATATAAAATTAAATTTTAAATTATATATATTTATTCAAAAAATTAGAAAGAAATTTAAAAATAGCAGACACAAAAAAGCTATTAAAAATCTAAGATAAAAAAGTAGAAAAAATCAATATAAATTAAGATAAAAAAAAGTAGAAAATATGCAATGCAATATAAAATAAAAACAGTAGAAATAGAATAAATATGAAAAAATTATTAAAAAAAGTAAAAAAATAGCTAAAATGAATTAGCTAATTTATTGTTCTTTAGGTTTTGGAGCTTCTCTAGGAACTTCATTAGGTATTTGTCTAGGAGCTTCTACCTTAGGACGAATTGTCATTTCCTCTCTTGCTACAGGAGGTTTGTTTCTCTTTAAATCATGAGGATCAATTAACATGATGTCTCCAATAGCAGTTACTCTATCGAATTCTATGGTAAGTAATCCTTCTTGGAAACCTCTGCCTTCTTGTTCGTCAGGAACAAATTGGAAACCTCTTGTGAAAATGTCTCTAATTCCAGCATTTGGTCTTTCAGGTTCTAATGCTTTTACTTGAAGTCTAGAAATAGTTCCATATCTGATGTTAAGAACTACATCATGTACTTGGCCAACATATTGGCCTGCTAATGTATATATGTCTAAGTCATATAGTGATGATACTTCCACCATTTTATTCACCCATAAAAAATAAATCACAAAAAACTTTTCATAAATCTTTTAATTTATATTAAATAGCTTACAAATAATTAAATATTTAATTACAATTATAAATTAAGACATTTATAAAATTTTAACCAAAATTTATCATAAATTACGAAATTAAACATTAAATAAGCTTATTACTATTAGATGTATAATTAATGATATAAATACTTTATTGTTAATTTGTGACAAAAAGAGTAAAATTATAGATTAAATTTAAAAATAATAAAAAAAATTGGATGAAATTAATAATTGATAAAAAAATCAACATTAAATATATAAAATATCAATTTTTAATAAAGAAACATATTCAAAAAATAAGAATAAAACCTAAAATAAAAAATTAAAGCCAAATAATGTTTTGATATTAAAAAAAGTAATGAATAATAATTTAATTAAAAATTATTATTATAAAAATGCTAAAAAGCCATTTTAAATAAATCTAGCTTATTGTTTAAAAAACGAAAAGTAAAATTTCATCATTTCAAAAAGGCTTCAATCATGTTTTTTGTTTCATTTAATGATTCCATCGGAATGCCACTTGGCATGCCTCCCAAATCACCATTCACATCTTTTAAAATCACACCATTAACTCCCAGAAACATTCCTTCACTGACTATTCCCATGAAAGTAGCTGGAGGAAGCAGTGAAACACCTACCCTGTTTCCTTCCTTGACATTCAAGTCATTGGTGACGACCTGCAGCGCCCTGTCTCCCACATTAACATTGCAGATCATTAAAGCATCAGCATCAGGGTGTTTGGAAACGCTCATGACTTCTCCAACCTTGACATCTATGCCGATTATCGGGTCATCTATAGCTCCGAATTTAAAGCGGTTTCTAAGACCTAGGAATGTCTCGAGGAAGAACTTGACCTTGGCAATGTTTTCTTCTGTTTTTTCACGCTCATCCTTTGGAGCATTATTCTTGAATGTATGATTCCATCCGTCGCCGCCTAGGAATTCAATGATCTTATGAGTCTTGTCCTCGAGCTTGTCGACATCCTCGCAGTTTGCAAGAGCTGGTCCTTCAAGATAGCAGTAAAGCAATGACTGCAGGTCTGATTCCATCATCTTGGCTTCATCAATTGTGGCCCTTTTATTCCAGTTTCCCCTAAAACTTCCTGTTTCAACGGTTCTGAGGAATAATTCACGAGCCTTGATGGCTATTAAAATTCTATAATCCTTAGCAGTATCCCACAAAACAATCCCTCTTTCTCTTTGTTTCTTATTTTATTCATTCTTTTAATTAATACTTTCTAAAATCAGGAAAGTTATAAAACAAATTTATTTGTTGTTTAACCACAAAAACCATACTTAATTACGATTGAAGGCAATCAACTTGGTTCTGCACATGTCTTCAATAGCATACTTGATTCCTTCCTTGCCTGTGCCGCTTGACTTGAATCCTCCAAATGGCATGCTGTCCACCCTATAAGATGGAGCTTTGTTGACATATACGGTACCTGCTTCAATCTCATTTGCACATCTTAAAGCGCTGTGAACATTTTCTGTAAATACTCCTGCCTGCAATCCATACTGGGTGTTGTTGGCAACTTCAATTGCCTCATCAAGCCCCTCAACCCTCAAGATAGGAGCTACTGGACCGAATGTCTCATAGGCGACAACTTCCATGGACATGTTGACATTATCGAGAATGGTAGGCTCTATTATGCAGTCTCTGCGCTCGCCTCCAAGCAGAAGCTCGGCTCCATCACGAATGGAATTATTAACCACTTCCTCGATGTTCAATGCAGCCTCCTTGTTTATCACAGGACCAATATCTGTAGACTCATCCATAGGATTTCCAATCTTCAGCCTGCTTGTTTTTTCAATCAGGAGGTCAATGAATTCATCAGCCACTTTGTTATCCAGAATGATTCTCTTAACTCCGCAGCATATCTGACCTGAAAATGTAAAAGCCCCTGTTACTGCCTCATCAACAGCTTTTTCAATATCTGCATCTTCGAGGACTATCAATGGGTCATTTCCTCCAAGCTCGAGAGTAAGTTTTTTGCTGGCTGCATGAGAAGCGATATACATTCCTGTAGCCACGCTTCCTGTAAATGAAATCTTGGCAATATCAGGAGAATAAATCAAAGCATCGCCAATTTCACTGCCGTAGCCGGTAACCGCGTTTATAACTCCATCATCAAAATGATTGTTGATTATCTCAGCAAGTCTCAAAGCTGCAAGAGGAGCTTCCTTGGAAGGCTTCATGACAACTGCATTCTTTGCTGCAATAGCTGGAGCAATCTTGTGAAGGGCAAGGTTAACTGGAAAATTGAATGGAGTGATTGCAGCAACAACACCTAGAGGTATCTTTTGTGTGAATGCCATGAATCGCTCATCAGCAGAACCTGTGGCATCCAAAGGTATTGATTCCCCATAAATGCGCTTTGCTTCCTCTGATGTGAATCTTAAAGTCTCTATGGAACGGTTCACTTCTGCAACAGCTGCCTTGTAAGGCTTTCCCGCTTCAAGAACAATAAGGCGGGCGATTTCATCTGCACAAGATGATAACTCCTCGCAGGCAGAAAAAAGATTTTCAGATACTTGTTTTGAGCTTAAAGAATTTAATGACTTTTGAGCTTTCCTTGCAGAATCTATTGCATTATTCACATCTCCCTTGTCTGCTATCGGAATTGTGTCAATTAGTTCACCATCATAAGGATTTATCACATCATAATGTTCATTCTTGTCAATGAACTCTCCATCTATCAGCATTTTCATAATTAACAGCTCCTGAATTTTTAGTTAAAGACCAGTTTATGAAAACCTAATTTTACTATTTAACGCTAAGTTAAAAAATTAAAAGTTTCCAAATAATATTAATTTCCAGAATAGGTAAAATTTAATTTCAATTGAAATACACATTAATTATTGAAAAATAAGCATAATACACTATTTATAAGGAAAATAAGAATAAATATCACTATGAAAAGCCAAAATACTTATTCTCCATATAAAATATTTGTGCTGCAAACAATTAAATATTTCGGATTTTAACAAAAAGAAGAATTATAATTTCTATAAGATTTAATCACGACCTGCTTAATTTTAAGATTAAAATACCCCTTTTATTTCCGGAGTAAAATATAGAAAATTAAAATATATTTTAAAATTTTTAAAATAAAATGTAAATATTTTTTTATAATAAAAACATAATACTAATCATATAATAAAATTTTATAAAAATTAAAGTATATTTTATAAAATAATAAGAGATGGAGTTTAATTTTATGAAAACAAAATATTTATTTTTTATTTCATTATTCTTAATCATCCTGCTTGTTTTACCTGTAAGTTTTGCAAGCACAGATGATTCCGCAAGTATTGCAAGTATAGATGATTCTGCAAGTTATTTGAATGAAAATAATGAAGCTGATTTGAAAATCAGCACCCCGTTGAATGATTATGAAACGGATTTAGACAATAATAACATCAATAAAGAAAGCATGGCATGCTCAACCCTTACTCAAAAATCCGATGGCGAATCAGGAGACTTAGGTGCGGCGATAACAAGTGAGGAAACAGAAAACGGAGAATTGGTAAATCCAATCACCTCTCCTGAGAGCGAAAACTTGAAAGGAGATATCTATTCCGATTATTCCGATTATATCAATCTGAAGTCTGAAATGCTCACCTATGACTTCAATCTGTCCGAATCAAATACAATCTATGTCAATGCCAATTATGATGGAGAGGAGGAGCTCGGATCCCCGTTGAAACCATTTAAAACCATCAATGCGGCTTACAACTTATTCATAGACAGTTCAAACACAAAAACAAATATCTTTTTATATGAGGGAACATATGTCATTTCAAAAAAGATGACCATAAACAAGAACCTCAACATAATTGGCGAAAGCTCCACAAATACAATAATCAGTGGTAATGATGAGTATGAAATGTTTCTCATAAGCCCTCCACTGAGCTATTATGCAATAAGCCCCCTTGTGAATTTTGTAAATCTGACATTTGCAAAAGGTAGTTCCTATTATGGAGGGGCAATCTACATAAACCAAAGTGCTGTGAATTTTGTAAATGCGAAATTCATAAACAATACAGCAAGGGATTACATCTCCTACTATGGACAGAAAACATATCCTGCAAGCGGAGGAGCAATCTACAACGACAAGGGATTCGTGAGGATATACAATTCATTATTTGAAGGAAATTCCGCTTCAGGAAGTCAGGACAGCTATGCAGGAGCTGTTTTCAACGACATGGGCGAAATGACAATTTTAAACTCCAAATTTATAAACAACTCTGTCAATGGTACCTACGGCAGCGGAGGAGCCATTTACGATTACAGCGGAATTCTGGTAATCTACAATTCCAGCATATCCGGCAATGAGATAAATTCCAGCTATTCCCTCGGAGGAGGAATCTGCAACTGGGCAAGCCACAATGTTTTCATTATAAACTCCACAATAGATGGCAATCAACTGCATGGAGACTACACTTTCGGCTCTGCAGTATCAAACAAGGCAACCCTTCTGGAAATCCACAATACAACAATATCCAACAATAAAGCAAATGGAATATGCGATGAAAATGGAACCTTCTTTAATTTAAATGGAATTGTGAATCTGACAGATGTGCAATTCATCAACAATGAAAAAGGAAATACCGATAACAGCCTGCTTATGTGTCTGGAAGATCAAATCATCATTTCAAAGGCCTTTGATGATGCGCTCCTTGTCGACCTGCCTTCCTCTTATGACTTGAGAGATTACGGCCTGGTAACTCCTGTTCGTGACCAGGGAGGATCAGGTTCCTGCTGGGCCTTTTCAACCATAGCTGCAATTGAATCATATCTTTTAAAATATGAAAACATCAGCTACGACCTCTCTGAAAACAACATGAAAAATCTGATGGGCATTTATGGATTGAATGGAACAGACTGGGCAGATGGAGGAAACCATTATATGTCTCTCGCATATCTCCTGCGATGGAGCGGACCTGTTAATGAAAGCGATGATCCATTCAGTGACTGGGATACAAGCTCCCCGACAAGATTGAACCAGACAAAGCATGTTCAGGATGTGCTTTTCATCCCTCTTCGTTTAAATTACAGGGATTTAAACCAGATAAAGTATGCTTTAATGACATATGGTGCATTATACACCACAATGAATGCAGATGACTCATTGCAATACGAGCCTGACTACTATCATGATATCATAGATGTTTCAAACCATGCAGTGACCCTTATAGGATGGGATGACAACTATTCTGCAGACAAGTTTGCAGTAAGACCTCCTGGAGACGGCGCATTCATAATAAAGAACAGCTGGGGAACAGGACACGGATACGATGGATACTGGTATGTTTCCTATTATGACAAGGCATTTGCAGGATTCGGAATGGAAACAATCTCAGCAATGGCAATCACAAATGTGGAAAACAGAAGCAACTACAAGAACATATATCAATACGACATTCTGGGAAACACATTCGAATCCCTTGGATTTAACTCCCATACAGCATGGATGGCTAATCAGTTCCTAGCTCAAAACAACAATCCCCTAACTGCATTCGGACTTTATACCTTCGGAGATTCAGATTATCTGGTCAACATCACTGTAAACGGTGTGAGCAAGTATGTTCAGGAAGGAATCATAAAAGGTGCAGGATACCATACCATCAAGCTTTTAGAGTCTGTCGAACTGGCTAAAAACGATATATTCAGAATAGCTGTGAAGCTGACCACTCCAGATTCCTTATACCCAATAGCTATTGAATCCAAAAGACAGGATTACAGCAGCGGAGCGGGAGCAAATCAAAACCAATCCTTCATAAGCATTGATGGAGTGAACTGGATTGACCTAGTAGCTTATGAAAATTCAAACAATGATGGAATGAGCATAATCAAATTCTATCAATACATGCAAAATTACAATTTAAAAGAAGCAAATGTTTGTCTTAAGGCATACACATCAGGTCTTGCAGATGTATATCTAAGCATCAAATCAAACAGCTCCACATACAAGCCGGGAGATTTGCTTGAAATAAGCATAACCGCCTCAAATGAGGGAGATCTTGTAAGAGACTTGAACATCAGCATGAACCTTGACAGCTCCTTGAAGATCCAGACTTTCCAGATAATCAAGGGCTCCTTCAATTCAGACACTGGAATCTGGCATTTGGATTCACTGGATGAAGGAGAATCAACCATGCTCAAGCTGACCCTATTAGTAAATCAGGCAAAAGACATTGCCGAATCCCTATTCAGTTTTGACTACAATGGATTCAAGCCAAGCAATTTCAGCACTTCAAATGCATTCAACCTGTATTATGAAGGAAACACAATGTTCAATAAGGTGGAAAATATCACCGCATTAGCCAATTCAAACGAATATGTTAAAATAACATTGCTCGACCAGAAATCAAACCCTATGGCAGGCAAGGAAATCATCATTTCACTGATTGGAAAAGACAATGGTTTGAACTTCAATAGCCTCAGTCTGATTAGCGATGAAAACGGTTCTGTCTATTTTGCTTTGAACCTCATTGAAGGAAACTACAGCTTTTTAGCATCTTATAGCGGAGATTCTTTCTACAGGCATTCCAATCTGACTTTCAATGTAAGCGTTTCAAAAAGAGAGAGCCCCCATATCATAGCAGAAGAAACCGTAATCAATAATGGCGATGAATTCAAGATCCTGCTGATTGATGATGAATACAATCCAATACCAAACAAACTTGTAAATTTTGTAGTTTATTCAGATAAGAAAACTCTTGTCAATCATACAGCAAAAACCAATAACGAAGGAGTGGCAACATTAACAGGATTATCCAAGATTGTTAATGGCGCTTACACTGTTTCCGTTTCATTCCATGATGACTGCTACAAGGATGCATCATTGCTTATTGGAATTACAATCAAAAACAGCAAAGCAAGTTCTTCCCAGTCTTCAGCAGTTAAAACAAACAGTGGTTCAAAAATTACTAAAAAAGCCACTAAATTATATGTAAGCAAGAAGACATTTAAAAAGAAGGCAAAAGTGAAAAAATTAACTGCAAAATTGAAAAGTGGCAAGAAGGTTTTAAAATCCAAGAAGGTCATATTTACTGTAAACGGCAAGAAATATGTTGCAAAAACCAATAAGAAGGGAATTGCAACTGTGAAGGTTAAATTGTCCAAAAAGAAAACATACAAGGTCAAAGTTAGATTTGCAGGAGACAAATATTATAAAGCAAGCAAGAAAACTTCCAAGGTAGTTATTAAATAACTATCTTGATTTATTTTTTTTAAAAACTTTTTTTTATTCCTCAGTTGCAAGACATCTTTTTTAATACATACTCCAACAACTATTTTTTATACTATATAAAATAGACTACTTTTTTAAATTCGATTCCCACTAGAACGCTAATTCAAAAATCAAACTTTTTTATATTTTGCCTTGTCCAATAGCCATAATATAATGAAATTTATAATTAATATATTCGGCTTTTTTACCAGCACCATCATTTTAAATGATAGTTAAATTAATTATATCAAAGTCATGTTAAATTCTTAATTTTTTTATGGTTAAGATGTATATGCTAAAAAAAAGAAAAGAATAGAAAAACAAATAACAACTAAAAAATGAAAAATAAAAAAGGAAAAAAAACTAAAACCTATAAGTGACTATTAGAGAATTCGAATCAACTTACCTGATTTTCACTTTTCCTTTTTTGCTGATTTTCTTGAAAGTGCTGTCTCCAAGGAATTTAACTTTGAACTTGTAAGTTTTCTTCTTGGATAACTTGACTTTTACCTTTGCAACACCCTTCTTATTGGTCTTTGCAGTGTATTTCTTTTTATTCACAATGAACACTATCTTTTTGCCCTTGATGGCCTTCTTGTTGGAAGACTTAAGGGTTGCAATGAGGTATTTCTTCTTGGATTTGACTTTATATTTCTTCTTGGCTACAGATAGTTTAACTTTCTGTGGATTGGCCTTGATCTTTGCCACAACAAAACTTCCATTGTATTTTTCATCTCCAAGGAATGAAACTACAACAGGATAAGTTCCTTTCTTGGCAAATGCAACTTTAATAGTTGCAACGCCTTTGTCATTTGTTGTGCACTTGTAGATCTTGCCGTTTATGGAAATCAATACTTCTTTTCCAGGTAGAACATTTCCATTTGCATCATTTAGTGTGATAGAATAATTTTTGCCTGCATTCTTGCCATTGATTTTTGTATTGACAGTAGTTGTTTTCATGTTCTTGCATGAGATTGCAGTGGATGAGCGATTGTTAGAGCTTCCATTGTCTGAATTCTGTCCAATAAATCCTCCCTTCGGAATTGAAATTCCATCCCCACTTTCAATGTTAGTAAGATTGAATTTAAATGATTTCACTCCATCAAAACTGCTGATGTTTTCAACAACTACAGGATTGCTTAATCCTAGAAGATCCCTTTCGGAATTTATCTCAAGCACGACCACGCTTTCTCCAACAACATCCTCATCAATGCCTTCCACTTTAATGCCACTTATATTTACTGAAGGAACATTTATTTCAAGGGGATTGGTTGAATTGCTTGCATTAATTAAAAGGACAATATCTCCATCATGCACTAAGAAGCGAATGTCAGCAATACCTATGCTATTAACATCCGAGCCCTCTGCAATAAAGATAGGATTTCCACCAGCAGATGTTATTGTTGCATATTCATTACCCACAAAAGTCAGATTCTTGTTGATTACGACATTGGAGACATTATCTATACTGCAGCTTGACAAGTTGATGACATCTCCACTATTAGCATTTTCAATCATGCTTGTTAAATCTTCTGAACTTAAATTGGAAATGATTTCCTTTGTATTGAATTCAATGCTTTGATTATCTATTGTTGCTGTTATAAGATTGTCCTTTGTTTGTGAAGATAATAATACAAGAACCTCATTATCCTTCAGAATGCCTTCAGACTGATTCAAAATGCCATTGCTTGATGTTATGGAGAATTGATGCTCAAATGGATAATAATTATCCAAAATAAGACTTCCGTCATTATAATGATTTAAAAGCAATTTAACATTATAATCACAACCTATTTTATTGGAAAGCTCTACAATCATGTCCATTACAATCCATTTATTGATTTTGATCTTATCCAGTACAGGTGCATTGTTCTCTCCCCACCAGTTTCCTTCCAGATATATTCTTCCTCCATTCGGATAGTAGACTGTTGTATCCTTGTAGATTGACATGTTCTTTGAGTTATCCTTGTTGTTGAAGATGAAGGAATTTGTGATGTTTAAATCCACATTCCTGTCAAGAATGGCTCCACCTCCACGGGTGTTGACAGCAGTATTGTTTACGAATTCACTGTTGATGATGGTTATGCTTCCAACTCTCCCATCGGTTTTGCCTAAGAGGTTGAGAGCTCCTCCACCATAGTTGGAAACTGTTCCGGCAGCCTTGTTTGCAATAAAGCTGACGTTGTTCATGAAGAAATTGCCCTCGGAATTTTGAAGGAATATTGCTCCTCCAGCCAAAGCCTTGTTTCCTATGAACCTGCTGTCTGAAATGGATTTATAACCATCTGCATACTGCATGTAGATGGCACCACCACCAAATGTATCTCCATTTGCAGTATTGCTCCTGAACTCACAGCCAGAAATATTCAAGCTTGGAGGATATTCAAGATTGGAGTAGTATCCATCAATGTAAATCACTCCTCCATTGCCTCCACTATTAGTAGGGTCAACAATATTATTGGAAAAACTGGAATTGACTAGATTCAGATTGCCGACAGAGTAAATAACACCCCCATTATAATTTTTTACATAGCAATCTGAAGCATTGATGTTTTCCAAAGTAAGATTGCCCATGTTGGTGAATGCTCCTCCGGAACTGCCTGTATTTACCCCATTGACGATACTCAGATTCCTAATTGTCAAGTTGGAATAGTGAATGGAGAACATTCCTCCTGTATATCCCATACCATCAAATATGGTTTTTCCAATACCTGAGCCTTCTATGGTCAGATAAGTATAATCCAGATCTACATTGTAGACTTCATATCTTCCTTCCAAAACAAAAATCCTATGACATCCTGTTTCATTATTGACAGCCAGTTCTATAGCTTTTGAGATAGTTCCGACAGGACTTTCCATTGACCCGTCATTGGCATCATTTCCATTTTTAGACACATAAATACATTCCTCACTATCCTTGAGGATTTCATCATTTGATGCTTGAATTGAATCCGGACCCTCATTAAGAGCACCATTTGATACAAGAAGTGAATCCATATTCTCAATAATCAAATCATCATCTTGACTGGAAATAGACTCGGACAAGTCATCATCGGCATCATTGAGAGATTCAACACTTGAAGAAACTGAATCAATGGACTGGTGTGAAACGGATACATCATCAATACTCAAATCTGCAGTGCCGCCCTCACTGAATCCACTCAAATCTGCAGCGCCTACTGAATTGAATCCCAAAATCAATATGGATAAAAGCAATAACAATATTAGAAATCTCTTATTTAATTTCAATCTTACACCTCTTTTTAAATATAATTAATTTTCAAATTAAATTTTAAAATTCTAGCAACAAAATAATAGCCAAACTTAAATTCAACAAATCGACAAAATTTCTAAAATCCAACTAAATTTACAAATAATTTTAAATTCGAGATATCATTGGAATTTAATCCTATTGAAGAATGTGATTGCTGAAATTTTAAAATTCAATCTAAAAAAAAATAAAAAACAGGATGGAAAATAGTTAAAAACTATTAACCATTCCATTTAAAAATTTTCTATTTTATTTTCACTTTTCCCTTTTTGCTGATTTTCTTGAAAGTACTGTCTCCAAGGAATTTAACTTTGAACTTGTAAGTTTTCTTCTTGGATAACTTAACTTTTACCTTTGCAACACCTTTCTTATTGGTCTTTGCAGTGTATTTCTTCTTGTTCACAATGAATACCAGTTTTTTGCCCTTGATAGCCTTCTTGTTGGAAGACTTGAGGGTTGCAACAAGGTATTTCTTCTTGGATTTGACTTTGTACTTCTTCTTGGCTACAGTCAGCTTGACTTTCTGCGGATTGACCTTGATCTTTGCCACAACAAAGCTTCCATTGTATTTTTCATCTCCAAGGAATGAAACTACAACCGGATAAGTTCCTTTCTTGGCAAGTGCGACTTTAATAGTTGCAACGCCTTTGTCATTTGTTGTGCATTTGTAGATCTTGCCGTTGAAGGAAATCAATACTTGTTTTCCTGCCAGGACATTTCCGTTACTGTCTTTCAAGGTTATGGAGTAGTTTTTACCCGCCTTCTTACCATTGATCTTGGTATTGACAGTAGTGGTTTTCATGCCTTTAGCTACGATTGTAGTAGCAAGCTTGGCAGTTGATTCGTCGCTTGAACCATTGGTATTGATGTTTCCGCCTTGTGGAATGTTGATTCCATTGCCATCATCCAATCCTGCAATTTCAAAGTCGAATGCTTTAGCGCCTTCAGGCAAATTATTGTCCTTGATGCTTATTGGGTTGGAAGGAGCAAGAACTCCTCTTTCAGATTCAAGTTCGAACAAGGTAATTGAAGATGGTACAACATTTTCATTTGCAGGACTTACAGTGTTGTTTACAAGTTCAATAGCAGGGTTTACAATGGACAGGTCATCAGTGCCGTTGGCAGCAACAGCCCTGACCAGCACATCACCGTTGTTTGCTATGAATTCAACTCCGCTGATGCTTACATTGCTTACATTGGATGGAATGTTGAATACAGGAGTTCCATTTCCAGCAGTTGCAATGGTCACATTGTCTCCAACAATTGCAATGTCCTTTGTGATGTTAATGCCTGCGACATTTGCAAATTCCATATTGCTTAAGTTCAATACTCCTCCTTCAGGAGTTTCATCAATGAGTTTTTGAAGATCTTCAGCTGTTTTTGGAGCTTCTTTCACAATTATCTTGGTTGCTGCATTGGAAGCTTCATATTGGCCGTCCTTTTCAAAGATGATTTCCGCATTGTAAGTTCCTACAGGAACTGAACTTAAATCAATTTCCGCAATACCTTCCGCATTTGTAGTGGCTGTCAATGTAATTTCATCATTCACTTTCACACTAATCAGCTTGCCTTCTAAAGGACTGCCCTCAGCAGTCAAGACAACATTCAAGCTTCCGGAACCTGCAGTAACTGTGATTTCCTCATCCACAGCAATGTTAGTGCTGATTGATTTGACAACATTGAATTCTATGCCGACTTCCGCATTGGAAGATCCCACATCAATCTTGTTCTGTCCTTCAACTGCAGTATAAGTGGATTGGGCAACCAAGCCGCTTGTCTCTACAGTGGTTTTATCCAGACTGCCTGTAAGGGAATTGAAATCTACGATTAATTCCTGTGCAAGTTTGGTGTCAAGCTCTTTGATTTCACTTGTAGTGCTGTCAAGATAGTGGTTGAAATCTACAGTGATTGGAACTTCAGCGCCTATTTTAATATCAGAAGTTTCAGCAGCCACATTCATGACAATCCAGTTGGAGCAGTCCACTTCAGCACAGTCGACTTCGTCGTCGTAGTCGTCCTCGTATGTGCCGTATCCAGTTAATGACTTAGGATTCTCATTGGTTCCCCACCAGTTGAATTGAGCGTTTACAACATTGTCTTCTCCATCATTGAAGACGAGTTTGCCAGTAGTGTTGGTGAGCAGGATGCAGTAGTTTACAGTAGCTTTATTGCCATTATAGATTGCATCACCATCATATCCGCTTCCTGCAGAGTTGTTGATGAATTCAGATCTTGTAATGGTTGCATCTCCTCTGAAGCCTATGTAAATAGCTCCACCATCTCTGAATGCATTGTTATTGATGAATACTGATTC
>Ga0256405_10009239_pt1 | contig 13589 bp, 10 predicted proteins | sample RumenRJG_02DNA_FD_189096 | JGI IMG/M metagenome (GOLD analysis project Ga0256405, IMG submission 189096) | Bovine rumen microbial communities from Lethbridge, Alberta, Canada - RJG_02 | ecosystem: Host-associated > Mammals > Digestive system > Stomach > Rumen | place: Canada: Alberta...
GACGTTAAACAGGTGAAGATATGCGATGAAACGCATATCGAGTGCAGTGCCCGAGTAGTCCCCACTACGAGGAATCAGCACAAACATAGAATTGAAATAAAAGGCGTTTATTGACGCTTGTTTTGGCAATTTGGAATCCGGAAAATTCGCTAACCCGAAACAAGATAGTGCAATAAGCGTCCCGTGGATATGTTATATTCAGTCCTCGCCCGTATGGGTGGGAGGGTTAAACATATCGGGCGTGGACGTTATTGTTTGTTCTTGTTAGCAGGGTCATTTCCGGAACCTCAAATTGGAGAATAAGCGTGAATAATGTTCGCGCTTTTATTGTATTTGTTTATAATTAACCTCAAAATAATAGTAATATGAAAAGATCTTTTTTAATTTTAAGTTTTGTTGCCTGCACTATTTGTGTATGTGCAGACATGTATGACCAACAGTATTTTAGTGATGCTTCTTTTATTCAATTAGAGAAGCCCGGTACTCTATCAAAAGCGCTGGGGAAGAATATAGAGAGTATCATTAGTTTACAAATCAATGGAGATATGTCTGATAAAGACATGAAGAGCCTTGCAAAATTTACTAATTTAAAGAAATTAAGTCTTCGTCATGCAAATATTGAAAATACAAAATATTTTCCTACTCTTCCATCTCTTGAAGTGTTATTTTTGCCCGAGAATCAACATCTTCCTATTGAATATATGAGTATGGTACCTTCTAATGAAAATCTAAGAGTAATGATGTTTTGTTCTTTCTTGGATAGACAGGCAGATGTCAATTCTTCTAGCAAAGGTAGTCATCCCGCATGTACATATGTTAGATTTTCTCCCTTTAAATCTTTAAAGAAAGTAATTATTACAGATATGCTACCTGAACAAACGATGGATTATAAGAATTATGGTGTAGCTACAGGCGATAGGATTGCTTCCGGTGAGAATGATTTTATACTTGTTGATACGATAGTATATATATTCAACCGAAAAGAATATGCAAAGCAGAATTCACCTAAAACAACTGGTAAACATGTATCTGTAAATTATAAACAACAATTTCGAGGAAACTACGAAGAAGAGGATGGCTTTATTTTCTATGTTGGCAACGAAAATGTTGATTTCTCTACAGTACAAGCTGTTAGAAAACCTGAAATATTAAAATGGTGGGAAAATAATTCACGTGGTGGAAAAACATACGAAGAACATTTGATGCGTCCTGTTGTTCCTTCTACTCTGGATTTAAAAATGATGAAATATATTGGTTCTGGATATTTCAATGATACGGAGGTGGAAGAAATTAATTTCTCTTCTACATTCGTGCAAATGCAAGACCAAGCATTTAAAGGGACTAAACAACTCAAAAGAATAAATTTTACAAATTCGTTGAGTAATGTCATTATTCCAAAACAATGTTTTTCTGATTGCTCAAATCTGGAATCAATACTTTTCGATTGTCCTGCTATTCTGGAAGGATTAGCTTTCAGTTTTGACAATAATATTAAAGAGATTACTTTCAATAAATATGCGAAGATTAATTCCAAAGCTTTTCTGGTAGAAACAAATCATAGTAGCAATTCTTCTATACATAAAGTTATATTTAATGCTCCTGTAGATATAGAAAGCGAAGGACTCATGTATGTAGACACCATTGTGTTCAATGCCACCCCAATAAATCTTGCAAGTGATTTCTCTAAATGCCATAATATCATCATTCCAAAGAACAAATCCGAAAGATTTATATCATGGGGAATAAATAGTGAATATTTAATTGATCCATTTGCGGATCTCACTTTGGATATTGTAGTTACTGAACCTGGCAATATTTTAAAATACTTACCGATTGATAAACTTACACAGATCACATCTTTAACGGTTACAGGTCACCTTTATGAAACGGACTTGGCAATTATCAAACAATGCGTCAATTTGCAATATCTTAACTTGGCAGACACATATATTTCCGAATCTCCAACAAGTCAAGAACGCAGAGAAGCAGAGAATAAAATGTGGCAAGATATCGCAGAACTTTCTACCATAGATGCAGGAATAAAATTAGAAACGGGACAAAGTAACAAAAGAGAGGCTAAGCAGCAAATTTCTGCTGCTGTTAACGCAGCGGCAATGATGCAGCAAGAAGACATGCCAGAATGCTATATTCCTGCTGCTGCATTTGAGAATATGCGATTGAAAGAAGTGGTTCTTCCTAAAACACTAAAAAAAATCTACGCCTCTGCTTTCAGCGGATGTAGATCACTTACAAAAATAGATCTCGGAGAAAATTTGGAATCTATAGGTAGAGGAGCGTTTGCCGAAACTATTTTGGAAGAAATATCATTCCCTGTTACATTGAAAGAGATTCAAGGTAATGCCTTTAACAAAGTGTCAACATTGAAAGTAATAGATTTATCTAATTGTCACATGGAAAAATTATTTAGTACAATAGGTGGAAGAGAAGTGAATGCAGAAATAGGTTGCATGCCAAATCTTGAAACTATTTACATGCCACAAGGAATGACTACTTTTAGTCCTTTAGTAAACATGGACTGCTCGGGACTAAAAAATGTGTATGTTGGGAAGGATGTAAAGGTAATGAACGCTTCGCTAAATAATATGAATCTCCATTTCCAAAGTGAGATGGCTCCAGAGTTAAATTCCTTTAGCCATTTTGAGGAGATTAAGAATTGTACAATTTATGTACCTAAAGACGGAAATATTACATCATATTATGCGAAGTTTAATGGTAATGGAAATAAAATCGTTCAGGAGAAATAATCATGGAAGAATACAAACCTTTCTTAATGTGCGATGATTCAGAGAAAGACGGACACGCAGAAACAATGATGGATTACGTTTTGTCTTGGAGTTTGCGTTGCACAAAATACCCATTTGTAAAGGACAATAAGCCTCTTTTGTACCACTACTGCAAATACATTCTCTGCACGTTTATTGACAAATTGCAAGATATGAACAATATAACTATTGACGATGTGCGAGTATGTAAACAGAAACAGTATATTGATTTATGGGTAGAGGTAGATTTGCATATAAATGGTAGAGAAGAACACCACGCTATTTTGATTGAAGACAAGTATTACACAGGAGTGCATGACGACCAATTGACACGTTACAGGCAGATTTTTGAGGACTATTATCAAGACAAAAAAGACTATCCAAAAGATAATCGCCATTATGTGTTGATAACTTGTCAGTATGACAATAACGACCATTACAAGCAGTTAGCAAAAGCAGCCAAAGAAAACGATTTTGACATCTATAATATTTTTGATATAGTGGACAAATCGTTAGGCTACAAGGAGACAGAAAGCGACATCTTCAACGAACTATTCTTGAGAGATTGGGTCTAAGCTCGGTTTCTATATATTAATTCAAGCACAGCGCGACATCCAAATGCCGTGCGCTGTGTTATGGACATATATTAACGTGAGTTCGATATAATTTTTAGAAGAGACAAAGCTGATTCGACTGTTCAAATTCCAGATTCAGCGAAGGTTTCTTCGGGAAACAAGGGACAAAGGAAGTACAATGGGCGGCTCAAGGTAATGAGTCGCCCGTGTGTTGTGATTGTAAGCTTTATTTCACGGCAAAAGCGCTACAAATCATTGAATTAGGTAAATAATTCTTTTAAGTCTGATTTCAAGAAAGTCTCAATAGGAATGCCTTCTTCGCCCACCAGGACAGATCGATGAGGATGGAATTTCTCTTGGAAAGTATGCAGACCGGAAGTGTCTTTTTCATGGTTACTTTTCACTTCTATCGCCACGACCTTTGTATCTTTTACTAATACAAAATCTACTTCTTCTCCTCCATCGCGCCAATAATAAACATTAAACCGCCCGGTATAAGCGCAATTCATGATATGCGCTCCGACTGCGGATTCAAACAGACGTCCCCATAATTTATGATCCGACCTTGCCGCTTCAAAATCATGCTCGCAATAGAGACTCATCAATGCATTGTTATATACCTGATACTTGGGAATAGAGTTACGGCGGCGTGCTTTATCAACGGCATACTTACTAAGCCCACAAACCATGCCGCTCTGGTTGAGAAGATCTAAATAATGAGCGAGCGTAGTGGTGTTTCCTGCGTCTTGCAGTTGACCGATCATCTTGGTAAGCGACACTTCTTGTCCGGAATAAGCACTACTTAACTCAAAAGTCTGACGCAACAACGCCGGTTTGGCGATAGGAGTGTCCATCAAAATGTCGTTGTTTATCGTTGCGTCCACAATGGAACTGCTGATATACTCCTGCCATCTATCCAAGTCATGACGCAAATCAGCGGCTCCCGGATAAGCGCCGAAATAGATATATTCGTCGATGGTCATCCCAAAGCCTTCTTGCATTTCGGCAAGAGACCAGTTAGGCATTTTAATGGTCTCAAAACGTCCTTTAAGGCTTTCGCTTAGTCCTTTTTCCAAACGTACGCGGGACGAACCTAACAGCACTACTTTGATAGGTACATCACGGAAGGAATCCTCATCCCACTCTTTCTTTACGACTTCACCCCAGTTCAGTAATTTCTGCACCTCATCAATAACGAGAAGTAACTCGGACAGTTTTTCCATATGGAGTTTGTTACGCGCCGTGGTCCAACAATCACTAATCCAGGCAGAGCGAGTTGCAGGTACATTGTCTGCGGAAAAATGGACCCAAGGCATAGAAAGGCTCTTGAGTACTTGCTTGATAAGCGTAGATTTACCGACCTGACGAGGCCCTTCGATGATTTGAATGAACTTTCTTGGTTCATTTAATCGCTTCGTAATCGTTTCAAAATAAGGACGTTGCATCATACTTAAAATTTTTACTCAATACACTTAGTATTTTTACTCAATGGAATGAGTTATTTTGTTTTCCGGTGCAAAGGTAGTACTTTTTTTTAATATATGCAAATATTTTAAACATTTTAATATTTTATGGTCAGATCTTCATCCTCCGTGGGGAGAAGGTATTTACTCCTCCATAACGGGCAAAGACAGTTCTGACTGTACTTTCGTTAGGTGTTTCTCAGAAGATGGTCCCGTGATGGTAAGGTGAATGAAGCACAAGACCATCACGGGACCATGTCCCGGGAACGACCTGACAAAGTCCGAAGGACATCCTGAAAATCGGCACATAGAACTAAAAATCTTCTTTAAAAATAGTCCGACCGACCGCCACGCCATGCCACGCCACCGGCATCTCCTCGCGCGTATGCGCAGTACCACCACCTTTATTTTTAAAGGTGGTAGCTACCACCTACGGTGGTGGCGGGGCTGGGCTTTCTTTTTTATTATTCTTTTGGTTCTTTTCTTTTTCTTTTTTCTTTCTCTCGGGGGAAAACTCCTACCCGGTGCAAATTTAAGAAAATCGCCATAAAACTTGCATATCTCAAAAAAAAGTTGTACCTTTGCAGGCGTTAAGGATGCATGTTTAACCAACTGAAAGGATCCCAACCCAAGTAAACCTGTATGAACAGAACAGATTTCCCAATATTGAACGAGAAGGTACACGGACGGCCGTTGGTGTACCTGGATAATGCCGCTACGAGCCAGAAACCGCAGGCGGTGATAGATGCCATCACAGAGGCTTACACCCATTGGAACAGCAATATCCACCGCGGCGTGCATCATCTGAGCCAGGTAGCAACGATGAAACATGAGGAAGCACGGCAGGCCGTGGCGCAGTTCATCGGGGCGAAGAGCAGCGACGAGATTATCTTCACGAAAGGCACGACGGACAGTCTCAATGCCTTGGCGTTCGCCCTTGGAGAATTAAAAATTAAAAATTACGAATTACAGGAGGAACCGTACATTCACGAAGGTGACGAGATCATCGTTTCGGCGGTAGAGCACCATTCCAACATTGTACCGTGGCAAATGCTATGTGAGCGCAAGAAAGCGGTGCTGCGGCATATTCCCTTGCGCGAGGACCAAACGCTCGATATAGAGGCTTTCAAGGGGCTTCTGAACGAAAAAACGAAGTTAGTCTCCGTGGCGCAGGTGAGCAATGTGCTGGGAATCATCAATCCGGTAGAGGAGATCATTCATCTCGCGCACGAACGCAACATACCGGTGTGCATTGACGGTGCGCAGAGCGTGCCGCATAGGCAGGTGGATGTGCAGGCATTGGATTGCGACTTCCTGGCGTTTTCGGGACATAAGATGTACGGTCCGACGGGCATCGGCGTGCTGTACGGCAAGCGTGAGTGGCTGGAACAACTGCCGCCGCATGAGGGTGGAGGCGAGATGATCAACCATGTGCGCTGGTCGGGTACGACCTATAACGACCTGCCCTATAAGTTCGAGGCGGGCACGCCTAATTTCGTAGGCTCTTATGCACTGCACAAAGCGGTCGAGTACATGCAATCCATCGGTTGGGAATCCATCGAGGCGCACGAACGTGAACTGACGGACTACTGCGAGCAGCAGTTAGCAGCCATTGAGGGCGTACATGTCTATGCTGCCGGACAACCCAAAGCAGGGGTCATCAGTTTTAATGTGTATAATAGTCAAAAGTCAAAAGTCGAAAGTCAAAAGCCAACTGAGGGTTTGATTCATCCTTTTGATATTGGCACATTGCTGGACCAGCAGGGCGTGGCTGTCCGTACGGGACACCACTGTGCCGAACCGCTGATTGACGAACTGGGCGTGCCTGGAACGGTGAGGGTGTCGGTCGGTCTATATAACGACAAGGACGATGTAGATGCGTTTATCGCAGCGCTGAAGAAAGCCATAATGATGCTCGGCTAACACCAAAAAAAAACGGCAGCCTTTCGGTTGCCGTTTTCTGATGCTTTCGACTTATTGAATCTCAATCTGTTTCGTCGTCTTGCCTTCTACTTTCTTTAGTTTCGGCAGTTCGATAGTCAGAATACCGTCTTCTACCTTGGCGTTGATTTCTTCTTCGTTCACATCATCCGGCAGACTGTATTTCTGCTCGTAGTTGGTGTACGAGAACTCGCGGCGCAGATAGTGCGAGTGTTTGTCTTCCTCTTTGTGTTCGAACTTGTTCTCGATGGCGACGCACAGGTTGTGATCCTCATCGATATGAACGCGGCAGTACTCTTTCTTTACGCCCGGCGCTGCCAGTTCAACGATATACGCTTTCTCGGTTTCTTTGACGTTAACCGACGGAGCGGTTGTACTTACGGTGTTCATTAAATCCGAGTTCAGAAACTCATCAAATACTGTCGGGAACCATCCATTTCTACGATACATTGCAGGTGTCATAATTAAATCTCCTAATTTTGCGGGTCTGTTGCCAGAACCCAAGTTAAACAATCTTGCGTTGTGCGGAGCTGTAGGAGTTTTGTATGCTTTGCGGCTCGCGTTGTAAACGTTTTCACCCTATCCATTGCAATGTCTGTGCCAGACGCAAAACTCTGCCAAAATGTCCATCCCGTGTGCCAAAATGTCCATATTGAGTGCCATTTTGTCCACTTTCCACCGACCGGTGACCAAGAGACAACCGAGAGAAGAGCAAGACAAGAAAAATTACCCAAATCGCTTAAAATACTTGCGTATGTCAGAAAAAAGCAGTACCTTTGCAACCGAAAGTTGAATTTTATCCATGGAAGAAAACATTCAATATGATAAGAAATCCCTCCGATTAGTATGGGGCAAAACAGCTGATTTTGGAGAATTAGCCAAAGATTGTGTTGCTTTCGCAAATACATTTGGAGGTAAAATTGCTATCGGAATAGAAGATGACAGCGATTTGCCACCAATAGGTCAACACATTCCGGAAGATTTACCTGAAAAAATCATGAAACGTATCAGCGAGTTGACGATGAATGTTGCAGTCACTCCTGAAATTTCAACTGCAGAAAATCAAGGACAATATATTATTTTACATATTTATCCTTCCCAATCTTCATTGGCATGTACCACAAAAGGCCTATACCTCATACGTGATCATGATTCAAGTCGCGCTTTAAGGCCAGAAGAATTAAATCGTCTTTTTACAGATAAGCCTGCTTACTGCTGGGAGACCAAAGTCTCCTTGCATATAAAATGGCAAAATGCAGATCAAACAAAACTTACCAATTTTATAAGTAATATTAGGAATTCGGATAGAGTTTCTGATTTTGTGAAAGATAAGAATGAAGTAGAAATGTTAGCCTATTATCAAATGATCGATGACGAAGAATGGCTAACTAATTTGGGAGTTCTATGGATTGGTAAAACTGAACAACGAGCACGTCTATTATATTCTCCCATTGTTCAATATATCAAATACGATGAGGATGAAAATAAAGTTCAGAAAAAAATGTGGGATGATTATAGTTTGAATCCACAAGAACTGATAGAAAACATATGGCAATATATTCCCGACTGGAAAGAAAGTTATGAAATTTCTGAGGGACTTTGGAGAAAAGAAATAGCCGCCTATGACGAAAAGGTCGTTCGTGAGTTGCTCTGTAATGCTATGGTACATCGCCCATATACAATGCGTGGTGACGTATTTATAAAATTCTATACAGACAGAATGACTATAACCAATCCGGGAGTACTTCCTATTGGGGTTACGGTAAACAATATTCTTCAAAAAACACAAAAACGCAATATCCATCTCGCAAAAGTTTTCTATGATTTACACCTAATGGAGGCAGAAGGCTCCGGATATAGTTTGGTATATGAAACATTGCTAATGGCTGGAAAAGACAAGCCAATAGTAATTGAAGGAAATGATTACGTAGAAGTGACTGTATATAGAAAAATCATCACTAAAGATGCCTCCCGACTCAATGATTTTATTTCTGCAAATTATCGATTAAAACGCAAATCCATCATTGCGTTAGGTATCATCCTGCAAAAAAGATGTATATATGCTTCTGAACTGACAAGAGAGCTGCAACTTGCAGAACAAGATAGACTACGTTCGTACGTTGATCCGCTATTAGTAAATGAGATTATTACTGCCAAAGGTATCGGAAGGGGCACAAAATATGAAATCAGTCCTGTTTTCCTTAGTAAAACTAAATTACAGTCCCCCACTACATTAAAAACCATCGAACCATATCGTCTAAAAGCACTTATTTTGGAAGATTTAAGATTTTATCCCAATAGTTCTATATCAGAAATAGCCAACCGCTTACCGGACGTTGAATTTGCTGATTTGGAGAAAACTGTACGGGAAATGGCGAAACGGGGAGAAATTAAACCTATCGGAGGAAGAAAATACAGGAAATACACTATATAGTTTTTCTTTCAAAAACTGGCAGAAAACCATAGTTTTTTTAAAAAAGAAAAGAAAAGAATCTATATAATTCGCTGATTTAAAGTATTTTACTTTTCTTTTATATTCAAAAAAATGATGGTTAAAATATGCGTATGTCAATAAAAAGCAGTACCTTTGCAGCGGAAAAGGACAGAAGCATGACAAAAGAAGAACAATACCAAGAACTCGTGACGCAAGTGGCGTCCGTAGTTGCCGGTGAGACAGATACGATTGCCAATATGGCAAACGTGGCGGCAATACTTCATGAGGCGTTCGGATTCTGGTGGACGGGGTTCTATAGAGTAGAACCCATAGTCGAAAGTCAAAAGTCGAAAGTCGAAAGAGGAGAACTGGTCTTGGGTCCGTTCCAAGGTCCGCTGGCGTGCACACGTATTCCTTATGGAAAAGGCGTATGCGGGACGGCTTGGGCAAAGAACGAGACGGTGATTGTGCCCAATGTCCATGAGTTCGCCGGACATATCGCCTGCTCCAGTGAGTCGAACAGCGAGATCGTAGTGCCTGTCAGGCTAAACGACAAGGTAATTGCGGTGCTGGATATAGACAGCAAGGAGTTCAATACTTTCGATGAAACCGACCAAAAATACTTGGAAGAAATAGTTAACTACCTTTCCGGCGGAACCCAAACGCTACAGTGACGTCCGTAATGGTAACGAAATGCAAATGAAAATGACTGCTAAATCATGAAACATTTTCTCTACATCGCTGCGGCTTTTTTGACCGCAGGACTCTTCACTAGTTGCAGCCCAAAGGGTGCTGAACCTCTGCATGCAGGAACAGTAGTACGCGACACATTGAACGGCACGCCCTGCTGCGTCTATCTGCCGGAGAGCTATCGTAAAGTACCAAGTAACCAAGTACCAAGTACAAAATACCCTGTCCTCTATCTGCAGCACGGCATGTACGGCAATGAGGACGACTGGACCAAACAGGGTAGGCTGGTGGAGATCATGGACTCGCTGCTGCAAGCCGGCGAGGTGAAAGAGATGGTGGTTATCATGCCGGACAACTGCCCCGCCAGACCCACTTCGGACGAGGAGAAAGCCAATGCCATGACAGGAGAGTGGGAGAGGCTATTCCCGCAGTTTATGGCAGAAGCGGAAGCCAAATATCCTATTAGCAGCGAACCATCAGAACGTGCTATAGCCGGTCTCTCCATGGGCGGTTTTCACACTATGCACGTTTCCCACCATCTGCACGGACAGTTTGCATATGTGGGTCTTTTTTCGGCAGCTATCCTCCCTTTAGACCCAAACCCTATATACGACCATTGGGAGGAGGAAGTGAAAGAACAGATGAACACCACCAAGCTTTACTGGATCGGTATAGGCAAGGATGATTTTTTATATAGTTTCAACGAAGAATACCGCCGTTGGCTGGAGGCAAACCATCTCGAATACACCCATTACGAATCCGCCGGAGGTCACACTTGGGACAACTGGCAGGACTACCTCTGCCGGTTCTTGCCTAAGATATTCAAATAACCTATTTCTTCGATGAAAACGGCTATTCTTAGCGTTTCATGGATAATTATCATGGCTCTTGCAGGTATAAACACTATATCTGCCGAGCCATTACGCATCGTCAGTTATAATGTTGAAAACCTCTTTCATCCTGCGCATGACAGCGTGGCAGGAGAACCGAAAGACGATTGGGAATGGACAACGGATGGCGAGAGGCGGTGGACCTACTCGCGGTATGAACGCAAAGTGGAGAACATCGCCCGTGTGCTGACGAATATAGGCGAGTGGGATGGGGTGGATATAGCGGGTCTGCAGGAGGTCGAGAATGCTGCCTGTCTGCGCAAATTATGCTACACATTGCGGCGGGGCGAGTATGATTTTGTACATTACGAAAGCAAAGACCCGCGAGGAATAGACGTCGCACTGATTTATAAAAAAGCACGCATTGACACCATCAATACAAGACACATCACCCCGGCACTTCCCTCAAGGGAGGAGAAACTGATAACCCGCGATATCCTATATGTCTGCGCCCAAGTGGATCAGAAAGACACCTTGCATCTGTTCGTCTGCCACTTGCCTTCTCAACGCGGCGGAGCGGCAGAGAGCGAATGGAAACGCAAGACCGTGAAAGACGTGTTGCAGACCGCTATAGACAGCGTTTATGCTGTTCACCCGGACGCAAAAATCATCGTCATGGGCGATATTAACGGCGAACCAAAAGACGATTTGAGAGGTTTGATAAACCGGATGGTAGTAGAAAGTCAAAATTCAAAAGTCGAAAGCTATGGTACGCACAAGTATCAGGGGCGCTGGACTTGTCTCGACCAGTTCTATATATCCGATAACTTACAAAAAATCAGCACCGTATATATTTACGATGCTGAATGGATTCAAGAGACGGATGAGAAATACTTGGGGCTGAAGCCAAAACGTACCTTCAACGGTTTTCGTTACCAAAACGGTTTCTCAGACCATCTGCCCGTTGTTCTGTTGCTCCGTTAGCTCATCTGTAGCATCCGCTGGATAGAGCTCACGGCTTTCTCCGCCACCTCTTTGTCAACTACCATTTCCGGCTGCTCGTCGCGCAGACACGCATAGAGTTTCTCCAAAGTATTCATCCGCATGTACTCGCACTCGTTGCAGCTGCATCCTACTCCTTCCGTCACCTCCGGAGGAACGGGAATAAACTCTTTCTCCGGACATGCCTTCTGCATCTCATGCAGAATACCGCTCTCTGTGGCTATTATAAAGCGTTTGGCGGGCGATTGGATGGTATGCTGGAGCAATGCCTGGGTAGAACCTATTACGTCGCTCTGCGCCAAAATAGGCGCTTTGCATTCGGGATGCGCCAGCACCTCTACACCGGGGTTCTCTTTTTTGAGTTGCAGCAGTGCCTCCAGCGAAAAACGGCTGTGTACATGACATGCTCCGTTCCAAAGAAGCATATTACGGCCTGTCACAGAATTGATATAACTGCCTAAGTTATGATCAGGACCGAAGATAATCTTCGCGTCTTGGGGCAGCTGGTCCACTATCTTCTTGGCATTCGAACTGGTCACCACCACATCCGTCAGCGCTTTTACTTCTGCTGAGGTATTCACGTAACTCACCACCATATGATCGGGGTGTTGCGCTTTGAAAGCAGCCAGGTCCTCCGCCTTGCAGCTGTCCGCCAGAGAACAACCGGCATTCATGTCCGGTATCAGCACTTTCTTCTCCGGACAGAGAATCTTCATCGTCTCGCCCATGAAATGCACACCGCACATTACTAATATGTCCGCGTCCACGCGTGTAGCCTGTTGCGCAAGAGCCAGAGAATCTCCGATGAAATCGGCACATTCTTGTATTTCCGGACGGGTATAGTAATGCGCAAAAATGACTGCCTTCTTCTCCTTCGCTAAGGATTTAATTTTATCAATATATTCTTTATTTTTTAAATCCATGGATATATATGTATGTTGAAATTGTTGATAAATAAACTAATTCTTTGATATTTGTTGTTTTAGCGTTGTAATTTATAGTTATACGAATGTGAATGGTTTTGAAAACTGCAACGTGGAACAGGTTGTAAACTGTGTACCATTTACATTGTTAACAATATGTTTATAACCATTTTTTCAGTCTGAATATAAGTAATATAAGTACTACCGATAGCACCATCAGACCGAGTGCAAACAGGTATCCGAGCCGCCAGTGGAGTTCCGGCATGAAGTCAAAGTTCATACCATACAGGCTGCCGATAAGCGTAGGAGGCAGGAAGATGATATTGATGACCGTGAATATCTTGATTATCTTGTTCTGCTCGATATTTACCAAACCGAGGAACGTATCCTGGAGGTAGTCCAGACGGTCGAAACCAAACCTGGTATAGTCAAAAAGCGAGTTGATATCCTTGATAATCATCGTCAGACGCGGATAGAGTTCTTCGGGGAAGAAATCGCATTTGAGGATATTGGAGATAACGCGCTGTTTATCCATGATGTTCTGTCGGATGATAGTCACTTTTTCTTGCAGGTCCTTGATTTGAACAAGCAAATCCTCATCTACGTGATCGCTGTTGGCGTTGATGCGCTGGGACAGTTCGGTAATCATATCCGTGGTATCCTCAATCAAGTCGGCATCTTTCTCCACACGCGTCTCGAATAGCGCTACCAACACATGATAGCCCGTCGGGAAATTACGGGTGTTGACGAACACTTTCTTGAATGTCTCGTTGAAAGTGTCCAACTCATTGTCGCGGATAGAGACCAGAATACTGTTTTTAAGGATGAAGTTCACCGGCTCCATCTCAAAATTGGATTTCAGGAAGTTACTGTTCGCTACGATGCTGTCGTCCGTCTGGATATAACGGGACGAGAGCTCGATCTCTTCCATCTCTTCATCTTCCTGAA
>Ga0256405_10009240_pt1 | contig 13583 bp, 12 predicted proteins | sample RumenRJG_02DNA_FD_189096 | JGI IMG/M metagenome (GOLD analysis project Ga0256405, IMG submission 189096) | Bovine rumen microbial communities from Lethbridge, Alberta, Canada - RJG_02 | ecosystem: Host-associated > Mammals > Digestive system > Stomach > Rumen | place: Canada: Alberta...
ATTTTATCGGGGTGGTCAATTTTCCGTTGCACGAGGGCTCGGACAGGGTGCTATATCGCTACAGGCTGAAAGAGCTTTCCACTGGCGAGGATATGCCTATCCCAGTGGAATACATCTTCCTGGAGGTGCCCAATTGCCGGAAGGCGATGACCAGCGAAGCGTCGTTGCTGGATAACTTCTGTTATGCCATGAGGAAGATGCCGGAGATGGAGGAGCGTCCCAAGGAATTGCAGGGCGAAATCTTTGACTTGTTGTTTAATTCTGCGGAAATTAATAAATTTGCTCCCAAGGAACGTTCGGAATACATCAAGCAAATGATTACCATCAGAGACATCGTCAATCAAATGGCCACCGCAGAGGAAAAAGGCGAAGCCAGGGGCCGCGCCAAGGGTCTTGCAGAGGGAAGAGCAGAGGGCGATGCTCAGGCCCGGCAGGAGACTGCAGCCGCACTCCTGAAAATGGGCATGGATGCCAAAACTGTTTCAGAAGCCACCCGGCTATCCATAGAGGAGATTCTTTCACTACAAAACAAATAAGCCATACGTACGAGCCATGATCAGCGACCGCGAAAAACAGGAAATTGCCGAGGTGTACCTTGAGAGGGGCATTGAGCAAGGCATCGAGCAAGGCCGAAGGGATACCATCCGGGAATTTATGGCGGCTGGCGCCAGCAAGGAACTGATCGCAGCTGCCACGGGACTCTCCATAGAAGAAATAGAGGCCCTGAAATAGCATCAAAGAATCTTTATGAGTAGACGGAGTGCGAAAGCGCTTCGTCTTTTTTTTCTTTCAAATCGGAAGTTTCCCTGGATACCTGAAACATTTGCCCGCTGCCCCTCGATACGGTCGTTTAGTAGTGTATACCGTGAAAACCAACGTGTATCAATATTTATGTTTAACTAAATTTTTCATGCTTATGAAAAAAGTACTACTGATTGTAGCGTGCCTTCTGATGGCTTTCTCAACGGCCGTTTACGCACAAAACAAGCAGGTCTCCGGTATGGTTACCGACGCAAGTGGTAATCCGATGCCGGGCGTATCTGTGTTTGTAGAAGGCACCAGTATAGGCACAGTGAGTGATTCCAAAGGCGCATATTCCTTGGGAGTCCATAGCGGAGACGTGCTGAAGTTTTCCTTCTTCGGCATGCGGGATGTGACTGTCCCTATTAAGTCTCAAACAAAAGTTGATGTCGTGATGGAGGAAGACGCCATCGGACTCGACGGCGTTGTAATTACTGCTACCGGTATGACTCGACAGGAGAAAACGCTCGGTTATGCCTCCACGACGGTTCGTTCCGATGAAATTATTAAAGGCCACTCCGCAGACGCCCTCTCCGGCCTTTCCGGAAAGGTAGCCGGTATGCAGATTTCTTCGGCCGGCGGTACTGGTACTTCCCAGAAGGTAATCGTCCGTGGTTACTCTTCCTTCTCCAGCAACGCCCCTCTGTACATTGTGGACGGCGTCCCTATGTCTAATGGAACCATGGGTTATCAAGGCCTTAACAACTCCATCGACTTCGGTAGCCAGGCTTCTGATATCAACCCGGAGGATATTGAATCTATCACGGTTCTCAAAGGAGCTTCCGCCACCGCCCTCTATGGTTCACGCGCCGGTAATGGTGCCATTATCATCACCACCAAACGCGGCTCCCAGAACGAAGAGGTGAAAGTAACGTACGACGGGTCCTTCCAGGTTAGCTCTGTTCTGAGAATTCCCAATCTCCAGAATCGCTTTGGCCAGGGTTGGTTCTATTCTTATGACGGTTATGTTTTTGACAACTATTCTCCCACCGAGAATGGTTCTTGGGGTAACCTCCTGGATGGCCGTGATGTTATTTGGCGTCCGGGTGCAGCAGAACAAGGCTACAACCCGGGCAACTATCCCAATGTTTATGACAACCCCGAATACCATACCAGTTATTCCTATAAGAATAAGTCCCTGAATAACTTCTATTCCACCGGCTTTGAGTCCAACAACACCGTTACCATCCAGGGCGGCAGCAAGACCACCGGATTTATGGCATCTTATGGTAATATCTATTCCAATGGTATCCTTCCTGGAAGCAATGACTACTACAAGCGTCACAATTTCTCCTTCCGCGGCAACACGCGTATCAAGGAAGGTCTTGCCTGGCTCAACTATAGCATCAACTACGTTCGTAAAGACATTCGCAATGCCATGACCGGTCAGGGCGGAAGCGGTTCCACCATCTATCAGGACATTCTTCAGTATCCGGTCAACATTGACTATGCCGATGTCCGCGACTGGCACAGCGTGCTGAACAATGCCGACAACTTCTATACCCCCTATGCGCAGAACCCCTGGTGGACGCTTGACAACAACTATTCCACCTATTCCGATGACCGCGTTTATGGAAACGTTGAATTTGGTCTCCAAATCATCAAAGGCCTGCAGTTTATTGCCCGCGGTGGCGCCGATATTACCAACTTCACCGAGAAAGACTTCAATAACGTGTGGACGTTCAACCCGGGTTCCTATGCGGCCAATGAGGGCGCTTCTGCAGAAAATGGTACCGTGAAAGAGACGCGTCAGCGCAATTCTCAGCTGGATGGAAACTTCCTCCTGAATGCCGATTACAAGATTGGCAAAGACTTTTCCATCCACGGCGTTGCCGGTTTTAACATGAACCAGCGTTCCACCAGTGTTTTAAGCGGAAACCTGGACGGCATCGCCGTTTCCGGTTGGTCCAGTTTTGACAACACCAGCGGTGCTATCCCTCAAGCATCCTCTTCAACATCCAAACGTCGTCTGGTTGGCCTGTATGCTCAGGCGGACCTGGGTTGGAGAGATGCTATCTACCTCACCCTGTCGGCCCGTAATGACTGGTCTTCCACCCTGCCTGTCCAGAAGAATTCGTTCTTCTACTGGGGCGCCAACGCTTCCGTTATCCTTACCGAACTGTTCCATATCCAGAGCGACGTGCTGAGCTTCCTCAAAATTCGTGGCGGTTATGGTAAAACCGGTAACGATGCTCCGGCCTATTATACTTCCAGTTATTATTACCTTGCTTCCGCTACCGGAGGATTCGGCAGTCTTACATTCCCGCTCAACAGCTTTGTGGGCTTGAACAAGAGCGCCCGTATCCCCTCCGTGGACCTGAAACCGGAAATTTCTACCGAAGCAGAAGTGGGTGTGGATGTCCGTCTGTTCAAAAACCGTTTAAACTTTGACTTTGCCTACTACAATAAAGTGACAGAGAATCAGATTGTTTCTGCCACACTCGCTCCGGAAGCCGGCTACACCTCTGCCGTTCGTAACGTGGGTAAGATTCGTAACCAGGGTTTTGAACTCTCTGTCGGTGTTGTTCCGATTCGTACCAAAGATATTGAATGGAATATCGGCTACACCTTCTCCAAGAACAACAACAAGGTGGAAAAACTTTGGGACGATGTTAAGGAGTATAGCATTTATGGCCTCTCTTCCGGTCCCCAGCTTAAATCCATCGTGGGACAAAGCGTAGCGACGTGGGTTGACTATAAGATTAATACGGTTACCGATGAAAACAGCCCTTATTATGGTTATACCATCGTAAACGCCACTACTGGTCTGCCGACCTACGATAACACCCAATATGAGACTCTGGGTACTGCAGATGTGGATTTCACCATGGGCTTCAATACCAGTTTCCGTTATAAGAACCTCTCGATTGGTGCCAGCTTTGACTACCGTAAGGGCGGTCTCATGTATTCTGCAACCAAGGGCATTGTTTTGTTCAATGGTAATGCAGAGGAAACCATGTACAACCTGCGCGATCCCTGGGTATGGCCGCACGCGGTGTATCAGAGTGGCAAGGATGCTGCAGGGAACCCTATTTACGTAGAAAATAACCTTCCGGTTGACTCTTACTATAATATTAACGGAGCCTGGTATCCCAACTACAACTATGTCCGTTATCGTGATGAATTGCTGGACAAGACCTACCTGAAACTCCGTGAGCTCACGCTTTCCTATCGTCTGCCCGAGAAGTGGTTTGCCAATGTAAATTGGCTTACTTCCATTGACCTGGGTGTGTTTGGCCGCAATCTGTTTATGTGGACCCCCAAGCAGGGTATCATTGATCCGGACGCCACCAACTATGGTAATGACCTTACCTCGCTGTATGGTGAATACTACTCCGCTCCTTCTACCCGAAACATCGGTATTAATGTCAAGATTGTATTCTAATTATAGAAAGGAGATTTTATTATGAAAAAATATGTAACCATCCTTGCCATTGTGTGTGTAACTCTCTTTTCAAGTTGCAGCAAATGGTTGGATATCAATACAAATCCCAATTACGTTGCCGACGCGGATGTTAACATGCTGCTTCCTACAATTCAGTTGATGACCGCCGACAAGGTAGGTTATGAGCTCACCCTCTACGGGTCCTTCTGGTCCCAGTACGTGGTACAGAACAGCACGACCAACCAGTACTATACCATCATGACCAATGATGTGACCAATTCCACCTTCACCAGCCCCTGGTCCTATTTCTATGCTTCTACGCTTCCCCGTATCCATGAGGTAATTGAAAAGGCAAGTGCCGCAGAGAATTCCAGTAACTATGTGCTGGAGGGAAAGTCCATGCTGGTATATACGCTGTATCTGTTAACCTCCCTGTACGACAAGGTGGCGTATTCCGAAGGATATCTGGTAGAAAGCCAGACGCCCCATTTCGATTCCGGCGAAGACATGCAAAGTATCATCATTGCCCTTTGCGAGGAAATCCGTGCGATGGATGCCGATGCTGTTGCTGCTGACGAAGCAATCAATATCTCTGCTTCGGCCGATATGGTCTTCAGCGGAAATACCGATGCCTGGTTCCAGTTTGTCAACACCCTTTATTTGAAAGTCCTGCTTCGTGATTTTAACACCAATAAAACAAAAATCACCAATCTCCTTGCCGAGGATAACTTCCTCTCCAAGGACGCAGCCTTTGACAATTTCCAGGATGCTTCCGACAAATCCAACCCTTTGTATGAGAGCGACCGTCGCCAACTGAACACCAACGCCAATATTCGCTGCTGCAGCGATGTCCTGAATGTACTGAGTGCAAATGACCCTCGTCTTCTCTATTTCTATGATATGAACCCCGGAGGCGTTGTTACCGGCGGCCCTTATGGAACGGCAGCAGACCCCACTCAAACCAGCCGCTTGGCTCTTTATGCAACCGAGCCTGTTTACTTTGGTACTGTTGACGAGGCAGAATTCCTTAAAGCCGAAGCCTATGCACGCCTGGATGACGCAGCTTCCGCCAAAACGGCTTATGAAGCGGCCGTGACCGCTGCCTTCACCCGCGTAAAGGCTACGGAAGCCGATGCGGCCGGTTTCCTGGCCGGTGATTATGCTTTCACCGCCACGACGCAAGAGGAAATGCTGGAGCAGATTCTTACCCAGAAATGGGCTTCCAATGTGCATGGTGAACCCTGGGAGTCCTGGTTCGATATCAATCGTACCGGATATCCCGCCCGCGGAACCGTCCTTACGGATGTAAGCGGCGTGCTGGACCAAGGTTACCCTGTCCGTTTCATCTATTCCAAGACCTCTGCCGACTACAACCCGAATTCTCCCACTCCGGAGGCTGTGAATGTAAAAATGTGGTGGCACAAATAATAGAGAAAGAGTATGAAAAAGATATTTAACCTTTTGGCAACAGTTGCCCTGCTCGCAGGTCTGTATTCTTGCGAGACCTACAAAGTAAAAGACCCCGCCATGTCCGGCGTCAGCAATGTTGACGGAAAGTATATGGCTTTCGCAACTCCTGAGGGAGAAACAGAGCCTTCAACCATCTTTGGTATCGTTATCACCAACACTACCGAAGATGCCGCTAATGAAGGATGGATTACCATTACGGATATGGATTACTCCTCTTTTGGCTGGAAGCGCTTGTTCTCCGTCCGTTTCCACATTGATATCAATACCAAGGATCAAACCTTCAAAGCGGCCAATGTTACCGTTGCAGAGCCCAGAACAGCCTGGAATCCGTATTACGAAGGAGCCTCTGGCAGTAACGGATCAATGTATACCGCTTCTTATCAATATGGAAATATGGGAACAGCCACCGCTTCCATTGACGGTAAAATTGTAACGAATGGTGTGGATACGCCTTCCGATCACAAGGCGGACAGCATTGAATTCACCTACACCCTCACCTATACAGACGGCACTTCTAAGTCTTACTCCGTTAGCGGACAGAAAAAAACCGGCTGGGCAGAGGATGCAATGGAATACGAAGAATGGCTGGCCGATCAAGGCTGGTGGTGATAAACACCCCTCTAACACGCGAACGGGACCCGTCCAGGGCCCCGTTCTTTTTGAACTGACGGAAAAAAGCAGTAACTTTGCGGCATGAAAAAATGGACGCTTAGTTTATTGTTGCTGCTGTGGGCGTGGCTCTTGCCGGCCCAGAATTCGGCCATGCTCTTCCTGCCGGTGAACCGCGACGCGGCTACGGTGGGCGGTACGCAAGCCCTTTCTTCCCTGTATAATCCGGCTGCCATCCCCTTCACGGGGAGCGACGTCCAGCTGTCTTACCAGCGTTGGGCACCGTCGGTGGCCAAGGCCAACCATATTAACCTGCTGTCGGGAATCCGTATAGGCAAGCGCTTCGGCTTGGGTTTGACGGCGGGCTATCAGGTGGGCGAGGACTTTGCCCTGCCCGATGGCTCCTTCTTTATGCCGTCAGAACTGCTGGCGGGCCTGGGTGCCGGTTTTGCCTTTTCGGATTTCCTGTCGATAGGCGTCAACGCCAAGTACGCCCGTCAGAGGCTTACGAATGAAGTTGCGTATCAGGCGTTTGCGGCCGACGCTTTTCTCCTGTTCAAGATGGCCGGTTTCAAGGCGACGGCCGGTGTGGCTTCGCTGGGAACTCCGGTAAAGACTGCCAGCGGCAGCAGCTATGCATTACCTTCATCGGCAAAGATAGGCGCAGGATATGGCTTTGGCATCGGCCTTTCTTTACAGGCCGATGCGGATATTTATTTTGACGGTGGCTTTTCGGTGGCAGGCGGTGCGCAATACGCCTGGAAGGACATGCTCTTTGCCCGCGCCGGGTATCATTATGGCTCCGCTACGTCACCAGTGCCTTCTTTTGTGGCACTGGGCTTGGGCGTGAAGTTTGTTGGTTTCCACCTGGACGTGAGCTATTTAACCGCTTCTCAGGCGCTGGGGAACAGTTTTACCCTTGGCGTTGGGTACGCGTTTTAGCTTACCAGAGGAAGTTGTTGAACGGGTATCGGCCCGCATGAATCTCCGCGACAATTTTGTATAAATCGTTGCGGAGTTTTTCTATGCCTATCTTTTCCCGGGCGCTGATGAAGATGCAGGGTGTTTTTTCGCTGGCTATCCAACTGCTCTTGAGCTCTTCCAACGTGCGGTTGATGGCCTGCTTGGGCTGGAGGGAGAATTCGTCGTAGGGCTCATAGGTGTAGGCATCCACCTTGTTGAACACCACGTATATGGGCTTGTTGGCGGCGCCAATGTCCCTGAGCGTCTGTTCTACCACGGCCATCTGCTCCTCGAAGTCCGGGTGGGAGATGTCCACGACGTGCACCAGGACATCGGCTTCGCGGACCTCGTCCAGGGTACTTTTGAAGGCCTCTACCAACTGGGTGGGCAGTTTGCGGATGAAGCCTACGGTGTCGCTCAGGAGGAACGGAACGTTCTCGATGACTACCTTGCGGACGGTGGTGTCCAGCGTGGCGAAGAGCTTGTTCTCTGCAAATACGTCGGATTTGGCCAGGAGGTTCATCAGGGTGCTCTTCCCTACGTTGGTATATCCCACAAGAGCCAGACGCACCAGAGAGCCTCTGTTGCCCCTTTGCGTGGCCATTTGCTTATCCACCTTCTTCAGGTCTTCCTTGAGCTTTGAAATGCGCTGTTTCACAATACGGCGGTCAATCTCTATCTGGGTTTCACCCATGCCACCGCGGGTGCCCATGCCACCCCGCTGGCGCTCCAGGTGGGTCCACATGCCTGCCAGGCGGGGCAGCATGTAGTTGTAGTGGGCCAGTTCCACCTGCATTTTGGCGTAGGAGGTTTTGGCCCGCTGGGCAAAGATTTCCAGGATAAGGCTGGTACGGTCTATCACATCTGAGCAGGCAATCACCTTTTCTATATTGCGCTGCTGCATGCCCGTAAGTTCATCGTCAAAAATGACGTACTCAATCTCGTTTTCCTGGCAGTATTCCTTGATTTCCTCCAGCTTTCCCGGGCCGATATAGGTAGCTTTGTCCGGCCGGTCCAGGCGCTGGGTAAAGAATTTGTCGCCCTCCGCCCCGGCGGTTTCCGCCAGGAACTTCAGTTCTTCCAGGTATTCCTGCACTTTGCGCTCGCCGCCTTTTTCCAGAATTACACCCACGAAGACGGCTTTGTTGGTCTTGAATTCACTCATATTGTCGCAAATTTAGTAAATTTGCAGCAAATTTTTGGCTATGGTCAGTTATTTCACGCAAGATTGCAAGTTTACGTTCAAGGACAAGCGGCTCACTTCCCGTTGGCTCAAGTTTGTGGCGGCGAGCGAGGCCAAGCGTCTCGGCGACATTTCGGTAATATTTTGTTCCGATAATTATATTTTGGATGTCAATATAAAATATCTGAAACACGATTATTATACGGACATCATCACCTTTGACTATTGCGAGGGAAACCGCCTTTCCGGAGACCTGTTCATCAGCGTGGATTCCGTCCGGGAGAATGCTGTTTTTTACGGGACGGAGTTTGCGGATGAGCTCAACCGTGTTATCGTCCATGGCGTGCTGCACCTCATTGGGTACGATGACCATACGGAGGAGGATATTGCCGTCATGCGCGAGAAGGAGAACTATTACCTCTCCCAGCGTCCCAATGTATGAATAATCGCTTCGATGTCATAGTGATTGGTGGAGGCCATGCCGGCTGTGAAGCGGCGATGGCTGCTGCGGGTATGGGTTCTTCCGTGCTGCTGCTTACACCGGACCTGAACGGCCTGGCCAAGATGAGCTGCAACCCGGCGGTGGGCGGCATTGCCAAAGGGCAGATCGTTCGGGAGATTGACGCGTTGGGTGGTTACTCCGCTTTGGTTACGGACGCCGCTACCCTTCAGTTCCGCATGCTCAACCGTTCCAAGGGGCCGGCCATGTGGAGTCCGCGCGCGCAGTGTGACAAACAGCTGTTTTCTGCAACGTGGCTTAATTTTTTGCTAAGCAATTGTAATTTAAGGATTTACGCGGATTTCGCCGCCGATTTTCTCTTTGAGAATCAAAAAATTTCGGCTGTTCGTACAGTTACAGGGGCAATTTTTTACGCACGCGCCTTTATTTTGACGGCCGGAACCTTCCTGAACGGCAAGATGTATATTGGCCAGCATTCCTTCGAAGGCGGCCGCATTGGCGAAAAAGCGTCTTACGGAATTTCGGATCAACTGGCGTCGCTGGGTATTCCTACTGCCCGGATGAAGACGGGCACGCCTCCGCGCATCGACTTCCGTTCGGTGGATATTTCCCGTTTGCAGCGGCAGGCCGGAGATGCCAATCCGGAACGTTTCTCCTTCCTCAATGTGCCTTCTGCGGTGCAGGGCGGTGGTTCCCAGATGGACTGCTATCTGCTGCATACCAACGAGAAGGTGCATGACATCCTGCGCACAGGCTTTGACCGCTCTCCCCTTTTTACGGGCATGATTCACGGAAAAGGGCCTCGCTATTGCCCCAGCATTGAGGACAAGCTTCGCACCTTTGCCGATAAAGACTCGCACCAGCTTTTCCTGGAGCCGGAGGGACGTCACTCCCCCGAATATTACCTGCAGGGCTTCTCCTCTTCCCTTCCGCTGGAAGTTCAGTTGGAGGCCATGCACGCCATCGAAGGCCTGGAAAATGCCGTCGTATTTAAGCCTGCGTATGCGGTGGAATACGACTATTTTGACCCGCAGTATTTGCATTTTTCGCTGCGTTCCAAGGTAGTGGAAAACCTTTTCCTGGCCGGTCAGGTGAACGGTACCACCGGTTATGAAGAAGCTGCTGCCCAGGGCATAGTGGCGGGTATGAATGCACATCTTTGGTTATGTGAGAAGGAACCTATGGTACTCCGACGGGACCAGGCGTATATCGGGGTCCTTATTGACGACCTTATCAATAAAGGCGTGGATGAGCCGTATCGTATGTTTACCTCGCGGGCGGAATATCGCATTTTGTTGCGGCAGGACAATGCGGACTTTAGGCTGACAGCCCTTTCGCATGAGCTGGGCCTGGCTAACGAGGAGCGTTATGCTGCGATGATGCGCAAGCAAGAGGCGGTGGAATCGCTTGCTGAGCTTTGTAGAAATACAAAAGTGAAGCCTGCTTCCGTGAATCCTTATCTTGAGTCTGTGGGCTCTACTCCCCTTTCCGAGGGCAAACATGTGGAGGATTTGGTTGCTCGACCGGAGCTTTCCCTGCGCGAAATTTTACATTTTGTTCCACGTGGAACAAAGAACGAATATTCCACGGAGGTAATTACGGCTGTGGAGGTGGCCATCAAGTACGCTGGCTATATTGAACGGGAGAAACTGCAGGCGGAGAAGAATGCGCGGCTGGAGTATATCCGAATTCCGGCAGACTTTGACTTTGACCAAATCCAGAGTTTGTCCATTGAATGCCGACAGAAGCTGAAAAGATATAAGCCTGAGACCATTGCTCAGGCTTCCCGTATTTCTGGGGTTTCCCCCGCCGATATTTCTGTTCTCTTAGTCTATTTCGGCCGCTAATTTTGTTCCACGTGGAACACTACAATTTTTGTAGGGCGGCTTTGATGATGTCCTCGACTTTGGCGCTGGGATTTTCTTTGAGGATGCCGGGCATCACCTTGCTGATGTTGGCCTTGGAGAAGCCCAGCATGGTAAGAGCGGTTGTTGCCTCTTCCACCACGGCGGAATTGTCTGCTTTGAAGATGGCGGGCGACTCTGCTCCCTCCCCCTTTGCCACTTTGTCCTTTAACTCCAAAATGAGTCGCTGGGCGCTTTTGAGGCCGATCCCCTTTACGCTCTTGATGCGGTTGACATCCCCTGCCAGGATGGCCTGACGGATTTCCTCCGAGGTAAGCGTAGAGAGCATCATGCGGGCGGATGCTACGCCAATGCCGGATACACCGATGAGCAGGCGGAAGAGTTCCCGCTCGTCTTTGGTGGCAAAGCCGTAATAGAGTTCTTCGTCCTCGCGGATGTAATGGTGGATGTAAGCTACGGCCTGCGTTGCCAGTTGGAAGGCCTCGTAGGTTTGCAGGGAAATGAGGATACTGTATCCAATCCCGTGGTTCTCCAGAATGAGTTCCGTAGGAGTTAATTCAATGATTTGTCCTTTAATATAGTCTATCATATCGCAAAATTATGTAAATTTGCAGACTTATCCAAAGATATGGTAGAAGAGATTCGCAAACAGTTCCCCGCCCTTTCCGCACAAGTGTACGGCAAGCCGCTGGTGTATCTGGACAACGCTGCGTCGTCCCAGCGGCCGCAGGCGGTGATTGACGCCTGGACGCAGTCCGTGCTGGCCGGGAACGCGAATATCCACCGGGCCGTGCATTACCTGGCCGGCGTGGCTACGGAGGCCTACGAAGGCGCCCGCGACTGCGTGCAAGCTTTTCTCAATGCACCCAGCCGGGAAGAGGTTGTGTTTACTTCCGGCGCCACCGCTGCCGTGAACCTGGTTGCATCGTCCTTCGGTGAGGCGTTTATCGGCGAGGGCGACGAGGTGGTAGTTTCCGTAGCGGAGCACCACTCCAACATCGTCCCCTGGCAGCTCCTTTGCGAGCGCAAACACGCCACGTTGAAAGTGCTCGACATGCACGAAAATGGCACCCTGGCGGTCGAAGATGTGGAAAAATTGCTTTCTCAGCGCACTAAAATTGTGGCTATCTCTCACATTTCCAATGTGTTAGGCCTTATTAACCCGGTGCGTGAAATTGTGAACATTTGTCACAAACACGGCATTCCGGTGCTGGTGGACGGCGCGCAGGGCATCGTCCATGAGCCCGTAGATGTTCAGGATTTGGACTGTGACTTTTATGTGTTCTCCGGACACAAACTTTATGCGGCTACCGGAACGGGCGTGCTGTACGGAAAGCGTCGTTGGCTGGATGCTATGCCTCCATACATGGGCGGCGGCGAGATGATCAAAAGCGTAAGCTTTGCCAAAACCACCTACGCTCCCCTGCCGGAAAAATTTGAGGCGGGTACGCAAAATTTCAACGGTGTTCCCACCCTGGTGCCGGCCATCCGTTTTGTGCAAGCTTCCCGTGCCGATGCAGACGTCCAGCAGGAACAGGCCGCCATTACGGAATATATTTACACGAAACTAACTGAGGATGAGCGAATTACGCTTTATGGAACGGCATTGGAATGCAAGATTCCGCTCTTCTCTTTTGCTGTGAAAGGCGCTCATCATGAGGACCTTGCGCTCATTATGGACAAGATGGGAATCGCCCTTCGTTCCGGTCAAATGTGCGCGGAGCCGCTGATGGACCGCCTGGGCGTAACCGGCCTCCTGCGGGCTTCCTTCGCCCCGTACAATACGCTGGCGGAAGCCGAATATTTTATCAAATGCCTGAACCGGGCCATTGACATGTTGGTATGAGTTTAGAAGAAAAGAAACAACAGATTATTGACGATTTCTCCATCTACGACGAGTGGTTGGACAAGTACGAGTATCTGATAGAATTGGGCAAGAACCTGGACGCCTTCCCGGAAGAGAAAAAGACCGAGGAGCGGCTCATCAAGGGCTGCCAGTCGCGCGTGTGGCTGGACAGCGAGGAACGCGACGGCCGGCTGTATTTTACGGCCGACAGCGACGCCATCATCACCAAGGGCATCATTTCGCTGCTCATCAGCGTGTATTCCGGATGCACCAAGGAAGAGATTGCCGCGGACGATTTTGGCTTTGTGGCAGAAATCGGCCTCAAGGACAACCTCTCCCCTACCCGCGCCAACGGCCTGGTGTCCATGATTGAACGGATTAAAGAGCTGGCCGTATGAGCGAAGAGAAAAAAGACATACTGACTGCGGAAGACGTGAAGGAGCTGCAACCCCTTTACGCGGCGGTGATATCGGCCCTGAAGGAAGTGTATGATCCGGAGATCCCGGTGAATATCTACGACCTGGGGCTCATTTACGAGCTCACCATCAACAAGGCGCACGAGGTGTCCATCCTCATGACTTTTACGGCGCCCAATTGCCCCATGGCGGATCAGGTGATTGGCGAGGTGCAGCAGGGTGTGGAAGCCGTCCCGGGCGTTGCCAAATGCAGCATCGAGCTCACCTTTGAGCCGGAATGGGACCGAAGCATGCTCTCGGAAGAGGCCCGCGTGGAGCTAGGCCTGGATTATGAGGAAGATGACTATAGTAAACTCAATGATTGAGATTTCTCGACATCGCTCGAAATGACAAACACCCTGTCATTTCGACCGAACGAAGTGAGTGGAGAAATCTCATAACAGATATGGAAAGAATTAACGTATATTTGGGACTGGGGTCCAACCTGGGCGACCGGGACGTGAACCTCCTGCGGGCGGTGAACCTGCTGGACCAGGCGTTTGGCATGCATCCGGAACGTATTTCCCGGATTGTGGAAACGCCCGC
>Ga0256405_10009241_pt1 | contig 13581 bp, 14 predicted proteins | sample RumenRJG_02DNA_FD_189096 | JGI IMG/M metagenome (GOLD analysis project Ga0256405, IMG submission 189096) | Bovine rumen microbial communities from Lethbridge, Alberta, Canada - RJG_02 | ecosystem: Host-associated > Mammals > Digestive system > Stomach > Rumen | place: Canada: Alberta...
TTATCCGGTGATGATGCCTTGATGGTTCCACCTGTTCCCATTCCGAACACAGTAGTTAAGCATCAAGAGGCCGAAAGTACTTGGCTGGCGACGGCCCGGGAGGATAGGTAATTGCCGGTTTCTAAAAACACCTGCTTTTTGGCGGGTGTTTTTTTTAACTATAGTTTGACTTTTTGACTTTTTGATGTATAATGGAATCAAGAAAGGTTCATGAACTAAGATATCAGGGCTTTATCGAAAGATATAGGAGGAAATCATCATGGGAGAAGAAAGATATACAGCAAAGACGCTGGCAGCGTTGCAGGCTGCCCAGCAGACGGCGGCATTGAGGTATCATCAGGAGATCACGTCGGCACATGCGATGCTGGCTTTGGTCAAGGAGCCGGAGGGACTGCTTTCGGACATCTTTTCGGATTGCGGCACGGACTTGCCAATGTTCAAGACGCGATTGGAGCAGATCCTTTCCCGCATTCCAAGTGTCAAGGGACAGGATCGTTTGACCATGGGCATGGACATGGTTCGTGTGCTGGCAAAGGCGGATGAGCTGTCCAAGAGCATGAAGGATGATTACATCAGCACGGAGCATCTGTTGCTTGCCTTGGTAACCGATGGAAATGAGGAAGTGCAGAAGGCGGCAAAGGAGTTCAAGCTCACCAAGAGCGGCATCCAGTCTGCCATCAGGAAATATCGCAAGCAGAATGTCATGAGCGATAATCCGGAGGATGGCTACAAGTCCCTGGAGAAATACGGGCGCGATTTGACGGCTGCAGCGCGGAGCGGCAAGCTGGATCCCGTCATCGGGCGTGACGAAGAAATTCGCCGCACCATCGAGATTCTTTCCCGCCGTACCAAGAACAACCCGGTGCTCATTGGTGAGCCAGGCGTTGGCAAGACGGCAATCGTGGAGGGATTGGCACGGCGTATTGTGGCCGGGGATGTGCCTGAGTCCCTCAAGAACAAAAGCCTTTATTCCCTTGACCTTGGTTCCCTGGTGGCCGGTGCGAAGTTCCGTGGCGAGTTCGAGGAACGTCTGAAGGGTGTTCTTTCGGAGATTGCCAAGTCTGAGGGCCAGATCCTGCTCTTCATCGATGAAGTGCATACGGTTGTGGGCGCGGGAGCTGCCGAGGGCGCCATGGATGCGGGCAATATCCTGAAGCCGATGCTGGCAAGAGGGGAACTCCGCTGCATTGGAGCAACGACGCTCAACGAGTACCGCAAGTACATCGAGAAGGACACGGCGTTGGAACGCCGCTTCCAGCCCGTCATGGTGGGGCAGCCCAGCGTGGAGGATACGATTTCCATCCTGCGTGGGCTCAAGGAGCGTTACGAGGTTCATCATGGCGTCCGTATCCGTGATGCGGCCCTGGTGTCGGCAGCAGTCCTTTCTGACCGCTATATTTCTGACAGGTTCCTGCCGGACAAGGCCATCGACCTCGTTGATGAGGCGGCAGCGAAGCTGCGCACGGAGATTGAGTCCATGCCTGCGCCTCTCGATGAGATTCGCCGCAAGATCATGCAACTGGAGATTGAGGAACAGGCGCTCAAAAAGGAGACGGATGAGTCCTCCGGCGAGAAATTGGCGAATATCACGGCTGAGAAAGAGACCTTGCAGCAAGAGGAAAAGAACCTGAAGGAGAAATGGGAGTCGGAGAAGCAGGCTATTCTTCGGGTGCGTGCCGTAAAGAAGGAAATCGATGCAGTGAACAGCCAGATGGAGGAGGCTGAGCGCTCCTATGACCTCAACCGCATGTCAGAGCTCAAGTATGGCAAACTGCCCGCTCTTCAGAAACAACTGAAAGAGGTGGAGGAGAGCATTTCGGCCAACAAGGATCAGCAGCTCCTGAAGGAAGAAGTCGGGGAAGAAGATATTGCAAAGGTTGTAAGCCGCTGGACAGGAATTCCTGTCACGAAGATGCTCACAGGGGAACGGGAAAAGCTCATACATCTCGAAGACGTGCTCCATGAGCGCGTGGTGGGGCAGGATGAGGCAGTCACGGCAGTCAGCGAGGCCATTCTTCGCGCCCGTGCCGGCATCAAGGACCCCAATCGGCCCATCGGTTCCTTTATCTTTCTCGGCCCCACGGGTGTGGGCAAGACAGAGCTGGCAAAAACCCTGGCAGAGGCGCTGTTCGATGACGAGCGCAGCATGATCCGCATCGACATGAGCGAGTACATGGAGAAGCATTCTGTGGCACGTCTCATCGGTGCGCCTCCCGGATATGTGGGATATGATGAGGGCGGACAGCTCACGGAGGCGGTACGCCGTCGTCCCTACAGCGTCATTTTGCTGGACGAGATTGAGAAGGCGCATCGCGATGTGTTCAACGTGCTCCTGCAGATCCTTGACGATGGCCGTCTCACCGATGGCAAGGGCCGCGTGGTGAATTTCAAGAACACGGTCATCATCATGACAAGCAATCTCGGTTCCCAGGAAATCCTCAACAAGGATTACGAGGAAGCCCAGACAGCAGTCAAGAGCATTCTCAAGGACTATTTCCGTCCGGAATTCCTGAACCGCGTGGACGATACCATCGTCTTCAAGGCACTGGACAAGGAACAGGTGAAGAGTATCGCAGAGATTCTCTTGCAGAGTCTCAATGCAAGGCTCCAGAAGCAGATCCGCATCTCCATTGCATGGGACGATACGGTGCTGGAGGCACTGGCAGAGAAGGGCTTTGAACCGAATTTCGGAGCAAGGCCGCTGCGTCGCCTGCTTTCCCATACGGTGGAAACGGCGCTTTCCAAGGAAATCATCCGTGGAGAGGTCAAGGAAGGGGATACTGTCCGCATCGGCATGGAGAATGGAGAGTTTACCTTCAAGGCAGAATGATGATTCACTGGCCCCCGCTTACGGCATTTGGCTTGCCGTGCAGCGGGGGCTGTTTTTTTCGATTGATTGTGTATTTCAGGCTGTCGTTGTATAATATATGGCAGATGACTGTAAAAGAGAGGTTATGAATATGCGTTCAAGGATACTGGAACTCCTTCGGAATGCAGGGAATGAGTTCATTTCCGGAGAGGAAATCGCAAACCACCTCGGCGTATCGCGGACAGCGGTTTGGAAGCATATCAAGGAACTCAGGGCGACGGGATACGATATTGTCAGCCAGCCGAGGAGCGGATACAGCCTCACAGAGGCACCGGATCATCTGTTGCCCGAGGAAATCAAAAACGGTTTGGAAACCCGGATCATCGGGAAGGAAATCCTATGTTTTGATGCCATTGATTCTACGAATATCGAAGCGAAGAAATTGGCGGCAAAAGGCGCGATTGAGGGGACTGTGGTGGTGGCCGAAGAGCAGGGAAAGGGCCGCGGACGGCTGGAACGGCCATTCTTTTCCCCGCGTGGAAAGGGCATCTGGTTCTCTGTGATTCTCCGCCCCAAATTCCTCCCCCAGGAGGCACCGAAGTGCACCCTGCTGGCTGCGGTTTCTGTGGCGATGGCGATGGAGCAGTTCGGACTTACGGCCGGCATCAAATGGCCCAACGATATCCTTTATGAAGGGAAGAAGCTGGTGGGCATCCTGACGGAGATGAGTGCAGAGATGGACCGCATCAACTATGTTGTCATCGGCACGGGGATCAATGTTAACATTGCCGAAGAGGAATTTCCCGAGGATATCAGGGATGTTGCTACTTCCCTTTCCATCATGAAGGGAGAAAAGTTGCCCCGCGTGAAGTTCTTCCAACGGGTGATGGAATCCATGGAGGAGCTTTATCTGATGGTGTCAGAAGAGGGATTTGCCCCGGTTATGGAACGGTGGAAGAAGTATTCCATTACCTTGGGGCAGGAGGTCAATGTCATCGGCGTGGGAACGAATGCATCCTTTTCGGGCATTGCAGCCGATATTGACGAGGAAGGAGCGCTTCTGGTGGATACGCCGGAAGGCAGGCGAAGGGTGCTGGCAGGAGATGTGTCCATTCGTCCAAGAAAGTGACTTTGGGGAGGAAATTTGAATGTATCGAATTATCGCATGTGATATGGACGAGACGCTTCTGGGCAGGGACAAGAAGGTAAGCCAGAGGAATCGGGAAGCCATTGCAGCGGCGCGTGAAGCGGGAGTGAAGTTCGTGCCGAATACAGGCAGGGGCTTCGCCTCGATTCAGGGGACGCTGGAGGAGCTTGGACTGCGGGACAAGGCCGATGAATATGTGATTTCCTTCAATGGGGGAGCCATTACGGAGAATGCGGGCAATCGGCTGATTCATGCCATTGCGCTGCCCTTTGCCAAGGCGGAGGAACTCTATCGGCGGGGCATGGATTATGATGTCTGCATTCATGTCTATACGATAGACCGTGTATATGCCTATGGCTTGAACACGGGCGAACGGGACTTCCTTCGCGGACGCATGGCGGTGGAAGAGACTTCGGAGAAAAATCTGGATTTTCTTAAAGGGCAGGATATCATGAAGGTTCTTTATGAGAATACAGATGAAAGTTATCTTCGAAAGATTGAGGCTGAGACAGCAGGTATTGCCGATGATATCGATGTGAGCTTTTCTTCCAACCGTTACATTGAGTTCAATAAGAAGGGTGTCACCAAGGGCGTGGGGCTCATGAAGCTGGCGGATATCCTGGGTGTGAAACCCGAGGAAACCATTGCCATCGGCGACAATTTCAATGACCTGTCGATGCTTCGGGCGGCTGGCTTGGGCATCGGCGTGGCAAATGCCGTGGAGGGGATCCGGAAGGATTGCGATTATATCACGGAAGCTGCTTATGACCAGGATGCCGTGGCAGAAGTCATAGAGAAGTTTATCTTGAAATGAGTTGAAAAAACGACTCGCAGCTTGTACGAGTCGTTTTTTTTAGGCCAATTTTTCCAATGGTACATAATAGCAGGATGGGGATGTTTGGAGATATGTTTGCAGTCATTGTCAATAGTGTGGCCATTGTTCTGGGGTGCTTGATCGGCCTCGTTCTCCGCAAGGGAATCCCGAAGGGGATTGCGGATGCTCTTATGCAGGGCCTGGGCGTGTGCACGGTGGTCATCGGGATACAGGGGGCTGTGCAGGAACAGAACATCCTCGTCATGATTGTTGCGGTGGTCGTGGGAATCTTCCTTGGGGAGGCAACAGACCTCGATGGGAGGATCAACAGGTTTGCAGAAAGGACGGCATCCCGTTTCAGCGGAGGCGGGGAGGGGGCGAAGATTGCCCATGCCTTCATCACCTCCTGCCTCATCATGAACGTGGGAGCCATGGTCATTGTGGGCTCATTGAATGCAGGGCTTCGGGAAGATTTTGCCATGCTCTACACAAAATCCCTTCTGGATTTTATCGCCGGCATTATGATGTGTGCCGTCATGGGTGTGGGAGTCATGGGTTCTGCCGGGTTTACCTTGGTGTTCCAAGGGGGGATCGTGCTCCTGGCAAATTACATTGCTCCCTATCTTTCCGAAGCTGTTATCTCGGAGCTCAACAGCACAGGCTGCCTCATCATCCTGGCCTTGGGGCTTAACATGGTGGGCATCACAAAGCTCAAGGTCATCAATTATCTGCCGGCGCTGGCAATCGTTCCTTTGCTGATGATAATTTTGAGCAGGTTTTAATGTCTCAGTACGGCATGCAGATTGTGGTAGGTTTCCCGCATCTCGTCCCGGGTCTTTGCCGCAGGCCAAAGTTCTCCCAAAGAGCTTTTTCGCATGGCGGAGGCCAGGTGAGTGTAGAGGAGGGGATTGTCCTTGGAAAGGGCAGCAATCAGCTCCTTGGTGGTTTGGCGTGTGGTCTTGCCGTCCAGAGGGCAGGGAGAGGGCACGGGAGTGCATCCGTGATATTGCTCCGCATCCTGGATTTCCTTTTCACGGAAGTAGATGAGGGGGCGTATGACGGTGAGCCCTGTGCGATCCAGGTAGGTGACGGGCAGGAAGGTAGTGAGCTGGCCGGAGTAGAGCAGGCTCATGAAAAAGGTTTCCACGGCATCGTCATGGTGATGCGCATAGGCAATCTTGTTCATGCCGTGTTCCTTGGCATAGCGGTTGATGGCACCGCGACGAAAATAAGAGCAGGTGAAGCATGCTTTTTTTCCGTCCTGGTTCCTGATGGCGCCTGCAATGTCCACTTCATGGCTTGCGAAGGGGATTTCCAGGGACGCACAAAATTCTGCAATCGGTGTTGCATTGAAATCCGTCTGAAACATGGGATTGATATTAAGGGCAGATAACTGAAAGGTCTTTTTGAGCCGTTGCCGCAGGATTGCCATGGCATAGGCCAGGAAGAGGCTGTCCTTGCCGCCGGAAATGCCGATGAGGATATGGTCGCCATGCTCGATCATCTCAAATTCCACAATGGCTCGCATCAGTTTGCTGAAATATAGTTGCGGAAGATTTATTTTCATGTTCATTTTCCTTTTTGCAGAGTTCACAAATTCCTACTGTTATCTTTTGAAAAACGCCGTGCATGGACGAAATCAAATCCATGCACGGCGCTGTTCCATAGCCGTACATCCACATACGACACTGAAACGTGGTTAAATCAGGATGCCTTGAAGGGCGGGAAGCCATCGTAGGACAGGCAGGAAATTTGCCAAGTCAGCCCGCCTGCGGCAATTTGGCGGCAGATGGGGTCTGCGAGGCGCTCTGTCTCAATACGTCCTGCACCGTGTGCCAGACGCAGCACCTTGAAGTCGTGTGTTCCACGGTCATAGCGCAGTCTCCCGTCGCACTCCATATTGCCTCGCAAACTGTAGCCAATAAAGATACGACTGTCATGTTCTGTGACAATCCTGTCCCATGCAATCAATTACAACACCTCCTGCAAAAGGTTCAAATATCCTAAACCATCTTATCAATTCTTTAAGGGTGGACACATTCCTGCTTTATCTACTAAAAAAAATAGAATTTTTCTGAATGTATGGAATAGATATGTTTTTTATATGTATTTATGCGATAAATGATTTTGTATATTGTTATTGGGGGAATTTATGTGTATCATTTGACATCGAAACTCATCATCTATCGGAATATCGATCGGGACAGTATTCTGTTCCGTTTGGCAGATATCTACCGTTCTTTGCAGTCGGGGAGCTATGAGACAGAAGCATTGAGTGAACGGGTATTGGAGGAAATCCATCGTTTGCTGGATGTGGCGACAAAGTATGGATTCGATGGGAATCTTTGGCACAATTATCTTGCCTTTCTGTTGGCGACGACGGAGGCGCCCTTTACCCTGGTTTGTGAGAAGACAGGGGGCAATGAGGGAAGTGTCAATGCATTTGCCAAAAATGATTTGGAGATTTTCCGCCAGCTTTTTTCCTATGATTTCTCGCCACTGGAGAAGGCACTGGAACTCAACTGTTTTTCCGTCATCAGCCATTATCGGGCAGTGGAGAAAAAACAGCAGATCTATAACAAGAGTGTGAGCGACAAGGTGCGGGAACTTAGCGATTCCATCTCGAGCGCGGAAAATGCTGAAGATATGTACCGCATTGTGACGGAATTCTATGCCCGTTATGGTGTCGGGATGTTTGGCCTCAACAAGGCGTTCCGTATCTCCCTCCATGTGGATGAGGGCGGGGAGATGCTGGAGCCTATCACGACGACGGGAGACATACACCTTTCCGACCTCATCGGCTATGAGAGCCAAAAGCAGCGGCTCAAGGAAAATACAGAGGCGTTTGTTTCCGGACGCAAGGCAAATAATGTATTGCTGTTCGGGGATGCGGGGACAGGGAAGTCCACGAGCATCAAGGCCATCCTCAATGAATACTATGACCGGGGCCTTCGGATGATTGAGATCTACAAGCATGAGTTCAAGCATCTCTCCCGCATCATCGCGGAAATCAAGAACCGGAATTACCGCTTCATCATTTATATGGATGATCTTTCTTTTGAGGAATTTGAGATCGAGTACAAGTATCTCAAGGCGGTCATTGAGGGAGGTCTTGAGGTGAAGCCGGACAATGTCCTGATTTATGCCACCAGCAACCGTCGTCATCTCATCCGTGAGACATGGAAGGACAGGCCTGATGCCTTTGAGGAGGATATGCACCAGAATGACACCGTGCAGGAGAAGCTTTCCCTCGCGGAGCGCTTTGGTCTTACCATAGGATATTTCCGTCCCGACCAGAAGGGCTATTTTGATATCGTAAAGAGCCTGGCCCGTCGTCATCCGGAGATACAGTTGACGGATGAGGAACTGGAGATGGGGGCGCGGCGTTGGGAAATGGGACATTCCGGTATTTCCGGGCGTACAGCGCAACAGTATATCAATTCACTGCTGACTGCAGATATGACTTGAAACTTATTTCGGGTTCTTCCGCTTTCCTGTCATTTCCTCTACCGTAAGTTTGTAGACCAGGGTGCGGGGGATGGCTGCGGAATTGAAATACGCGTTCTTGTCCGAATGGTAGTGGTTCATGATCTCTCTCAGGGCAGCTTCCTTCTCATTCTTCGGAAGGATGGATATGTGCCCTTTTCCCATGACGGATTCGTAGGAAAAGGTGCAGTATCCCTTGTCCTCAAAATACTGCATTTGGTGCTTGCAGTCCATTTCAAAAGCGGCTCTGTTATCTGTCTGGATCAATGCAATCTTATGGCCTTCCAGCGCACTGTGGAAAAACAGTTCGATGGTTTCCCCATCGTCAGATATCCCAAAATTCAACGGCAGGATGTACGGATAGCCGTTGTCATTCAGGGCGAGCCTGCAGACATCGCATTTCCTTATGATGGATATCAGTTCATTCCTGTCTGTGATCTCTCTGTCTTTGCGTCGCATAAAGATTCCTCCTATCAGTTCATTGGTAGACATATTCCACACCCACAGGGGATTTTCCTCTGTGGGATTTTTTTCGGTCGAGGAAACAGGGCGTGTTGAAATGGAATACAAATGTAACATTTGTTACGGAAATGCATTCTTGCATATGTTATAGTGACATCATAAATTGTTATGATGTGTGAAGGGAGAGAGTTTTCATGGACAACAAGATGTTCTGCTTCCAGTGCCAGGAGACGGCTGGCTGCAAAGGCTGCACAAAGATGGGAGTCTGCGGGAAGACGCCGGAGGTTGCGGCGATGCAGGATCTGCTCATCTATGTAACGAAGGGGCTGTCGGCCGTTGCCACACGTCTGCGTGAGGAAGGGAAGACCATAGCGCAGGAAACGAATCATCTGGTGACGCTGAATCTGTTTGCCACCATCACCAATGCGAACTTTGACCTTGAGGCCATCCAGAAGCGTGTGGAGGAAACCTTGGCGGTCAAAAGCGGGCTTTTGGATCAGGTGACAGACAAGACAGCTTTGCCGGAGGCGGCAGTTTGGACCGGAACCCGCGAGGAATTTGCTGCCAAGGCATCCCAGGTGGGCGTCTTGTCCGAGTCCAATGAGGATATCCGCAGTCTCAAGGAACTCATCACTTACGGATTGAAAGGGCTCTCGGCTTATCTTTGGCATGCTAATGTGCCGGGCAAAGAGAACGAGACCATCGATGCCTTTCAGCAGTCCGCCTTGGCAAGCCTCCTGGATCGCTCCATGACCGGTGAGGCATTGACTGCCCTGGCACTCAAAACGGGCGAGTGGGGCGTGAAGGGCATGGCACTTTTGGACAGAGCCAATACGGGAGCCTATGGAAACCCGGAAATCACCAAAGTGAATCTTGGTGTCCGAAAAAATCCCGGCATCCTCGTTTCCGGCCATGACCTTCGGGATCTGGAAATGCTTCTGGAGCAGACAGAGGGAACCGGCGTGGATGTCTACACCCATGGGGAAATGCTGGCAGCCCATTACTATCCAAAGTTCAAGAAGTATTCCCATTTCGCAGGAAATTACGGCAATGCCTGGTGGAAGCAGAAAGAGGAGTTCGAGGCCTTCGGCGGTCCCATCCTCATGACCACGAACTGCATCGTGCCGCCGAAGGATTCCTATCGGGAGCGTCTTTTCACCACGGGAGTCACCGGCTTCCCGGGCTGCCGTCATATTCCGGCAACGAATGGGAAGAAGGATTTTGCGCCGCTCATCGAGCTTGCCAAAAAATGCCCACCACCCCGGGAACTGGAATCGGGCGAGATTGTGGGAGGCTTTGCCCATGCCCAGGTGCTGGCTTTGGCAGATAAGGTAGTGGAAGCCGTGAGGTCCGGAGCAATCAAAAAATTCGTGGTCATGGCCGGATGCGATGGCCGTATGAAGAGCCGTAGCTATTATGAGGAATTTGCCAAGGCACTGCCCAAGGATACTGTCATTCTCACGGCGGGCTGCGCCAAGTATAAGTACATCAAACTGGGCTTGGGAGACATCAATGGGATTCCCAGAGTGCTGGATGCAGGACAGTGCAATGATTCCTATTCCCTGGTGCTCATTGCCATGAAGCTTCAGGAGGTCTTTGGACTCAAGGATATCAATGAGCTTCCCATTGTCTACAACATTTCCTGGTATGAGCAGAAAGCCGTCATTGTCCTTCTGGCGCTTTTGCACCTCGGCGTGAAGAACATCCACCTTGGCCCGACGCTCCCCGCTTTCTTGTCGCCGAATGTGGCAAAGGTTCTGGTGGAGAATTTCGGCATCGGCGGCATCACGAATGTGGCCGATGATATCAAGACCATGATCGGAGTGGATGCCAAGTGAGCAATGGGAAATGGGCTATTTTATATTCCTCGGTTACCGGGAACACGCAGATGATTGCCGGACGGATTGCCCAGGCGGCAGGGGATGCCGATATCTTCCAGATTGCCGATATGCCGGAGGACTTGTCTTCTTATGAGGTGGTGGCGATAGGGTATTGGCTGCGCCTGGGCGGACCGGATCCCAAAACCATGTCTTTTCTGCCAAAGGTGCATGATGCCAAAGTGGTGCTGTTCCAGACCCATGGAACGGATCCTGGCAGCGAGCATGCCGTGACAGCGTTTGCCCGCGCAGCATATCTTTTGGGAGAAAACTGTGAGATTTTAGGGACTTTCGGCTGCCAGGGGAAAGTCAATCCTGCTTTGATTGAGAGGCGCAAACATTCCGACCCGGACGATCCCCATATTGGGGAAAAAGCGCAGCAACGATGGAAGCGGGCTGCATCCCATCCCAATGAGGCGGATCTGGAGGCGGCTGCGGAATTCGTAGCACAAATGAAGCGCAAGCTCTCCTTGCGTCAGAAGTATTTTGGGAAAGCCCTTCTTGAAAAAGATTCTTAACGATGATTGCCCTGCAACCTTGTCGGTTGCAGGGCAGTTGATAAGCGGCGGGCAGCCTGCCTCGACTTTTCCGCACGAAGAATCTTGCAGAACTTTTTCCCGATCGGGATGTCGCGGATGGCGACTCGCTTTTCGACATCGGCTGGATGTGAGCCGTTCCCTTGTCACCATGTCCTTGTGATTCACTGCGGCAATGCCAAGGTCCACGCAGGCCGGGTTTATGTTCTTTTCGCCTGCATTGTATGAGCTGATGGGAGCGACTAGGATGACGTTGGAACGCGGATTGTTGTTCTTTTCCAGTACAACGGCATAGTGCCGGCTGCCAAACTCCCCGCCGATATTGAATCCGAAGTCCACAAGGATAATCTCCCTTTGCTTGTAGGCTTTCAAGGATGACGGGGAAAATGAATCCTCTCTTTGCAGGATGGATGCCCACTTGACAAGCCATTCCGCCAATATCTGCACTTTTTTCAGCGGCTTTGATAGAATGGTTTCCTTCAGCACTCGCATGGAAATTGCAAGCTTCCGTTTCGCTGTCGTGTCTTCCATAAAAACTCCTTTCTCCCTGCCGCCCCTCCCCGGGCGGCTTATTTTTGCCTCCGGCCTCATGCTCCCGTATCCAGCGATCCATCCTCCGTGCTGTTCCCATCTTTGGCGGTGCGGTGTCTCTTCACCATGGCCCAGTCATCGTCGGTGAGGAGGTGGGGTTCCTGGGAGGGTCACTCTGGCATCTTTTTATCCAGCCGCTCCAACCCCCTCGATTTCGAGGGGGTTGGCCTGTTCGATGGCTGAGACCACGTGTTCCACTTCCATCGTACGGGACAACGTCCAGGCGATGATTCTGCGCGCGTAGAGATCCATTACGCTTGTCAGGTATACAAAGCCATCATCGGTCCATATATACGTTATGTCCGTACACCACACGGCGTTTGGCCTGTCCGGATTGAAATGCTCGCCCAGATAGTTGCGAAGTCTGTGACTAAAATCCGAATCCTTCGTTGTGACCGTCCAATGCTTGACCCAAACGGCTCTAAGACCCATCTGGCGCATATACAGACCTACAGGACAACGAAACATCGGAACACGGAAAACAGAAATTAGATGAATTGATTTCCAGGGAGGTGCGGAAATGAGGGTGCGAGGAAAGACCTACAGCGTCCAGTGCAGCAATTGCGGAAGGACAGACCGATGGACGAAGGAAACCATGACACGGTGCGCGGGCGGCAGGATTACATATCGCATCCCTTCACGGGGAATGAGGATGAGAACAAGGCCGATGCTGACATCATCCGGGCATTCCTGAAGCAGAAGAACCCGGAAATTTGCTTCATGAATCCCTTGGGCATGTTCGGCGGGAAGGAGGCGGACTACTGCACGGCCCTTGCCGATGCCATACTGGATTGCATTGTGGAAATTCACTTGAGGATAAAAAAATAAAAACGGCAGCCGTTTTCTTGACAAAAACCATGTTATACTTTTACCATCGGAACATTTGGAAAGCTCCGAATAAAACAGCAAAGGCGTTGCCGAAACAGGCAGCGCCTTTGCCATAATACAAAGCCGATGGCGAGCGGGTCTCGTAGTAAAACCTCTTGATTTATAGTATTATATATGGTACTATAATAACAGGAGGTGAGGAATTGAGCAAGTGGGAAAAACTTTTGGAGAAAATCAGGAACAATCCAAAGACGGTCACCTTCGAGGAAGTAGACAAGGTGATGAAACGGTTAGGCTACGATGGAAAGTTTCCCCGCAGCGGTTCAAGCCATTGCACCTACCGAAAACCGGGTCACACACCTGTCACAGTTCCCAGGAATGAGCCATACGTCAAAGAGGAATATGTGAAACAGGTCATTGAGGCCATGGATGAGGATTAAGCAGAAGGTGGCGGGAAATCGCCACCGAACACATAAGATAAAGGGGGCGCACTTATGGAAGGAAAAAAGACGGTAGAGTATTACATGACACTGCCCTATCAGGAGGTCATTGTAGCAGCCAAGGAGGGCGGCTATGTAGGCTATATCCCCGAATTGAAGGGATGCATCACACAATCGGAAACCAAGGCGGGTATACTGGATATGCTGGAAGATGCTAAGGCTTGCTGGTTAGAGGCGGCTTTGGAGGATGGAATAGAGATTCCAGAACCGCAGGACGAAAGCGAGTACAGCGGCAAGTTCAATCTGCGTATTCCCAAAAGTCTTCACAGAGCACTGGCTTTGACTGCAAAGCGGGAAGGCGTGAGCCTAAATCAAATGGCAATGTGCGCTATTGCAAGTAGCTTGAATGTGCCTGTGAAGCCGTTGAAAGCAGTTACACACGAATAATCAAACAGGCAAAGGAAAGGGCTGCAAATACGTGTACCGCATCAATATCGCGCAGGCACTCAAGACATGCCATGAGTTCCTCCGTGCCTGTCGCTACGTGCGGAAATCCATAGATGTCATCGGCTGGATCCTCAAGGCCGACCC
>Ga0256405_10009242_pt1 | contig 13579 bp, 13 predicted proteins | sample RumenRJG_02DNA_FD_189096 | JGI IMG/M metagenome (GOLD analysis project Ga0256405, IMG submission 189096) | Bovine rumen microbial communities from Lethbridge, Alberta, Canada - RJG_02 | ecosystem: Host-associated > Mammals > Digestive system > Stomach > Rumen | place: Canada: Alberta...
CGGCTGCCTTTCCTGCGCTTCGCCTTGAAGTTAATGACCTTGTCGCCCTTGACGACGCCGGCGACCGAGAGGACGACCTTGGCGCCTTCGACGTAGGGCTTTCCGACCTTGAGGGTCGTGCCGTCGCTGACCGCGAGAACGGTCGTGAGCTCGGCATCCTGACCCGCTTCGACCGAGAGCTTTTCAATCTCGATCTTGTCACCGACCTTGACAAGCACCTGCTTGCCGCCGGTTTCGAGAACAGCGTATGCTTCCATTGTTTTCTTTCCTTTTCTTCCGCATTCCTTGTGGTTCATCCACGAAATGCTGGAAGAGATAGTATACTAAATTCCCTCTCCCGCCGTCAATAGGGGCATTTTCGACTTTTTTGGACACCAACCACGTCAGAGTGCAACGATGACTTCTACGTCTTTGCTCTTCTCGGGCGTCTTCGCGGCGACCGCTTCCTGATGATCGCTCTCGCCGGCCTTCGTCGAGGTCGTCGGAAGATAGCGGTAGTAGACCATCAGCTGAAGCGCCGCGAGGCACGTGTCCATGTAGGGACGGGTCGAGTGCGCGTCGTTGTTCTGGTAGTACCCCTGGGCGTGCCCCTTCCCGTTGACATCCGCGACCTTCTCGGGGAGGTCGATGATCGACGCGGGGTAGAGCTTCCTCATCGCGAGATTCCACTTCACCCACGAATCGGCGTCTTGCTTCGTCGCGCCCGCCTTCATGCCCGCCTGGTACTTGCACTGCGTCGCGTAGTAGCAGTAGTACTGAGGGCTCCCGCCGGGGCTCTTCGCGGCGACCTTGCCCGCCTCGAACGCGGGCATCCAGTCGCGCATCACGTCGAGCGCGTTCAGCGCCTCGGGATCGGTGCCGTGCCCGAGGAACTGCATCGCGAGCGCACCGACGCCGGCGAGGCCGGTGTTGCCGCCGTTGTTGTTTGCCGTCGGCGTATATGTAAAGCCGCCGGACTTCGAGTATCCACGCCGCCTGAGGCAGTTGACCGCCTTGTTGATCGCGGTCTGGAGGCCTTCATGGTGAAGACCCGCCATCTTGCCGGCCTTGAGCGCCTGGATCGCCCATCCGGCGAACGAAAGGTCGTCTCTTGTCGAGTTCCTGTTGAGCTTATAGTCCCAGCCGCCGGTAGAGGACTGGTTCTCGACGATGCGGTAGAGACACTGCTGCGCCGCCTCCTTGCAGTTCGGGTTCTTCGTCATGCCATACGCCTCGCAGAGCGCGTAGGTCGCGATGAGGAAGCTGTATTCGTTTCCGTCCGTCCCTGTGAAGTGCGGCATGTTGTCCGCGCCAGTGTGGATGCAGCCGATCAGGTAATCGAGCGCCATCTGCACGGTGGGCCCAAAGTCGCGCTTGTACGGCGACGGACTTCCTGGATATTCGCCGTGCGCGAGATACGTAAGAATCGCAAAGCCGGTGTTCGCGACCTTGTTCGCAGTCCCCCAGCTGCCGTCGGTGTTCTGGTGCGCCTTGAGCCACCAGAGGACCTTCATGACCGCCGCCTCGGTGTGCGGATCGCCACAGCCGCTGTCGCGCCCGCTCGTCGCTATGCCGATCGTTCCTGGGGTGCGGCTTCCGTTTATGCTTTTAAAAGTCACAGGTGATTTTATGTTCATCACGGCGTCCATCGGCGCGGGCTTAACGGAGATGTCCGTCGAGCGCGTCTGGATGGGCGACGGCGGCAGCGGCGTAAAAGGCGCAGGATTCGGAGTGTCAACGGTAATTTCAACTTCCGTCTCCGGAGTAGGAATATCTTCCGGCGTATCTGGCTCGTCAGGCGGCGTCAAGTCAATAGGATCGTCATCAATCGGCGGAATATCGACTGTCGGCCCAGATGTAGGTTGCGACGAGACAGCCGTAACAACACAGAGGACTACAGCGAACAGCGTAGGCACGACAATCGCCGTAAGCGGCGCGGAAAGCCGCTGGAGTTCAATCCGGGCAAGTTTGTATTCCCGCGTGTCATGAGGCTTCCCAAGGCCCTTGCACATTTCAAAAACCCTGCGGAAGAATCCTTTTTCAGTATATTTGTCGTCGTTCATATTGCACCTTCCCTTTCCGGCGGTTCTTTCCCGCCGCAAGGTAAAGGTGCTTGATTTCGACTTTTTCCGAAAAAATTATTTTCTGCGGGAGAACTCGGCGTAGCCGCGCGCACGGAGGCGGCAGGCGGGGCATTTGCCGCAGCCACGACCCGGGATGCCGTTGTAGCAGGTGAGGGTGTCGTTCTCGATTGTCTCGAGGATGCCGAGCTTCGCCGCAAGGGCCCACTCCTCCGCCTTGGTCATGTGGATGAACGGCGTCACGAACTTGACCGGCCAGTCGAGCGCAAGGCGCGTCGCCTTCTCGTGTGCGCGAATGAACGCCGCACGGCAGTCGGGGTAGCCGGAGAAGTCCGCCTCCGAAACGCCCGTCCACACCTCTTTCGCGCCAAGCGACTTCGCCCAGACGGACGCAAGCGTGAGGAACACGGCGTTCCGCCCTTCCACGACGGTGTTTGGGCACTTCGCGCCTTTTTTCTTCTCGATTGCAATGCCCTTCGAGAGAAGCGCGTTGTCGGTGATCGAAGAGTAGAACGAAAGCGGCACGCGCTTCCATAAGCCAATCTTGAATATTCCCTTGGCGAGACGGCGCGCGAACTTCGTCTCAAGCGCGTGGCGCTGGCCGTAGGCGTAGGTAATCGCGGCGACATTCTCCGCGCCGTGCTTCTTCACGGCCATCGCGAGCGCCGTCGCGGAATCCTGCCCGCCGGAAAGAACTACCACCGCCTTCATGCAATCCCCCATTCCTTAAGCGGCTCGACGGGGAGCCCCATTATGTTCTCGTAGCTGCCGGAATACGACTCTACGATCAGGTCGCCCGACTCGTCGATGTCGTACGCACCCGCGCGGTCGGTCGGCCTCACGCGCGCGACATACTCCTCAATCGTCGCCTCGGAAAGCGGGCGGAACTTGACGTCGCTGCGGACGACTTTCACTTCGCCGTCGAAAGCGACGCCAGTGAATACGGTATGAACTTTGCCGGCGAGCTCGCGCAGAAACTCCTTCGCCTCGTCGAGATCGCGCGGCTTGCCGTAGATGCGGCCAGAGAACCACACGATCGTGTCGGCGCTCAAGACCCCCTTCCGCGGCGAAAGCGCCGCGCCCTTCGCAAGCGCGTTTTCCACGACCGTCCGCTCGGGGTCTGCGGGATAGGAAACTTCAGGCGCATCGGTCTTGACGACCTCGAAATCGACGCCGAGGTCCTTAAGTATCTTCGCCCTCCGCGGGCTGCCGCTTGCGAGTACGATTTTCATGAGCCGATGTAGACGAGGACTGGTTTCGTCGCGGCAAGCGAGACGCGCGCGGCGCTCGCACGGTTCAGCGTAGCGCAGTAGAGGTTTTTGAACTTTACGCCGTCGAGCGGCCATTCAAGCCCCTTCGACGTCATGCGCGTCGCGGGATCGACGGCGAACACGCTTACCGGCGTTCCCTTAGAGACGCGGAACGACGCCTTGCCGACAACAGGGACGAAGCGACCGAATTCCGTCACGATCTCGACGCCGAGATCGAGCGCGCGGAAGACGTTGCCGAGAAGATGGTCTTCGCGCTTCCCCATCGCGCCGACGACGACGAGTTTCCTGAAGCCCTTCGCGCGGCACCAGGCTACGGCCTTAGAAAGATCGTTCGTCGACTGGTCGGGAACAGTCACGATTTCAGAGCCCTCCGGATGGTGGCCGATGGAATCCATGTCGCCGACGACTGCGAAAGGAAACTTGCCGAAGCGCCGGCAGTAGGCGTCCGACGCGCCGTCGCACGCGACTACGCGCTTTGCTCCAGCGAGGATTTCCCATGCGGCGCCCCCCTTCTTCGGGAAATCGCCGTTCGCGACTATTACAGCGTCATAGGGCACAGTGCCTCCTTTCCGCACGCCGGCCGATCAGATCGACCAGCCGCCTATCTTGAACGCACGGCATATTTCAGAGACGAGTATCGCGATCATGAAAGCCGGCGCGATGAATTTCACCATGACGACATAAAGCCCTCTGGAACGGAACTTCCGGCCGCCTTCCTCGACCTCGTCGATGACTGCCTTCGGCGTGAGAACCCACCCGACGAAAATGCAAGTCGCCGTCGCCACGATCGGCATGAGCGCACAGTTCGTGACGAAGTCGAAGAAGTCGAGGAACTGCATCTTGAAGAGCGTGATGTCGCCCCACGGACCGTAGCCGAGCGCGGAGAACGTCGCAAGGAACATGAGCATCGCGGCCGTGAAGAACGTGGCCGCCTTGCGCTCAAGGTGCAGCAGATCGCATACGGACGCGACGCACGCCTCGAACAGCGAAATCGCGCTCGTCGCCGCGGCGAACGTGACGAGCAGGAAGAACGCGAGGCCAATCCACGCGCCGCCCGCGCCGAGCGTCGCGAAAACCTTAGGGAGCGTGATGAACATGAGGCCGGGTCCCGCGTTCATCGCCGAGTGGACCGCCGCCTTCGTCGCCGCGGCCGCGTCGCCGCCGTGCTTCGCCAACAGCTCGGGCGTGACGCCAGTCTTGACGGCGAACATGTAGACCACGGGAATGATCATAAGGCCGGCGACGACCGCGATGATCGTGTCGAACACCTCGATGCGGCGCACGGACCCTTCGATGGAGTCCTCCTTCTTCATGTAGGAGCCGTAGGTGATCATGATGCCCATCGCGAGCGAGAGCGAATAGAACATCTGTCCCATCGCGCCGAGGATCGTCTTGCCCATCATCGCGAGCGAGAAATGGCCGTTGACCGTGACGGAATCGAGGTTGGGCATTAGGTAGTACCTTAGCCCGTCTCCGGAACCGGGCAGGCAAACGACGTATACGGATATCGCGACGGCCATCAGGAAGAGGATGGGCATCATGACGAGGTTTGACTTCTCGATGCCGTTCTTCACGCCAAGAACGATGACGCCGGCGCACGCAAGCACGAAGATCATGCCGTATCCGAACGGCGCGAACGGCGCGGAGATGAACCCGCTGAAGAACGCGCCCGACTCGGCTGCCGCCTCTCCCATCGGCGCGACGCCGGTGAACGCCATCACCGCGTATGCCTTGAGGTAGTAGAGCACCCATCCGCCGATGACGCAGTAGTACGGCGTGATGAAGAGCGGGACTATCGTCGCGACAATCCCCACGAAGCCCCACGCGCCGTTAAGCTTCGAGTAGGCGGTGAGCTGCGACTGCTGGGTCTTCCTTCCGATCGCGATCTCGGTGAGCATCAGCGTGAAGCCGAGCGTCACGACGAGCGCAAGGTAGACGACTATGAAGAGCCCGCCGCCGTACTGCGCCGCGAGGTAGGGGAACCTCCAGAGGTTCCCGAGTCCGATTGCCGATGCCGCCGCCGCCAGCACGAACGCCAGCGACCCAGACCAGCTTGCACGTTTATTTCCGCTTCCCATATTCAATGGATTTCATTATGGACTTTTTTGCCAGTTCTGTCAATACGGCGGCAACCACGTCAACCGGCCGAAGCCGTCTTCCGCGCCGCCAGGAGCTGCGTCGCGACTACAGCCACGAAGACAAGCGCGCATCCGCAGAACTGCCCCGCGGAGAGGACGTCATGGAGGACAATCCATCCCGAGAGAGCGCCGAAGACGGATTCCGTCGAAAGGACGATCGCGGCAACGGCTGCGCTGGTGCGCGACTGCGCGACGTTCTGCAGCGTGTAGGCGATGCCGCTGGAGAAGACACCGCAGTAGACGAGCGGCATCGCCGCGTCCCTGACTGCGCCAAGCGAGAGCCTCGCCGTCTCGGACGGCAGCAGGAACATGAGCGGTGCACCCACCAGCGCGCACGTGAAAAGCTGCGACACGCTCATCACCAGAAGATCGGACGACCGCGCAAAATGGTCAACGACCATCATCTGGACGGCGAAGAGGACGGCGCACGCGAGCGACCAGAGCTCGCCCTTCCCGATGCCCGCGAAGCTCTCGGCCGCAGACCCTTCGCCCGTCAGGCAGATGAGATAGGTGCCGACGAGGGCGAGTACCGCCCCGAACCAGACGTACCCGCGCGGAAGCCGCCGCGTGACGACGGACGCCAGAATCGGCACGAAGAGGACGTAGTTCGTCGTCAGAAACGCGCAGATGCCCGGCGTCGTGTAGGTCACGCCAACCTGCTGCGCGGACATCGCGAAGAAAAGCGGTATGCCGCAGAAGACGCCGGCGAGAACCGACCGCCCGGCCGACCGGCCGCCCGATTCGCGCGACCCATCCGCTTGGAAGGACCTGCCAACTGCCCGGAGAGCTATGAGCGCAAGCAGGAAAAAACCGCCGAGGATGTTGCGAAGGACGGTGAACGACACGGCGCCAAGGTGGTCTGCGCCGTATTTCTGGGCAAGAAAGGCCGTTCCCCAGATGAACGTCGTGACCAGCAGCAGAAACGCGCCCGCGAAACTATGCATAGTAGGCGTAGCGCTTCTCCAGCTGGTCCATGGCGAAGGCAACGAGATAGTTGAAGATATAGTAGAACACCGCCGCCGCAATGAGCGGCGTCATCGTCGTGTTGGCGGACGAGAGCTGCTTCGCGATCGTGAACATCTCGGTTACGGCGATGGTGAAGGCGAGCGAGGTGTCCTTCACAAGCGTGATCACTTCGTTGCCGACGGCGGGGATGACGCGCTTTACCGTCTGCGGGAGGACGATGCGGAAGAAAGTCTGCGCACGCGACAGCCCCAGCGCCTTCGCCGCCTCGTGCTGCCCGGGGTCGATGGAGAGTATGCCGCCGCGGTAGATCTCGGCGAAGTAGGCGCCGTAGTTGAGGCCGAACGCGAGCACAGTCGCCAGAAGCCGCGGATAGCGCGAGAGCGGCATGCCGAAGAGGATGTAGGGCGCGAAGTACACGAATATGATCTGGAGCATGAGCGGCGTGCCGCGCACGATCGAGATCCACACCCCGATGAGGCCCGAAAGGAGCCGGTTCCTCGACATGCGCCCAAGCGCCAGCGGGAAGCCGAGCGGCAACGCTATCAGCAGCGTGAAGGCGAATATCTCAAGCGAGGTGCCGAGCCCCCGCAGGAGATCCGCCAGCATCGACGCAACCGTCATCTCACTTGAGGATGAGCGCCTGCGGCTCTATGCCGTACTGCGCGGCGATTTTCGCCATCGTGCCGTCCTCGGCGATCTTCCTGAGCTCGGATTCGACTTCGTCCTTGAGGGCGACATTGCCCTTCTTGAAGCCGATGCCGTACGTCTCAGTCATCACGATCTCGCCGAGGATCTCGAACTTCCCGGGGAGGTCGGCCATCTTGCGCTTCGCGACACCTACGTCCATCGCGACCGCATCGACGCCGCCCATGTTGAGCTCGTTGACGGCCTGGTTGTAGTTCGGCATCACGACGAGGTCCTTGAACGTCGCGCCGAGCTCCTTCTTGTCGCCGTCCTTGGAGAGCGCCTTTTGGACCGGAGTGTCGGTCTGCACGCCGACGATCTTGCCCTTGAGGTCGGCGAGCGTCTTGATCTGCGAGCCGGCCTTGACGAGAACGACCTGCGAGTTGTCGACGTAGGGAACGGTCCACGTGTAGCCGTCTTCGCGGCCCTGCATCGTGAAGCCGTTCCAGATGCAGTCGATGGAGCCGGAGTTGAGCTCCATGTCCTTCGCATCCCAGTTGATCGGGTTGGCGACGAACTTCCAGCCCTTCCTCGCGCACACTTCGCGCGCGAGGTCGAGGTCGAAGCCCTTGTATTCAGCGCCGTCCTTGTAGCCGTAGGGCGGGAAGTCGGCGTCGAAGCCAACCGTGAACTTTCTGGTTCCGTCGTCCCTTTCGCCGCATCCGGCGAGCACTGCGGCGGCGGCAAGTGCGATAAGTATTTTCTTCATGGCATGTGCCTTTCTGTTGATTGCTTTTTGCTTTCTGCGCGCGACGGCCCGTCACGCCCTGCGGCCGGTGAGAGCGCGGATGAAGCCCTCGAGGTTTGCGGACTCCTCGAGCGTGAGCACTCCGTCCGCCCTCGCGTCGTCGAGCGCCTTCCTGAACTCCTCCTGGTCTTCGATCTTCGTGAGCAGGTCGGAGAGCTGCGCGGCCTCCTTCTCGTCGATGCGTCCGTCCGCGAGAATCGCGTCCGCCATGTGCGAGAGCTGCGCGGCGAACGCCCGGTTGTTGACGCTCTGGGCGAACTTGCGGAACACGGCGGGCATGGAACCCTCCGCGACCGCGCCCTTGACGACGAGCTTCAGGAAGAAGAGCGTCGCGAGCATAAGCAGGACGGCAAGCGGGAGCGAGACCCACGCCGAGCCGACGAACGGCGCCACGATGTAGGCGACGAACGAGACGGCCGCGACGGCGAGCGCGTACGGAAGCTGCGTGTTGACATGCACTATGTGGTTGCACTGCGCGCCCGCCGACGCCATGATCGTCGTGTCGGATATCGGCGAGCAGTGGTCGCCGCAGACCGCTCCGGCCATGCAGGCCGAGACGGCGATGATCGTCATGGACGAGCCCGGAATCGCCGCGAGGACGATCGGGATGAGGATTCCGAACGTGCCCCAGCTCGTGCCCGTGGAGAACGCGAGGATGATCGCGATGACGAAGATGATCGCCGGGAGGAAGTTCCAGAGTCCGGCGGCGGGTCCGCTGATGATGTCGGAGATGAACACCTTCGCGCCGAGCGAGTCGGTCATCGCCTTGAGCGTCCACGCGCAGCAGAGGATCATGATCGCGGGGACCATCGCCTTGAAGCCCTCCGGGAACGCGTCCATGCAGTCGCGGAACGAGATGACGCGGCGGCAGATGTAGAACACGACGGCGAACACGATCGCCGCGATCGAGCCGAGCGCGAGGCCGACGGACGCGTCGGAGTCGGAGAACGCCTTGACGAACCCGGGCTTGTCCGCGCCGAAGTATCCGCCGGAGTAAATCATGCCGACCATGCAGCATGCGATGAGGACGACGACTGGGATGACCAGGTCGATGACGCGTCCGCGGTCGTTCTTCGCGAGGGCCTCGGTTGCGTCCTCGATCGCGCCGAGGTCGGGCCCGCCGGCAGACGTGGCCGCCTCGTGGCGCTTCATCGGGCCGAAGTCGAACTTCATGAACGCCAGCGCGAACATGGTGACGATGGTGAGGATCGCGTAGAAGTTGTACGGGATCGCGTTGATGAAGAGCGAGAACCCGCTCTCCGCGCCGGCGCCCTTCGCGAAGCCCGCGACGGCCGCGGCCCAGCTGGAGATCGGCGCGATGATGCAGATCGGGGCGGCCGTCGCGTCGATGAGGTACGCGAGCTTGGCGCGCGAGACCCTCTTCGCGTCCGTCACCGGACGCATCACGCTGCCCACCGTCAGGCAGTTGAAGTAGTCGTCGACGAAGATGAGCATGCCGAGGACTATCGTCGCGACCTGCGCGCCGATCCTCGACTTTATGTGCGTCTGCGCCCATCTTCCGAACGCCGCTGACGCGCCCGTCTTGTTCATCATCGCGACGAGCGAGCCGAGGAGCACGAGGAAGAAAAGTATGCCGATGTTGTATCCGTCAGCTATGGAGCCGATGAAGCCGTCCTTCACGACGTGCGTCATCGTCCCCTCGAGGGCGAAGCCGGAGTAGAGAAGCCCGCCGGAGACAATGCCAATGAAGAGCGACGAGTACACCTCCTTCGTGATAAGCGCGAGGAAGATCGCGAGGAGCGGCGGGAAGATGGCCCACCACGTGCCGAAGAAGCGGTTCTCGGTGCGGATCGTCTCGAGCGCCTTGGCCTCGTTCGCCTTGAACTGCTTGTCGTTCTGGACGTTGTCGGCGTATGCGTCGATGTACGACTTCGCGCCCTTGACGTCGTCCGCGTCCGCGACAACGGCGAGGTTGTACGCGGTCGTCGCGTCGTCAACAGATACGGAAACGGGATACGCCGGCGTTTCCGCCGGCGCATCGCCATCCGCGAACGCGAACGACGCGGACAGAACCGCGGCCGCGATCAGGATGTTCTTCATGTCATTGTCTCCGTTTGATGCCAGAGATTAGAACGCGAGGCTGACGGAGACACCGCCGTAGAGTATCCCGTTGTACGACTTGTGCGTGTTGTCGACCGAGTAGGAGTCCCATCCCGGGCAGTGGCGCACGCGGTGGTCGATCTTGTAGAGGTAGTTGAGGTTCGCGCCGATCGAAAGGTTGTCGGTGATCGCATAGCTCAGGGAGATGCCGTTGTCCCAGCCTCCGAACACGGTGTCGGTCAGCTCGCCGCCGGAGATGTACTTTGCGTACTCCGAAGTGTAGAGCGTCGTCTTGGAGGTGAGCTTGAGCGAGAGCTGCTCGGTAAGCTCGAAGCTGCGGGAGAGCGCGAAGTCGATCATGAACGCCTCGTCCGGCTTGTTGTCATGGCAGTACTCCCAGAAGAACTTGATGCTCGGGACGACGAACTCGTTGTCGTACTCGGCACCGACCGTCCAGAACTTCTGAGACCCCCATCCGCAGCGCGGGTAGGTGTACCAGAGGTGGGAGGCGGTGAGGTTCACCGGCCCGATGGAGTTGCCGTAGATGATTTCGTAGTCGAACTCACCGAATCCGCCGAGCCGCTTGCCGCCGTTGCCGGTCGAAGGAGAGCTGTTCCTCTTGTGGAGTTCCTGGTTGGCCCAGATGTCGGCCGCGATCCAGCCGAAGTTCTCGGGGAGGTTCAGCTGCAGCCAGAGGTCGTACTGCGCCACCGGCTTGTCGGAGAAGATTCGGTTGTGGGAGACGTAGGACGATTTGACGTCGAGCTGAAGCGCGACCTCGAACAGCGGGGAATCCTCCTCTGCCTCCGTCGTCTCCGCTTCCGCCGCCTCGGGCTTCGCAGCCTCGTTCTGTGCGGGCGTATCCTCGGCCTGCGCCGTGAATGTTACGGCCGCGGCGGCCACTGCGCCAAGCGTGATCATCAGTTTTTTCATGTGTTTTTCTCCTTTGGTGGTTTTGTCGGGAAATCAGTTCACTTCTCAGGCTTGTTTCCGGCGAGCAGATCCTTGAGCCGCGCGAGCTCGTCCTCGGAAACTTCGCGGTCCCTGAGAATGTCGAAGAGCTCGGACTTGACCTTGTCGCGGAATTCGGTGCCGACGCGCACCTTGCCCAGGAACTCGCCGAGGCGCCCGTCGTGCCTGCCGTCGAAGATCTCAGCCGGCGTTCCCTCGGCGGCGATCCTGCCGCCCTCCAGGAAGAGGACGCGCGTCGCGACGTCGCGCGCGAAGCGCATCTCGTGGGTGACGACGACCATCGTCATGCCGTTCTTCGCGAGATCCTTCATGACGTCCAGAACCTCGCCGACCATCTCGGGGTCGAGCGCGGACGTCGGCTCGTCGAAAAGCATCACCTTCGGCTCCATCGCGAGCGAACGCACGATGGCGACGCGCTGCTTCTGCCCGCCGGAGAGCTGTTGCGGATACGCCTTGGCCTTGTCTTCGAGGCCGACGAGGCGAAGCAGCTCCATCGCCTTCCTCTCGGCTTCCGCGGCAGATGCGCCGCGCACGAGCTTCGGGGCGAGCGTTATGTTGTCGAGGATCGTGAGGTGGGGAAAGAGGTTGAAGTGCTGGAAGACCATGCCCATCTCGCTGCGAACGCGGTTCTTCGTCTTGTCGTCCGCGCTGACGATGTCGATCCCGTCGAAGATTATCGAGCCCTCGGTCGGCTGCTCCAGGAGGTTCATGCAGCGGAGGAACGTCGACTTGCCGCCGCCGGAAGGCCCGATCATCACCACGACCTCGCCCTTGCGGATCTCGGTCGAGAGCCCCTTCAGCACCTCGAGCTTGCCGAAGCTCTTCTTCAGGTTTTCTATCTTGAGCAGTGTTTCAGACATAGTGGTTCGTGTCAACCTTTCAACTGTCGTTGTGCACGGGATCGGCCCCGGTGTTCCTGAGGTGGCGCTCAAGCTTGCCGAGGAGCCATGTGAACGTCATGACAAGCATGAGGTAGACCGCCGCGACAGTCAGGTACGGGAGGTACACGGAGTACGTCTGCGAGCGGATTATGTCGCCGCCCTTCGCAAGGTCGATGAGCGCGATGTAGCCGACGATTGACGTATCCTTCATGAGGACGATGAACTCGTTTCCGAGGGCGGGGAGGACGTTCCTCACCGCCTGCGGAAGAATGATCTTGAGCATCGCGCGCCAGTAGCTCAGGCCAAGCGCGCGGCCCGCCTCCATCTGGCCAGGGTCGATGGACTCGATTCCCGCGCGCAGTATCTCGGCCTGGTACGCGCCGGAGTTGATGCCGAACGCGAGGATCGCGATCAGCACCTTGGAGTCGACGGACTTCAGGATTATGTAGTAGGTTATGAGGAGCTGCACGACCATGGGCGTGCCGCGGATGATCGTGAGGTATACCTTGCAGACTGCGTTTAGAAACGAGAAGTACCCGTACTTGTTGTGGCTTGAGCGTATGACCGCGACGAGGAAGCCGATGACGAGGCCGAGCAGGATGGCGAAGAGCGCGACCTCGAGCGTTACGCCGAGGCCGCGCAGCAGATACTCGCCCCTCAGGGAGCCGTCACCGGCGGGCTTAAGAAAGCAGAGATAGAATTCGTCGCAAAAGGCCTGCCACATGGCAACGCCTCACTTGTCCTTCAGCTTGTCGGCCTCGGCCGTGAAATCGGCGACCCACTTCTCGAGGCGGCCGTCGGCCTTGACCTCGGCAATCGTCTCGTTGATCGTCTTGAGAAGCTCGGGCTGGCCCTTCTTGATGGCGATCGCGTACTCCTCGGAAGTGATGAAGTCGGATATCGCGAGCGTATCCTCGCCCTTCACGCAGTTCTTGGCGGGATCGATGTCGGCGATAACGAACTCGACGCGGCCCGCCTTGAGCGCGGCCACGGCCTCGGCCGGGGACTTCGTGCGCTCGGGCTCCTGCTTGAGCTCGTCGGTGACGAACGTCTCGCTCGTCGTGCCTCCCTGCACGCCGATCTTCTTCCCCTTGAGCTGAGCCGTGTCCTTGAAGGGATTGTCCTTCTTGTAGACGACGACGATTCCAGTCTTGACGTAGGGGTCGGAGAAGTCCACGTTCTTCTTGCGGTCCTCGGTGACGGTGATGCCGGCAGCCGCGAGATGGGCCTTGCCCGAAATCACCGCCGGAATAACGGAGTCGAAGTCGACGGTCTCGCACTGGAAGTTCTTGCCGAGCTTCTGCGCGACGGCGCGGCATATCTCGACGTCTATGCCGACGATCTCCTGCCCGCGCAGGAACTCGTACGGAGGGAACGTCGCCTCCGTGATCATCTTGACGGTGTCGTCCTTGTTGTCCGCACACCCGCACACCAGCGCGGACATAGCCGCGCACGCAACCCAGCTGCAAAACAGCCGCCGTGTAGTAGTTCTCGTAATCATGATGATGAGTAGTATACCAAAAAGAGAGGCCCGCGGCAATCCGCGGGCCCATCTTTTTGCCTGTCTCCCGAAAGCGTCAGGCTCCTTCGCCGCCGGCCTTCTCGATCTTCCCGCGCTCCGCGCGTCGTGTGGAGCCGACTCTAACCGACTCTACTTGACTCTATGCGACTCTGGTATAATCTTAGTCGCCCGCTTGTTGGTAAGTCGGGCGGGGGGCATCAAAAGCCCCCAAAGCCCGACTTATCAACAGGCGGAGGCTAAGATGAAATCAGAAAGAGAGAAAATCCCCTGTTTCCT
>Ga0256405_10009243_pt1 | contig 13579 bp, 9 predicted proteins | sample RumenRJG_02DNA_FD_189096 | JGI IMG/M metagenome (GOLD analysis project Ga0256405, IMG submission 189096) | Bovine rumen microbial communities from Lethbridge, Alberta, Canada - RJG_02 | ecosystem: Host-associated > Mammals > Digestive system > Stomach > Rumen | place: Canada: Alberta | collected...
CATAAAAGATACGACCACCGCCGATGCGGACAACCCCTCCGACACCGCACGGCAGGAGCTGGAGGCAGCCATGAGCTACGAGGGCAGCCCCGAAGAGCGCCAGGCCCGCCTGTTCTGCAAGCAGCTGGGGATCAATTACGACAAACTGTCCAAAGATGAATTTGTCACTCTGATTAACATCCTGAAGAAGTCTTCTCTGCTAAAGGGCCAGCCCAACAAGCGCGGTAAGAACAACAAGCGAAAGTAGTTTTTATGCTGCGTCTATTTTACCCCGTTCAAACAAAGCAAGGCTAAATCAAGATAAAGATTGATTTATCTATATAATTGAGGTATAATTGCCGTAGTATGATTTTGAGGTGATTTCAGTGGCATTGACTGAGGCGAAACAGAAAGCAGCGGCGAAGGCTTTTGCGAAGTATTGGGAAGACAAAGGCTATGAAAAGGGAGAAAGCCAGAAGTTTTGGCTCTCTCTGCTTCGTGATGTCTTCGGCGTGGCTGAACCGGAGAAGTTCATCACGTTTGAGGATCAGGTGAAGCTGGACAGCTCCACCGGTTTTATCGACGGATATATTGCCGAAACGAAAGTCATGATCGAGCAGAAAGGCAGCGGGAAGGATCTTAACAAGCCGATCCGACAGTCGGACGGCTCCATGCTAAACCCCTTTCAGCAGGCCAAGAAGTACATTACAGAGCTCCCGCTCTCTCAGCATCCGCGCTGGGTCGTTACCTGCAACTTCCAGGAGTTCTACGTCTATGATATGGAGAAGCCCCACGGGGATCCGGAGAAGATCAAGCTGGCCGATCTGGAAAAGGAATACTACCGCCTGTCCTTCCTTGTGGACAAGGGAAATGTGCATCTGCAGCGGGAGATGGAGATCTCCATCAAAGCCGGCGAGGTCGTCGGCCTTCTCTATGACGGCCTGCTGAAACAGTACCACGATCCCGAGAACCCGGAGACGCTGAAACATCTGAACAAGCTCTGTGTGCGCCTGGTGTTCTGTCTCTATGCGGAGGACGCGGGCATCTTTGGCAAGCACCTGATGTTCCATGACTACATGGCGCAGTTTGCCGTGAAGGACATGCGCAAGGGGCTGACGCAGCTCTTTAAGGTGCTCAATCAAAAGGCCGCTGAGCGCGACCCCTATTTGAAAGACGATGACCCTCTGCTGGCTGCCTTCCCCTATGTCAACGGTGGCCTGTTTGCCGATGAGACGGTCATCATCCCGCCCTTTACGGAGGAGCTGCGCGATCTGCTGCTCCGCCGCGCCTCGGCAGACTTTGACTGGTCGGAGATCAGTCCGACGATTTTCGGCGCCGTGTTTGAATCTACCTTGAACCCGGAGACACGCCGCAGCGGCGGCATGCACTACACCAGCATTGAGAACATCCATAAGGTCATCGACCCGCTGTTTCTGAACGATCTGGTGGCGGAACTGGAAGAGATCAAAGCAGTTCCCGTCTGGAAGACAAAGGAGAAAAACTTGTTGGCTTTCCAGAAAAAGCTCGCTTCTCTGGAATTCCTCGACCCCGCGGCGGGCAGCGGCAACTTCCTGACCGAGAGCTATCTGAGCCTGCGTCGGTTAGAAAACGAAGTGATCGATGAGCTGCACCGCGGCCAGATCAGCATGGACGCGGTCACCGATCCCATCCAGGTCAGCATTGCCCAGTTCCACGGCATCGAGATCAACGACTTTGCCGTAACTGTGGCTAAGACAGCGCTGTGGATCGCGGAGAGCCAGATGATGAAGGAGACGGAAAAGATCCTGCTCCTGGATCTGGACTTCCTCCCGCTGAAAACCAACGCCAACATCGTCGAAGGCAACGCCCTGCGTCTGGATTGGGAGAGCGTGGTGGATAAGACCAGGCTGAACTACATTATGGGAAATCCTCCGTTTGTGGGAGCGTCTATGATGACAAAGCAGCAAAAGGATGAAGCAGTCGCTGTATTTGGCAAAGGAAAGCGCGTCAATAGCATCGACTATGTTGGCGCATGGTACCACAAAGCAGCTGAATTGATCCAGAATTCAGCTACGAAGGTAGCTTTCGTTTCCACGAACTCGATTACACAAGGCGAGCAAGTTGCTCCACTGTGGGACAAGCTAATACACGAATACTATATACATATCGACTTTGCTTATCGGACATTTAAATGGAATAGTGAGGCAAAGGACAAAGCAGCTGTTCACTGTGTCATTATTGGATTTAGCTGTGTACTATCTGATAAGCCTAAGTATATTTTCACAGCCGAAAACGTAAAACACATGGCTTCGAATATCAATCCCTATTTGGTTGACGCGCCGGATGTTATTATCGGAACAAGAGGAACCCCAATTTGTGATGTTCCACCTATAAGTTACGGTAACAAACCTTCGGACGGGGGGAATCTAATCCTTTCACAAGAGGAAAGAGATTGTTTAATTTCAGAAGATCCTGCTCTGGCGCCCTATATTCGTCGCTATGTTGGGGCAAGAGATTTCATCAACAACGATGAAACCCGCTATTGTCTCTGGCTAAAGGGTGTTTCGCCATCAGTTTATAGAAAAAACCAGGAAATACTTAGACGCCTTGATGCCGTTAGGCAGATGCGGTTAGCAAGCTCTGCTGCTCCAACACGCGCGCTTGCAGATAAACCCTATTTGTTCTTCTCAACGCCACAGACTGACAGCAATTATTTGTGCATACCGGAAGTATCTTCTGAACGGAGGAGATATGTACCTATCGGCTTTATGGACAAGAGTGTTATTGCAGCAAATACCGTCGTAATTGTTTCAGATGCAACTCTATATCACTTCGGCGTGATAGATTCTAATGTCCATATGGCATGGATGCGAACGGTTGCTGGTCGGTTAAAGAGCGACTATCGATATGCCGGAAGCGTTGTCTACAACAACTTCCCCTGGCCTACTCCCACCGACGAACAGAAGGCGAAGATCGAGCAGACGGCACAGGGTATTCTGGACGCCCGCGCGCTCTATCCCGACGCCAGTCTGGCCGATCTCTACGATGAACTGACCATGCCGCCGGAGCTGCGCAAGGCCCACCAGGCCAACGACCGCGCCGTCATGGCGGCCTACGGCTTTCCGGTCAAGAACTTCACCGAGTCCGACTGCGTAGCCGCTCTAATGAAGATGTATCAGGAACTCACCACAAAGGAGGGCAACTGATATGGCCAGAGCGAAAAAAGACGGTGAGAAGATCAGCTTCTATGTGGATCGCCAGGTCATGGAAGATCTCCGGGCATACGCCGAGGAAAAGGGCCAGACGGTAACCATGGCCATGGAGAGGATTCTCAGAGCGCATCTGGACGGAGAAAAGAATGGTTCCCGGAGCGAAAATGATAAAGAGGGCTGAATCATATGAAACACTTTATTTATCTTGATACAGATATTGTCGCTTCTATTATTGCTCAAGCTGAAAAGGGATATATTACACAGCAAACTATTGAAAAAGGAAATGAAACGACCCGCGCGAAGGACAAGACCGGGTCAGCTTCTGTAGAAGCAAGTGGAAGCGGAGGCTTTTGGAAGTTTCTTCAGGCTGAAGCAAAAGCTTCCTTGGTAGGAGAACTGCATGATGGAAGCACAACACAATCGTCTACAAAAGAGCTGAAAGAGAAAATCCTTCACGATGCTGCATTTGATATAGCCTATGATTATATAAAGCCATTTAATGTAGAGTACGGTTCTCAAGACAGCGATGAAGAAGGCAACTATCTTGAACTCAAACGGGTTTTCGATTTCGTCGATTTTGATTATTTTGAAGGATTGTTTCAGGCGGATGGAGTTATTGATTTGATTAAGAAATCTTCTGCAGAACAGCTTGAAGAAAAAGCAGATCAGTTGACTTCAAACTATAATCGGGAGCAACTAAGGAAAGCGGGCAACAAGATCAAGAGTGAATTGAAAAAAGCAATCGTCAGCAACAATAAGCAGTATGATGATGTTCATGCAATCATCAAAGCATTTCGAGGGCTTATTCCATACACCCGAATGCTTATGTCTCAAGATGGGTATCTTATCCCCTTGGATGACAAATATTTCAGAATAGACCCCTCCAATCTGGGGTTTAAATATGGCGGGGAGATGACCTGCGTAGGAATTGTGACGAACATAATCGGCGAGAGCACTGATCCGGGAGATTCCAGCAACATATTTGCAACCATGCAGTTTACCGCCAATGAAGCCCTCCGTAAAATACTGCCGACTACTGAGGGCGACCTGTGTGTAATTCATCCGATTGCAGTATTCTATGGACAGTAGTTACAACCCCTTGATACTGTTTCGCAGTCAATCCGACCAGAAAACCTATCCACCGTGCGAGAGATTGAGATAAAACCGCATTGGATCTGAAATAAAAGAACGGGGTGTTATGTCATGAGTCCTGTAGTAATTATTGCGATTCTTGTAGCCCTGCTTGTGATCGGTATCTTTGTATGGAAGATCACCAGCGAGAGCAAAGCGAAGAAGACCTATAAGCCGCCGGTAGCGAATGAAAAAATCACGTTGCCGGAGATGAAGGACGAGGAGCTTCCGGCCAGATCCGGAAAGAATTTGCGGTTTTGCCCTTCCTGCGGGACGGCCAATTCGGATCAATCGGCTTTCTGTACCAAGTGTGGCGCAAAGCTATAAAGGCGATTCTACAGATAGAGAGGCATACGATCATGAAGTCGAACTTTCAGTTTCTGGAATCCTATTGGCCTGACCTGGCGCAGCTGGGTGAGGCGGCGGAAGCATACCTCTTTTCCGATTCTAATACCTGCATCTATAAGCTTGGCCAGCTCGGAGAGCGGGTCGTCCTTGAACTGCTGGCCTATGAGAAGATCACCACAGCCGAGGAGACAACGCACGCGGAGCGCATCCAGATCGCGAAGCGCGCAGGCCTTCTCCCGCAAAATGTTGATGATATTCTGTATGCTCTTCGCAAAGGGCGAAACGATGCCGTCCACAGCGGACTGGATTCGCAGGATCGGGCCAAAACCCTCCTACGCATGGCGCACAGGCTCTGTTGCTGGTTCATGGAGGTCTACGGGGATTGGAGCTTCAAGGCCGAAGAATACCATGAGCCGACGCCTTCTGTGCCGGACGCGAGCCTGCTGGAACGGCTCCAGGCCCAGGAAGAACGACTGGACGCATTGACCCAGATCATCGAATCCATGCCTACTTCCGCTTCTCAGGAGGATGCTTCCGAACGCCATGAGAAGGCGGAGGAAGCTGCCAGCGGCATTGAACTGTCCGAGGAAGAGTCTACATACCTCGACGGCGAACAGGTCCGCATAGACGTCGCCGGCCTTCCTGTGATCAATTTTGCGCTGCAGCAGAACGGCTTGCCCGTGATTCGCGCCATCCGGATCGACAACAATACCGCTGAAGATATCTTTGACGCGCGTATTCAGATTTCCGCGTCACCCGCTTTTTGCAAAGGTTATCAGAAGATCATCAGCATCATTCCAGCGAAAACGCAAGTCGAGATCAAAGACATTGATATTGTCATGGACGCGGAGTATCTGGCCGGCTTGACGGAAAAAGTCGCCGGAAATCTCACGGTTGAACTTGGCACGGATGAGAAGGCTATCTGCTCCGAGAACCTTACGGTTTCCGTCCTGGCGTTTAACGAGTGGCACGGGTACCGCATTTTCCCGGAACTGCTGGCGGCATTCGTTACGCCGAACCACCCGGCGGTCAGCAAGATCATTGCGCGCGCCGTGCAGTTTTTGGAGGAGTGGACGCGCGATCCGTCGCTTGACGCCTACCAGTCCAAAGATACCAACCGTGTGCTTACACAGGCCGCAGCAGTCTATAAAGCGCTGCAAGAACAAAACATCGTTTACGCCGAGCCCCCTGCCAGTTTTGAAACCGCAGGACAGCGGATTCGGCTGTGCGATGAAGTCCTTGATCAGAAGATGGGCACCTGCATGGATCTCACAGTACTGTATGCAAGCTGTCTCGAAGCGATCGGCTTGAACCCGCTCCTCGTTTTGCAGAAGGGTCACATCTTTGCCGGCCTTTGGCTGGAAGAGTCTACCTTCCCGGAAAGCGTGCAGGATGACGTCTCGCTCCTCACAAAACGGCTTGCTGAAGGTTCCAAAGTTTTGGCCGTTGTGGAGTGCACTCTTTACACCGCCGGAAAGAACGCCAGGTTTGACGACGCTTGCCGGACTGCGGAATTTGAGTTGAAGAGCAAGGATACTGTAGAATGCTTTATTGACGTTCGCCGCGCCAGGCTTAGCCATATTTCACCTCTGCCAGCCAGAATTCAAACCCCGGACGGCTGGCGTGTGGAAAGACCCAATGCCGGGAAAGATCAGCTGACCAACGCTCCGGAGCATGTTTCGGCGCCGATCATTGTTTCGGAGAATAACAAGCAGGAGTTTTCGAAGAAGGCTTTGTGGGAGCGAAAACTGCTCGATCTCGGTATGCGCAACACTCTGCTGAACCTGCGCCTTACCAAGACCATGGTCCCGCTCCTTTCCTCGTCTCTGGATGATCTGGAAGACGCGCTGGCTGACGGCGGAGACTTCTCGATCCGTCCCCGTTCTGCCGACTGGACGCCTGTTAACGGAAAAGTCGGCTTTGAGAACCTCCACATCGTAGAGGGTTATTCCGCCCTGCTCCAGTCGGAATTCAAAAGCGGTCGACTTCGTTCCGCTCTTACAGAAACAGAACTGAATAACGCGCTGAAGGCCCTGTATCGTTCGGCAAAGACTGACATGGAGGAAAACGGGGCGAACACGCTGTACCTCGCGCTCGGCCTGCTGAAATGGTATGAGACCAACCGTAGCACGCAGGCGCGCTATGCTCCCTTGCTGTTGGTTCCTATAGAAATGGTTCGCAAAAGCGCTGCTGAAGGCTATGTCATTCGGCTGCGTGACGATGAAGTCCAGATGAACATCACGCTGCTGGAGAAGCTGCGTCAGGATTTCAGTATCGAAATCAACGGTTTGGATCCGCTCCCGCAGGATAACAAAGGCGTCGATACCCGGCGCGTCTATGCAACGATCCGTCATGCGATCATGAATCAGAATCGTTGGGACGTGCTGGAATCCGCATGCCTTGGCATCTTCTCCTTCTCGCAGTTCGTTATGTGGAATGATATCCACAACCGCGCAGACGATCTTGCAAGAAGTAAGGTGGTTCGCAGCTTGATGGAGGGTCATCTGACCTGGCAGGCGGAAGATATGCACATCGACGGGCCGGTCTCTGAGGACGAAGTTCTTCTGCCCATCCCCGCAGACGCTTCGCAGCTGTTTGCCATTGAATCTGCCGCCGAGGGAAAAAGCTTCGTGCTTCACGGGCCCCCGGGGACCGGCAAATCGCAGACCATCACGGCTCTCATTGCAAACGTACTTTCCGAGGGAAAGACGGTCTTGTTTGTGGCCGAAAAGATGGCAGCCTTGGAGGTCGTTCAAAAGCGTCTCGCGGCGATCGGTCTGGCGCCGTTCTGCCTTGAACTGCATTCTAACAAGGCGAAGAAGAAAGACGTGTTGGAGCAGCTTCGCCAGGCTTCAGAGGTCACAAAGTACCGCTCTTCGGGCGAATATGAGGCGTCTATCCGAAGAATCGCCTCGTTGCGGAAAGATCTGAATGAGTACGCAGCAGCGCTCCATCGGCAGCAGAAGTGCGGCAAAACGCTCTTCACGCTCATCAATGAGTATCAGTCCTATCAGGATGCTCCTGATATCAGCGGTTGGAAGAGTGTATTTTTCGATGGGATCACAGCCGAGAAGCTGTATGATCTCGATACCCTGGTGGATAGTCTCATCTCTGCCGGGAAATCCGCCGGCCATCCGCATGATCACCCGCTCTCCGCAGTCCGCTGCACTACCTATTCTCAGCAGTTGAGGAGAACTGCCGTTGAAAAGGCAGACGCATATAAAGAGGCTCTCGATACCCTGAGGGCAGAGATCATTGCATTCTCCAATGTGCTGAACAAGCAGCCGGCCATTTCGTTTGATGAGATCGGCCGCCTTTCCTTTGCGGCGCAGTGCCTGAGTGCGTTTGATACTTACCCTAAAGCGTGGGTTAACGCGTCAGATCCCGATGCATACCTCGGCAAGATAAGGATGCTGGCCGAGCACGAGCTCAATGTTTCTGCCTACAAGGCACGGTTGATGGAGCACTGGACCGAAGCGCTTTTTGAGCAAGACGGGCAAAAACTGCTTGATGAATTCAACCAGAATTCTGTGAAATGGATCTTCGGCAAGCTCCGCGGCATGAAACAGCTTCGCCAACAGCTATCTTCTGCCTCAAAAGGTGCTGTGAGTGATGAAGTCCTCGGGCAAGACCTCGCCGACCTCGTTGCATATCAGCAGGAAAAGGCCGCTGCTGAGGCCATGTATCGTGAGCTTGGGAAGGAGCTCGAACTCCTGGACAAGGGGCAAGATACCAACTGGGAAGCTGTTGCGGATCTCGCCGAAAAGGCAAGGAATACAGTAAAGAGAGCTCGTTTTATCAGCGAGGATGATTCTTTGCGCACGGAGTACGGCACAAGCCAGAAAGCAATTGCGCAGGCGAACAAGTTCCTTGCTGCCTGGAGCGCCATGCTCCAAGCAAAGAAAGACTTCCACACTTTGCTTGAGATCCAGACCGTAGAAGAGGATAACTGGATCGCCGGTGAAGAGAAAACCTGTGCGCAGATCAGTACCAATGCTGACAAGCTCAGAGAATGGATTTTTTGGAACAAAGCGGCGGCGGATGCATGTGACGCCGGGTTGGAGCCTGTTGTAAAGGCCTACGGTAACGGCATGGGGCATGACGACGTCGCTCCGGCGTATAAAAAAGCCATGTACAAGGGCCTTGCCATCGAGGCCATTGAGGCCGATGACGCCTTGAATCTGTTCTCCGGAAACGATTTCAACGGTAAGATCGCTCAGTTCCGCAAAATTGACCAGGAACTGACGGAGCTTTCAAAAAGCGAGATTTATTGCAGGCTTGCTGCAAAAGTCCCAAATTTCACAACCGCATCTGTCGGCAGTTCCGAGACCGGCATTCTGCAAAGAGCGATCAGAAGCGGTGGCCGCGGCTTGAGTATCCGCAAGCTGTTTGAGCAGATCCCGAATCTGCTGCCCAAGCTCTGCCCCTGCATGCTGATGAGCCCGATCTCCGTCGCGCAGTATCTTGACCCCAACAGAACGCCCTTTGATCTGGTCGTGTTCGACGAAGCTTCTCAGCTGCCAACCGCCAAAGCTGTCGGAGCTCTTGCACGCGGCGTCAATGCCATCGTAGTCGGGGATCCCAAGCAGATGCCTCCCACGTCCTTCTTTGCATCCAGCACAACGGATGATGACCACTTGGACGAAGAGGATATGGAAAGCATTCTGGATGACTGCCTCGCACTGAACATGCCCCAGACCCATCTTCTGTGGCATTACCGTAGCCGTCACGAGAGCTTGATCGCCTTCAGCAACAGCCAGTTCTATGACAACAAGCTCTATACATTCCCGTCAGTGAACGACAGAGAGTCCCACGTACATCTCGTCCATGTGGACGGCGTCTTTGAGCGCGGTGGCAAGAGAACCAACCGAGCTGAAGCAGAGGCCGTCGTCGCTGAACTGAAGCGCCGCTGCCACGATCCGGCCTGTTCCGAGAGAAGCGTTGGTGTGGTGACCTTCAACATCTCGCAGCAGAATCTGATTGATGACCTTTTGACGGAAGCATGCAAGGATGACGCTCAGCTGGAAGACTGGGCCTACAACTCGAAGGAACCTCTGTTTATCAAGAACCTGGAGAACGTACAGGGTGATGAGCGTGATGTCATTCTCTTCTCCATAGGCTACGGGCCTGACAAGGATGGCAAAGTGTCCATGAACTTCGGGCCGCTCAACAGAGAGGGCGGATGGCGACGGCTCAATGTTGCGGTTTCTCGTGCGCGGTATGAGATGATCGTGTACGCAACACTGACACCGGATCAGATAAACCTGTCGCGAACCAGCGCAGAAGGCGTTGCTGCACTGAAAGAGTTTATGGAATTTGCTGCTGGCAACCACCTCGCAGAGACGGAAAGCAGCGCCAGCTCCGGTACGAACAATGCGTCCGGAATCGCTGACGCTATCTGCAAGGCACTGCAAGAACGCGGCTATGAAACGGATCGTTCAATCGGCGAGTCCGCCTATAAGATCGATATCGGAGTTGTTGATCCGTCCAATCCGGAGAAGTATCTGCTCGGCATCCTTCTCGATGGCAGCGGATATGAAGCGGCCAAGACGACAAGAGACCGTGAACTTGCGCAGATCAATGTGCTTCAGGGTCTGGGTTGGCGCGTTACTCGCGTTTGGACGATGGACTGGTGGGATAACAGCGAAAAGGAAATTTCCCGCATCCTTGATGAAATTCACGATGCTGAAAATGAAGCCCAGCAGACACCCTCACCGGATGAGTTTACAGCCGTAGCCACTTCTGAAAAGAAACCTGTGGAAAAGACTGTTTCGCCCGCCAAAGCAGAAGATAATCCCTCCAAGAAAGCCGAAAAGACGGTGCCGGCACCCAAAACTGATGATGGTATAGTGCTTAAGGGTGTAGTCAAAAATGTTGCGGTAGAGAAGAAACCCATCACGGTCTATAAAGCTACAAGGCTCCCCGGGAGCTACATGTCTCCCGATGACTTTATTACGCCTACATACAGGCATCGTAATGATGTAGCGCAAAGAGTCTTAACCGTGCTGGCGAATGAGAGCCCGATCAGTGAAACGCTGCTGACCAGGCGTGTAGTGCAGAGTTATTCCATTGCGAGAGCCGGAAGCCGTATTCAGTCATTCATGAGCAACATTTACAAGTCCATGAATCTGAACTACACGACGCAAGGCGGAGAGCGTTTCTTCTGGAAGTCTGCGCAGGATCCTCGCACCTATGCTGAGTTCCGCGCCAATGGTGACGGAGAAAATAAGCGTGATGCAAAGGACATCTCTGTGCAAGAGGCTGCGAACGCAGTGCTCAGGGCTTTGGAGGAACAGTTCAGTTTGCCTCAGGAAGACTTGATTCGAGCTGCAGCAAACCTGATGGGCATCAGCAGAATGGGCTCCGCTGTGAGTGCACTGTTCATGGGCGGACTTGTGTGGGCTGAGAAAGAAGGCAAAATCAGTAAATCTGACAACGGGTATTGGATGCTAAAGGAATGAGTAGGGCGCGCTATATATCATTGAAAAACATTGTATAAAGGGCAAAAATACGCTACAATAGAATGGAGGGAGGTGGAAGCATGACAAGAGAATATGTGTTAATGAACCGGGATCTGCCCGTGCTCCGCTTTACCTGCGAGCGCAACGCATTTGACGAGCCGGAGTTCATGGAGAATGAATGGCTGACTGATCTGCGACCGATCGGCTACGGCAAGCTCGGCGATTTCCTTGCTCGACGACAGGCCCCCAAGCACCGCAAACATATCAAAGAGCTGCTGGAACGATACGGTTGTGACGATCTGGAGGGCTTTCTCCGCGTTACCCACGCCCTATCTCTGAATGACACTTTCTGGGTGAAGGAGTCGAACAGTGATCTCTGCTGGGACAGCGTTTCCCTGTATCAAAACGAGTTTGACCAGCTTGTGAGCGAGGCTGCCTTTGACGGCGTGATCAGCGAGACGGATCTCTCTTCGACCTCGCCGGAGTTTGGAACAGACGGCTATTACGCCAAATGCTGGGTACGGGATGAAGGCGGGATCTGGCTTTACAAGAGCGGCAGCGGCCTGCATGTGATCGAGCCGGTATCCGAGTTTCTGGTTTCCCAGCTTGCGCAGCGCGTATGCCCGAATGCAGTGCAGTATGATCTGGAGCTTTATCACGATAAGCTCGTGAGCAAATGCCCGCTGTTCACAACGGAAGCGACCGGTCTGGCCAAGGCTAGCGCTGTATTCCGCGGAGAGCAGACGATCCCGCGCCTGCTGGACTATTGCCAAGCTCTTGGCAGCGATGGCGACTTCCGCCGGATGTGTGTTCTCGATGCGCTGACGCTGAACCCGGATCGCCACTACGGAAACTTTGGCTTCCTGTTTGATAACCAAACCATGGCGATCGTCGGGATGGCGCCGGTATTTGATAACAACCGTGCCTTGTTCCCGGAACTGGACGAGGATGCCTTGGCCGCGCCGGATTGGTATATCGACCATTGTCGTCCGAAGCTGGGCCGTGATTTCATCATCACCGCGCGCGGTCTGATGACAGATGAAATCCGCGCCGACCTGGAAAAGCTAAAGGACTTCCAGTTTGAAAACCATCCGAGAATCCCGATCAGCGAAAACAGGCTCGAATTGCTCAGTTCTCTTGTTCAGCGCCAGATCAGTTTGATTCTCAAATAAGAAAATGTGCCGGAAGGAGCCTCTCAACTCTTTCCGGCACATTCGTAGATATTCAGATTTCTTTCATCGGACTATCGGTCAACACATCGAGCATGATCTTTGCTCCGAGCTTGAAGGCGTAGGTAAAAGTTTCGATGTCAGTCAGGACACTTACCTCTCTTTGGGCATCCTCAAAGTCCGCAAAGAGCTTCTTCTGCTCATCATTGAGTGAAGCACTAAACTCTTCTTCGACTTTGACGAGTTCATTCAAGGCTTTCACATGTTGCTGATTTCTGCTGCCGCACCGTTCACTCGGCCTCACTTCTCCGATGTAAAGGTCTTCAAGTATTTGCATATTGGGCCTCCTCGGCGTAGACCAGTTCATGGAGCACGATTTCTTCCGCCCGGTTCTGGATGCTGTTCATGCGGCGCACCCATTCTATTTGATTGGCCGCTTTCAGTTGTTCGGTCACACCTTCGCGTATGGCCATCTGGCGAGTGAGTAGTTCCATGTGCTCCTCGCAGGTCTTATCAATCTCTTCCAAGTGCTGAAACAACTCCCCGGACAGCAGCAGATTGGTATACAGCACCGGCCGATGCTCTTTCAGATAGCGTTTCCGCATCCGGCCATACTTGCCGATGGGCTTTGCTTCGGTATCTTCGAGCACAAGATTGGGGAGATAATAATCCCCGGATTTATGGTATTGGATGGTCATTTTCTTCTCCTTTGTAATTCTTGTTGGACATTTACAGTCACCTCTTGAATCAAGTCGGCTGACCTCTTGAATCAAAACTTGGGATTCAATTATGATCTGTCCGAATTTGTTGATTGTCGAATGATTCCAGTCGGGTTTTCGTGGGCTTTAGGAGTCTCTATATACCATTATAAGAGCCGAAAAAACCGACTGTAAATTTGACTGGAATGAAGAAGAAACACAATGTTCTGACCATTAAAAATAGTTTTTAAAATGATTTGATATTTGCGATTTCATGAACTTTTTTACTATAAAAAGTTACGAGGCGCTCAATGGCATTCAAGAGGTCAGCGGTTCGATCCCGCTTATCTCCACCAGACGCATTATGAAAGGCTTGATTTCTTCGGAGATCAAGCCTTTTTGTTTCCCCAAAACACGAATATTGGGATGATGCTGGCCGCTTCCACCGCCGTTCAAGCATCCTCCCTCCTATTTCTCTACACTTTTAATGGATAAATAAAGTATATAAAGAGTTTTTTTAATAATCATTAATCCGCATGCCCGGCCGCTTGCATTTTTTCTGTGCGGGACTATAATGAGCCTCGCAACAAACAAATGGGGGA
>Ga0256405_10009244_pt1 | contig 13579 bp, 6 predicted proteins | sample RumenRJG_02DNA_FD_189096 | JGI IMG/M metagenome (GOLD analysis project Ga0256405, IMG submission 189096) | Bovine rumen microbial communities from Lethbridge, Alberta, Canada - RJG_02 | ecosystem: Host-associated > Mammals > Digestive system > Stomach > Rumen | place: Canada: Alberta | collected...
TGAGTGGCGTCGCACCGGCGCGGACTTGGAGCCGGTACATTGTGCTGCCTTTTTAAATAATAACAAGGCTTTAAAGAGTTTCTGCTGTATATTGCCTTTTCTTTATACCGTCCTTTCTGTATACTGTATCCATGCGTTTTGCCGTCATTGCATTCGTATTGTCTCTTTTTCTGCTTCCCTGCACGCGGGCTGCCGCGCCGCAGCAGGAGCTGCGTATCGGCGTGTGCGATACAGGCGAATATCAGGGCAATGGCAAGGCATACAACACTTTTTTTCTGGATAAGCTGCGGTTTGACACGGATATCCGCTTTACATTGGAGCCCGGCTCCTATGAGCAGTGCATGCAGCGGCTCATGTCGGGCGCCATAGACGTGATGCTCGGCGCCGCAAAAGATGACGCGCAGGCGCCGTATCTTACCTACAGCCCGGTTTCATACTCCAAAAGCTATACGCTGCTGTGCGCACGGCTGGAGATCGGCATGTTCCGTCCCGGCGACCTGAACGCGCTCAGAGGCGCCGAAGTGGGCATGCTGTCGGCGGAAAAGGTACAGCAGCGCCAGCTGCAGGCGTTCTCCGATGCACACTGCCTCGGCATGACCATCAGAACATACGCGCGGCGTGACATGCTGCTGGATGATTTCCGCCGCGGTGTGATCGGCCTTACCTGTATGTCGGGCGTCAGGCTCGGCGAATATGAAGTGCTTATCAGCAACCTGGGGCCCGTGCCGTATTATATTGCGCGCTCTGCACGCAGCGGCGACATCTTTTCCAGATTCGACATTATCGCGCGTACCATCCTAAAAAGATATGCATTTGAATTCAGCCAGCTGCAGGCGGACCTGACGAACATAAAGCTTGTGTCGGCGCCCGATGTGACGCAGGAAGAATATGATTATGTGGCCGCGCTGCCGCCGGTGGCGGCGGATCATTATACGCTGTATGCCCCGCTGTATGAGTATATACGTAAGCTTTCCGGCCTTCGGTTTATTCCGCAGGAGAATGCGGCCGAGGAACCTGCTTCTGCGGTGGCTCCGATACAGCTGGACATATCGCCGCTGCCCGAAAACTTCAACGTGTTTTCTATGCGCGAGTATTCTGACGTTGTGTTCCATGCCCGCCATGTCATGCTGACCAAGGACAGCCGGACGGTCACCCAGTATATTCAGCGTACCGTGGTGTCGGGTATCGGTGAGCTGGACACGATTGCCATGCCGCCCGAGATGGCCGATACGGTGCCGTACTACCGGCAGCAGCTGCCGTGCTTTGAGGTGAAATTCTTTAAGGATTATAACGCGTGTTTTGACGCCGTGTCGCGCGGCGAATGCGACGCGGTGGTCATACCCGATTTTCTGTTCGGCACGAAATATACGCCGGACGATAATCCGCTGATCAGGAACGGACATATCGTCCTGTTCGATGTGCCCTATCATTTCCGCGTGCTCGGCGATGACAGCGGCACGCTGATCTCCGTGCTGGACAAGCTGATCAAGCAGATACCGCCGTCATTCTTTGACGTGTACACCCGTGACCTTGTGTCAAAATTCGTGGTGCGCAAAAAGCTTTCGTTCATATCCGTGCTGCCGTACCTGTTGCTCGTGACGGCCGCGGCCGCAGCTGCCGGATGGCTGTTGTACCGCTGGCGTAAAAGCCATTTCTACCGTATCTGGGCGTTCACCGACGAGATTACGGGGCTGCAGAACGTGCGGTGGTTTGAGCTGGAGGCGGAACGGATCCTTAAGCGCAATACCAACCAGAATTATGCGGTCATTGATTCCGACATGCGCGGATTTAAATACATTAACCGGGTGTACGGCTCCGCCTACGGCGACAGCTCGCTTAAATTCTATGCGAACTGCCTGCGCAGGTACGTGCCTGAGAATTCGCTGCTGGCCAAAGGATACGCCGACCATTTTTACCTGATGTTCCCGATTGAGTCGCTTGATGACTGCAGCACCAAATGTATGGATCTGTTCATGGCATGCAATGCGGACGCCGCAAAGCACGGGTTCCACTATGTCATAAAGGACGGCATCGCGGTGACGGGCAGGGATTTCGGCAACGACACGATTCTTGATCTGATCGCCAAGGCGGGCTACGCCAAGCATACGATCAAGCAGGATATGGTGAACAGCATCGCGATGTTCGACCAGAAGATGGAGCGTCAGCTGACCTTCGAGCAGAATATAGAGAGCAGCATCGAGCGCGCGTTCGAGAACGAGGAATTCTTTGTGGTCTACCAGCCTAAAATCGGCCTGAGCACGGGCAGGGTGGTGGGCGCCGAGGCGCTGGTGCGCTGGAACAGTCCCGAGTACGGCATTCTGCCGCCGGATCTGTTTATGCCGGTCTTTGAAAAGGACGGCTATATCATCAGGCTTGATTTTTACGTATATCGCAAGGTGTTTGAATTCATCCAGAAAATGCAGGACCGTGGCGTGCTGCTGGTACCCATATCGGTGAATATGTCCCGGTTCCATCTGAACGCTCCTGATTTTATCAAGAACTTTACGGATCTGTTCTCCATGTACCGCATTTCGCCTTCGTTTATTGAAATTGAAGTGATCGAGCGGGCTTCCGGCCATAACGACGCGCTTTTGATGGACGTGACCCGGCAGCTGCAGGCTGCGGGATTCAAGGTTGCCATGGACGATTTCGGCACTGCGGAATCTTCGCTCAACATGCTGCACACTATTCCGGTGGATACGCTGAAGCTGGACAAGGATTTCCTGTACCGTGCCGAGGATTCTGAGGATTCTAAGATCATCATCACGAAGGTCATGGAGATGGCCAAAGCGCTCGGTAAAAAGACCATCTGCGAGGGCGTTGAGACACGTCAGCAGGTGGAATTCCTGAAGCAGATCGGCTGCGACGGCGTGCAGGGCTTCTACTATTCAGAGGCGCTGTCGGAAATCGATTTTAAGAACTATCTGGAGTCGCACCGGTAGAAGCTGCCCGGATGCGTATTCTCTGCAATAAAAAGCTATCTTTTATTGGCATAGTGGTGTATACTAGAAAGGACTTTGTAACATAACAGCATGCGGCGGTGCAGCCTGTGCAGTTTCGCCGGCTCCGCATGACAATGTAGGAACAGTACTATATGAATGCAAAAATTATCAATCCGTTTTTAACCGCGGGACTGAATGCCTTTCAAAACATGTTTGCTATTACGCCGGAGAGCAAAGAACCGTATATCCTACAGATTGCAAGCGGTCACCCTTGGGAAATCTCCGGCATCATCGGTCTGACGGGCGACTACTACGGCGTGGTGGCGTTCCGTCTGCATAAAGTTCTGGCAAACAAAATGCTGGAGCTGTCGGGCATTGTCTGGGAAAATCCGGAGGAAAAGGAAGAGCTGGCCTCTCAGCTTGTCAGCGAATTCACCAACATCATAGCGGGTAACGCGGCTTCCGCAATCAAAGAATCAAATATCGGCGTGTCGCCGCCGGTGGTCGTTTCCGGTCGGAATCATGTCATTTCATGGCCGCACAATTATCCGGTCATCGCCATACCGTTCGTGTCGCAGTACGGTCCGTTTGAAGTGGACGTCTGTTTCAAATAACCGGATGATGTACCGGGCACCTCGAAAAGGTGTTTTTGGCAAGCATACCCGGTTGTTTTATGCTTGTGCTGGATCGACCTTCGGCAAGGGCGCACCGGCATAACATATCCGTGTCTCCTCGTCTTGTAAATAAATCCTTTAATCCTGTTATACCTGTTTCCGGAGGCTTTCTGCCTGAGTGCAAGTCATACAATCAGCTGCTTGTACGGCAGTTCTTTACTTCTTTGTGTGGAATTTGTGATATTGGGAAATTTGTTGACGATGTACAAACGACATGAAGAAAATAGTAGGCCCGTTCGGAAAACTCAGTCTCTGAACAGACTGCTTTGAAATTCATCTATTGTGATGTGGAAAATCTTTTCGATAAGAAAGAAAACGAAGAATACTATAGGGAGTACTGGATTTGAACCAGTGACTTCTACCGTGTGAAGGTAGCACTCTACCACTGAGTTAACTCCCCGAAATCTTGTGTTTGTAACGAAAAATACTATACAGTAAATGTGATTTATTGTCAATTCATAGCCGCGCATATCTGTGCATTTCGCTTTTTTGCGGGCCCCTTTTTAATCTTGTGGTGCATCGTTTTTTTTACTATACTTATGACGTGAGATTTGATCGTATTAACGGCCCCCGGATTGTGATAAAAGGTGCGCGGGAGCATAATTTAAAGAACATTGACGTAGAGATGCCGCGGAACAAGCTTGTGGTTATTTCCGGCCTGTCCGGTTCCGGCAAAAGCTCGCTTGCATTTGACACGCTGTTTGCTGAAGGTCAGCGGCGGTATGTGGAAAGCCTGTCCGCCTATGCGCGGCAGTTTTTGGGCAGGGTGGACAAGCCTGATGTAGATCTGATAGAAGGATTGTCGCCCGCAATTTCCATCGAGCAGAAAACTACGCATAATAATCCCCGCTCCACGGTGGGAACCGTAACTGAAATCTATGATTATTACCGCCTTTTGTACGCGCGGATCGGTGCGGCCCACTGTCCGCGCTGCGGCCGGGAAATCCGCGAGCAGTCGGTGGATCAGATTATAAATACTGTCATGTCATGGGATGACGGTACCCGCCTGCAGATCCTTGCGCCGGTGGTGCGCGGCAAGAAGGGCGAGCATCAGAAGGTGTTTGAGGACGCCCGTCAGGCAGGATTTGTCAGAGCCCGGATCGACGGCGTGATGGCTGAGCTTGATGAGCAGATAAAGCTGGACAAGCAGAAAAAGCATACGATAGAGCTTGTCATAGACCGTATTGTACTCAGTGCCGATGTACGCGGCCGCCTTGCTGATTCCATTGAGACCGCGCTTACAAGCGCGAACGGTATTCTGGTGGTGGTTCGCCGCGTGACTAAGACTGATCCGGCATACGCGCCGCTCGTGGCAAAGCTTGCGGCGGAAGGTGTCGCGGTTGACACCAGCCGGGACTATATAGAGCAGGAGGTGTTCTTTTCACAGAAAAACGCCTGTCCTGACTGCGGCATCTCCATACCTGAGCTGCAGCCGCGCCTGTTTTCGTTCAACAATCCCTACGGCGCATGCCCTGAGTGTACTGGTCTTGGTGAAAAGATGGAGTTTGACCTTGACCTGATGGTACCGGACAAAAGCCTGTCCTTTGAGGATCACGGTCTGCTGCCCTATAATCCTACATCCATGTGGAACCGCTGCCGCCTGCAGGCCGTGGCTGACGCCTACGGCTTTACGCTTGATACCCCCTTTGACCAGCTTACCGAGCATCAGAAGGATATGCTGCTCAATGGTTCCGACCGGCCGCTGCACTGGGAGTACCAGAAGCAGAGCGGCACCGGATACTCCATATATGATGAGCGGTGGCCCGGCATATTCGCTGACATGCGCCGCCATTATGTTGAAGCGTGGGGTGAATCACAGAAAGAGAATTTGGAAAAATACATGGCGCACCGCGTGTGCTCCGTATGCGGCGGCAGAAGGCTCCGGCCCGAGGCGCTTGGGGTGACGGTCGGAGGCATGAATATCCATGATCTGTGCCGCTTCTCCGTGACGGATACCATCAGCTTTTTTAACGGTCTGCAGCTTTCCGATACTCAGAAGGAGATCGCCGCCCAGATTATGAAGGAGATCACCTCGCGCCTGCAGTTCCTTAAGAACGTGGGACTTGACTATCTGACTCTTGACCGCTCCGCAGGCACGCTGTCGGGCGGCGAGGCTCAGCGCATCCGGCTGGCCACGCAGATCGGTTCCAGCCTGGTGGGCGTTATGTACATTCTGGACGAGCCTTCCATAGGTCTGCACCAGCGCGACAACCAGCGGCTCATCGATACGCTTACTTCGCTGCGCGATCTGGGTAACAGCGTTATCGTGGTGGAGCACGATGAGCAGACGCTGCGCACCGCGGACTATCTGATCGACATGGGCCCGGGGGCAGGCGTGCACGGCGGAAACGTGGTTGCGGCCGGAACTCCCGAGCAGGTCATGCAGGTAAAAGAAAGCGTGACGGGACAGTTCCTGTCGGGAACGCTGCGCATGGAGATTCCGCGTGAACGCAGGCGCGGCAACGGAAATTATATTACGCTTGGCGGCGTGACCGAGCATAACCTGAAGGATGTGACGGCACGGATTCCGCTCGGCACGTTTACGTGCATCACCGGTGTTTCAGGATCGGGTAAGTCTACGCTCATGAGCGACGTGCTGTATCCGGCGGTGAGCAACGCCGTCATGCGCACGAACTATCCGGCGGGTGCGTATAAAACGCTTGAGGGACTGGAGCATATTGACAAGGTTATCAACATAGACCAGAGTCCCATCGGCCGTACTCCGCGCTCGAACCCTGCCACATATGTGGGCGTGTTCAACGGTATCAGAGATCTGTTCGCCTCCCTGCCGGAGGCTAAGATGCGCGGCTATAAGGCGGGCAGGTTCAGCTTTAACGTAAAAGGCGGACGCTGCGAAAACTGTCAGGGCGCGGGCATCATCACCATTGAGATGAATTTTCTGCCCGATGTGTTCATTCAGTGTGACGTATGCGGCGGACGGCGGTTTAATAAAGAAACGCTTGAGGTGCGCTATAAGGGCAAAAGCATTGCTGATGTGCTCAATATGACCATAGAAGAGGCCTGTGACTTTTTTGCCCACATTCCGCATTTGGCGCGCAAGCTTTCTACGCTGCGTTCCGTGGGACTGGGGTACGTGCAGCTCGGTCAGTCTGCGCTCACGCTTTCCGGCGGTGAGGCACAGCGCGTAAAGCTTGCCAACGAGCTTGCCCGGGTTTCTACGGGCAGGACGCTGTATATTCTGGATGAACCCACCACCGGCCTGCATTTTGCGGACGTGATGATGCTTATGGACGTTATCAGGCGGCTGGTGGAGCAGGGGAATACCGTGGTGATGATAGAGCATAATCTTGACGTTATCTGCCAGGCTGATCACATCATTGATCTGGGGCCGGAAGGCGGTACCCGCGGCGGACAGATAATCGCTGAAGGAACTCCTGAGGTCGTGGCCCGTACGGAAGGATCGTACACCGGCTATTATATTAAGGAAATGCTGGAACGGGAGCAGCGCAGAAGTTCTACATGATTTATTCAAGGCGGATACGCGGCTCCGGCATGCTTCGTGCATATGCCGTATGCTGCGCGCTTTGCGTATGTTTTTTTATGGCGGCGGCCAGATGCTATTCCGACGAGGCGAAGAGTACGGAGGCTGGAGCGGACGCTGGTGTTACGGTCGTTACCATAAAGAATGCGCGGCGTACCGGAAATAAAAAAAGTGATCTTGACGGTTCCAGCATCATCATTCTGGAAGGTGATGTTGTTGTATCCGTAAAAAAAGAAAAGACGGTCACCACTATTTCTGCGGACGTTATCAATTATAACCGCGAGAAAGACATCCTGTATGCGGAAGGAAATATAGAGCTTGAGACTACGAACGGCAACGAGGGCGGCGAAAAAGTCACCGCGGATACGCTGCTGTTCAATACCGCCACGCTTGAAGGCATCTTTGACAACGGGCGTATCGTGCAGACGCAGAGTGATTCCATCAACCTGCCGTCGGGCTCCACGCTCATCGTAGCCTCCGATATTTTTGGCAGGGATGATTCCGGTACTATTGCATTTAAAAGCGGCGAGCTTACGTTCTGCCCCGAGGATCCGCCGCACTGGCGTATAAAGGCAACGCGTATCTGGCTTTTGCCCGGCGGTGAGTTCGCGTTTTTTAATGCGGTACTGTTCGTGGGCAGTGTGCCGCTGTTGTATCTGCCCGCGTTCTGGTATCCTAAGGATGAGCTGATTTTTAATCCCGTGTTCGGCTATCGGAACCGGCAGGGATATTTTGTGCAGACCACCACGTATCTGTTCGGGCGCAAGCCGCTGAGTGCGTACGACGTATCCGACCAGTATACTGTTTCCTCCGGCGAAAGTACGGATGATGACTCTGATACCGATGAAAGCTACTACAGCTTTGTTAAACCTTCGAAGCTCAAGGTTCAGGAACGTCAGGGGCTGATGCTGCATAACCTTGACGAGGATTATACCGGCGATACCACCAACTACGGCAAGCTTATGCTTGACTGGTACGCGAATCTGGGCATGATGACCGGATTCGACAGTGTGTATAAGACGTCTGACGGTAGCATTACCAATGCGGAGACGAATCTGCAGCTGGGATTCAGCAATACGGTGTTCCAGCAGGGGGCAAACTATCTGGCCTATTCGCCGACCGGCAAAATGTATAAGGATTCGTCCAGTTTTCTTGGCGTGACTACGCCGTTCAGGTACAAGGCTAATATACAGCTTACGGTGGCAAAGCCGTTTTCGCTGACGGTCTCCATGCCGTTATATTCTGATCCGTATTTTACAACAGATTTCGGCAGACGGACCGAGACCATGGATTGGATTGACTATCTTATCTCGAATCCGAATTCTGATACTACTACCAGTGATGAGAATGACACTACGGCGGAGATTTCGTCGTTCACGTGGGCGCTGCATGGTTCTTATTCACCGCAGGTGGCAGACGCGCTGCAGCCATGGATAACCTCATGGGGCATAACAAGCCTGTCATCGCAGATGATCTTTACGAGCACCACCAATACTAAGGTGTCCGCGGATATTACAGACGGCTGGGGAACTTATTCTCCTGAACGAAAATTCTATTATCCGTCGCAGGTAAATCCCGTGAAGATCACCGGAAAAATATCTGGTACGCTGCTTTCGTTCGACAGCACTGAATCCTCTGCAAAGAATCAGGGTCAGCAGTTCAGCATTCCGCTTATGGCGCCTGATGAACTGCGGGAATCCGCGGCTTCTGCTGCGGCGCCGGCCGCGGATGCTCAGAACGGGGCTTCGGACAGCGGTACGTCCGCGGACGGTTCGCCGCCCGCGGCTGGTGATGCTTCCGCTCCTGATCTCAGTCCTGAAATGCTTCCGGGGCTTGCGTTCTCCGCAGATGCCATAAAGACACTTCAGGGAGTGTCGTACAAGCTTACGTACACGATCACGCCTTCGTACAGCACGGAAATTGCGTATGCGGTCACTTCCACGTCGTCTTCTACGGGCGTTTGGCTGAACCAGCCCGAGGACTTTGAGTGGAACAGAATGCGTTCTTTTATGCATCTGGTGAATGTGCCCGTGAACCTTACCAGCGCTGCCTCCTACCGGGAGAATTTTATTACGCTTACCGACACGCTCGATTTTTCGCCGGTGTATCAGTGGCACCCGTATCTGTCCGATGACACTAAGTTCGGCGGCTATTCAGAGTCGTCCATCAAGTCAATCAAAAAGACGGACTATGCCGCACGTAAAATGGATCTGACTAATACCAATGCGCTGGGCTTTAAGCCGTTCTATTATACCGAACATTTTAAGAACACCGGCGTGTCATACAATACGACCATTAAGGTTGTCCGTACGGAATTTGTCGGAGATGCGGACAATCCTGCATGGGACTATCTGACGGCGGATGCAAGTGATGAGAACAGCATAACGGTACATTCGTTGGCGTTTACGCTGGCCGCCACTGAGGGCGGCGACCTGTTCGGGCAGTCGCTTACGCTTACGTCCACGCTGCCGCCGCAGGTGGATGAGTACTACGGCAAGCTGGAGCTGAAATTCCCGTATACGGTGTTTACGGCTGAGACAGGCATAAAGCAGACGAGCTCCACCGATGATACATGGATAAAAGAAGATTTTAAGCAGGCGCTGACTGTAAGTTTTGGCAGCGGCAAGGTGAAGTTCACTGAATCATTCAACCATAACCTTGAGACCTGGTACAAGGATTCACTCAAGCTTGCGCTGACTGCATATGATTTTCAGTTTGCTTATACGGCAAAATATACCTATGGATATGATTTTGAGACTGTGGGATCGGTTGGCACATGGAAAACCAGATCGGAAAAGGAATTCCTGCCGTACAGCATGAGCATTGCCTATGCGTCGTCGAACAAGAATTTCCGTTATTGGCGGAAGCGGATCAGCTGGGCGCCGTCACTGTCCACGAGCCTTGTCTATGACTTTCTAAAACCGACTGCCAGCTACTTTAAGTTTATACCTTCCGTTACGTTCCAACTGAATAAATTTTTGTATCTGTCATTTGCATCCGAGTCCCGTAACGACGTTATCTACCGGTACTTTCAGAATATGTCGGGAAGCAAGGCGAAAATAGCGGGTGAAACGAATGTGTTTATGGATCTGCTGGACTCTTTCCGGTTCGATGATGAGACTAAGCGCAAGGCCTCCGGCTTTAAGCTGAATAGTCTTGCCGTAAAAGTAACTCATGAGCTGTGCGACTGGGATTTTTCCGCCTCGTTCAAGGTGTCGCCCCGTCTGGTCACAAATACAGACGGTACCAAGTACTATGATTTTAGTCCGTATTTTACACTGTCGGTGGTATGGCGTCCGATGAATGGTATGAAGACTAAGGTGGTGGACAAGTACGGAGACTGGCAGCTGAATCCGTAGGTAACGATGCTCTGGTCAAAGTCGTTTTTCTAAAGCGGTAACTTGACCAAAGTGCATTAGCTGTTTACAATTTGTAGAGTGGATTCTTCGTATACAATAGTGGTTCCTGATACTGATGTACTTACGCGTGTGTGCGGAACCAATGACAATAATTTAAAACTCATTGAAAAGCATCTGGGAGTTCCGATTTTTACGAGGGGAAACGAGCTGTCAGTGGAGTCCGGCGACCCCGCGTTGCAGCAGCAGTTCCGCTTTATCATCGACAGAATTATGGATGAGCTGCATGACGGCGCTGACGGCAGTCAGGATATGATTGTGTCCGTTCTGAACAGCGGCAGGGAAGGGGGACGCGCCCCCTTTGAGTCCGGCGCCATAACTGTACCCGGCGGCGTACGGCGGGTTTACCCCAAAACGGAGAATCATGCCCGTTATGTGCAGGCGCTCAGAAACTATGATATGGTGTTCTGTACAGGCCCCGCCGGCAGCGGTAAAACGTTCATTGCCGTAGCCGAGGCGCTGCGGCAGGTGCTTACGCGTAAGAAATCTACTATTATTCTTACCCGGCCCGTAGTAGAGGCAGGGGAAAGTCTGGGCTTTCTGCCCGGAGATTTAGAGCAAAAAATCAATCCGTATCTGCGTCCGTTGTATGATGCCATGGAAATGGTAGTGCCCAAGGAGACGGTAAAAAAAATGTCCGAGTCCGGTGTGATAGAGATCGCTCCGCTGGCATATATGCGCGGACGGACGCTGCATAATAGTATCGTTATTCTTGATGAAGCTCAGAACACCACCTGTGAGCAGATGAAAATGTTCCTGACCCGTATGGGTGAAAATTCAAAAGTGTTTGTGACTGGCGATGTAACGCAGATTGACCTGCCCCGGCGTGTGCCGTCGGGACTGGTGCATGCGATGCGCCTTTTAAAGGATATTCCTGAAATTGCGATGGTTACAATGGCCGCTGAGGATGTTGTACGCAATCCGTTAGTAAAAAAAATAGTACAGGCATACGAGCATGAGCAAGAAAACAACGAGTAAAACAGATTTTGTTTTAATGTGGGCTTCAATTACCCAGATGATCCGTGAAAACTACGGAAAATTGATCCTGTTTTTTTCAGGTATCATCATTGCAGGGGTCCTCTGCTTTTTTAATATTGCTACGCGCGAGACCGTGGCAAGCTTTTCTGTAAGTGATTTTGAGGTTGGTCAGATCGCCGACCGTACGATTATCGCTGAAAAATCGCTTGCGCCTGACCTGTCCAGCCCGATTGCGGTGGAAGAGGGTGAAAAAATTATAAAGAAAGGCTTCCCCATCACACAGGACGCCTTGAACAAGCTGAAGAAGATTGCGGAATCGCCGGTATATATGGACTACCGTGCGTTCGCCAATTCTCTGCTGTTCCTGCTCATGCTGTCCGTGCTGTGGTGCCTGCTGTTCTCGCGTTCCCGGCTCGGGCACCGCGTGGAATTCAAGGAAGCCCTCATTGAGGTGATTTTCTTTTTGGTGACCTATGCGGTGACTGCCTATGGCCGCATGACTTCCTTTTTCTTAAATGATTTTACGCTGCCGGTGATCATTCCGTCGGCATTCTGTGTGTTTTTAATCGCCATTCTGTTCGGCCAGCTGTCGGCCTTTTTCTTTTCCTGTCTGCTTGCGTTCGGCGTGTTCAATGCGTGCGGTTACCGGTTGGTGCCGGCGCTGTTTACGTTCGTAACATCCGTTTCGGCAGCTGCCATCGTGCGCAATATCAGCCGCCGTATAGACATGGTGTTTGTTTCTCTGCTGCTGTCGGTGCTTGAGGTGGTATTCGCTTTTCTGCTAAAAGTGATCTTCAACTCTGAATTCACGGATATGGTGACTATCTGCGGCGGCATGGCGTTCAACGGCTTTATTTCCGGCATCCTTGCGCTCGGTTTTCTGACGCCGCTTGAGATGCTGCTTAACACGGCCTCAGTGTTCCGTCTGATGGACTTGAGCGACCTGAACAGCCCGCTTATGCGGCGTATGCTGCTGACTGCAAGTGGTACTTACAGCCATTCCATGATGGTTGCCTCCCTTGCTGAAAATGCGTGCCGCGATATCGGCGCGAACTTTCTGGTGGCCAGAGTTGGTGCATATTATCATGACATAGGAAAGATGGATCAGGCCGAGTATTTTGTTGAGAACCAGCAGGGCGGCGAAAGCAAGCACAAGGACATTAACCCGTCGCTGTCGGTTTCGGTGATCAGAAGCCATGTTAAAAAAGGTGTGGAGAGGGCCATTCAGATGCGGTTCCCTAAGCAGATCGTGGATATCATCGCGGAGCATCATGGCAACAGTCTGATCGCCTATTTTTACAACGAAGCCAAGCAGAAGGATCCGTCCGTTGCGCCCGAGGATTTTTCCTACACCGGCGTGCCGCCTACGACCAGAGAGTCTGCAGTGGTCATGCTTGCTGATACGGTGGAGGCAGCCTGCCGTACGCTGGAGAATCCTACGCATTCGCGGCTGGATAAGTTTATCCAGCAGCTGATCAACGCCAAGATTGAAAACCATCAGCTGGATAACTGTTCGCTTACGTTCGGAGATATTACGAGGATCAGGGAATCATTCCTGCAGCTGCTGACAGGCTATTACCACAGCAGAATTGAGTATCCTGATCAGAAGGATCCTGATCAACCGCCTGCAGAGCCGAAAGAAGCTGAGCATACTGAAGATGAGTCCGTGGAAAAAGAGGAGAAGCAGAATGCCTAACGCGGTTCTTTTGTCCATGCAGGAAGGACTTGAAGAGCCTGCGTGGTTTTCCCGGGCCAAGCAGTTTGTAGAAAAAAGTATGGCGGCGCTGCGCTATGACGGACAGGAAGTGTCCGTACTGTTCTGTAACGACAGTTTTATTCAAGAATTGAACCATACATACCGTAATATAGATAGTCCTACCGATGTGCTTTCGTTTGAAAACGGCGCAAGCTATACTGACGAAGACGGTAATGAGTGGACTAATATCGGGGATATAGTCATAAGCCTTGAGACGCTGCCTAAGAATGCCGCGTATTTCGGCGGTACCGAGGATGCGGAGCTCAAGCGGCTGCTGGTGCATGGTCTGCTGCATTTGAACGGGCTTGATC
>Ga0256405_10009245_pt1 | contig 13578 bp, 14 predicted proteins | sample RumenRJG_02DNA_FD_189096 | JGI IMG/M metagenome (GOLD analysis project Ga0256405, IMG submission 189096) | Bovine rumen microbial communities from Lethbridge, Alberta, Canada - RJG_02 | ecosystem: Host-associated > Mammals > Digestive system > Stomach > Rumen | place: Canada: Alberta...
ATATTTCATACGTGAAATATTAAAATCCTTGGATGAGAATTCAAGGTTGCTCATTGAGGCTAAAGTCCCTCAATGCAGTAAGAGAAGCACCTGCACGTTCTCTACCTTAGTTAACCTGAATGCGGAATTATTGCTCATACAGCATAATTTTCTGAGTTCAGGCTTTATGGTAGAAACGTAGTCCGCCCACCTAAAGTGGGGGTGTCCGCTAGGACACTATAGGAAGCACGCGACTTTAGTCGTGTGAGGCTTCACAGGTGAGGTCTTTTTCGGCTTTTCTGTGGCTTTGGAAACTTTTCGTTTTGGTTTTTGGGGCGACGTTTGGTTATACTGGTACTTTTTATTCTTTTGGTTATTTTCGATCTTCTCGATTTTCTTTTTGTTCTTCTTGTATTTCTTTTTGCTCATTTTGGTTTTCCTTGTCTTTCTATCCTCAATTGCTATCAAAAAATATGTTGTTGCCCTGACAATAATTATTAATAACGGTCATCCCTTTACCGCACCACTACAAAGTGCTGTAAATATCGTGTTAACATTATTCTCCCCCCGCCTGCGTCGGGAGGAGAATAATAGCCTTAGTATTTCATGTTCCGATACAGCACCGATCAGTCAGGTATATCAATGATATCGGTATATTCCGGATCGATAAGCAGTCTCTTTCCCTTGATATGTGCCGCCAGCTTTGTAAGGTCGATGATGTTGAGCTTTCCGTCGCCGTTGAAGTCGGCGATAGTCGGGTCGGGGAGCATTTTTCTGCCTTTGATGTGGGCGGCAAGCCGCGCGAGGTCTGCGATGTTGACTATTCCGTCATAGTTGATATCGCCGAGCACTTTTTCAAGAGCTTCTATCTCGGTGTAGAAAACTCCGCCATTAGTTATATCATCGCCATGATATTCAACCTTTTCTCCGTTGACTGCGGCTTCAAACTTCTTTGAAAAAAGCCCGCCGTTTGCAGGGGAAAGCCTGAACTTCAGACCATAGACCTTTCCTGCCGTGAATTGGTCGACCTCGCCGAATTCGTTGAGTGAATCCAGTTCAGTCCACTCCATATCACTTATCTCGACACCGGCGGGTATATTGCCGAACCATTCATTGGGGTCGGTTGAAGTTTTTCTGCCCTCGCGGGGTGTTTTAAGGGTAAGGTCGGCTTTTTTGGTTCTCGGATCGCCGATTATCCATATGTATCCGTTATATATGCCTTTGGTGAACACGAATGTCATCTGGGCTTTTTCAGCAAAGTCATGATTATTACCCATAAAAGTATCACATACTACACCATCATCGACGTAGGACATACCGATAGGATAAAGTTCCCCGGGTTCGGCATCTTCGGGTACACGGAAATCTATCGTAAAAAGGCTTGCCCTTTCGATAGGTACCGCTGTGTCGGAATAGGCATAGAACGCCAGCTGACCTTCCTCCACCATTGCAGAACCTGTGGTAAATCCTTCCACAGCTTTTCCGGGATTTATCAGTTCGCCCTTGGAGTTTTCAACGACCTTCAATCTGGTGTCATAGAAGATATGGAATTTCATCATACTTACAGGCGTTTCAACACCAAGCAGGCTGAAATATACCCTCTGCACCTTGCCGTGCGCGTATTCGGGTTCAAGACCTATCTTGTCGGCAAATAACATTACCCAGCCGTCAAAATCCCTCGGATCGATCTTCGGGATGTTCCACGAAGGCGGCTGTATCCAGTAGGAACTGTCATACTTTACTTCCTTGTCGTCCTGTTTGTTGAAATAGTTTTCATAAGGCGCCGCCTTTGCCCTGACAGCAGTATCCGGCAAGAATAATGCCAGTGTCAGCGCCATCATAAGTGCCGTTAAAAAGTTCAATGATCTTTCAGTTTTTTTCCTCATATTTTTCCTCCAATCGAAACAGAGTTTTACGGGTGTATTATTATGGCTAAATTATATAACATATTTTTCCTGATGTCAATGCATATTATGGAAATTCTGTAAAATTCCATAATTCAGAAAAAAACAGCGCCTGTGGGACGCTGTTTAAATAAGAATTTATAAATTTTTCTCCGAAAGGTTTAAGTTCAGGCTTTAATTGCATGACAGGCAGTGGTTTAACCCTTCCATGCAGGATCTTTTAACTTTCCTTGTTTAAGCAGAGCGAGCATGGTTATATCCTGATATGCTTTGCCTACATAGGTACTGATATCATTGAATTCAGCGATCTTTTTTCTGTAGTTAAAACTGCTGCACGCGCCGACGCTATTGAGTCCGACGATGATAGAATCGGAATTACCTACATACTTAGGGAAATATTTTGTTTTTATATTTCTTCTTTCGCCCTGTTCATTTGCCTTATCATCAGCTTTTGTTGACTGCAGCACAACGAACCAATCTACCTTTGTATTTCCGCTTTTCAGCTTATTTGCACTGACCCAACCAGTTGCAGAAAGTGCTCTTGTATTAGAAACAGCGCTTTCAATGACGAGATATTCCTTGGTATTATTCCTTACCCTGTAATTTACGATCGCTATAAAATGATTCTTCACATGAGCAACAGCGACCTTCTTCTTATTTTTCAGAGCATTGATCAATGTCGTATCTTCAACATTTGCGTACTTTTTGGTGCTCACTTTGAAATCGTACTTTGAACCATATTTACTCTGAACATTACTATAAAAAACATCTCTGTAAAGTCCGAGATCTTTATTGTATGCATTTTTACTAAGTGCCCATTTTGCAACTGTGTTCGGGTTCGGATTATAACCGTTAAGTGCATATATCGCATTGCAGAATGAGAAGATACCGCAGCCTGAATTCTTCAGGTTATACTCGTTGTTCCACTTGTTATCCAGCTGATTATATAATCTTATCGACTGAGATTCAGCACTTGCATCGATGACATTGACTATCGAAAAGCTCTTTGCTATGGGAGAATCCGATACCGTAGCCGTCACTGCGCAAGTAGAAACAGTGAGTATTGCCATAACCGTACATCCAATTTTTTTCAGTGCATTCATGATTTTTTCCTCCGTTATATGTGTTTATCACTTATTTTTTCCTGTTCACGGGCTTATCAGGTTTTCATTGTTACCCGTGTTTTCCTCTTGTGTATACAAGATAACATTTTTTTACGGATTCGGCAACGAAACAGGAGTAAACGGACTATTAATCGTAGTAAATGGTGGATACAGTATGATATGACATAAAAACAGCGCCTGTGGGACGCTGTTTTTATAATATCATTAATATGGAAATAGTCGGCGGTCACACGAATTTTCCTTATCAGACAGAACTTTGTGGGGTGTGCTAAGGGTATAACCATATTTTTATTTCATCACACTTCTCTCCACAGCTTTTTTCCAGCCGCCGATGAGTTCTTTTCGCTTATCATCTGTCATGGCGGGGATAAATTCGCGGAATTTCTGGGAGATGCGGTTGAGGTCTTCGCGGGTCTGCCACATACCGCAGTGGAGTCCCGCTAAGAATGCGGCACCTGCGGCGGTGGATTCGATATTGCGGGGACGTATCATGCTTCTGCCAAGGATATCAGCCTGAAACTGCATCAGGAAATCGTTCTGTGATGCGCCGCCGTCAACCTTGATAAGACCGAGGGCTGAGGTGTCTTCCTCCATGGCTTTTATCACATCTGCTGTCTGGTAGGCGATGGCTTCAAGGGCGGCACGGACGATATGGGCACGCCCGGAACCTCTGGTAAGACCGCATATAACGCCGCGGGCATCGCTGTCCCAGTAGGGAGTGCCCAGACCCACGAATGCGGGAACGAAGTATACTCCGCCGTTATCGGGTACGCTTTCGGCTATGGCGGCGGTCTCCTCGGCGGTGGATATCATGCAGAGTTCGTCACGAAGCCATTTTATCACCGCACCCGATACGAATACAGAACCCTCCAGCGCATAGGTAACTTTTCCGCCGATGCCCCATGCAATGGTGGTCAGCAGACCGTTGGCACTTTCGATACATTCATCGCCTGTGTTCATCAGCAGAAATCCCCCTGTGCCGTAGGTGTTTTTAACATCACCTTTGAGGAAACAGCACTGTCCGAAAAGTGCCGCCTGCTGGTCTCCCGCACAGCCGCAAATGGGTATCTCGGCACCTATCAGCGACTTGTCGGTAATTCCGAAATCCCCCGAGGAATCCCTTACATCGGGGAGGATATTTTCGGGTATGCCGAGAAGACCCAGTATCTCCTTATCCCATTGGAGGGTATGGATATTGAAAAGCATGGTGCGGGAAGCGTTGGTATAATCGGTGGCATGGACTTTTCTGCCTGTGAGGTTCCATATCAGCCATGTATCCACCGTGCCGAAAAGGAGTTCGCCCCGCTGTGCTTTTTCGCGCACACCTTCAACGTTATCGAATATCCACTTTATCTTTGTGGCAGAGAAATAGGGGTCTATCAGCAGACCCGTCTTACTGCGGAAGAATTTTTCAAGCCCCTGTCCCGCAAAACGCGAGCAGGTCCCGGCGGTGCGGCGGCACTGCCAAACTATGGCGTTGTAGACGGGTTCTCCTGTGTTTTTATCCCATATCATGGTAGTCTCTCGCTGGTTGGTCACACCGATGGCGGCTATCTCGGATATATCCTCTCCGCTGGCGGTGAGGTAGGCGGTGCAGTCGTTGACGGCGCGAAGCTGTGAATCGAGTATATCCTTGGGGTCATGTTCCACCCAGCCCGCTTTCGGGAATATCTGGGGGAATTCGTACTGTGCTGAAAATACCTTTGCACCGTTTCTGTCAAAAAGCACTGCACGTGAAGAAGTTGTACCCTGATCGAGGGAAAGTATATATTTTTTCATGATAATCATCCTTTCGTTTACTATAATTCCTTTTTGTATATGATACTGCAAAAGGCCGAAGTTGTCAACTGCGATCTTTGTCTGATGTTTATAATTAAAACAGGTGTGCTGTCGCCAATCGTATTGTGCGTCCTAAAATCATATGAGCCCGCGGAAATACTTACTAAAAAACGATATAAGATCTACGCGGGTATTGTCAAGATCCTGAGATATCCCCCTTTTATACAGTATGACACGCACCTCATATCCCGTAGTCATAATCGGTGCTGCCTGCCATCGTGCGTATGATCGGAAGAAATATTAGAAAAAGCTTTATCCACGATCCGCACCCACGTACCCCGATGGCGACAGTGTCGTCTGCGTTTACATCGTTTCACGCTTCGCAAACTCGGTCAGTATCACGGTCGGGCATCGCAGTATCGGAAATGGACTGGTGCTTTTTGCTATGCTTAGAAAAATTTATGTTTTTCTACTATCAGCGATTTTGGTGGAAAAGTTGTACGTTTTTGTACAACTCTTGCAGAAATATGTCCGAGTTAAATTTAAAAACAGTTGTTTGCACAGCGTCACAGATGCGGATATGTGCAGTTCTCACATAGATTTCAGGTAACAGACAGCTGTGTCAATTCGCAGAAGAGATCTGTTTCAGGGTAAAAAAACGGACTTCTGATTTTTGGGGCTTTACATTTGCACTATCAGGTGTTATAATGGTTGCAGTAATGATCTGAGGAGGTCAAAAAAATGATAAGACACATTTGTATGTTCAAACTTAAAAACGAAAACAAGGACGCGCTGATAAAGGAATTCTGCGAGAGGGCTGAAAGCCTGAAAGCTATCCCTCAGCTGAAAAGATACGAGGTAGTTTACAACGATAAGAGAACTCCCGACAGCAACTATGATGTTTCGCTGATATTCGATTTTGACAGAGTTGAAGACCTTAACGCTTATCAAACTTCGGATACGCATATCAACTTCGGCAAATTTGTGGCGACCGTAAAGGAAGAAAGAGCCTGCATCGACTACGAATTCTGAGGTGAGTGATGGCTAAGGCGAAAAGCGCTTATGTATGCTCGAACTGCGGTTTTGAAGCAAGCAAATGGAACGGAAAATGCCCCGAATGCGGCGAATGGAACACCTTTGAAGAGGTGGAGATACAGGTATCCGCAAGAACTGCGGGTAAAAGCAGAGGTTCGGCTGTAAAGGATATCTCCGACAGCATACTGAACATCGGTGCGGTGGACGCAAGTGTCCGCGAGATACGCTATGACACGGGCATGAATGAACTCAACAGAGTGCTTGGCGGCGGACTTGTAAAAGGTTCACTGGTACTTCTGGGCGGTGAACCCGGCATAGGTAAATCCACCATGCTTTTGCAGATATGCCAGACCATGGGCGACGACCATACTATATTATATGTATCGGGCGAGGAATCTGCAAGGCAGATAAAGCTCAGGGCTGACAGACTGGGTGTGGATAACGATAACCTCTACCTGCTGGCTGAAACGGACGCAGAAAGCATATGCGCGGCGATAGTCAAGGAAAAGCCCGAGATAGTCATTATCGACTCGATACAGACCATGAGCATAAGCGGCATATCCTCGGCGCAGGGGTCGGTGACACAGGTGCGCGAGTGTACCAATATGTTCATGAGGACGGCGAAATCCGAGGAGATACCCATATTCATCGTGGGTCATGTCAACAAGGACGGCGCTATCGCAGGACCTAAGGTAATGGAACATATCGTTGACTGCGTGCTGTATTTTGAGGGTCAGCGAAATATGACTTACAGGATACTCCGTGCGGTCAAGAACCGTTTCGGTTCAACCAACGAGATAGGCGTTTTCGAGATGGCTGACGCTGGACTTCTGGAGGTTGACAACCCCTCGATGCTGATGCTTGAGGGCAGACCGCTGAACGTTTCGGGCAGCTGTGTCGCCTGCGTAATGGAAGGTTCACGCCCTATCATGGCGGAAGTACAGGCACTGGTATCGAAAAGCAGTACCTCACAGCCCAGGAGGACGGCTACGGGCTTTGACTATTACAGGATGTCCATAATACTGGCGGTGCTTGAAAAGCGGCTGGGATATTTCTTCGGCGGGCTGGACGTATTTATTAATATAGTAGGCGGTCTGAAGCTGGACGATACAGCGGCTGACCTGACTGTGGCTATGGCGCTGTATTCAAGCGTGACCGACAAGGTGGTGGACGAAAAGACCATTGCACTGGGCGAGATAGGTCTTGGCGGAGAACTCAGGAACATCACCCATGCGGAACAGCGCATACAGGAAGCCGAGAGAATGGGCTTTGAAAAGGTCATAATCCCCTATTATGCGGCGAAGAAGATAAACACCGCAAAGTACGGCATAAAGGTCATCGGCGCAAGGTCGATAAAGGACGCTTTTAAAGAGCTCGGATAGAAAGTGTAAAATTTCTGTTAAGCGCGAAAGATATATTGACTTTTACAGTGAAGTATGTTATGATAATAAAGCCGCATATTCACGGTTTATATAAGTGTGTCTTGATGACACCACCGTGCGTAGCGAGTTCATGTAAAGGCAGGTGCATATAGATGTACGCAGTAATTGAAACAGGCGGAAAGCAGTATCAGGTAAAGGCAGGCGACGAGCTCTACATCGAGAAGCTCAGCGTTAATGCAGACGAGAGCGTTACTTTTGACAAGGTAATGGCAGTTGGTTCTGATGCAGGTATCAAGGTTGGTGCTCCTTACGTTGAGGGTGCGACCGTATCCGCAAAGGTAGTCAAGAACGGCAAGGCTAAGAAGATCACAGTTTTCACTTACAAGCCAAAGAAGGGTGAGAAGAGAAAGATGGGTCACAGACAGCCCTACACCAAGGTAGTTATCGAAGCTATCAACGCATAATTTGTGAGTTGGTCTTATGATCGCCGCAGATTTTTTCAAGAATGAAAGCGATATGCTTACAGGCTTTCGCGTTTCGGGTCATGCAGGGCTTGCAGATCTCGGGTTCGATGTTTGCTGTGCAAGCGTCAGCTCCGCTGTTATGATGGCGGCTAACACCATCACTGAAGCTTTCAGGCTGGAAGCTGATGTCGAGGTGGGAGAGAACGAGATAAGACTTGACATGAAAAAGCCCGATGAGAACGCGGACAAGATCCTGATGGGACTTCTGATCCATCTGTATAATCTGAAGGACGAATTTCCGGGGCATATCAAGCTGAAAGTCGGCTGAGGCTGACTTATCACGTTACATGGAGGTGTAATTTCAAATGATAAAGATCTCAATGCAGTTTTTCGCTCATAAAAAGGGAATGGGTTCTACCAAGAACGGCCGTGAGTCCGAGTCCAAGAGACTTGGTGTGAAGAGAGCTGACGGACAGTTCGTACTGGCCGGCAACATCCTGGTTCGCCAGAGAGGTACTCACATTCATCCCGGTGAGAACGTTAAGCGTGGTTCTGATGACACTCTGTTCGCAACCAGCGACGGTGTTGTAAGATTTGAAAGAATGGGTAAGGACCGTAAGAAGGTTTCTGTTTATCCTCAGGCTTAATTGCGAAAAGACAGACCCTGAGCTTACTTTGCTCGGGGTCTTTTTATAAGAGAGAAAAAGATAAAAGGATCGGATATAACGACGGTAATACCGACATAATATAGAATAAACAACAGATGATATCTGAGGACAACAAAAATGAATAATAATCAAAATATCAATAGAGAGATGAGCAGGTCTTACTTTAAGATCGGAATGTTCATTATCTGCATAACTCTCGCTGTTTTTGCGTATAAAACGGCTTTCGGCTATACTAAAGTCAAGCTGTATGAGACCTATGACAACTGCACTGTGACTACAAGTTCAAAGCATCACAGGACTTCAAAAGGCGGAACGGCAACGACGTATTATGTAAAAGTAGTCCGTGAAGATCCTGACTATGCTGCCGATAAGGCTGATGAAGCTGAGAAAAAAACGCAGAAAAAAGAAGAAGGCAGGATGAAGGTCAATATAAACTACCGTGATGAGAGCGACAGCGACAATGACGGCAAGACTGTACTGTTTTCGGATATTGTTCCATATGAGTATTACAAGCTTTTCAGGAATTACAAAAGCTCACAGGTGACGATGTACACCACCGACTGGGGCAGGCACTATCCTGTTTCGCAGCTGAAATGTAATAGCAAAAAAGCCGAGCGTGAATACAGAAAGCTGGATCCTCCCACCGGAACGCAGTTTTTGTTGGGAATATTCGGTGCCATCGGGTTATTGAATATATTCCTTGGATTAAAGTCAAAGAGTGTAGCTGATAATTACAGCAGTGACAGAGTTTATGATCCCGGGTTCACTTTTTCAGACAAAGAAGACGCACTTGTGATGATGGCACACGCCAGGATACAGCGTGAAAAGGAAGAAGAACGGCGGCGCAGAGAGCGCAGGGACAGAGGCTATTTCTAAAGCTCATAGGATATGATTTATAATATAGTTTACAGGTTTTGATAAGGAGGTCGGAGAATGTTCGTCGATCAGGCAAAAATCTATATCAAAGCAGGCGACGGCGGCGATGGTGCGGTATCGTTCCACCGCGAAAAATATGTCGCAGCAGGCGGTCCCGACGGAGGTGACGGCGGAAAAGGCGGAGATATCATCTTTAAGGTCGATGACAACATCTCGAACCTTATTGATTTCAGATACAAGAAAAAATACGTGGCAGAAAAGGGTCAGAATGGCGGAGCAAAGAATTCCTACGGAAGAAGCGCTCCCGACCTTGTGATAAAAGTTCCGAGAGGTACGGTCATCAAGGACGCTGATACAGGCAGGATACTGGCTGATATGTCTGCGGACGAGCCTGTTACCGTGGCACACGGCGGCAAGGGCGGACGCGGAAATGCTCATTTTGCCACATCTACAAGACAGATACCCAGATTCGCAAAGCCCGGTTTCAGGGGCGAGGAATTCAATATACGTCTTGAATTGAAGCTTCTGGCGGACGTTGGTCTGGTGGGATTCCCGAATGTGGGAAAATCTACGCTGATATCGGTAGTTTCGGCGGCTAAGCCCAAGATAGCCAATTACCACTTCACCACACTTGTGCCTGTACTTGGCGTTGTTAAGGTGGGTGAGGAAAGGTCATTCGTTATGGCTGATATCCCCGGACTTATCGAGGGCGCAAGCGAGGGCATCGGTCTGGGACATGAGTTCCTGAGACACGTTGAAAGGTGCAGACTGATAGTCCATGTGGTGGATGTTTCAGGCATCGAGGGTCGTGACCCCATCGAGGACTTTGAAGCCATAAACAAGGAGCTTGCAAATTTCTCGGAGGACCTGGCTGCGGCACCGCAGATAGTTGCGGCAAACAAGACCGATATGGCTTCCCCCGAGCAGATAGCAAGATTCAAGGAATACATCGAAAAGCTGGAACTTCCCTACTACGAGATATCTGCGGCTACCACAAAGGGCACGCAGGAGCTTATCTACGGTATAAACGAGAAGCTTGCAGAGCTTCCCCCCGTCAAGAGATTTGAAGCACAGCCCCTCACACCCGAGGAAGTCGAGAGAAAGAACACCAACAAACGCGAATTCTCAATCACGGTGGAGGACGGTGTTTACTTCGTGGAGGCAGACTGGCTTTACGATATACTCAGAGTTGCGGATATGGACGACTACTCGTCACTGCAGTACTTCCAGAATGTGCTGGTATCAAGCGGCATAATCAGAAAGCTTGAAGCGATGGGCATTCAGGAGGGCGATACCGTTGCGGTGTTCGATTTCGAGTTTGAGTATATTCCGTAAGGGTGATACCTATGGATATTGAGATGACGCGACACGAAGCTAATCAGTACTCACCTCTTTCGCTGGCTTTTCTGGGCGATGCTGTATATGAACAGCTGGTGAGAACAAAGATACTTCTTGCGGCGGATATGCCCTCACACAAGCTGCACAGGCTGGCTGTGAGCAGGGTATGCGCGGAGTATCAATCGGAATGTGCGGCGCTTTTACAGGAGCAGGGCGTGCTTACCGAGAACGAAGCTGAAGTCTTCAAGCGCGGACGCAACACTAAAGTTAATGCACCGAAACATTCCACGATAGCTGAATACCGCAATGCTACGGGGCTGGAATGTTTATTCGGTTATTTATATCTTACAGCACAGCATGAACGAATCGATGTGCTGTTCGGTCTTTGCTGGGAACACGGCGAGGACGAATTCAAGGAAAAGATCAAGGAGTGAATTTTATGTCAGGACATTCAAAGTGGGAAAATATCAAGAGAAAAAAGGGTGCTACCGACGCTGCGAGAGCTAAGATATTCACCAAGATAGGCAGAGAGATCGCAGTTGTAGTTAAGATGGGCGGTCCCGACCCTGCAGGCAACGCAAAGCTGAGAGATCTTATCGCTAAGGCAAAGGCTAACAACGTGCCTAACGACAATATCGACAGAATAATCAAGAAGGCTGCGGGCGACGGCGACAAGAACAACTACGAATCAATGGTATACGAGGGCTACGGTCCTAACGGTGTTGCTGTTATCGTTGAGTGCCTGACAGACAACAAGAACAGAACTGCTGCCGATGTAAGAAGCTACTTCAGCAAGTTCGGCGGAAACATGGGCAACTCGGGCTGTGTATCCTATCTGTTCTCTGATGTTGGTACTGTTGTTATCGAGAACAACGGTGCTGACGAAGACAAGATAATGGACGACGTTTTTGAGGCAGGCGCTGACGACTTCAACGTTGAAGACGATGTTGTTGAGATAGCTTGCGCTCCCAACAGCGTAACTGCTGTAAGAGAATCACTGGAGGGTCTGGGATACAAGGTACTTTCTGCTGAGGCTGACAAGATACCTTCCACTTATGTTACCCTGACAGACGAGGATTCCATCAAGAAGATGGGTCTGCTGCTGGAGTATCTTGAGGACAACGACGACGTTCAGAACGTTTACCACAACTGGGAGAATATGCCCTCTGACGATGAGGAATAATTGACAGAGACCGCACTTCCCGACCGGGCAGATTTTGCAAATAAAAATATTCAGAGCGCGGATAGACATCTGCGCTCTTTTTTCCGCGCACGAGTTCGGAGTGAAAAGGGGCGAACTCGTATGCTTTCAAAAAAACAGATCAATGATAAAAGCCATAGTACCTCTGACTAAATGTCAGAAATACTATGGCTTGATTTTTTTACTCAGGTTTATGTACTGATATCAGTTCTTCCTTTTTCTTATCACAAATGCTGCACTGGCTACCATCAGTATTGATGCCAGGGTCCCGCCAACAAGGTTTATGCCTGTCTGCGGATTATTGTTTGCTTTTGCAGCTGCGGTATTAGTATTGCTTGAAGTGCTGTCAGCCTTGCTTGAAACTTCGGAAGCGAAAGAAGATACTGCGGAACTTTCACTTGAAGATGTACTTTCTGCTGTTGAAGATATCTCTGTATTTGCAGCATTTTCGTCAGCACTTTCAGGGGCTGATTCTACAGAAGCTGTACTTTCGGGGGCTTCAACTTCGGCTGAACTGAGATCTTCCAGTGCGGGAGATGCTGCCTGTTTTACATGGATATAATTCTTGTGGCAGCCTGAACCCATCCAGCAGGTGAAGAGGATATCACCGGGTTCATCGGGGGTGAACTCGTAGATAAAGTTCTCACCCTTCTGCAATACAATGTGACCCTCTTCCTTATTGTGAGTATCGGTACCAAATCCCAGACCCGGTATCTTTACGGTAGCACCGCATCCTCTGGGTTCGGTGTCTTCGGGTACAGAAACATACCACTGAACTGTGGTGCCTTCCTCAACGGTTATATCCTCGCTTGTCCAGAGATCGGCATAATCGGTAACTACGACCTGTACATTGTTTGTCTGTTCGGCTGATGCTTCATATGCTGTATTCGCAGAAATGATCGCTCCTGCTACCACGAATGATGCAAGCACTGCTGTGCCGTTTTTGATGATACTGTTCTTCATTTTCTTTCCTCAACTTTCTTCAATCGATATTACTTTTATTACTTCATTTTCCATAGTGCCTGTAACGGTGACATAAAGACCGTCAACGCGTTCTGTCTGTTCAAGATAATCAAGGGTCAGCTGCTGACCTGCTTCATCGAACATATAAAACACCCATGAACCGTCTTCCTGCCGGATATCAAGACCGTATCCGCTTTCACGGCAGCCTTCCATAAACATACAGTTGGTTTCGTGAAATGCGGGGTCTTCGATATCGGAACAGCACTCGTCCATCAGCACGCCGAAAAATGTATCGTACTCTCCGCGGCTGATATCAGTGGTCTCTGACTTCACTTCCGTCTGCGTTTTTACGGGTTCGGCTACGCTTGCATTTACGGAAGTTCCGCAGCCTGTAAGGAACAGCGCTGTGAGTATTGGGATATAAGTTTTTCGCATCAGAATGATCTCCTCATCTGATACCATTTAACTCCGCCTATGACCGAACCTGCGGAAACGCCCTCGTTGACAAAACCGAAACGCTCATAAAATTCTATAAGAGATTCCTTGCAGGTGAGGACTGCACCGCGCCTGCCCTCTGATCTTGCTATGGACAGAAACTCGTTCATAAGGGTCTGCGCATATCCTCTGCGCCTGTGGTCGGGCAGGGTATTAAGTCCGAATATCATCTGCCACGAACCCTTTTCATTATGCATATCGGGCTTTGCGTACATTTCGTCCGTAAGATCGGGAATGTCGGTAACAAGTCCGTTGATGAATGAAATTATCCTATCATTGTCATCGCAAAGCACCAGAAAATGATGCGGGTATTTTTTAAGCCTTGCGCGGAACTGTTCAAGTCCCGCGGCCTGTTCGGGCGGAAAACAGG
>Ga0256405_10009246_pt1 | contig 13576 bp, 11 predicted proteins | sample RumenRJG_02DNA_FD_189096 | JGI IMG/M metagenome (GOLD analysis project Ga0256405, IMG submission 189096) | Bovine rumen microbial communities from Lethbridge, Alberta, Canada - RJG_02 | ecosystem: Host-associated > Mammals > Digestive system > Stomach > Rumen | place: Canada: Alberta...
CGTAATAGGATATGTCTTTACCTCCAATGCCGATTGACGCGATGCATCTACTACACTATCGCATACATATTCTGGTATTAATATCGTGCGGACACCTAATGATTGGTGACAAAAGCGCAGTATCTGTAACAAAGCTGCACGACCCGATGCATACGCATACTCGTCCTGTCCAAGCATCCATCGCTCAGACTGCGCGTACAAATCGCTCCACTTTATTTCATATTCTCCACCTATCATCTATTCATTAATAATAAATGCATTCCACCTTGGTTTTTACCATATTTGCGAATATCTATCACCGATTTGCAGTGTCCTCCACCGCCTAATAATATGAGAGGTTTAGTTGGCATATATTCTTTCCTCTTTTAATACTATTATACTTATTTCTCACGTCTCATAATTTCTAACCAAGAAAGTCGCGTTTTCTGTTCTAATTGCCATTTTCTCGAGATTTTTTATATAACATTGTACCACCTATAAATTCAGCTGTTTCTTTCAGCAATTCGATTTTATCAGCAGAATCCTCTTCATTCATATTGAAATGCATGATTTCATTCCTTATTTTTCGTACTTTATTTAACTGACTTATAAATGTTGGTTTATCCACATGAGACAATTCCAGAGCATTCCATCCATCATTATTGTCAAGCAGAGTGATATATTGTCCAAAACTAAGGTCATCTAAACTATTTATCTCTTTCTGCATCTTCTGCAAAACACCATCAATTTGTCTAACTTGTTCTGCATGCTCTTCGTCATCACCTTCCCAACCAAGAATTGGCAATATTTCTTCTATGCCTCGTTGCTTACAAATTCCTTTAACGACAGCCTTTGGATACTTATCATCGCATAGTAACCTAATCATTTGTTCTATCTCATTAACTACCATATAAGGTGCAGTCCATGCAATAAATTTATTTGACAAATCTGCTAATGTGACGATTCCAATAGGATGACTATCATTGCCGACAACAATCAAAAAATCGTTTTTACACACCAACTCATAAGCTCTAAGCAAGGGCATATCCACATTTGCGATACAACATTCTTTCGTGGCATAGGCCTTTACCACATGAGAAGTTTCCATTTTCGAACGAGCATCGCAAATGCTATTCCAAGTTATACACCCAACCAATACACCTCGTTTATTTACAACTGGAAGTTGGGAATAATTATGTAAGCGCATCAGTGTTTCTGCCTTGATAATAGAATCAGACAATTTGACACACACTGGACTATTATGCGCCTCATCTAATACATCTAAACGCTTAATTGGATCCTCCTGTGAATTACACCTCATATAGTTCAAAGCCTCATGCTCAGCTTTAGGTGTTAGACGTAATTCGATTTCTCGATCTGCCCATGTATCTTGATAATTTGGAAAAGTTTCAAGTCCGTTTTCCATTAAGAAATTGTTGATCTTATTTACGCAATTTCTTCTCCTTCGAGAATAGCCAAATGCTCGCATCAACTGACGAGGTGTTACCTTCACTGGTTGGGCTGTTTCTCGAATTCTAGATACAATTATATCCAATGTCTGGTCTATCATAATTTTAGTATTGTATTATATCATTACATCTACATTGCTATGAGCAATATCTCTTAGCTGATGTTTTGTTACGACATTTTCGATAAGTTATTCTATTACAAATACATCTTAATGCTTCTATAGTTTAATTATATATTGTTACAGGATGCTTATTTTAGAGACCTACGATTATTGAAACTGCTTTTCTATGTCTTTCATATGTGATTCAAACTCCTCTTCAGTAAAAGACTCAGAATTAGATTTTGAATGCGCTAATACTCGTATTAACTCCGATGTTAATACATTTTGTGAATTTTGAACATTCGAAAAATATTTGGGAGAATAGAAACGATCTATCTCTGTCTGTTTTAAATCTTTATATCCCAAAGCATTTGCCATTTCTGATAACAAATCTAATTTAAACGAGTTTGTGTCATTATAATATTGAGATTTTTCATCTAAACTATCATAATATTCACGCCATGCCTTTCTGACATTTTGATTGTCCTGAAATACTATATCTATTGTATTTAAGGCATCTACCCATTCTTTATTTGGCATGGCTTTTCGATTGGCCATCAAAGCAAAAAATAATACCCTTTTTGCATCATCCTTTGCTTTACTCTTTTGCCAACGAATTCCTAGCCACCAAACGATTAAAGGTACTATTGAAACAGCAACTATTTGAACAATCGTTAAAATAAGGTTTGTGTCCATAAATTATTATTTTTAGATTTTTCATTAATTATATTCAGTATCCGTCCCGTAAGCGAGTCGTGCTTGTCTCTCGGTCATGAGTCGCTCATCGCTCGGTCATTGGTCAGTGGAATTTGCCAAAGATTGACTATGAACAAGCATGCCGATAATTTAAATAAACATATATTTTAGTCTTTCAAAGGCTACAATAATATTACAGATAATTATTAATCTTTAATAAACACACTGAGTTAAATTAAAAACATCCTCAAGCGTAATGACTCTCTTTTAGGCAAACAAATGGTTACCACGTCTCCACTTTTGATGCATTGCTCATCTGGCATGGTTGTCTGCTTATCACTTGCAGACTCAGCGATTACAATCTTATGATATTTAATCTCTTGTTCTTGTAATGGTAAATCGTTCCCTTTTGTTCGCGATATTCGCCTTGCTGTATTTTTTACAAATTCCATGAACATTTGAGATGCTTCTAATTGAATTTGAGCATCTTGAGCTCCTCCTCTTTTCAATTCAAACAACAACACATGTGTTTGTTCATTCTTGGCGCATAACATGATGTAGTCGCACGACTGCAATAACCCATTATAACTCTTCCCTTGATCTTTATTACTTAGTTTCTTGAAAAATGGGAATAAATCATCTTTTACTACGTCAAAACGATAAATGGAGTATTGCAGGTTCCTTATGTTTGTATCCACCTCAACAGTCTGTGCTGGATAAAATTCGCTGGCAGGTTCTTGTAACACTAATTTTATATTATCTCTTACCTGCAGATGTCCTTCTTCTCGTAATATATGTGTTAGTATATCATAATAAATCATAATCATTCACCGTATTTGAGCACATCATAGAATGTATTCGTCACTTTATTTTGCTTTCTAATAGTATCGTCTATCGATGGAATAGCAAACCCATATTCACTTATTTCCGGAGATTCTACTATCACTTGTCCCTTTTCATTAGGCATAAACAAATATACCGCAACATCATCTTTATTAAGCAATTGATTGGTCATATAACCAAATTTTGCGACCATTTCATTACTTCCTTTGTCAAACAAAGCTTTGGCCATAATCATATTATTAATCTCACGAACAATGTAGTCACTATGCGTGCTAATTGCAATACGCGCCCCATTATTGACAATTTCACTCAAAATATGCGACAACTCAACCTGACTACTTGGGTGAAGGTTTATCTCGGGTTCGTCTATTAATATCATATCACCTTTCTCAATAGCGTGTTTCAAATATAGGACAAGGCTTGAGACCGTCTTAACTATTGAAGATGATATATGCAATGGCAGCACTTTCCCTGATTCTTTTGCCATTGTAAATATCACATCTCCATTCTCGTTTAAAGAGACTTGACCATGCAGCAACTTATCTTCTAACTCTTCGCCATATTGCATAAATTCGCTCTTAGTTTTCGGGTCAATAAATCTAGACAACTCATCCAAATTTCTCCGAATAGCCATTGGATAGTGAGTGGAATTGTTCTCAAGTAGTTCTCTTAAGTTTTCATCTGTATCTATCTTCTGCATAGCCTCAACAAGTTTTGAATTATATCCTAACAACTCATTCTTAAACGTATATATTGAGTTTCTCTCAACTGTCAACATTGCAGCATCGTTCATTAGTAACTCACGGAAAATGAAACTCAATCGACGAGATAAGAAAATATCTTCAATAGTAGAAACCAACCTTACATTTTTTTCTACTTGGAGAGTTTCTGTTTCCACATACAATGCGCGAGACTTCTTTGCTTTATGAAAGTAATATGTTCTATTTTGAACAGTAGTATGTACATCTATAGGCATATTTACTATTCGTTTATAATCTTCTTCATCAGCTATTGCCTCAATTTTTAAATTAGTGAATAGCGATGCCTTATCTGGCATTACACCAAAGATCTCATTTATATTGTCCAATTCATCATTAGCAAATGATTGCAATATTTCGTCAATCAGCGCATCTGTCAACTCAACACAGTTCTGCTCTCGAATACTTTTTATCATTGTTTTAACCACTTTCGACAATCGTGAGAGTGATGCAAAATAAAATGCATACACAATGTATGACAAATATGTCTTGCCAGTACTATTAGGTCCACAAAAAATCGTAAACTTTTTCGATAAATCCACAGTCGCGGACTTTATTATTCCTAAATTTTGGATTCTTAATTTCATATGTATAATTTTTAATTAATTTTTCACTATAATCTCACACTACTTGGGATGTTCACTACTCTATCTGCGAACATCTGGGTGTTGGTCAGATGGTCAGTTTCGCAGTGCTCAAACATCGGCAAACGGTTCATCAGCTCCCAAATCGGACGAGTCATTACTCCATGATCATTCGTGTACTGCAAGAACTCTTGCTGCGCTTCCCAATTCGGAAGCAGCACTGCATTCAGCCAATAATTCGAACGGCAGTTCTCCGGCTCACAGAAGAATTCCAGGCCATCTACGTTTGCGAAATATTCCTTATAAGCCGCAGCCGTTTGGCGCTTATCTGCAATGAACTGATCCAGGTTCTCCAATTGCGCACAACCAAGGGCGGCGTTGATATTCGGCATTCGATAGTTATAGCCGATATGGTCATGGCGAAACTCCCAACGATGAGGAATCTTGGCTTGCGTGGTGAGGTGCTTGGCATAAGCGCCTAACTCTTCGTCATTAAACAGCAACATTCCTCCGCCACCAGTGGTAATGGTCTTGTTGCCATTGAAACTCAAAGCTCCTATTTTGCCGAATGTTCCGGTATGTTTGCCTTTATAAAGGCTACCTATACTTTCCGCGGCATCTTCCACTAACTCAATGTGATACTCTTCACACACCGCAACCAGTTCGTCCAAGCGAACCGGATGACCGAACGTGTGCATCGGTACGCAGGCTTTCAGTCTGCGGCCGGTACGTTTATTATAGCATTGATTATTGCGGATCTCTGCATTCTTGGCGAGCCATTCTTTGACAGCGTCTGGGGACAAACCCATCGTCGAGACATCCACATCCAAGAACACCGGATGAGCTCCGATATAACTGAGGGCATTACAGGTAGCGATGAATGTCAATGCTTGTGTCAGCACTTCATCGTCACGTTCCACTCCGACAAGCATCAATGCCATGTGCAGAGCATTGGTTCCACTGACGCACACCACAGCACGTTTGGCACCCGTGTAGCGCGCCATGTCCTCCTCAAAACGATCCACGAACTTACCAACGCTACTGACAAAGGTGGTATCAATACACTCGTTGAGGTACTTCTTCTCATTTCCCACAAACTTCGGCACACTCAGCGGCACAAACTCCTCCGAGCCATAAAGTTCGTGAATAAAATCAACTATTTTTTTATAATCAGCCATAATCCATCAATTTACTTTGTCATACATCATACATCAAACATCATACATAGAATCTCACATCTTCGAGTCGAGATTCTTGCCTTTCTCGTCATGTTCGAAGTTCGGCAAGAAGCGTTCAATTGCAGCCACCACCTCCGCTTTTGTGAAGTTCGGTTCTGCAAAGATTCCAGCCAACTCATCGAACAAACTCATCACATCCTCCATCGACCTACGAGTCGTCTTCTCAATCACACCAAGCGACTGGAATCGATTCATATTGAGATCCTCACCTTCGATGAAGAACTCCTCATAAGCTTTTTCTCCAGTTGTATTGCTGCCGGTATAGATAACAGGCCATTCGCTATCGGTAGGAGCAAACTGCTTAGCCTCGTCATCGGACGAACACATGTGTTGGCCAAAACCTTGTTCGCGTACAAACTCATCACAAATGTCAGAAAACCTCATCATCTGCTCCTCTCCGAGTTTCGGGAAGAATATCTCCCCACTCTTGCCCAGCACACATGCCAACAAGCATATCTGTCCACTCTCTTCCGGAGACACGAAATAGCGCTTCACATCATTCGGTGCTGCCAACGGCTGCCGTTTCTGCAACCGGTGCATCCACCCGTCCGGCAACGAACCATTCGAGAACGCCACATTCGCAAACCGTGCCGTGGTGATGTTGAACTCACCCGAATAGGCCATAATCAGGTCTTCCAATATCCGCTTGCTGGCACCCATGATATTCACCGGATTCGCAGCCTTGTCCGTACTCACGCAGAAGAAATGACTCGGCTTATGCACCATCATCAGATCCATCAACTTCTTCGCCTTGATGTCATTGTTCTCTATCAACGCTTGCACCGAGTACTTATCTCGCTCCGAACGCACATGCTTGTGTGCCGAAAAGTTTGCGACGATGTCAAATCCCTGCTCCTCACGGAATATCCGCTCAAAGATAGGACTTGCGAAATCAAGCGTGTAAGTGCGATAATCTTCCGGCACTAGAATGTTAGCGCTACTGCGTAAATCACGAGTTAACTCAGCCAAGCCATTCTCATTCAGATCCACCACAATCAACTGCTTCGGCTCGAACCGCAGCAACGCCTTGATGAACGACGAACCTATGCTCCCTGCACCACCAATCACACACACTCGTTTCCCCTCAATCTCTGCCTTCAGTTGCGCCTTGTTCGCCTCAATATCCGTTGCGAACATACTCACCGGACGATGGGTGATATGATCCGATATGAATTGAGATAAGTTAAACATAGTTATCTTTTCCATTCTTGCTCAAACTCCCAATCTAATAAGGTACTATATGCTCCTAATCGAGTATCTGCACGATCAGTCTTATAATCGTGCACTTCAATTGTAGCAAAAAATTGAGGAGACTCCACATTCCATCCCGAATTATTAAATAGACTAGTAAAATTCAGACCAGCTAAATACTCCCCTCCTGCTAATGTTCGTCTCGGAAACCGAATACGAACTTTAGATTCACCAATAGGTAGTGTTTCTAACTTATTACGAATAACATCATTACTATCCGAAACCCAAACCGGCAATTCATCTGCTGCTCTACAGAAATGGAAATACCCATAAATACCGGGGATTCGTTCTCTAACCAAAAAAGTCATCTCCAAAATAATATCTTCGTCACAAGAGAAAGACTGCTGAATTTCTCCCTTCTCATTTTGGAATTCGGCATGAAGCATCTGAAATGGTTTAGCAGAATCAACTATTGGACGGTTATAAAAAGCTTGCAAATCCTCTATATGTGTGGACTTCATATACTCATCTACCACATGATTAATTTCGCCCGTCAATTTCATTTGTCCATTCTCTAATATGATACCGTGGTGACATAATTGGCGAACACTTCCCATATTATGACTAACAAAGAGAACTGTTCGCCCATCTCCTTTGGAAACATCTTGCATCTTGCCGATGGCTTTCTTTTGGAACTCGGCATCGCCGACGGCGAGGACTTCGTCAACGACGAGGATCTCGGGTTCGAGGAAGGCCGCTACGGCGAAGCCCAGACGGACAGTCATACCGGAGGAATAACGCTTCACAGGGGTGTCGATATAGCGTTCACAACCGGAGAAATCGATGATCTCGTCCATCTTGGCTTGGATCTCATTACGCGTCATACCGAGGATGGCGCCGTTCATGAAGATATTCTCACGACCGGTCATCTCGCCATGGAAGCCGGTGCCGACTTCCAGCAAGGAGCCTATACGACCATGGGCACGGATAGTGCCGGTCGTGGGACCTGTGACGCGGGAAAGGAGTTTCAAGAGGGTCGATTTGCCGGCGCCATTCTTACCGATGATGCCGACGACGTCGCCTTGCTCGACCTTGAAGTCGATATCGCGGAGGGCCCAGACGTAGTCAGAGGTGCCCTTCGAGGCACGATCGTTGGTCTCGCCGATCTTGAGATACGGGTCCTCCTTGCCGAGGACGTTGGTGATCCAGAAGCGGCGGATGTCGTGGGACAGGGTCTTGGTGGAGACCAGGCCGAGGCGGTATTGCTTAGATACGTGGTTGAATTCTATTGCTGTACTCATTCTTTTATAAATTTTCTTTTTAGTTTTGTAAATCAAAAACGCGGCAGCACGACACTGTGTGTCTAATGTAAATATCTAATTGCTTGTTCGTAAGCAAGCTTCCATCAATCACTTATATATTTCCATTCAGCCTGATATAAACATCATTCTGCTGCCTTACAAAAACACGTTATTACATAACTCACAAAAAAGCGTTCCGTTTCACTGCACTATCAAAAACTTTTTCAACACAAAGTGTAACGTTATTTCTTTTTATGCTTTATGAGTTAACCATATTTTTTGTAAATCAAAAACGCGCAGCCTACGTCCGCATGGCTATTGGCCTACGCGGCCTTGAGCGTAAATGCTTCTTAATGCGATCGTGAGCGAGCTCACATCGCCCTTAATAACCATTTTCGCTTCGACATTGCACATACATGAGCACTGTCGGCTGCTTACAAAAACTCGTTTCACTCACAAAAATGATCAAAAACCTTTTCTATTCATAGTGTAGTAACTCTTTCATTAATACGAACTCGCTGGATAGCCGTTTTTGATTTATCTCCTTTCTTTTAAAACACCGCGATGGTGCTGTTATCATTATAAAATCGTTCTATCTGTGCACGTGGGCTGGCACCAAAGTTAACAAGTATCGCCATAGGCCATCCTGTTCCGCGCAAATACCCAAAGGTTTGATAGTGCTCCCGTTCAGTGAGCGCCGTCAATGCCTTGCATTCCACAATTACATTGCCAATAGGTGTCTCTACCACCAAATCCATTTTAAGATATGCGTTGAGAGGTTTGCCCTTGTAAATGGGATGATACTCCAACTCCTTATGCGCCGTAAAGCCGTTGGCCTGCAGTTCCGTGAAGAGTGCCTCTTGGTAGATATACTCCGGCAAGCCGGCCCCGAGGTTCTTATATACCTCTATCATCGCTCCCACAATGCCATAGGTAGCATTGACGAGTTCCGTTTTGCGAGGTTCCGGGACCATATGTATCGTGGTTTTGTCTTGCATATTATTTTTATTAGTAAACCAAAAATGCGACAGCAGACTCTACGAGTCCCGATGCAAACCTCTAACTGCTTGTTCGTAAACAAGCTTACAACAATCACTTATATGTTTCCATCCTATCTGATAAATCATATTGCTGTCTTACAAAAAAATATCAAAAAATGTCAAAAAATTACAAAAATGTTATTGGGTTAGTTGTTTTAAAAGTTCAATGCCTTTGGGGGTGAGGTAATAGCGCTGCTTGGGACTGTTAATAGACTCTAAATCGGTTGGCACAATAATACCGTCATCCAGCATTGGTTGGATAGTGGTACGCCTAAAATAGGTAGCATTTGCTCTTCCGCACAATTGGCGCATCAGCGCAGCAGGTATAGCTTCACAAAGTGCATTTAGCAGAGCAACTACTTGGTCACAACTCAGCGAGTACTTAGTCACTACTTGGTCACTTACTTGGTCACTACTAAGGACTGAATTATCGCCACTTTTTTTATTTATCGCCACATTTATCGCCACATCATCGGAAGCCTTCTCGATTACACAAGTATGCTTTTTAGTGCGCTTATCATAGTTAATGCCGACAAGGACTATATCTCCTATATAGCCGTGCAGGGCGTCAAGGTATCGTTTCTCTTTAATCTGTCTAATTGCCCCTTCTGCTGAATGATCATATTTGAGTTCAATCACCACAGCAGGTTTGTCCACATTGCGATAAGGGATAAGGACTATGTCGGCAAAGCCTTTACCGGTTGGGAGTTCACGGATGAACTGATAGTACTGACGAGCCGCTATATACGCCAACGAAAGGACACAAGCCAATGAGTTCTCATCGTTATACTGCAGGATTGAGGTGTTATCCTGATGCACTACTTCAATAGCCTCGGCTACAGCACTCGCATTTCCCGACAAGGTATCATTTAGCAGTTGGTCGGAGTCATTGATTGCCTTCGAGACATACTCCCAATTACCATCTTTAATAGTACGTTCAAACTCCCGTTGCACCTCGTAATTAGGGATACGGACTGTCTCATGATCATCGTCATAAGAGAGATACCCCAAATGGATCAACAACGTCAGAACTGCATCACGGCTATTGATCTGATGTATATCATTCGAAAAACGTCCCACATCCACGCGCACTTCAGTTCCTGCCAGCAGTTCTATCACGGAATCTTTCAGTCCATCATAATTCATGGAGATATACCGGCTCAAGTTCTCATACGTCGTGGTAGATGTCCAGTAACCGGTAATCTTACGACGAGTAACAGCCCGCATAACGGCAAACGGATTGTAGATATCACCGACACTACCCAAACGATAGCCATCGTACCATTGTCGGATAAGTATTTGCGACATGTCGTACTTGCTACAAAGCGCCGCTACCTCATCCTTGGTAAACCCGAAATAGCCAGCCAACGAACCCGGGTGAACCATTGAGAACTCCTCGAAGTTATTAAGCGCCGATTCGGTGTTATACTGCTTGATTGGCAGGATACCGGTCATATAAACACCGGCAAATATGCGATCCGTGAAGCTGGTTTTGAACATACTGCGAAGCCAATTAACGTACTGGCGCATGATGTCTTCATCATCCATCTCACGACAGATAGCATCCCACTCGTCAATGATAAAGAAAAACTGCTTATGCGTATGTTCGACAACAGATAAGAGTTGCGCAGGAAGCGAATCGGCCGGGTTGATAGAAGCATCAGGGTATGTCTCTATCAGTTCGCGAGACAAGGCATCATTCATCTCGTGGACAATACGTGCACTATTGGATTTTAGTTCAGCCGTAAAAATGCTGGCATCCAAATAGATGACAGGATAACTGTTCAGATGCTCCTTATACGTAGAATCTTGAGCGATCTTGAGATCAGCGAAAAGCGAATGCGAGTCACAAGAATGGTCGTAATACGCACAAAGCATCTTAGCAGCCAAGGACTTGCCGAAACGGCGTGCACGAGTGACACACAGGAACTTACGCTGCGTGCCGAGCACATGGTTGACGTACGCAATGAGTTGCGACTTATCCACATACTCGTCCTTCCGCACAGAGGCGAAATCCGTATTTCCTATGTTGATGTATTTGGCCATTAGTCAATATTCGTTTTGCACGCCCGCATGCACATAAAAGGCATGTCACACAAATTGAGCGTGCAAAGGTACGAAAAAAAAGCCATATATGCAAATATATGGAGAGAAAAGTGAGAAATATTTTATTTTTGCAGGACTTTTGGGCGGTTTCGAAGAGATAAGGGTCAAAATGCTCTTTTTTTAGAGGAAATCAAAAACGCGGCAGCACGACCTTATTGGTCTTTGCGTAATTAGGTATATATGCCCTTGTATGCAAGCATCCAGATGCATATCATCCTAATTCCACCACGCATGATATAAATATCATTCTGCTGCCTTACAAAAACACGTTATTACATAACTCACAAAAAAGCGTTTCGTTTCACTGCACTATCAAAAACTTTTTCAACGTATGGCGTAATAATTTTTCTTTATTACCTGCACGCTGCATAGCCGTTTTTGAAAGCGTAGCGCTTTTTTGTAAACGTAGTGCGTTTTCGTGAGGAATCAAGCAACAATGATTGATCGTTGGTGCTTAGCAGAATAGGTCATTAAGCTATCTGGGAACTTGTTCACAAGTAGATTAAGGAACTATTACGTAAAACGCGATAGCGTTGCTGATTCCGTGTTTTTGTTTTACAATATGTCAATGTTCGTTGGGTGCGAGTTCCGTTTTGCGGGGTTCCGGGACCATATGGATCGTGGTTTTGTCGGGCATAATTACTCAGGGTTTATAGTATCCGGTTCCTCGAAAGGAAGTGTGGCGAAACGATCAAAATCAGATTGATAAAGCTGATCTTGAACAATGCGGTATTTCTCGAACTCTGTCTCAGCCTTCATCTGCGCCAGTTCTGCAGAGATTTTTCCAGAGTCTTGTAAGATATTTCGATCCCACAATTTAAGAAAACTATTCAGTCTCTCTTCCCAATCCGCCATAGTCATCGGGATATGACGTATAGCTTGCACTTCAGCAAAATCCAAATAAGCGGATACGATACGCGCCAACTGCTGTAGTTCCTCTTCTGTCAAGTAGTTTTTCGCCACCACGACATCATAACGATGGATTTTTCCACTCGGAGCACCTTCCCATGAAGTTAAGCCCATATGCTCTTTTCGTGCATCAGCGCGCTCATATATCAATTCTGCCGCCGTATGCTGATGAATCGAATAATGCATCTTGTTTTGAACCGCTGCAAAGAAACGCTGAGTAGCGGTAGCAGATGGATCATAATCGATACTGGTAGCATAGATATCCGTTATCTTCTGGTAGAAACGACGTTCCGAGAGACGTATCTCACGAACTTTCTCTAATTGCTTTTCGAAATAATCTTTCGTAAGAATAGATCCGCCACTTTTGAGGCGCTCGGAATCCATGACCCAGCCTTGAATTGTATAATCCTTAACAATACTATTCGCCCATTTGCGGAATTGTACTGCACGCTCGTTGTTTACCTTAAAGCCCACCGCAATTATCATTTGCAAACTATAGTGCTTTACTTCGCGGGTAACTTGGCGAGTACCTTCGGTTTGAACTATTAGAAAATTTCGAATAGTTGCCTCTTCTGTTAACTCATTGTCTTTGTATATTTGCTGAATATGGTAGTTAATTGTTGGCACATCCACACCATACAATTCGGCCATGAGACGTTGGGTGAGCCAGATATTCTCGTCCTGATAACGCAGTTCCACACTATCAGGTTGGTCTCCGATAGTGCTGATGAACGTCAGGTATTCAGCCGCTGACGAACGTATCGTTATTTCCTGTTTCTTCTTAGCCGACATGATCAATTTTTGAACGTATACGTATGTATGTACATACACACATTACAAATTGAGCGTGCAAAGGTACGAAAAAAAAGCCATATATGCAAATATATGGAGAGAAAAGTGAGAAATATTTTATTTTTGCAGGACTTTGGGGCAGTTTTGAAGAGATAAGGTCAAAAGTATAGTACAATTTTCAAGATTAAAAGAAAAATCAATCATAGGTATAGACTCTACGAGTCCCCTATGCTAACCGTTTATCAATCTATTTGTAAATGCATTTCCAGATAGCTTGCTAATCGTTTATCACCACATCCAAAGGATGTGCAATACCCTATGATTGTAAAAAATTCGCTATCGCTTCAAAAAATGCCGAAAATAACTATGCAGGGTATAATGTGTAAAGTGTATAGTGTATAGTGTATAGTGTATAGTGTATAGTGTACGGTGTATATTTTTAGATAATCAAAAACGCACAGCCTACGTCCGCATGGCTATTGGCCTACGCGGCCTTGAGCGTAAATGCCCATTAGTCTGCTTATGAGCAAGACTCCTAGACAGCCTAATCGTCATTCCCGCTATGACAA
>Ga0256405_10009247_pt1 | contig 13576 bp, 11 predicted proteins | sample RumenRJG_02DNA_FD_189096 | JGI IMG/M metagenome (GOLD analysis project Ga0256405, IMG submission 189096) | Bovine rumen microbial communities from Lethbridge, Alberta, Canada - RJG_02 | ecosystem: Host-associated > Mammals > Digestive system > Stomach > Rumen | place: Canada: Alberta...
GGGGATGCCCAGGGTCAGGAGCGGCACCATGGCGCCGCCGATGGTGGCGTTGTTGGCGGTTTCAGAGGCCACGACGCCGTCGATACGGCCGGTTCCCAGAGGTCCGAGTTCCTTGGCATGCTTGTCAGCGTTCTTGGCAACGGTGTAAGCCATCATGTTGCTGGTGCCGCCGCCGATGCCGGGCAGAATGCCGATGCCCATGCCGATGAGGGCAGAGCGCAGCGCATTGCCCAGCTGGCCGACGAATTCCTTCATGGAGAAGCCGAATCCCTTGACGCCCTTCATGCTGGGCTGAATGACTTCCTCATCGCTGTGACGGCTGGTCTCAGCGGCGCTGATGATTTCGCCTACCGCGAACAGGCCGACCATGACGGCCAGCATGTCAAAGCCGCCCTTGAGCGCCGTCTGACCGAAGGTGAAGCGGGCCGTTCCCTCAATGGCATCCGTGCCGACCGTGGAGAACATGAAGCCGATGACACCGGCCATGATGCCCTTGACCATGTTGCCGCTTGAGAGGGTTGCAATCATGGTGAGAGAGAATATGGCAATGGAGAAGAATTCGAAGTTTCCGAAATTGATGGCCGCCCGGGCAATCTGCGGGGCGATGAACATCAGGAGGAGCGTGGAGAAGATGGTTCCCAGGAAGCTGAACACCACGCCGACGCCCAGCGCCTTGGCCGCCTGGCCTTTTTTGACCAGCGGATGGCCGTCAAAGCAGGTGGCAACGCTTGAGGGCGTGCCCGGAATGTGCAGAAGAATGGCGGAAATGAGACCGCCGGAGATGGCGCCAATGAACAGGGCCATGAGCAGCGTCATGGCATCCGAGGAGGCCATGGCGTAGGTAACCGGCAGGAACAGGGCGATGGCCATGGTAGCCGAGAGACCCGGCAGTGCGCCGAACACGATGCCAACGGCCACGCCGATAAGCATCAGGAACAGGCCGGTCGGGGTCAGTACAGTGGCGAACCCGCCGCCGATCAGTTGAAGAGTAGACATGATCCTTTTCTCCTTTCTCCCATTTTATCAGAATCCCAGAAGACTTTCGATGATGCCGCGGGGCAGCAGCTGCTGCAGTCCGATACGGAAAGCCACAAACACGAATGCGGTGAACACCACGGCAACGATGGCGAACAGCGCGTAATTGCGTTTTTCCGGCGGCGCCAGAATGATCATCTGCAGGAACAGATAAAGCAGGGTAGAGAGGATAAAGCCCAGGGTCGGCATGACAAGAATATAACCAATGATAACGGCAAAGGTATAAACGACTGCCATGACATCGCCTTTGTCCAGCTTTTTGGACGAATCTGACTGGGTGTCAGGTGATGTCATTTTCCGAAATCCCTGAATGATACAGATAACGGAAAGAACAGCCAGCAAAATGCCCAGCAGCGTCGGCATGATTTTTGCACTGGCGTAACTGGGGGTGAGCTTGGGACGGGTCTTGATCTGCTGGGCATAGAACAGGTAGAAGCCGCTGAACAGCAGCATGACGATGCCCAGAATCAGATCTTTGCATTTCTTAAACGACATACAATTCCTCCTTCGTTTGTGAAAGTGTGCTTAACTCAGAATATGCAAAAACCGTGCCAAACTCCGTGCACGTGGAATATTTTATCAGATTGAGGAAATGCAGAACAGGGAAAATCGGCTTTGCGGGTTTCAAATCGGACCGTTTGCGGGAACTGGCACGGGACAGACAGTTCCTTATATGGCTGCCAGCACTTCCGAAATCAGAATGTTTTCGCTGCTCCCTTAACGGATGCCGGCAGGGGCGCGGCCGGGAACGGTTTCCCAAAGACGGTCCGTTTAATGCACATATAGAGTGTGGGAAAAGAGGGGGGAATGTTTCATGGATTTCAAACAATTTCAAATTGAAACGCTCAGAACGTTTCACATTGAAACGAGACGATTCCTTCCGGCGGTTTCGGAGGCGAAAACCTGAAAAAACGGGCTGAATTGTTGGCACAAAAACTTTTTCCAGGCAGTTCATAAAGTTGGCACGCTTTTCGCATTTATAGAGTCAGATGGACAATGAATGTCCAAATAGAAGGAGGATAACTCGAATGAAGAAACTGTTTGCTGTTGCTGTCGTGCTGATGCTGGTTCTGACCAGTGTCTGTGCCCTGGCTGACTGGCCGGAGCGCTCCATTGAGCTGATCGTGCCTGCCAATCCCGGCGGAGATACGGATGCCAATGCCCGTGCACTTGCAGCTGCCCTTAACGAGGAAATGGGCTGGAACGTGATCGTGACCAACATGGCCGGCGGATCCGGCGCGGTTGCCTTTGAAGACCTGCTGAGCAACCCGGATGACGGCTATCGCTTCGTGTTCTATCACAGCGGCGCCTGCATCACCCAGATGCTCGGAATGTATGAAGAGTTCAACGTTCTGGACGATTTCAAGCTGGCCGGCATGCCGTTCCTTGATTACTCCAACGCGTTCGTGATGAACACCGCCAATTCCAAGTTCTCCGATCTCGAATCCATGGTTGCTTACATGAAAGATCATCCGGGCGAGGTTACCTTCGCAACGGAAACCGGTTCCTTCACTCATCTGCACTGCGTTGCCTTTGAACAGGCTGCAGGCGTTCAGTTCTCCATCGTCGATGCCGGCACTGCCGCCCAGAAGACCACGGAGCTCCTCGGAAACCGTCTTGACATCATCGGAACCCAGGCTGGTCTCGTAAAGGACTACTATCAGACCGGCGAATTCAAGTGCCTGGGCATTCTTGCCGACGAGCGTCTCGAGGGCGCACCGGAAATCCCGACCCTGAAAGAGCAGGGATATGACGTCGTGTTCTCCAAGTTCTTCTATCTGGCTGCTCCGAACGCGGTGGATGACTCCGTGATCGCTGCAATGAATGCCGCTCTTGCCAAGGTTGTGGACAATGCCGGACTCAAGGACTATGCTGTCAAGCAGTGGGTCAACCTTTCCAGCATGACCGCCGAGGAAACCGAGAAGTACTATGGCGAGCAGTATGATCTGTATGCCAAGTACCTGTCCGATTACATCAACTGATCTGATCATGGGATAGAAAAGGCTGCCGCAATTGTGCGGCAGCCTTTTCTTATGGAGAGACAGCGCATGGAGCGCAAGCTTTGCGGTTCACACCAGCGTTTTCATTTTTTGAACTTCTGCCTCAATGCGCCGGCAGAGTTCCGTTTCGGTGATTCCGCTGGCAAAGACTCCCTTGTGATAGACGACTTTGCCGTTCACGATGGTCGTATCGATGTTTTCCTCGGATGATGCGTAAACCATGGCGGCCTCTGTGTCATGATTCGGGCATGACTTCAGATGGCAGGGATCAAACAGGATCATGTCGGCTTTCCTGCCGGTCTCAAGAATCCCGAGCTTTCCGTCCATGCCGATGGCTTTTGCGCCGCCGCGTGTCGCCATTCGGATCACCTGTCCGGCCGTGATCACGGAGGCATCCCGGTGGATGCCTTTCTGGATGAGGGCTGCCAGCTTCATGGTTTCCAGCATGTCCGTGCTGTTGTTGCTGGCCGCTCCGTCCGTGCCCAGGGCGACGCTGACGCCGCTTTTCAGGCTTTCCGGAATCGGCGGAATGCCCGAACCCAGGTACAGATTGGGGGCTGGGTTATGGCTGATGGATACCCCGTGCGCGGCAAAACGCCGTATGTCATCCGGCGTAAGATTGACGCAGTGAACCGCCAGCATCCGGTCGGTCAGGAACCCGATCTCCTCCAGCAGATCGACGATGTCCTTTCCGTAATAACGGAAGCACATTTCATTGTCCACTTCCGTTTCCTTGAGATGCATGGAATAGCGGACATGCTCGCTCTGACAATATTCCAGCATGGTCAGATAGCCCTGCTTTGTCGTAGACCAGGTGACATCCGGACCTGTCCAGATGGTGAACATGTCATCCTCATGATACCGCTTTTTCAGTGCCGCCACTTCGCGCATGGCCCTGTCTGCCGGCTCGATAAATTCCGTCGGCATCCCGTATTCCTCACCGGTATCCTGGAAGACCCGGATAAAGACGCTGCGAATGCCGGTCGACTGCATTCCCTCAATACAGGCATGCGCCAGTTCCGCGTCCTGATTCGTATAGAAAAACTCACAGATGGAGGTGCAGCCGCTCTTCAGTGCTTCCATACAGGCGAGCTGCGCCGCCAGCTTATGCTGGTTCGGGGTCATGATCCTGCCGTAGGGCAGCGCGGACAGGTTCAGCCATTCAATCAGCCGGTGATCTGCGCCCAGCCCTTTCAGAAGGGACTGGAAAATATGAATATGGGTATCAATGAAACCCGGGAACAGGGCCATGCCCGCTGCGTCCATTTCCCGCTCTGCTTTTGCGCACTCAGGGGGTTTCCCCTGTCCGAGCCAGGCGATGGTATCTCCCTTTATGGCAAGGGTCCCATGGTCGATCACCCGGTTCTGATCATCCATCGTATGGATTTCAGCGTTTCGTATGACCAGATCATATGTCTTCATCTCTCCGGAAATCTCCCTGTTTTAAATAATCTGTTTTCAGCTGTGCCTCCCCTGCGATGGCAGCGGGTGCACCTTGCCTTAAAGATGCAAAACAATCGATGCATTAATCCGTTTTGACTCGCTGTCATAGAGAATATATTTTTTTGAAAGGGTTGCTGACGGGGAAATCAACCACCAGCTTTCTGTGTGTCTGATTCGCTATATCGATCATATGTTCTATGCCCAGTCAAGCAGGGGTATGATAATTTCGTAGAAACGATAGGACATCTTTTTTCAGCATGTTTTCATTCCTCCTCAGGTCTCAATGTTGGTCGTTTTCCGGAGCTGCTTTTGTCTGAGGTCTGTATTTGACAATCGACAGCTGGTGTACCTTGTTCTAACGACGCAAAACTAACGTTGCGGATAACTTCTGCTTATCACTTTCATAGACAAGACATTTTTGAAAAATGTCTTTGACGGGGATGTCAATCACCATTCTTCGTTGTGTCTGATCTGCTATATCCAGCGCATCTTCATAAGAGATTGTTGTAAAATTCATATACCGGATCGAATCATCCGTTTCGTGCAGAAAATCAATGAACTTCTTGCATTTTTCAAGCGTTGTGAAAACCATGAGCTCGCCTTTATGGCAGAGTATCTCCTCCACAGCCTTTACACTCTTCGGACGTCCATACGGTATCGCTGAGAAAAGATCCCCTGAGTTCAGAATGTCCTGAATCCTGTCCCATTCCTCGGGATTCCGGAAATCCTTATCGAGAAGTTTTTCGAGCACGAAAAGGTCTTTTGGCTGGATACGATGAATATCCGGATTCTCAGATGTCTGTCTGGCAAATTCCTCCGGGGTCAGTTTCGGCAATGCGTTCGTTATGACAGGCATCATCGCCTCGAGCATAAGGTTTCGCTGCTTATCTGGTGCCGAGCCTTGTTTGGGCGGCAGCCGCCGGATAATGTTATTGTACCTTTTGGCCGTTTCATAAATCTCTGTGATCAGCTGCGGTGCATGTTCGTCTAAATCATCCCAAAAATCTTCCGCTGCCTTCATCGAACTGTCATACACAATGCATCCGTTGTAGGGAATGAGCGTGGTATAGACGAGACAGGGAAGTGCCATTCTGGCCATCATAACGTCAATATCTGTCGTAATCCCGCGGACAAGATAGACGTTTCCGTCTGTGGTAGAAATGAAAATCGCTCCCGTTTTTGTGAAGCGTTCAACGAAGAACGGACCGGGAACAAAGTGCTTTCGCCAGTCGGCGAGTACCTGTCTCGCCTGCGCCGGGATTTCAAAACCTTTTTCAGCGAGATACTGATCAATTCGTTCCGGATGCTCCCAAATGAAAGTGAGCAACACATGCCGCACATGATCCGGGTTGCTCATATCCACTTTTGCATCCTTCAGTGCGTTTTTTGCATCTTCCAATTTGCATACCCAGTCAAACAGCGGCATTAGAATCTCATAGAAACGATCGGAATCTTTTAGCAGCATGTTTTCTCTCCTCGTGCTCTGTCTGGTTTCATAGAGTGTCGGTACAGGGATATCTCTGGATGCAGCAGAGCATTTTCCAAAGACAACCTCCTGTTTTGCGGCAAAGCAGACGTGTCGTTGAATCCGTCTTCGTCATGAAGCGGTTTTAGCATCAGGTTATAAGGATTCAGCGCGGATAATTGCATCCGCGAAAGAATGGGACTTTGCCCTAGTGACGCAAGATATAACCCGCGGATAACCGCGCTGTATTGCCGTCATAAATCATACACTTTTTAAACAAGCCTTTGACGGGGAAATCGACATACATCGTCTTCTTATACTGATCTGCTAATCCCACTGCATATTTAAAGGCGATTGTTCCTATATCGTATGATGGTATGGAAGGCGTCTTTTTTTGCAGATAATCTAAGAGCATCGTGCATTTTTCAAGCGTTGTGAAAACCATCAGACTGTCCATACGGCACAAAACGCCCTCAATATCATTTATATCGTCCGTCCTTTTCGTCGGTGTCGCTGTGAAAACTTCCCCTGAGAACAAAATCTTCTGAATGGTATCCCAATCCTCCTGGCTTCGGTGAGTCTTACGGAGAAGTTTTTCGTACGTGGAAAGTTCATTTTCCGGAATAGATTGGATATTCGAATTCTCGGATGCCTGCCCGACATATCCGCAGGATTCCAGTTGTTTTTCTTTGATGATGAACTGCGTGATTTTGAGCATAAGGTCTCGCTGCTTATTGGTGACTAAGCCTTGTTTAGGCGGCAGACGCCGGATAATGGTATTAAACCTTTTGGCGGTTTCAGCGATCTGGGTCAGCAGCTGCAGTGCATCATCATCTAAAAGCTCCCTGAAAGTCGGCATTGCCTGCATGGTGCTGTCAAAGACAATACATCCGTTGTAGGGAATGAGTGAGGTAAAGACGAGACAGGGAAGATTGTCGATGGTCAGAAACTCTTCAAACGAATCCGTAAGCCCGTTGACAAGATAGACATTTCCATCTGCGACAGAGACGAAAATTGCTCCCATATTCGTCAATCGTTCAATGATGAACGGACCGGGAACAAAATGTTTTCTCCAGTCGGCGAGTGTCAGACGTGCCTGCGGTGAGATTTCAGTCCTGTTCTCCCCAAGGTATTGATCAATCAGCTCAGGATGCTTCCAAATGATCGTGAGCAGATCATTTTCCTCTTCATGTTGATAAGTCTTATCCTTTTTCAGTGTCTTCAGTTCGGCTTTTACAACTTTACATTTTTTGGCCCAGTCAAGCATGGGAAACAGAATTTCACAGAAACGATCGACATCCTTCTGCAGCATATTTTCTCACCTCCGTCGGGTACCTCATGTTTTTTTCCGGCGAATCATCAGTTACAGAATGAAGTTCTTTCACCATCAGATTATAAGGATTCACCGCTGATTGTCAATTGTATCCATGGAAAGAAAAAAACCATCTCTGTGAAGGGATGGTTTTTGGCTGTTCAGGATAATTACCAGACAAAGGGACGGCCGAAACGCTTTTCATAGTCTTCCTTGGAGATGACTTCCGTGCTGGTCGAAAAGCTGTTTGCAAACGTCTTTGCCTTGTTGCGGGGCGCCGGTCCGATGATCGTGCCATCCTGACGGACGAGGAACAGCTGTTCTCCGCCGTTATCCACGATGACGCCGCCGGTGACCTGCTCGAGGTCGTTCATGTTCAGTTCGTTCATATTCTGGTCAGTCATTTTAGTATACCTCCTTGTGTATCAGATGAGTACCTGCCGTAAGCAGAACTCTCATTTAACTGCTTCCATCAATATATACGTATGAACGTAAAAGGTGGCAGTTGAACCGTGATTTTTTGATGGACAGCTTAGCGCGCAAAGGTTGTCTGGATTCGGGAAAGAAAAGAGCAGCGATCCGGATGGACCGGGCCGCTGCTCGATTCGATCGGGTTATGATCAGACGGCGTATCCAGCAATCCGCGGCAGCCACAGGCTGATCTCAGGAATGAAGGTGATCAGCAACAGTGCAATCAGCATGCAGAGATAGAACGGAAGGGTGGCGCGAACCACTTTTTCCATTGGCCGTTTGGCGACAGCGGAACCGATGAACAGAACCGCGCCAACCGGCGGTGTCAGCAGGCCGATACCGCAGTTAAGAACGACCATGATACCAAACTGGATCGGGTCGATACCAATGGAGGTAGCGACCGGCAGCAGGATCGGGGTCGCGATCAGAATGATCGGTGCCATATCCATGATCATGCCCAGAACCAGCAGAATGACATTCAGCAGGATGGCAATGACGATGGGGTTGGAGGAGACGGAGGTGATCAGGTTTGCAGCCTTGGCAGGCACGTGGAGCAGCGTCAGGCAGTTGCCGAATGCAGAGGAGAAAGCGATGAGGATAAGCACGATTGCCAGCGTTTCCACGCAGCTCTCAAGGCTCTTCCATACGCCCTTCCAGTTCAGTCCCTTATAGACGAACACGGAAACAAACAGGGAGTAAATAACCGCGATAGCAGCAGACTCCGTGGCCGTGAACAGACCGCCGACCACGCCGAAAACGACGATCAGGATGGCCAGCAGTGCCCAGATACTTGTTCCCAGCTGCTTGAGGAAGTTCATCAGGGAGAACGGTTCACCCTTGGGATAATTCCGTCTGACGGAGATGATGTAGGAACCAATCATCAGGGATAGGGCCAGCATGGCACCCGGCAGATAACCGGCCATGAACAGCGCACCAACGGAAATGCCGCCGGCGGTTGTGGCGTAGATGACCATGTTATGGCTCGGGGGAACCAGCAGACCTTCGCAGGAAGAGGTGATGGTAACGGCGGTGGAGAAGTCGGCGTCGTATCCCTGGTCAACCATCATGGGGATCAGGATGGAACCGAGAGAAGCGGTGTCGGCGGAAGCAGAACCGGAAATGCCGCCAAAGAAGTAGGAAGCGACTATGTTAACCATGGCCAGACCGCCGCGCATCCAGCCGACCAGTGAGTTGGCCAGTGCGATGAGCTTGTCGGATATGCCGCCGGAGCCCATCAGAACACCCATGGTAATAAAGAAGGGAACGGCCATCAGAGAGAATGACCAGACACCCTTAACCATCTGCTGGGTGATGGTCTGAAGCGGCTGTCCCATGGACATCATGCAGAAAAGGGTGGACAGACCGACTGCATAGGCAATCGGGAAGCGAAGCAGAATCATCACAAGGAAACTGCCAAGGAGAATGACCGTGGATAATGTTTCAGGATTCATACCTTCGCCGCCTCCTTTCTTTCACTGGGAAGCCAGAATTTTTCCAGATGCTGGAAGACCTGCTCCAGTTCAAAAATGATCATGCTGACGCCGGCAACCGGGACCGGCAGATACTGCCAGAACTTGCTCAGGAACGGCATGGAGGCATACTTGCCGCGCAGACTCAGGGGAGAGTTGCAGAAACGGATGCCGTAGATGACCAGGCAGACACCCAGTGCCATGACGGCAAAGTCAGCCAGGAGATCCAGAACATTGATGACCTTTTCCGGCAGGTAGGTGTCAAATGCCGTCATCCGGATATGGGCTCTTTTCCGAATGGCCAGGGTAGCGGAGAGAACGGTCATGTAGACCATCAGGGTAAGGACAACTTCCTCACTCCAGTGAGGGTCGGTAATAAAGGGAATATAGCGTCCTGCAACAGACCAGCAGGTGATCAGGATATCTGCAACCAGAAGGACTTTGCAGATAAACATCATGATTTTATATGTCCAGTCATAAAGCGGCTTGATTTTCTCGAGCGTACGGAAAATGGGAGGTACACCGTTTGTCTGGACCGTAGAGGGTTGGGACACGAAAGGCACTTCCTCTCAATAGAATAAGAGGGATGTGGGACACCCCACATCCCGCGAAATGAACGAGTTGTTGTTGGAGATTATTTCATGGCAAGAATCTGCTCAAGAGCAGCATCTTCGCCGTTGATGTTGGCTTTGAGAACGTCCTGCACGGCCTCGATCCAGGGAGTCTTGTCCGGAACCTCGATGATGTGGACGCCCTCGGCCTTCAGCTGCTCGAGAACTTCCGCTTCCTTGGTCTCGCTTACCTGACGGCAGACCTGAGAGGCATAGGTGGCAGCTTCCTGCACCCAGCCCTGCTGCTCAGCAGTGAGCTTGTTGAAGGCAGTGTCGGTGATGATCAGCTGAACGGCACCCAGGGTGTGGCCATCCATCATGAAATACGGAGCAACCTCCGGGAAAGCGTTGGACTTGTAGTTGGCAGTGGGCTGCTCGGCGGCGTCAACAACGCCGGTCTGCAGTGCGCTGTACAGCTCGGTGAAGGGAACGGTGGTGGCAGAAGCGCCCAGACCGGAAACAAGACCAGTCATGACCGGGTCGGAGGAAACACGGATCTTCAGGCCCTTCAGGCTGTTGATGTCCTTGACCTCGTTCTTGAAGAAGAAGTGACGGAAACCTTCCTCGCCATAGGCAAGACCGCGCAGCGGCAGGCCGATGGTCTGGGGCTCATTCAGGAATTCCTTGGCCAGATCGCTGTCAGCGAACTTCCAGAAATGATCGCGGTTTTCAAACACATAGGGCAGGGACAGCAGGGTTGCCTTGGTGCAGCCATACTGGCTCAGAGCGAAAGCAGAGATACGGGCAACGTCCGTAACCGTTCCGCCGCCCAGCAGGTTGTCCAGAATCTGGTCTTCAGATCCCAGAACGCCGCTGGCCTGAATGTCGACCAGAACGGAGCCGCCGGAGAGCTCTTCAAGCTTGGACTTGAAGGCCTTGGCCATTTCGCCGACGATGGTTCCCTCAACGGGGTTCACTTCAGCGTAAGTCAGGGTGATCGGGTCGTCTGCCAGAGCGGCAGTGCAGCCCAGAAGCATTGCCAGAACCATAAACAGAGCAGCAAGTTTCTTCATTTTGGATTTCCTCCTTAATTTTTAAACTGCGAAAAGTAGTAAATTCCAATTCGCAATTCTTGGGCAAAGTGTATCATATTTTCAGATTCAGATCAATCATTTTTTTGATGTGGACAATTCTTTCGCTGGACTCCGAAAAGCCTGAATCTGTCGGTTCTGTTTTTAAATCTCCGCTTTTCAGAGGCCGGCGGAAACGTTCTGCAGTGAAATCATTCCCCGGATCCTGCGCATTTTTAACCGGATTTTAGCGGGTCTCGCATTTCAGGGCAAGTTGTGATATAGTAACAACGGATTATGAGTATCCTGATCTATTTTTGAGGACAGGTCCTGAGCCGGTTCTCTGCCGGATGCAGGATGGGAATCTGTCCGTTAACCATGAGGAGGAGTGAACAGAAAATGGCCACGGGTCATGATATTGTTATTCCGGTGAAACTGGATGAGAAAACCTTCCGGCGCTTTGCCCGGTTTGATATGCTTGTGCTGCGGAAACGCTGGCTTCGTCCGGCGGTTTTTGCGCTGATTCTGGTTGCATTTGCCATGGTGGCACTTTTCAGCCGCCTGCCGGAATCCGGCCTGATTGCCGCCGTGCTGCTGGTCGTGGGACTGGGTCTGCCCATCGTATATATCGGAATGTTTCTCTCCACGGTCAATATCGAGGCGCAGAAACAGCGTCTGGGGAAAGGACGGAAAGTCTATACGGTGACCCTGCGGACGCAGGATTTTACCGTAATCAGTCACCTGAAGGCGGGTGAGGTCGTGACCGTCTCGTGGAAAGATGCCCGCCAGGCGTACCGGATGAGAAACTGTATCTACCTTTATGCCGCCCCAACCCGCGCCTATCTGCTGCCCAACGGTCAGGCCAACTGTTCAGACGAGGAGGTCTGGGATGCTATCGTGCGCCGCCTTGGTCCGGAGAAGTGCCGGGTCAGCTGGTGGGCACGTCTGCGGGGTGTGAAATAGGATCCGGCGTGCCCATAAATAATGAAGGGATTCCGGAGCGGGACGGATTCGGGGAAAAGATGCTGAGCAGGCTGCCGCATCTGAGTTCCTGCGCAGCAGCCTGGGTACCGGCATTGAGAACCAGAAAGGAAAGCCATGAGAAGGAAAATGCATCCCCAGCTGGGCGTCAGCTCTGAAAATGCGACGCCGGAATATCTGCAGTATCTGAAGCAGATGAATGTGACGCACTGCTTTGTCATGTTCAGCAATGAACAGTCGGATTATGAGCATGTGAACCGAATTCTGGAGCGAATCCGGGCGGCCGGACTGACGGTGGATGATGCCGGGAACAGTTTTCTCTACAAGCATCTTTCCATCCATCTGGGACTTCCAGACCGGGATGAGTGGATTGAGCGATACAATGCTCTTAACCGGATCCTCGGGAAGGCCGGGGTGCCGGTGGGGTATATCGGCAACAGCCGGGTTTCACATACCGGGTATTTTGCGGATCCGTTTACCCATGGTGCCCTGGGGCGCACGGTTCACATGGAGGAGATTCTGAGACGTCCCCCGGTCATTGACCCGCCGGTCAGTGAGGAGCAGCTGTGGGAGAGTTTTCGTTATCTGCTGCAGGCGGCACTCCCGGTGGCAAAGGAAACCGGAATGCGTCTGGCGCTGCATCCCAGTGACCCGCCGTATCCCGCGTACGAGGGATATCCCAGCCTGATTCACAACAGTGACTGCTTTCGCCGGGCCATCCGGATGGCAGATGAGATCGAACCCGACATTCTGGGACTGAAGTTCTGCTGCGGGTGCTGGCTTGAGGGCGGGCCGCAGTTTGGCGATATCCTGGCGGATCTGAGGGAGTTTGTCCGGGCCGGACGTGTCCTGACGGTGCATTTCCGGAATGTGAGCAGTCCGCTGCCGGATTTTACGGAAACCCTGGCCGAGGATGGCTACTTTGATATGATGAAAATCATGCGGGTGCTGGTTCGGGAGGAATATGACGGAGCCATCTATCCGGATCATGTTTTCCGGACATCGCTGGAAACCGGCGGAGACCTTGCTGCCTTTGCCTATGCGATGGGTTATCTGAAGGGCCTGATGAATGCGGCCTGCAGTGAGACCGGAGAGTGAACGGGGCCGGTGCCTGTCCGGTGAACGGCAAAAACAGAGGAAGGGGGCTGACTCGGATTGATCAAGATTGCGTTCATTATGCCTGACCCTCTGCTGGTCAAGGTGGTCTATGATGCCTGGGAACTGTACGAAAAACCGTTCGGAAAACGGCCCAACGTGCAGTACACGGTTGACTGCGCGATCGAGCCGGATACCATCGTTCCCCGTATGCATGATGCGGATGTCATTGTCTCAAGAGGCGGCACGGCAGCCAGCCTGAAAGCGCGAAATGTCCTGAAGCCGGTGGTGGAGATCCCCATTACCGTCAGTGACATGACCGCCTCCATCCGGATGGCTCTTTCCAAACACGGGAATATGCCCATCGGGGTGGTGGGAACCATCAATACCATCCGCAGCGTGTATTTCATGAAAAGGGACTTTTCCGTACCGGTCAAACCCTATCCCACTGCCAGCGTCAACATCCGGGATCTGGTGTCCGGAATGGAGCGGGCGGTGGCAGATGGCTGCCAGCTGATTCTTGCCGGACACCGGACCTGTGATTACTGCGATAAGCATAATATTCCTGCAGGCCTGATCTATTCATCCGTGGAGTCGGTTTTCCTGGCGATTATTGAGGCGGTCCGCTGTGCGGATGTGGCACAGGTGGAAAGGCAGAACAGCCTCATTTTCCGGGCAGCCGTT
>Ga0256405_10009248_pt1 | contig 13576 bp, 10 predicted proteins | sample RumenRJG_02DNA_FD_189096 | JGI IMG/M metagenome (GOLD analysis project Ga0256405, IMG submission 189096) | Bovine rumen microbial communities from Lethbridge, Alberta, Canada - RJG_02 | ecosystem: Host-associated > Mammals > Digestive system > Stomach > Rumen | place: Canada: Alberta...
CCCACAAGATGGTGGCTGACTTCTGGAGCGAGAGCAACCGCGACGCCAAGTGGCCCGCCTGGGGCAAGGGATACGTCATGCAGTTTGACTCCCACCTCCTCGAGAACGCGAGCTTCCTCCGTCTGAAGAACCTCCAGGTCGGCTACCGTCTCCCGAAGCGCTGGCTCGACTGGACCGGCGGTGTCCTGAGCAGCGTGAGGTTCACCTACACCGGACGTAACCTCCTCACCTTCACCAAGTATGACGGTATCGATCCCGAGGTCAACTCCAACCTCACCATCGGTAAGGTCGGTAACACCAAGCAGCACCTCGGCGGTATTGAGATCACATTCTAATTTTAAATCAAGAAAGTCATGAAGAAATCATTCATATATATGATTGCCGCTGTGGCGATAGCTTCAGTCCTTTCGTCCTGCGATATGAACCTCAAGCCGACGACCCAGATCGCCTACGTCGAGGGTGAGCCCCTGATGATCTCCGACACCGACGTGTCCGAGTTCGAGAACGGTATCCTCTCGTCCTACCGCGGCCTGTTCTACGGCGTGCACTCCCAGACCCAGGAGGTCATGGTGGACTACTTCAACGCCTCGGCCGACTACGGCAACAACTACGGCTCCGTCCACAGAATGGACGATTCTTTCAATGATGGCGAGTACAACACCCGCGACCACTGGTCCGGCGCCTACGGCTCCATCAAGAACTACAACATCTTCATCGCCAACGCCGACAACGTCGCCGACGACCTGAAGGAGTACGCCCAGTTCGTCAAGGGTGAGGCCCTCTTCTGCCGTGCCTCCGCCTACCTCCACCTCGCGAGGCACTTCGGAAAGCCCTACGGCAGCACATCGTCAACCGACCTCGCCGTCCCGCTCGTACTGGTCTATGACCAGCTCGACAAGCCCGCGAGGGCCACTGTCGCCGAGGTTTACGCCCAGGTGAAGGCCGACCTTGACGCCGCCGCCGGCATCCTCGCCAGCGAGACCGGCGCCGCAAGGGCCGACTATCCGACCATCGACGCCGTCAACGCCATCTATGCCAGGTATTATCTCGACATCAAGGACTACGCCAACGCCGCCAGCTACGCCGAGAAGGTCATCAACACCGGCAACTACAAGCTCGCCTCGACAGACGAGGAGATGGAGGCTGAGTACACCGACGACAAGGGCACCGAGCCCATCATCCAGATGTTCGCCAACAAGAGCGAGGGATATGGTGTCAACGACATCTACACACTGACCAACAACGCCTCCGACAAGGGACTCAACTTCCGCTCGTACTACTTCCCGACCAAGAAGCTGGTCGAGGCCTACGAGCCCGAGGATCTGCGCTTCAAGCACTGGTTCTCCAACGAGATCCCCAACTTCGTGAACGGAACTTACTACGAGGGTCAGTTCTACACCTTCGTCAAGTACTACAACAACCCGGCCCTCAACTCCGGTAACGTTCCCCAGGCCCGTCACGCCAGGAAGCCCATCCTCATCAGCGAGATGTACCTGATCGCCGCCGAGGCCTACGCCCAGTCAGGCAACGCCGCCAAGGCCAAGGAGATGCTCAACGCCATCCAGACCGCCAGGCACGCCACCCTCACTGAGGGAACGATGGACGCTGTCAAGAACGAGTGGTTCAAGGAGACTGTCGGAGAGGGTCTGCGCCTGAGCTGCATCAAGCGCTGGGGCGACGGGATTGGCGCCAGGACTCCTCAGGACGGCTGCAAGAACCTGATCATGCAGGGCGCCGGCTTCGAGCAGAGAACCATGGCCGCAAACTCATTCCAGTTCACCTGGCCTGTGCCTACCTACGAGCTCCAGGTCAATCCGAACCTTGTACAGAACGAGGGATTCTAATAGAACCTGATATTATGGATTGAAAAGAGGGTGGCCAGACGGTCACCCTCTCTTTTTATTTATTATTGCTGAAATTGCTTATTTATTATTTCTGAAACTGCCTTAAAGCGTCGAGCAGCGTATTCTCAAAAACTTCCTTTTCCCGCTCCGAGAGGAACCCGACCTCGATAGGGACTTGGAACATTCTGATTTTAAGATCGTTGGGGATATCCTTCACGTCCAAGATTCTTTGGCAGTCTTTTTCGGTCGTGGCCACGACAGCGGTCGGATGTTCCTTGACCGCCCTTAGGATCGAGCGGATGTCAGCCTTAGTGTACTTGTGGTGATCCTCAAAGCGGAATCTCTTGATTATCTTGTGCTCGTCGCTGAGGTACATCCGCAGGGGAGTGTCCTTGGCGATGCCGGAGAACAGGATGAGTTTCTGGGAATACGCGTACCTTGGATCTGCCTCCTCGAAAATCGGCTTAAGGGCACTGTACCATATCGTGGTGAAAAGGAGTATCTTCTCTTTGCCCTTCTTGTCGGTTCCCATGCAGGTTTCCGGATTGAAATCAGCGAGCCCGAAAGCCTCCGCCCATTGGACTTTCTTCTCGTCCTCGAGATAGGCTGGACACTTGGAGACTATGATGATGTCCGCTTCGGAGAGTCTTTCCGGCAGATCCCGGAGCCTTCCAAATGGGAGAAGATGGTCTTTATGGATCGGCCTGTTGTAATCTACAAGAATAATATTAAGGTATGCCTTGAGAGCCCTGTACTGGAAAGCGTCGTCGAGGACTATTAAGTCAGCCGGGGCTATCTGCTCATCAGCGCATCCGCGGGCCCTTTTTTCGGTCTTGAGCTTTTCCGGGTGGCATAGCAGGTCGCAGCCTTTGATCCTGTCGCGATCGACGGCAACAGTCACTCCCGGGAATTTCTTCTTTATCTGGAGAGGCTCGTCGCCATATTCCTTGACAGATCCTTCCCTCTTGACTATCTGGAAGCCTCTGGTCGATCTGCGGTGTCCCCTGGAGAGGACGGCGATGTCCTCGTAGGCCCAGTCGTCACTTCGCAGAAGAGTCCGAAGAATCATCTCTGTGTGGGGAGTCTTGCCGGTTCCGCCGGCGGTGATATTGCCGACGCAGATGGTCGGGACCTCACATGTCCTGACCTTGCGGATACCATGGTCGTAGCAGAAGTGCCTGAGCTTCAGGGCCAGATAGTATGGGGCTAGTATAATCCTGTCAAGCATCGCGGCACAAAGATACAAAAATATCAGACGCCATAGACGCCGGTTGACTCATAAATAGGGGTATCTCCCCATTTTTCGGCAATATAGTCAAGGATATTCAACACTTCGTCGGGATTATTCTCGGTGACGAGGCGCATCCTTGTCTCCTTGAAGTCGGGGAGGCCCTTGAAGTAGCAGCTGAGGTGGCGGCGCATCTCATAGACCCCGACCGGCACTCCTTTAAGCTCGACCGATAGGCGGAAGTGACGCTTGGCCAGTTCGACCCTGTCCCTCACGCCAGGGGAGGGAAGTTCCTCTCCGGTCTGGAGAAGGTGTTTGATTTCCTTGAATATCCACGGGCGGCCGAAAGAGGCCCTCGCCACCATGATCCCGTCAACCCCATAACGGTCGAAGGCGTCTTTCGCCTTGGCCGCGGAGTCGATGTCGCCATTACCTATTATAGGTATATGCATCCTGGGGTTCCGCTTGACCTCGCCGATCAGAGTCCAATCGGCCTCTCCCTTGTACATCTGGCAACGTGTGCGGCCGTGGACGGTGAGGGCTTGTATTCCACAATCTTGCAGACGCTCAGCGAGTTCCACGATTATTTTGCTCTTATCGTCCCAGCCCAGGCGAGTTTTGACCGTCACAGGCTTTCCGACGGCCTCGACGATGCGCTTGGTGATCATCACCATTTTGTCCGGATCGCGCATCATGCCGGATCCCGCACCCCGGGCCGCGATTTTGCTGACCGGACAGCCGAAATTGATGTCGATGAGGTCGCAGCCGTGGCCGCCCACGATCTGGTCGGCGTGGTCGGCCATCCTGGCGGCTTCGACCATGGCGTCAGGGTCGCTGCCGTAAATCTGTATTCCTATAGGAGCCTCGTCATCGGAGGTCTTTAGTTTGGCGTATGCTTTCTTGGCGTCGCGGATCAGGCCTTCGGCCGGGATGAACTCCGTATAAACCATGTCCGCTCCCTGCTCCCGGCATATTCCCCGGAAGGACGCGTCAGTCACATCCTCCATCGGCGCGAGCAGCACCGGTCTCTCCCCAAGATCAATGTCTCCGATCCTCATTTCAAAAATGATAGGACACAAAATTACGATTTTTTCAAAAATAATTGCTACCTTTGCGTCCCCTATGTTGTGTAGGGATCGCAATTATTTATGTTAAACCATTAAAGATCAAGACAGTGGACACACTTAGCTACAAAACAGTCTCGCTCAACAAGGCGACTGTGAACAAGGAGTGGGTCGTCATCGATGCCACGGATCTTCCCCTTGGCCGTCTTGCTTCCAGGGTTGCCCTTATCCTCCGCGGTAAGAACAAGCCCGGGTTCACCCCTCACGTGGATTGCGGTGACAACGTCATCGTCATCAACGCCGAGAAGGTAGCCCTCAAGGGAGACAAGATGGACAGCAGGGTCTATGTTCGCTACACCGGTTATCCCGGCGGACAGCGTTTCACGACCCCTAGGGAGATTCTCGCGAAGAGACCCGCTGAACTGGTGAGGAGGTCCGTTAAAGGAATGCTCCCCAAGACACGTCTTGGTGACATGATTCTCGGTAATCTGCATGTTTATGTCGGCCCCGAGCATCCGCACCAGGCGCAGAATCCTAGAGAAATTAAGTTGAACGAAATCTAACAGAGCAAATGGAACAGAAAAACGCCCTTGGAAGACGTAAATCAGCCGTCGCTCGTGTTTATCTCGCTGCCGGTAAAGGAAACATCACGATCAATGACCGTCCCCTCGAGGAGTACTTCAAGGAGGGATCGCTCCAGTACATCGTGAACCAGCCTTTCGCCGTCACGAAGACAGAAGGTCAGTTTGACGTTAAGGTGAACGTGGTCGGTGGTGGCACCAAAGGCCAGGCGGAAGCTATCAGGCTCGGAATCTCCCGCGCCCTGAGCGATCTCGACAGAGAGGCTTACCGTTCTGCCCTCAAGGCCGAAGGATTCCTGACCCGTGACTCCCGCGAAGTCGAGAGGAAGAAGCCTGGTCAGCCTGGCGCGCGAGCCCGCTTCCAGTTCAGCAAGCGTTAGTTTGCCGGAAGAGACCAGCTGTTTTATGTTTTTCGTACAGTCCGGTGCGACAAATCCAGCCCACACATCTGGCAGGATGCCGAGACTGCGGAAAATCCCGGAGACCGGAATATATTCGCTACTTTCGGGATTGATGTAAAGAGTTACAAACAGAAAAAATTAATTTTTGAGAAAAATGCCACGCGTAAATTTCCAAGAACTTCTTGATGCAGGCGTACATTTCGGTCACTTGGCCAGGAAATGGAACCCCAAGATGGCTCCCTACATCTTCGACCAGAAGAACGGGATCCACATCATCGACCTGCACAAGACCATCGTCAAGATAGACGAGGCTGCCGACGCGATGAAAGAGCTTGCGCGCTCTGGCCGCAAGATCCTCTTCGTAGCCACAAAGAAACAGGCTAAGGAGATAGTCGCCGAGAAGGCGACGGCAGTCAACATGCCATCTATTACCGAGCGCTGGGCGGGCGGTATGCTTACCAACTTCCCGACCATCCGCAAGGCTGTCAAGAAGATGAACACCATCGACAAGATGAAAGAGGACGGTACTTTCGAGAAGCTCGCTAAGAGAGAGCGTCTCCAGATCAACCGTCAGAGGGAGAAGCTTGAGAAGAACCTCGGTTCCATCAGGGACATGAGCCGTCTTCCTTCCGCCCTTTTCGTCGTCGATATCCAGAAAGAGGCTAATGCCGTCAAGGAGGCCAACCGTCTCAACATTCCGGTATTCGCAATGGTTGACACTTGTTGCGATCCCACGCCCATTGATTATGTGATACCGGCCAATGATGACGCCACCAAGTCCATCGAGCTTGTTATGAATATCCTCTGCCAGGCCATCGAGGAAGGTCTGAGCGAGCGCAAGCTTGAGAAGGATAAGGAAGCCGCCGAAGAGACCGCTGAGGGAGAGGCCCTCGCTAATCCTACCGGCAAGAAGCTCCGCGCCCGCAAGAGCGCTAAGCCCGTTGATGTGGCTGCCGAGGCTGCCCCGGCCGCTGAGCCCGCTCCGGTTGCTGAGCCTGTCGAAGCACCGGCTGCTGAGCCCGTCGAAGAACCCAAGGCTGAATAATTTTAAAAAAAGAACGACTTATGGCTATTACCGCACAAGACGTTATGAAACTCCGGAAGATGACCTCCGCCGGTATGATGGATTGCAAGAACGCCCTCAATGAGGCTAACGGCAATTTCGAGGAGGCTGTCAAGATCATCCGTGAGAAGGGTAAGCTCGTGGCTGCCAAGAGGGCTGACCGTGAGACTACTGAGGGTGCTGTCCTTGTCCGTACCAACGGTGACAAGGCCATCATCGTCTGCCTTGGTTGCGAGACTGATTTCGTCTCCGCCACTCCTGATTTCAAGGCTCTCGCCGCTGAGATCGCCGATGCCGCCATCGCCGCTTTCCCGGCTGACGCTGAGGCCCTCAAGGCTTGCAAGTGCTCCAACGGTCACACTGTCGAGGAGGAGATCTCCGCTCAGACAGGTAAGACCGGTGAGAAGCATGTTCTCGCATATTATGCCGCTCTCGAGGCTCCGTTCGTGGGACAGTATGTTCACTTCAACGGCAAGCTCGGCGCTATCGTTTCTTTCAACAAGGTCGTTCCCGAGGATCTCGGCAGGGCTATCGCCCAGCAGATCACCGCTATGAACCCTGTCGCCGTCTCCGAGGCCGATTGCCCCGCTGAGGTGATTGAGAACGAGCGTGCCGTCGCCATCCAGAAGACAAAGGACGAGCAGGTCCAGAAGGCAGTTGACGCCGCCCTCAAGAAGGTCGGAATCAACCCCGCCCATGTGGACAGCGAGGATCACATCGAGTCCAACACCGCCAAGGGTTGGATCACCCCTGAGCAGGCTGCCCAGGCTCGTGAGATCATCGCCACCGTGAGCGCTGAGAAAGCTGCCAACCTTCCCGAGCAGATGGTCCAGAACATCGCCAACGGCCGTGTCCAGAAGTTCCTCAAGGAGAACACCCTTGAGAACCAGGATTTCGTCCAGTCCGATGAGAAGATCTCTGTCGCCGACTACATCAAGTCCATCGATAAGGATGCCAAGGTTGTCGCTTTCCGCCGCTACTCTCTCAACGACTAAAAGATTGACAAGACTTTAACAGATCCCGGCTCTAACAGGGCCGGGATTTGTTTTTTCGTCCTTTTGATAGTATTTTTCGTCCTTTTGATAATAATTCTTAATCCACCTTTTATTATTTTCGCAACTTAGTAAAAAATAACCATTTATGTCCAATATAAATCACTCAAATTAACCATTCAATCTGATGAAAAGTAAAATTTTCGCAACCTTGATCTGCGTATTCGTGGCTTTGTCCGCCTTTGCGCAGAATAGGGTTACCGGTGTTGTCAAGGACAATATCGGTCCTCTTGCAGGGGCAAGCGTAGTTGAGCAGGGCACAAAGAATGGCGTTGTTACCGACCAGAACGGTAACTTCACCATCTCTGTCAAGCCCGGCGCGACTCTTGAGATCGCTTGTCTGGGTTATGAGACGCAACTTATTCCCGTGGGTAACAGAAGTCAGTTCGACATTACCCTCGAAGAGGATAAGGAGATGCTCGACGAGGTGGTTGTCACAGCCCTTGGTATCGCCAAGGAGAGCAAGAAGCTCGGTTATTCTGTCGCCACCATCAAGGCTGATGAGTTGGTGAGCAAAGGCTCGACTAACCTTGCCACCGCCCTTTACGGTAAGGCCTCCGGTGTCCGCATCCAGAACACCCAGGGTGGTGCCGTCGCCGGTGTGTCAATCACTGTCCGCGGTCTTTCCTCCATCAATGGAAACACCCAGCCTCTCGTCATCCTCAATGGTGTTCCGATCCGTAATGGTAACTCAGGCTCCTCAAACTCCACGAGCATGGATTACGGTAGCATCGGTATCGACGGCGGAGTCCGTGCCAACGGTCTCGTTGACATCAACCCTGAGGACATCGAGGAACTCACCATCCTTAAGGGTGCCGCCGCTACGGCTCTTTACGGTTCCGAGGCTGCTAACGGCGCCATCGTCATCACCAGCAAGAAGGCTAAGGGATCAGGTGTCACTATCGATTTCAACGCGAGCTATCAGCTCAATATGGTAGCCTATGTCCCTGACATCCAGACCAAGTACGGTCCTGGCACCGGTTACGGCGACTGGACAAACGAGATGATCAGCAACAACGGTTTCCGCGTTGATGGCGCTACCGGTAAGCTCTACCCCGCCTACAGCAACTACCAGTGGGGTCCCGCTTACGACGGCAGGGAAGTCCTGTATGTCGATGGTTCGACACGCGCGTATTCCCCTATCAGCTCCAAGCCTTGGACAGAGCTCTTCCGCAACGGTTCAGACCAGGTTTACAACTTCGCTATAAACCAGTCAAGCGACAACGCTACCACCAGGTTCTCTTACACTTATCTCAATGAGCTTCCGAACGCCCTGTCCGGATCGTTTGACAAGCACAATTTCAATGTTGTGGGAACCTTGAGGTATAACGACAATCTATTCCTTGACTACACCGCCAACTATATCACCCAGCACATCGTCAACCGTTCACAGGCTTCGATCAGCATCTATGGCGGTTACAACAACATGTTCGGTGCTTTCCTTGACGTTCCTCTTATCAAGAAGATGTACAAGACCAGCCTGGGCTACAAGAACAACGATATGGGTGTCGGTCCCACTCCCGACGAGGCCTTCAAATATGGCTCCGACGGATTCGTCTATGGTGTGCGTGAGCTCCTTTGGAACATCAATGAGCATCACAGTGACGAGCTTGAGCAGCGTTTGATCGGAAGCGTGGCTCCTACTTGGAAGATAGCTCCCTGGCTGACCGCCAAGGTCCGTGTTGCCACTGACTTCACTACTTCAAAGACTACCAACACCAGCAACTCCGCGTTCCCTTCATCCGCGAGTTCCAACAGCTCCAGCGGTGGTTACTCAACGCTGTCAAAGTCCTATCAGGTGCTTTATGGTGACGCCATGCTGATGTTTGACAAGGACATCACTGACAAGATCGGCCTCACCGCCACAGCCGGCTGGCAGGCTCGCTCCGAGAACATGCACAGCATGAACTTCGGCACCAGGGACGGTCTCATGATCGAGAACCTCTTCATGATCGGTAACTCCTACAGGACTATCGACATCAACAACAACAACGAGACAAAGATGCAGCTCCTTAAGACAGCCTTCCTCGGGACACTCGGATTATCTTATTCCGATTATCTCTTCCTTGAGTTGACCGGCCGTCAGGAGAAATCTTCCACCCTCCCTCGTCACAGCCGCAGCTACTTCTATCCTTCAGCCAGCTTGAGCTTCCTCTTCACCGACGCCTTCGAGATGCCTTCATGGTATGACTACGGAAAGGTCCGCGCTTCCTACGGTATCGTGGGTAACGCCCCTGAGGCTTACGCCGCCAATATGGCCTACTCATTCGGAAGCGGTCCGGGCTGGAGCTACAACCAGGTTCCCGCCAACCTCGGTAACGACAACCTCCGTCCTGAGAAGACCCAGGAGTTCGAGGTAGGTATCGAGAGCAAGTTCTTCAACAACCGCTTGGGCTTCGAGGTTACCTACTACAACAAGAAGATCTCCGACATGCTCCTCCGTACCGAGCTCGCTCCTTCGAGCGGTAGCTCCACTATGTGGGTCAACTCCGGTGAGATGCGCAACAAGGGTCTTGAGGTTTCCGGCCATGTGACACCTCTCCTTTCAAGGGACTACAGCTTGGACATCAACACCAACCTCGGTTTCAACAGGAACGAGATTCTCTCCCTCGTCGAGGGTATCAACTTCATCGAGACCGCTGACTACGCCAAGACAGGAAAGAACTACTCCTATGTCGGCAGGCCTATGGGTGACTTCTACACCGCTGCCAACAAGGTCGTTGAGGATGGCCCCTACAAGGGACGCAATATCGTTAACAACGACGGTAACTATGTGATGACAAGCGACTACGTGCTTGCTGGAAACGCCATGCCTAAGGTGGTCGGAGGTCTTGGTCTGTCCGCCACTTACAAGGGATTCGGCCTCGATGTGATGACTGACTTCAGGTTTGGTGGTTATATCGCCAACAACTGCTACCGCTACACCATGACCACCGGTGTCAACCCCGACACTGAGAATCGTGAGGGTGAGGGCTTCTATCCTTACACCTACAAAAATGGTGTCACCGCCAACACCGGTATCATCCTTGACGGTGTCGTCTCCGACGGCAACGGTGGTTGGAAAGAGAATGACAAGGTCATTGCTTACGAGGACTACGTCACCAGCAAGACCGCTTGGGGAATCGCCCCTGGTGTCCCTAACGGTACCTACGATTTCTTCAAGAACAACTGGTGGAAGCTCCGTGAGATCAGCCTCTCCTACAACTTCACCAGGAATGTCATCAAGAGTGACTTTGTCAAGAACCTGACCCTGTCAGTGTATGGACGTAACCTGTTCTACTTCTACAAATCCATCCCTAACTACGATCCTGAGACCAGTAGTGGTACAGACTGGAAGAGCCAGTTGGAGATCGGTGGATCCGCCTCGCCTACCCGTTCGGTCGGTGTTTCTCTCCGCGCTACATTCTAATAGCATAAACGCATTAATATAGAATAGAATATGAAAAAGATATTTGTTTATTTAGCTTTGCTTGCCGCGACGATTGTGTCCTTCGGTTGTAGCGAAGAAGAATACGACAACAGGTACAAGGATCCGTCAAAGGTCTCTGAGGCTAGCCTGGACAAGCTGATGCCGGGATGTATGCTTTTGGCCAATGACTGGGCCTGCTCCACTTACGGGCGTTATTTCGGTTATGAGCCCCAGCTCATGCTTAAGCTCTCCAACCAGCTCGGTCTTACCCTCGATCCTGGTATCTACTACCATGACGAGTATGAGGACTATGGCCAGCCGTACAACAACTATCCTACGATGGTCACCAACTTAAGGAAGATGGAGCAGCTCTACGAGGAGCTTCCCGATGCTGAGAAACCCGCCAACGAGGCTTATATTCTCGCCGCCAAGACCCATCTCTATGGAATGATGATCTACCTCATCTGCGAGTATGATGACATCCCCTTCAGCGAGATCGGCCAGGTGGCTCTCACCGGTGACATCTCTTACGCCAACCCTCATTATGACAATGGCCAGAAGCTCTTTGAGATGATTCTCGATGAGCTCGGCGAGATCCAGGCCAAATTCGCCACCTGCCAGAAGCCTTCAGCTTTCTCCAGCCAGGACTTCATCAACCATGGCGACTTTGACAAATGGCGCCGTTACGCCAATTCCCTTCGTCTGCGTGGCGCTCTGCGTGTTTCCACCCAGGGTCCTTTGGCCTCCAAAGGTCAGCAGATCATCAGGGAGATCCTTGACGGAAATCTTCCTATCGTCGAATCCATCGACCAGAACATCCAGATCGCCCGTCAGGCTTCAGGTCCCCTGAACATCAATGGTGGTTCCGGATTTGACTGGCACAACCTCCAGACCGCCAGCGCCGAGGTCATCAACCGTATGATGAAGGCCGGTGACGGTGGCAAGTGGGTTGAGGGTCAGGATGATCCCCGTCTTCCTCTGATGTACTGCCTCGCTACCGCCAATGGTGAGTATCCTGTCGCGACTGCCGCCGAGGAAGAGGTGAAAGATCCTCTCAAGGCAGGAAAGGCTGTCCCCAGCGTTTTCCGTGGCGCCAGCGCCAACACCGATTATGACACCTATCAGACGATGTTCTTCACCCGTGTCAACAGGGCTTATTACTCACGTATCCGCAAGAAGGGCTTCTTCTGGGAGAACCAGAACTGGGATCACCAGATTGTCTCCTCTTATGAGATGTGGTTCATCAAGGCTGAGGCTTACCAGCGCGGTTGGGCCAACGGAGACGCTAAGGCCGCTTTCACAAGGGGTATAAGCGAGTCCATCAACTTCTTGTTCAAGTGCCAGAACAACCGTTCACAGACTGAGCTTGACAATACTGATGGCGACTACCTGAACGGTACGCAGCAGCGTGCGGTCATCAACCCTGACCAGAGCATCTACAACGCTGAGTGGATCACCAACTTCGCCAACGACAGGTGGACAACCCACATTAATGGAACTCCTTACGAGGGTGGCGAGCTTGAGGCTATCCTTGAGCAGAAGTGGATCGCTTTCTGCTTCCTCCACGGAGGTGAGCAGTGGAGTGACATGCGTCGTACCGGATATCCTCGTATGTACTATCCGGCCGATCACGACAACAACGCCTTGACCCCTTACCCTTGCAACAGGCTTCGTTATGTCGCAAAGGAGCGCTCCTACAACTCCAACTTCAAGGAAGAGGTTGGCGCTCATGACAACTACTCCGATGTCCTCTTCTGGGCAAAGGCCGATTGGCACGATGGCCCTACCTATTAATATTAGAAATAGGTTAATCTAATATTAGCGCCGGCTCCATCAGGGGCCGGCGCTTTTTTATAGTCTCTTGATACGGCATAAATGAAATACACCGCATGCTTCGCAGCAGGCGGTGTACCAATTCTAACCTAAAACTTAACCTATGAAAAAACTATTCGAATGCAAATATAACAATTTTTATACCATTCGCCATAATAATCAATTATCAAAACGACTTTTTTTTGTGTCATATTGGTCACAATTACGGCCTATTTCTTTATTCTGACGATGTCGTGCCAGCCATTTTCCCTGGCGATTTCCGCAGTCTTTCCTGAAGGCTTGATTGTCTCAATCCGGACGTCCATAACCGGTTTGTCCCTGTTGTCAGTGGCGACTTGAGCTATCCGATCGATGATGTCAAGCCCGTTGATTGTCTCTCCATACACTGTGTAGCCTCCGTCAAGCTGGGCGCAGGCTTTCTCGTCCTGGACAATATAGAACTGTGATCCGGATGATTCCTTCATCGGATTCGCCACGTCACCCTTTCTGGCGGCCGCGAGGGCTCCTTTCTTATGGGTATATTCCTTCACGAACTCTGCGGGAACAGTGTAGCCAGGGCCACCCTGTCCATATCTGGCCACCTCATTAGGATCCTTTGTCAGAGGGTCTCCACCCTGGATCATGAACCCATTTATCACGCGGTGGAAAAGAAGACCGTCATAGAACCCTGAGAGGGCAAGTTTAGCGAAGTTATCCCTGTGTTTCGGTGTCTTGCTGTAAAGCTTCACCGTGATTGTTCCCATGCTGGTCACAATGTCGAATTCCGGCTCTTCCGGAAGCTTTTTTATGATCTCCATGGCAAGTTTCTCTTTTGTTTCCTTTACTTTCTTGTTAACCGCCGCTATTGAATCTTGGCGGGCCTGCTCCGCGGCAGCCTCCGCGGCGGCCTTCTTGGCCGCGTTGTTGCAACCGAACACGATCGTGGCAGCGGCAGCCACGGTCAAGGCTTTGAACATCAGATTTTTCATATTCAATTTCCAGTTGAAATCCAAATAAAAATGGATCTCGATTTTATTGGTTAAACTTTAATTTATTCATTTTCATGTCCTTACGGACAATATAATTTTATCTCATTTGCGTTGGGTACGCATTGATTTACGG
>Ga0256405_10009253_pt1 | contig 13567 bp, 12 predicted proteins | sample RumenRJG_02DNA_FD_189096 | JGI IMG/M metagenome (GOLD analysis project Ga0256405, IMG submission 189096) | Bovine rumen microbial communities from Lethbridge, Alberta, Canada - RJG_02 | ecosystem: Host-associated > Mammals > Digestive system > Stomach > Rumen | place: Canada: Alberta...
CTCTTGAAGCGCCTCGCTCGGAAAGAGCGACCACTGACCGCAACGCGCGTTGGTGCGAGCCGCGCGGAGGGTCGCTCTTTACGTGCCCGGGCCGACTTCCCGCGCCCCGCCCGCGATACGCGGGCTCTAGAAGTCGAGGGGACTAGGATTCTAGGTTTCTAGGAGTCTAGAAGTCTAGTATGCTAGTATCCTAGAAGTCTAGTATTCTAGAATTCTAGAAGTCTAGCATGCTAGAATTCTAGATTAGCGCGGCCACGCCGCGCGTTCTAGATTAGCCCGCGTGAGCGGGCGTTCTAGCGAAGCGAGCAACGCGAGCGGTCTAGCCCTCTAGTGAAGCGAGCAACGCGAGCGGTCTAGCCTCTAGTCCAGCGAGCAACGCGAGCGATCTAGAATTTCTCTGAAATCTTTTCGCGTCTTTTTCGTTTATTACGGTTGAAGGGGGCAATAGGGCCTTTTCCCGCCGTGGCGCGGCGCCCGCGCGCTTGACAGCAAACGAAGATAAATGATAAGATAAAGGCAGAAAATGAAACTTGCATGCGATGTCAATATTGGTTGGGGTCTCTCCCCAATTTTTCCACTATCTCTCGCCGCTGGCGAAGGCCGGCTTCGTCGAGCCAGTCGACGCCGGGAACAGGTCGTCATGCCACAGCGCCTACCGCCTGACGCGGAAAGGGAGGGAGTTCGTAAAATGGCACTGACCGTATCACATCGACCGTATCACAAGGGTCTGACCCTCGCGGCTCTGTCATGATCAAGAGGCGACAAATCCTCATCGCCGGCATGGGCACCTCCCCTGCGGTCCTGACGAACGCGGTGTGGGCGCTTGTACACGGCGAAAAGCCGGTCGTGCCGGACGAGATAGTCGTCTTCATTACGAAGAACGGCAAGACACTGCTCAAAAAAGAGATTTTTGATGACGGCGTTTGGTCTGACATATTGAAGAGTCTTGCCCGCGAAGGAATCGACATCGAGGGGAAGCTGATATTCGGTGAGACGTCCATCCGCTCAATACCAGATGCGCGGGGCAACGAGATTGAAGATCTGCGTACAGGTGACGACAATCTCCGCGCGGCGGATTTCATGCTCGGCGAACTGCGCAAGTACACCGAGGACAACGGAACGGAGCTACATGTCTCCATCGCGGGCGGACGCAAGACGATGAGCGCGCTGCTCTTTTCGTGCATGTCGCTTCTCGGACGCGAACAGGACAAGGTTTATCATGTGCTACTTCCGCCTGCTATAGAAGGTGGTGTGACGCCGACATTCTACTACCCGAAGCGCGGCACGACATACACGGCGCGGGTCACAGGCAAGAGGTACAAGGCGAAAGACCTTCAATGCGAACTCTTCGAGGTCCCGTTCGTGCGTATGCGCGGTTGGTACCAGGAGAAGTTTAAGGAAATCCCGCCGTCCTACCGCACGCTCATCTCCAAGGTACAGACCGTCGCTCCGCCCGCCGTCGCCTATCCCGAGATAGAAATCGACGCATGGAACGGATGGGTGGAAATTGACGGGAAGCTCGCGCCGATGAGCAAGGCATGCTTTGCGATGCTTCTGCTCATAGCCGACGGGTGTCCATCGAAGAATCTCCATGAGAAGCTTCTCGCCTTGCACAAGCAGCGCGGCGCGGCAAAATGCGACTGGCTCGCTTCTTTCCAGGAAGGTTCGCGCTTCGCCGACGAGAACTGCCTGGAAGACGTCTATAAAGTTCAGTCCGAACTCCGCAAGAAGTTGAAATCCGCCGGATTCTCCGCCGCCGAATCCCTCGTCCCCCAGCGCGGGGCACCAGTGACGTTCCCAAAACAACGGATTATGTGGCATAACAAAGTTTCTGTCTTATTTGTCTGAGAAGGGCTTTAGTCAACGCCGGAGTGAGCATTGCTTACGGGACGAGATCCTGTTGGCAATTATGAATTGGCTATTCACGAACTTTTTGTAAATATGCTACTTGCAATTCGATATCATTTCAATTAACGTGGAGAATGCCTCGTCGGTATTTCCGGTAAAAGAAGAGGGTATGGCTGCAGTAATGTCGCCTTTCTCGTTGAAGTAGAATTGAATTTTATGGTAGGTGCCAGAAGAGAAGAAATAGTAGTTTACGAAGTATTGATCGGTATGCTCAACGATGTTTGTAATCAACAAATTGCATTGCGATGCGCATTCTTGCACAATGTTCTTGAGGTATTCGAGCGATGTGGAAGATGGTGTGTAATCAATGCGAGATTCTGGTTTGGGTGTTGTGTTAAGACGGAGCAGTAGATCAGTTGCTTCAGCAGTGGCGGGGGAGGTCAGCGTGAATGGCCGAAACGCGCCCTTCTTGTTGTGGGTGGTGTCTAATCTAATGGTGGTGCTGCCGGACTTAATGTAATATGTTTCTTGCCACTCCCTGGATTCGACCTTCTCGATGCTTTCTTCGGGTCTCAGTAGTTTTATCACTGATGCAAATTTCCTGCGCTTGCATTCTGGGGCTTCCGCTCCGTGGAATGGTGTCGAAGCTGGGACGTCGCCATTTTCGTTTGCATGGCACTCTGGATCAACCGTATGGACAGTCTTGATTTCCTGGAGCTCCAACTTCGAAAGCGGACTTGCACACAAGTAGTTTGCTATCATTAAGTGATGTGTGGCGCGGGTTATAGCTGTGTATGCCCAACGAAGAGATTCGGTGTCTAGTCCGCTGCGTCCAGTAAAGTCCACGATTACGTTGTCCCATTCACCGCCTTGCGCTTTGTGACACGTTATGGCATAACCATATTTAACTTGAATTGCATTGAAATACGGATCTCTGTGCAACGCGGCAAGAAATTGATCGCGATATTCTTTTCGTCGAAGGTGTTGGTGGCGGCTGACGAATTCGGAAAATAGAGCTTTAGATTCTAGTTCTGAGAGATTTGGCGAGGGGTTATCCAAGAGATTCGAGATGATTTTTATGGATAGGACCATGCCCGATTCGTGCCGAATCTTTGCGTCACGGAATCGAAGTTCAACTCTGTTTTCTCCAACGAACGCGAACCGTGTCTCCTCTTCGCAAATTTCTAGCAGATCGCAGAACTCGCCGTTAAACATGTTTATGCCGTCAGCGATGTCCTCTGTGTGTACATCGTAAGCGTTGCGAACAACAAGCAATCTATCTCCTGGAACGGGTTCTGCATGTTCCGGGAATCTGATTTTCCTTATGGCAGAATTAAACTCTGCGGCGGAGGCATTTGCATGAGTTACCATGATGGTGTTTTTCCATTCGCTTGCGCATTTAATAATGGCAACATCGGGTGTTATGTCGGAAAACTCTTCGTCGGCTCGCTTCATGGTGGCGCCGAACCGATCTTTCCTGTCTTTGAAGATGTTGTCTCTAATTGCCATGGCGTTTTTGAGGATAATGCTCCCGGTGCCTTGACGCATTACATGGGTAAGCTTTGCTGTTCTCACGGAGAGACCCTTGCTTCTAAAGAACTCCTCGGAAAGGGCTGCAGAAAATGAGTCTGTTACAGGCGGAAGCTGTGCGTCGTCGCCAATGAAGATGATCTGCCCGCCATTATCTAGGCCAGAAAATTCGATCAGGTCCTCCATAAGATTATCGGATCCGAACTGGAATCGGTCCTCTTTGTTGGTCTTCGCCGAAATCATTGATGCTTCGTCAACGATTACTATTGGTCTTGAATTTCTAAGTCGTGTAACAAGTTTGAATATGAGCTTGGTGTCTTGGTTCGCGGTGTCTACAGAGAGGTCAAAATTCGCGTCTTCGGCATAGTTGATGTGTTCGGTCGCTTTTGCGTATATCCCCTTATGAATTGTCGCTCCCATTCCTGTTTTGTCTTGGAGCACCTTTGCGGCGCGCCCCGTCGGCGCAAACAGCATATAGGGACGTTGCTCATGTGTGTCTTTGAGATGCTCCAGGAGGGATTTTAGAAGTGTAGTTTTGCCTGTGCCGGCGTACCCGCGGAGAATGAAGACGTTTGCCCTACTCGAAATGAAGTCGATTAAGGCGCCAAGAGCCGATTGTTGTTCGGGTGTAAGTGTCATGATTAAATCCTTTCAGTCGATTGTCTTTCGCAAGAAGTCCAGTACTTTTGTCTTCTTTGTGTCCATGGAAGTTTCGTGCTTGTAAACTAACGCAATTTGACGTGTGAATGGTGTTAGTTCAGGGAGTGTGTATGACTTGGCCATTGTTTGAGACATCCCGGCGCCGGCATTTGCGGGGAGGACTGCGGCGTATTGTCCTGATTGGACGGCGGCATACATTTGCGTCATTGACGAGCAGTTCAAAGAGGGAATGCCGCTGAATGCGGACAAGAATGTTGTCATGGCTTTTGCATATTCTCCATCGCCAGTCAATGTGCAAAAAGGGATGTCCTTGATGGATGGTGCAAGTCCATTTTTTGTTGATCCCTTCACGATGCGCGGAGGGATGAATAGACGATATTGAATCTCGCCAATTGTTTCGCAAACGAGGTCTGATTGGTGAACGGCTGTTCGTCTGACAATGCCAGCATCAAGAGACCGACTTTCGACTTTTTGAATGATTTCGTTTGCTGAGTAACTGTATGATACTAGTTGTATTGTTGGGAAACGTTGTTCAAATGTTTTCATTTTGGGGAGAATTTGCCATTGAAATATAGAGTCTCCGGCACCAAGGGCGAACTTGTCGGGGAGATTGTGTGTTGAGCGTAGGAAAGACTCAATCTTTTGAAAGAAGTCGTTGCCTATGTCCGCCAGAATGCGTCCTGTCTCTGTGGTCTCCAATGTTCTTCCATTTTTGCGGCAAAGTTCTGCACCGACATATTCGCTTAGTTCTTTAAGCTGTCGACTGGCGAGGCTTTGCCTTGTTGGGTCGTCGCCAACTGCAGCCTTAATACCACCCGCGCGAGCTACCTCGCACAGCAGATGTAGCCGTTCAATCGATAAACCTTTGTTTTCTAACACGTATTCGTACATCTTATTCTCCTGACTTGTGAGTAATATATCATAACTTATTTATGCATGTCAAGGTCATGTCTGGATTTGGTATAATACGCACATCAAAGGCACAAAATGGGGATGAACAGATGATAAAGCGAATCCAGATCAAGAACTTCAAATGCTACGGCGATCCAGGTGTTGATTTTTCGCTTAAGCGTATAAACTTTATCTTTGGAGACAATAGTGCTGGCAAGAGCACATTCCTTCAGCTGATTCGCATGGTGCTTAATGGAGAGGGGCAGAGAATTGACGACAACTTCAAGTCTTTTGTCTTTAAGGGAGATGTGTCTAGAGAAATCAAGATGCGCATCACTGCAATGGGGACAAAAAATATGCAGGAGGGGGATGTTGTAAAAAACGTTTCTAAAGTTTATGATGATCCTGCGTCAGTTGAAATGTTTGGTGGACCAATACGGGCAGATGAGGTTTGCCCGATTTACGACTACATAAAGACGAGTGGGCGAAAAGGTGTGCGCAAATATATGGGATGGTGTTCGGCCCTGGAGTATCTACAAACAGGAAGCTGGGGGCGCGTCCACAAAGGTGAAACTGCTGATCAAGATGTACTGTCCACAGTGTTGGAGTACTTGTGGCTCCCTCGTGTTATTCATCAAGAGGCTGCGCGTCCAGTTCGCATGGACGTCGGCATTGATAAGCCGCAGAGTAGCCTTGCCCAAAAGGGGGTGGAGTTCCTTTCTTCTGGCACTGTCGAATATGTTAATCGGTTTTTCAAGGCGTTGAATGTTCCATATACTGCGATTGATAAAGGAAGGCTTAGGGATGATGTTTTTGGTGTTGTTGCTTCGACAGAAAATGTAGGCGCAGGTATTGATGGCCTGTATGAAACTGCCCTTAAATTATATGAGTGGCGAAATTACAAGGCAGAAGCACCTAAGGGCTGCGTTGAAGACCCAGGTTGTGCATTGTTGGCATTGGAAGAGCCGGAGTCTCATGTAAACGAGCGGCAGATTTCGCCATTGATGAATTTTATATTTAATGAGGCAAGTGATGTAGTTAATGGTCAGATCATCATTGAGTGTCATAGCGAGTTGGCCCTTTTGAAGGTTATGAATCTGTTGCGCACAAAGGCGACATCTATTACGCCTGATGATGTTCAAATTTTGTACGCGGAGAAAAGAATGACAGGGACAGAAATCCTTGAGTGTCATTTGGATGAAACAGGCTCGATTTATGATTGGCCTGATGAAGCAGGTTTCTTCCCAGAGCGAGATCGTATAATTTTTGGAGATTGACTATGGTCGCAGATTATCTAGTTGATTATTCCTATTTAGCTGGAGAGCTGAAGAAGAATTCAACAGAGTCCCGCTTTTTTATGGGGCTGAAGATGCTATGCGACACCGTGGAGTTTGATAATGCACGTTTGATAGCGGATGAACAATTGCAATGTCTCGGCCCGTTAAAAGAATTATATACTACATTTGATGACACTGTTTACGAAGAGAGAAAAAAGAAGCGGGTTATTGGCAGGTTGTTTATGCCAAATGAAACCATCCATTGGTTTCGGAAAGTCCCCAATTATAATGAGATAGGAGCCGGTTCGGAATTATCTCCTTCGCCTATGTTTGCCATTTCAAAAGAGGGCTACGGCGGAGCGCACTGGCAGATAGGTAGGCGTTCATGCTTTTCGCTTGAGAAATATTATGAAGACTGGGAGGGCGAGAAAAGGCGAATTCAATTGGCAAAGAGAAGGACTTATGGTAACTCATATTCAGCGTCGGGTGAATTTGAGGATGCAATAAGTCGTTTTGGTTGTTCAGACACTTCGTTTAAGATCTTTGATCGCTATGCGATAGGTCTTGGCAACGCAAATAAACTTCGCGATGCTTGTCGTAACATTCTTTATTGGATTAAGATGCTGTCGAATGGCCTTCAGAATAGATGCACATTCGAGATATGGGCAAATTGCGAAGAAGGGATGTTGAAAAATGAATGTGATTTGGCGGCGGCGCTGAGTAGGAATTTTGAACAATTGCGCGGAAGTGTATTTGGGAGCAACACGACGCCAACACAGGTAATAAAATTTCATCTTGTCCCTGGCAATGGAATGACATTGGTTGCACCTCAATTCCATGATCGTTTTGTGTGCTCTAGGACACGAGTGATGTCCATAGGAAAGGGTGTGGACGCATTAAATGAGCGAGGACTGCCAACATGTATTAATCTTCAATATTGCGGGCGGTATCATTCTGATGTATTGATGAAAAGCCTTCAAGATATGCAAGCAGAACATTTGCAGACCATTGAAGCATGACTTGACAGTGAGGAGCGTTACTGTGAGACAACAACTTGATTTAACTAATGTGTCGTCTTCGTCGTCGTGTGAAAGTCCTGTGATTGATGCTGTGTTAGCATTGGGTAGGAATAGTCTCGATACAATCATTGCGCAGTTTTCAGATAGTGCTTCAAATCCATTTTTGACTACATGGATTAATTTTTCTCAGAAAAATCTACGCGCTGCTGAAAAGTGTTGCTACGACATGCGAAAGCAAGGTGCATCGTCCGCAGTGGCTTCTTATTTTCTTTCAAAGGTTTTGTATAATCTCAGTGCGGGCCAACGGATAAAAGTGTTTGCGTGGTGTGCGGTTAGTGCCGTAAAAGCATTGAAGGAAGAGGCGTTTAGGACGAAAGTATCGTATAAGGATATTATTACCAGCATCCTCAAGGAGTTGGATGGCCTTGCGATTGAGGTGAAAACGGATGTTGACCGGATTCTTGTAGAGCAGATCAATCACTACAAGATTATTTATCTGGCTTCTGAAGAGCATCTGTCGGCGGCGTTTGAAGAGCAGAGAGCGAAATATCTGGAAGACCCTAATGACATTGACAATTTGCGAAAATTGGGCTGGACGTTGCATGATTGCATCAATCAGTCGGTGGAAGCGTTGGCAAACAGGAAGCTGGTTGACTTTTTTTTGAAGGAGTTGTCTCGGTTGAAATACCCGGAGGAGATGGGCCAACTCGATCCGAAACTGGTCAAATGCTATGGTTCAGATCTTCTTAAGGCAAGAGAGTTTCTTGATGGGTCCGGTGAGGTAAGGGCGTTAGAACGGAGCAATGATCTCAGTTCTGCTTTGGTCGCGGCGGACAAGCTTGTCAAGGATCAACCAAACAATGTTGAAGCGCATTTGGCAGCGGCAAGAGTTTACGAAAAGCTGGCAAGACATGGCGACGCGCTGAAGGAATATTTAGTTGCTGATGAGCTTTCGCCAAATGACGCGAGGACGCAAACAGGTGCAGCATGGGCGTTAGTTCGTTGTGTTGGTAGTTTATTGAAGGATGCTAAGTGGTCTCCTAAAATTGAGAATTTAATCCTTCGTGGATTTGACTTGTTTGATAGGTTGAAAGAATTGCAAAAACCTTCACTGGTCTATTCGCAATTGATGCGAGTTTTTGCTAAGGGAATCAAACTCGCTGGCAAGGACGTTCCATGGTTGGTGGCGAGTAAGTATGTTTCATTTGTTAAGACATGGGGAACTGAGAATTTCTCGCAGGACGACTTTAAGCCGTTTGTTCCGAAAGATAAGCCGGATCAAGTGTATCCATCCTTGGTGGAGAATGTGACTTCGGTGCTTTATCGATGTGCGGTTGCGACGTCGCGAGATGGGCGGGCGCTCGTAAATGACAATCCATGGGTAGTTGAATTTGTTGGTAATGCGGTTGATAGGTTCCCCGCTCAGCAGTGGTATCCTTATTATTATGGGAAATTGCTTGTCGAGCTTGGTCGACATGAGGAGGCGCGTAAGTACATCATAAAGACTGCACAGCGAAAATTGGGGGAGTTTTGGGTTTGGCAGATGCTGGCTGAGACTTATCCTAACGACATGGACAAGCAGCTCATGTGCCTATGTCGTGCTGTGCAGTGCCATGTTAAGGATGCGGTATATCTTATAACCGTCCGTTCTATGCTGGGTAAGGTGTTTCATGCAAAAGGTATGGACGCCGAGGCCCTGCTTGAGTTCGGGATCGTTGATAGTTTGCGGGCGGACAAGGGATGGCGGGTGGTTTCGCACGGCGAGGATTTTGCGGCGTGGTCAAACAACGTTGTTCCAGCCAAAGATAATATGGCTCAGTATAGGAAGTGGGGCGTTTTGGCAGATGAGATTGTTCTTGAAAGTCTTCCGAGTGAGAATGCCATAGTGACGGCGAGGTTCCTGGATAGGGAGAAAAACGAAGAGGTTGCGAAGTTGTTGTGGCATGACGCTTCAGGTCGTCGTCATGAAGTTAGGGTGAGGATAAGGAAATTTAGCCAGTTGGGCAAGATGAAGCTCGGTTCGCCGGTCCGGGTGTGGACGGATTTGGTCAATGGGCGTGAAGTTGTTTTGAAAGTTGAGGCTCGTGCAGATGGTTCGGCGTGGGATGTTTATCCCAAAACAGTAGGCATGCTTGTCGCTCGCGACGAACGGCGAGGTGTTTCAGTGTTTGTTGTTGGCGACAAGGGAGAGACCTGTGTCGGCGACTGGGCAAAAATACCCTTTGTTAAGACAATCCCTACGGGAAGCCTGTGCGAGCTCGTCCTCGCACCTTCAAAAAATGGCTATAGCATTATGCTGGATTGTCATGTGGCAGAAAATGCAGAAAGACCAGGTTTTGTGAGAGACTATTCTGGAGAGATTAGGATTCCAGATGGAAAGCGATTTGGATTTGTTGGGGTTGACGTGTTTGTTCCTGATTCGTTAATTGTAGCTAATGACGGAGTAGTTTCTGGAACAAAAGTTCACGGCCTCGCTGCTCGGTCTTATGACAGGACTAAAAACAGGGTAAGTTGGAAGGCTGCAACCCTGGAGGTCAACTCATGATTTCATGGAGGCTGGTGTCGCGCACGGTGAAAGTCCGTGGCTATAGCGGGGCTAGTAGGCCATTGGCTCCCCGCATTAAAGGACGCATGGCGCTCGAAAGGGCGCAACTCGATGAACAGTGAATGACTGACCGCGACACCAGCCTCCTCCTTTTTAACATGATGAAGTTTGAACAATACTTTAGCTCATATGAGATAGCCAAGACACTCAGTGCCTTGCGGGTCAAGGTTGCATCTTCACGGCACCGCTATCAGATGTATTGGAGCAGGCTGTTGCTGGTGGACGAGAAAGGAAAAGATTTGTCTCCTGCGGCTGAAATACCATCTGAATTGGATGAGTTGCTCCCGCCGAGACGGGCTTGGCATCGAAGCACGAAAGAATTAAGAAAGAAGCAGTCTGCTCTAAGGATTGCGTCGCTATCGATTATACGGACAATAACTGGCGCACAGAAAACGGGTACATTATTATCTTCAGAGTGGGGGCAAAGGTTTTCCAGTTTTTGTGATGCTGTGTCCACGATAGTTTCACGAGGAGAGTTTTGCTTCGTTCCGCCGACAATTCAACTTGTGCGAAAAGGCACGGGGCGAGTTAAGACTATGGACGAGGACAAAAAGCGCGGTGCATATCGGTGCATTTCTAAATTTGACATGTTGGAGGATCGTGTAATCCTTGGTAAAACGGCGACATATTTGCGCGATATCTTTGATTCTGAGTTTCTTGATTGCTGCTATGCATTTCGACGAAACGGGCGAAAGTTCTCTTTCAAGAAGGCTGTTGAGAATCTAATAGCGTATCGCCAACGATTTGCTGATAAACCGTTATATGTCGCTGACTGCGATGTGCAGAAATTCTTTGATGTAATAAATCACCAGGTCATTCGCAATGCATACGAATCGTTTGTGCAACGGCTTGGAGACGGGCTCCCGGATGTGAGAGTAAGAAAGATACTTGATGCGTATTTGGAGGCATACTCGTTTCCGCGAAATCTTGAAGAATGCAGAGACTTGGATGTTGTTGCAAAACGTGATTGTGTCGAAAGAGTTTCTGGCGACGTGCTTGCATCACTGTATCCTGATAGTGATTTATCGCAATTACGACTTGGCGTCCCTCAAGGTGGTGCATTGTCGCCATTGTTGGCCAATATGGTCCTGGACGCTGTGGATAGGGCCGTTCTTTCAGGTGCAGATGAAGATCTGTTCTACGCAAGATTTTGTGATGACATGATAATAGTGCATCCGAACAGACGCAAATGCGAAGAGGCATTGAATAGATATTTGAATGCAATGAAGCTTCTTAAATTGCCAGTTCACAAGCTGTGCAAGAAGCCTCGCTGTTCAGCTTCGTATTTTACAGAAAAATCAAAGGGCCCGGTCGCGTGGAAGCATACTAGCGTAGGACTTCTCGGTACTAATTGGGTCAATTTTCTTGGGTATCAGATTAGATATGATGGCGTTGTGCGCGTGAGGAAGGAGACGGTAAAAAAACATCAAGAGCGTTTATTGATTGAAAAGGAGGTGTTGTTTCGTAATCTAAAAAAAGCCAAGGGGAAATATCGTCTCGGCAAAGACTGGAAGGATTTATTTATGGTATTTCAACTTCGCATTGCGGCAATGGGCGTAGGGAGGGTTGATGTAAATACGAAGGTTAGATCTTCTAGAAGTTGGCTGTCTGTTTTTAGAAAGAACATTGAATCTTCTGGTCCTGCTATGTCACAAATGAAAAATATAGATCGAACGCGATCGGGCATTCTTGCTAACGTTAAAGACTTGCTGAAGTCGGCATGGAGGAATGCGTTTCGTGCTACATCGGTGAAGAGTAAAAATGATAGCGCAAATACAGTTCGAATGAAGAAAGGTTATCTTGGCGCGCCATTCAGTTACTATGGATCGCTAAAGTCTTTGGAAAGACCATCCCTGTCGGATGAGGAAATTGATGACGAAAGCAACATAGTGGTATATGGCGATTTATGAATGGTTGCGATGCGCGGGCTCATGTCAGAAATCCTCTCTGCAAGTAGATCAACGGACATTTCGGCGTTTTATGCCGATTGGTGTATTGGGCGATTGCGGTAAGGGGGTTCGCGTGTATGAGGCATGGATGCCCGTAGCCCGTATACGAGGTCAATTTCGGGGATCCGGGTGACATCATGGTGCGGGTCGGCGCCGCACCAGATGCAATTGTGGCAGATCAGGCAAAGTCGGATGGGCCGATAAACGGGCCGATAAACAAGCGGGTGCTTCAATTCGTTCGGGAGCATGCCGGTTGCAAACGTGCGGATATTGCAAACGGGATTGGTGTTTCGTTGAGGTCTTTGAAACGTGCACTTGAGGGGCTCTCCGCTGAGATTCAATATCGAGGAAGCAAAAAAACAGGAGGGTACTTCCCAAGGGCGTAAAGGCTAACTGGCGCGCTTGCCATGGCCTTTGGATGTCTGCGGATATCCAAAATCGCATATTGGCGCTCAAGATGTGCGATAATACGCTCGTCTTCAAAAGAAAGGAGATTGAAATGTACGAGCCAGACGATGACGAGTTGTTCGAAGAAGGATGGATGAATGGTCATGATGTCTATCGTGACCAGGATGACGGCGGCATTTGGTACGATGGGTACTATTGTGCAGATGCCACGGATTACGAGTAGGCGTAGATGGAATATTGGAACATGCATTGATTTATGAATTTAGGATGGGAGATGGAAGTGAAAAATACTAGAAATATAGATTGGTCTAAATGGAAGCGGTTGGCGACATTTGAAGATGTTGTGAAGTGGTGCGATGGAATAGATCCGTCTGAGGTCTCTGCGATGGTGCGAGATGCCTATGAAAATGGAGAGTGCGAGATCGTCCAGCAGTTTGGCGAAGAGGATGATATTCTGTATACTGTTGCCAAGGTCCGAGAGCAGTTCTTTTATCGGGATAGGATTTCTTACGAGCCAAGCGTCATCAGGTGGGGAATGAATCTTGGCAAATGGTCGGATCCGCCATACTACATAACGCTTGTGGTGGGTGATGAGGGCGACGATATCTTGGATAAGGTTGTTATCGACGACCAATTAGAAGAAGTTCGCGAGTCGTATGGTAAGTGGTGGCGAAGAGAAAGCGGCAAGACACAGAATTGAGGATCTGAATGCGGAGCGGTGTTGTAATAATGATGAGGTTGCTGACTATATCTTTGGCTGTTGCAGTGTTGTCTGGAGGGTGTTGTTGCCCGAAGGCTGCAACGCTGAATAATGGTGATGCGGTGGGCTCGCTTTACTATCATGAGCGGCGGGTGGAAGGCGAGTTGATGATTGAGATGTGGGTTGATTTCACAACGCGTAGATTGCGGTTCAAGTGCTCGCCGCATGATGCGCTTGGATGGGAGTCTCGCAGATTTGACAGTTGGCGTCTTGATGTCGCTTTGTCGCGCAGCGAACTTCGCTGGATTGCGGAGCGAATAAGACTTGCCGAGATAGAGACCTGGGAATTTGCGGGAAACAAGCATTCGGCATCTGCTGTGGATAAGGCGACCTACTATGTTCGGGCGAAAATGGCGAATGGCTATTTGGAGCGCTTTGTGGTCGGTTATGAGCCGGCGGGATTCGACCATTTGCGGGAGGTGCTACGTTTCGCCGCTACGCACGCCGATTGTCGAAATGAGAAGGGGGAAAGAACTTTCGAAGCAAGTTGGGAGTTACCTTATGGACGGTGACTTCGAGCCAGAGGGCTGGAGCGCGTTTGACGACCATGGTGCGCATGGCGACAAAGGGAACGCTGGATGCGCCGTTGTGTTTATTATAATCGTCGTGATCGTGATACT
>Ga0256405_10009254_pt1 | contig 13567 bp, 10 predicted proteins | sample RumenRJG_02DNA_FD_189096 | JGI IMG/M metagenome (GOLD analysis project Ga0256405, IMG submission 189096) | Bovine rumen microbial communities from Lethbridge, Alberta, Canada - RJG_02 | ecosystem: Host-associated > Mammals > Digestive system > Stomach > Rumen | place: Canada: Alberta...
GCGACGGCTCTTCATCCTGCACGCGCTCGTCCTCGGCGAATTCCCGCATCCGCCCGCGCCCGTGCGCGAAAACCTCCGGCTGATCGCCGAACTGCGCCGCCGCGCCGAGCGCCGCCGCCGTCCCGAGCTGATGGACCTCGACCGGCTCGCCGCCTTTTTCGACGCGGCCGTGCCTGCGCCGATCGTCTCGTGCGGCGAGCTCAAGAAGTGGCTCTACGCGGCGACGCCGGCCGAACACGCGCGCTTCCGCCTGAAGCCGGCCGAATGGCTGACGGACGCGGGCGCGTCGTCCACCGACTTTCCCGAGACGATCCGCCTCGGCAACGCGCTCATCCGCCTCACCTACCGCCACACGCCCGACGATCCCGAGACGGACGGCATCACCGCGACCGTCCGGGAAAGCGACGCGCCGCTCCTGCGCCGCTGGCGCGCCGACTGGCTCGTGCCGGGGCTGCTGCCGGAAAAGGTCGCCTTCCTGCTCGGCGCGCTCCCCTCCGCGCACCGGCGGCTCCTCCTGCCGATCGCGGACACGACGGCGATCCTCCTGCCGCTCCTGAAGCCCGGCGACGAGCCGCTGACGGACGCGCTGCGGCGCATCCTCAAGGAGCACAACGGCATCCGGCTGCCGGTCGATGCGTTCGAGTCGATCAAGCTGCCGCCGCACCTGCAGATGCGCTTCTGCGTCCGTTCGGACGACGGAAAGACGACGCTCGTCGAAACGCGCGCGCTCAACGAGATTTTCCGGACGTGCCACGTGCCGCCGCCGCCACCGCCCGCGCCCCACGCGAGCGCCGCCGAGATCAAGAAGATCGAGGGGGAGGTCCAGCGGCTCCTCTGGAAAGCGTCGGCGCTGCCGCAGGACATCTACGACGCCATCGAAACGCAGGTGGCGTGGCTGACGTTCCCGGAGTGGGCGCGGTACGTGCCGGCGGCGCGCATCGCGGATTATCCGCGCTACTTCAAGGCGATCCAGGTGCGCATCGACCGCGCGCGCCTCAACCCCGCCTCCGACCGCAAAAAGGAGGAGCGTTTCGCGCCCTTCTGGGAGCAGTACCTCGACGCGGCGACGCGCGGCGTCAAGCTCGCGAGCCGCGCCGCGTTCGACGACTACCGCTGGCTGCTCGAAGAGTACCGCATCAGCCTCTTTGCGCAGGAGCTGGGCACGGCGGTGCCCGTCAGCCCCCAGCGCCTCGAGATCAAGTGGCTCGAAGCGACCGAAGGCTAGCGCGCGCGGCCGCCGTCCCGTTCGCGGGCGAAATATGATATACTGCGCGGCACTATGTTTGACGACACGATCTTCGGGAAACTCGATTCGAAACTCCAGCGCGCCATCGCCGACGCGGGCTACACCGCGCCCACGCCCATCCAGGCGGAGGCGATGCCGCACCTCTTGAAGGGGCGCGACCTGATCGGCTGCGCGCAGACCGGCACGGGCAAGACGGCCGCGTTCATGCTGCCGATCCTCCAGCATCTCCTCCAGGTGCGCCGGCCGCGCCACATCGGCCACCCGCGCGCGCTCGTCCTGTCGCCGACGCGCGAGCTCGCCGCGCAGACCGCCGAGAACGTCAAGCGCTACTCGAAATACCTGGAGCTGCCCTTCGCCTGCGTCTTCGGCGGCGTGTCGCAGTTCCACCAGGTCAAGGAGATCAAGCGCGGCGCGGAGACGGTCGTCGCCTGCCCCGGCCGCCTCATCGACCTGATGACGCAGGGCATCCTCTACCTCGACCAGGTGGAGATGTTCGTCCTCGACGAGGCCGACCGCATGCTCGACATGGGCTTTCTGCCCGACATCAAGCGCATCATCTCGAAGCTCCCCAAGGCGCGCCAGTCGCTTTTCTTCTCAGCGACGATGGGCCCGGCCATCCGGCAGCTCGCGGGCGCGCTCGTGACCGATCCCGTCCAGGTGACGATCTCGCCCGAGACGCCGACCGTCGAAAAGATCAACCAGAAGGTGATGTTCGTCGACAAGGCGAACCGCGACGCGCTGCTCGTCCACCTCCTGAAGGAGCATCCCGAGTGGAGCAAGGTCATCGTCTTCACGAAGATGCGCCACGGCGCCGACCGCGTCAACAAGAAGCTCTTCCGCGCGGGGATCGCCTGCGCGGCCATCCACAGCGACAAGACGCAGAACCAGCGCACGCGCGCGCTCGACGGCTTCCGGCGCGGCGACATCCGCGTGCTCGTCGCGACCGACATCGCCAGCCGCGGCATCGACGTGCCGGAGGTGAGCTGCGTCGTCAACATGGAACTGCCGCTCGAGACGGAAAGCTACGTCCACCGCATCGGCCGCACGGCGCGCGCGGGCGAATCGGGCGCGGCCATCAGTTTCGTCACCGAGGCCGAGCGCGGGCAGCTCAAGGCGATCGAGCGCTTCATCAAGAAATCGATCCGCGTCGACCGCGACCATCCGTTCCACAGCGCGTTCGCCGACCAGAAGAGCGGCAAGGCGGACGAGGGGCTGCCGACCGCGCCGTGGATCGCGCCGCGGAAGGCGGGCGGCGCGCCGCAGCCGCACAAGCCGCCGCACGGCGGCAAGCCGCACAAGCCGCGCAAGCGCCACACGTTCGCCGGCCGCCGCCAGCCCGACTTCGGGCAGAAGCGCCATCCCGGCGCGTAAGGCCGCCGCGCGCGGCGCGCGCCGTCAGGCCGGTTTGCCCTTGAAGAGGTAGATCTTGTTCTCGTTGCCGGCGACGAGCCGCGCAATGTTCGAGCGGTGCTTGTAGATCACGAAGAGCGCGATCACGGTGATGAGGATCGACTGCGGCAGGTTGCGCCCGACGCCGCAGAACGTCCCGCCCGTCAGGAACGGCACCCACACGCCGACGGCGAGAAACGCCGCCGCGAGGCACGAGCCGAGCGAAATGTAGTGGAAAAGCGCGAAGACGACCGCGAAGAGCGCGAACGCGACGCCCACCAGCGCGGGCACGAGCGCGACGAGCATGCCGAACGCCGTCGCCACGCCCTTGCCGCCCTTGAACTTCATGTACGGCGTGAGCATGTGGCCAACGACGCACATCACGCCGACCGCGAGCGGCAGCCACGCGACGTCCGGCACGCACGCCTTCGCGAGGAGCGTCGGCACGAGGCCCTTCAGGAAGTCGCACGCGAACGCGAGCAGCCCCCACTTTCTGCCGACGGTACGGAAGACGTTCGTCGCGCCGATGTTCTTCGAGCCGACGGTGCGCACGTCCACGCCGCGCATCCTGCCGATGAGGAAGCCAAACGGGATCGCGCCGACGAGATACGCGCCGACGAGCCATAGGATGCACTCAAGTGTCATTTTCCGCTCCTTTCGTTCCTAGTGTTTCAGAAATTTCTTCATCTCCGCCGGCAGCAGGTTCGCCGCGTCGAGATCGGCGAGGTCGCGCCACTCGAACTCGATCCAGTCCTCCTGCGCCGTCGCCGCCGTGCCGGGCGGCACGGTCAGCGCGTAGACGAGATTGATCTCGGCGTGGGGCTTGCCGTGCTGGACGAACGCATTTTCGACGACGCCCAGCAGCTCGCCCACGTCGGATTCGACGCCCAGCTCCTCGCGCACCTCGCGCGCGAGCGCTTCGCGGCCCTTCTCGCCGAATTCGATGTGGCCGCCCGGCAGATACGTCGTCGCGCCGCCCTTCGCACGGCAGAGCAGCACCTTGCCGTCCTGCACGCACACGCCGCGGGCGATCGTCTCGATGCCCGCAAGCTCATATTCGGGAAAGGTTCCGTCCGCCATGGTCAGATGTGGTTCGGGGTTTCGATGCCGAGGAGATTGAGGCCCGTCTTCAGGATGTCGCCGAAGAGCGCGCAGAGCCTGAGCCGCGCGGCGCGCACCGCCGGCTCGCTCTTGAGGATCGGCGAATTCTGGTAGAAGCTCGAATAGAGCTGCGCCGTCTGGAAGAGGTAGTCGGCCAGCACGCTCGGCTTGTACGCCTCCGCCGCGCGCACGACCGCACCCGGAAACTCCAGCAGCTGCAAAGCCAGGCGCTTTTCAGAAGGCGTAGCCACCCTAAACAATCCATCCTTGGGCAGGGGTTCGGGGGCGCCAGAGCCCCCGTCCGTTCCGCCCTCCCCCGCCTTCTCCATCAGCGAGCAGACGCGCGCATAGGCGTATTGCAGATACGGCCCGGAATTGCCTTCGAGCGCGAGCGCCTTGTCCCAGTTGAAGTCGATGGCCGTCGCCGGATCGTGCGAAAGATCGGCGTACTTCACCGCGCCGATGCCGATCTGCTCGGCCAGCTGCTCGTCGCCGCCGCGCGGCGCGACAATGGCGAGGCTGCGGCGCACCGCTTCGCGCAGCAGGTCGTCGAGCTTGATCAGGTTGCCTTCGCGCGTCGAGATCGCCTTGCCCTGGTAGCTCATGAGGCCAAACGGCACGTGCACGAGCTTCACCGTGTGGCCCATCTTCGCGGCGATCGAGAAGAACTGCCGGAAGTGGAGCTGCTGGCGGTCGTCGGTCACGTAGATGATGCGCTCGGGGTGGTAGTCGGCGACGCGGCTCTCCACGCACGCGAGGTCGCTCGTCGTGTAGTTGTAGCCGCCGTCCGACTTGCGCACGATGGCGACGCCCAGCTTCTCCGCGTCGAGGTTGACGATGAGCGCGCCCTCCGATTCCTCCGCGAGCCCCATCTGGCGCAGCTTCTCCACCACGCCCGGCATCATCGCGTTGTAGTAGCTTTCGCCGCGGTAGGTGTCGAACTTGACGCCGAGCTTTCGGTACATGCGCTCGAACTCGCCGATCGAGATGTCGATGAAGCGCTTCCAGAGGGCGAGGTTCTCCGCGTCGCCCTGCTGGAGCTTGACGAGCTCCGCGCGGCACGCGTCCTTCCAGACGCCGTCCGGCTCCTTCGCCTTCGCCGCGCTCAGGACGTAGCACTTCTCCAGCGTCGCGACCGTCAGGTTGGCGCGCTCCTCGTCCGTCAGGCAGTCGCGGTAGCCCTTGATGAGGATGCCGAACTGCGTGCCCCAGTCGCCCAGGTGGTTGTCGGCGACGACCGTGTAGCCGAGCGCGCGGAAGATGCGGTCGAGCGCGCAGCCGATCACCGTCGAGCGGATGTGCCCGATGTGCATCTGCTTGGCCGCGTTCGGGCTCGAATAGTCGATGACGACCGTCTTTCCCGCGCCGCGCGGCGGGATGCCGCAGCGGGGCTGCGCGCTGAGCGTCGCGAGCTGCGCGTTGAGCCACGCCGCCGAGACGGTCAGGTTGAGGAAGCCGGGCCCGGCGATCTCGACCTTCTCGAACGCCGCCCGGTCCAGCGCGGCGACGACCTTCGCGGCCACCTCGCGCGGATTCATCTTCATCTTCTTCGCGAGCTTCAGCGCGTCGTTGCACTGGTAGTCGCCGAATTTGGGATCGGTCGCGGGCAGCACGCGCACACCGGAGAAGTCTTCACCGGGGAACGCCGCCGCGAAGGCCGTCTGGAGAGTTTCGTCAAGCGTCATGTTGTCGTCTTTTCCTCTTTACTTGCCGACGTTCAGGACCTTGAAGCCCGTCGTGCGCAGCGCCGCCGCGTCGAGGCAGTTGCGCGTGTCGAAGACGAGCGCGGGCTTGCGCATCGATTTGTAGATCTTCGCCCAGTCGAGCGCCGCGTACTCCTTCCAGTCGGTCATCACGATCACCGCGTCGGCGTCCTTCGCCGCCTTGTACGGATCCTTCACGTAGTCGATGCCCTCCAGTCCCGCGAGGTCGATCCGGGCGTTGTCGAGCGCCTTGGGGTCGGTGATCGCCACGCGCACGTGCTCCTCGTTGAGAAGCCGCACCACCTTGCCCGCCGGCGTCTCGCGCGTGTCGCCCGTATCGGCCTTGAACGCGAAGCCGAAGATGGCGATCTTCTTGTTGGCGAGCGTGTTGAACATCTCCTTGAACAGGCGCGAGACGATGCGCTCCTGCTGGTGGTCGTTCATCTTGATGACGCCCGCCCAGTATTCCGCCGCCGTGTGCAGCCCGAACGATTCGCACAGGTAGACGAGGTTCAGGACGTCCTTCTTGAAGCAGCTGCCGCCGAAGCCGGGGCCCGCCTTCAGGAACTTCGCGCCGATGCGGTGGTCCGCGCCCATCACGCGCGCAACCTCGTCCACGTCCGCGCCCGTCGCCTCGCAGAGGCCCGCGATGGCGTTGATCGAGCTGACGCGCTGCGCCAGCATCGCGTTCGCGGCGAGCTTCGTCAGCTCCGCGCTCCAGACGTTCGTCGTCAGGATCTTCTCGCGCGGCACCCACCGGCCGCCCGGGCCCGCGTAGATGTCGACGAGGGCCGCGACCGCCGCGTCGCCTGCGGGCGTCTTCGGCCCGCCGATCAGCACGCGGTCGGGCGCGAGGAGGTCCTTGATCGCCGTGCCTTCCGCGAGGAATTCGGGGTTGCTCAAGACCGTGAACGCCGGGCCGCCGTCGCCGCAGTTGAGAATCGCGTCCATCGCCGCCGCCGTGCGCACAGGCAGCGTCGACTTCTCGACGATGATCTTGTCACCCGTCGCGACCTTCTTGATGTTGCGCGCCGTCGCCTCCCAGTACTGGAGGTCGCTCGCGCGGCCCGCGCCGCGCCCGAACATCTTGGTCGGGGTGTTCACGCCGACGAAGACGATGTCGCAGTCCTTCACCGCCTTGTCGATATCGGTCGAGAAGAAGAGGTTTTTGCCGCGCACCTCCCGGACGATCTCCACGAGACCGGGCTCGTAGATGGGCAGCGCGAAGTTCTTCGAGTTCCACGCCGCGATGCGCTTGGCGTTGATGTCGACGACGATGACCTTGCGGTCGGGGTTCATCTTGGCGATGACCGCCATGGTGGGCCCGCCGATGTAGCCGGCGCCGATGCAGACGATGTTCTTGTTCATACGGGTGCGTAGTATATCATATTTTACCGCCCGAGGCGCGCCCGGCCGTCTACCCGCTAAAGGGGATTCAGGAGGCGCGGGCGAAATGGTATACTGTCCGCCCGTCAAACAGGAGGATAAAACATGACCCGTTCAGTTCGCCAGATCTTCGCGCTCGCCGCCGTCGCCGCGGCGCTTCCCGCCCTCGCCGCGCTCGAGCTCGGCGCGCCGTTCACCGACGGCGCGGTGCTCCAGCGGGACACGCCGCTGCGGATCTGGGGCAGCGCCGACGCCGGCTCCACCGTCGCCGTCACCTTCGGCGAAAAGTCCTGGACGACGACGGCGGGCACGGACGGCGCATGGCGGCTCACCCTGCCGCCGATGGCCGCCTCCGCCGAGCCGAAGGTCGGCCCGCTCAGCCGACGCGAGATCGAGGTGCTCACCTACATCGCCCAGGGCAAGACGCACGAGGAGATCGGGATGATCGGCGACATCAGCGCGGAGACGGTGCGCACGCACATGAAGAGCATCTTCCGCAAGCTCGACTGCACCAACGCGCCGGCGGCCGTTTCGCGCGCCTACGAGCTCGGCATCCTGCGCGCCTAGTCCTGCGCGCGGACGAGCGCGGCGGCGAACGCGCCGTCGCAGCCGGAGTCGAACGGAATCGACTCCTTCTCGTCGACGCGCGTGAAGTCGGGATGGCGCGCGAGAAACGCGGCGACCTGCTCCTGGTTCTCCTCCGGCTCGTTCGAGCACGTCGAATAGACGAGCCGACCGCCCGGCGCCACGCGCGACGCCGCGACATCGAGAATCTCCGCCTGGAGGCGCACGAGCGACATCATCTTCTCTTCGCTCCAGCTCCAGCGCGCGTCGGGACGCCGCCGCAGCACGCCCGTGTTGCTGCACGGCGCGTCGACGAGCACCTTGCGGAACGTCTGCGCCGGCGGCTCGCCGATGACGGCGACGTTCGCGAGCTGCAGCCGCTTCAGATTCTCCGCCAGGCGCGCGCGCCGCTTCGGATTCACCTCGCACGCCGTCACCGCCGCGCCGCGCCACGCGAGCTGGACCGTCTTGCCGCCCGGCGCCGCGCAGAGGTCCAGCACCGTCTCGCCCGGCTGCGCGTCCATCAGCTCGACGGCGAGGCGCGTGCCCGGGTCCTGCACGATGAAGGCGCCCGCCGCGAACCCCTCCGCGTCCTCGACGCGCCGGCCGCGCGGCAGCTTCTCGAACCGGTCGCCGGGCCGGTACGCGAGGAACGTCTCGGCCGGCTGGTTGTGCCAGACCATGAGCTTTTCCGCGTCCGCCGCGCCGAAGCGCGCCGACCAGCGGCGGGCCAGCGCGTTCGGAAAGCTCTCGCGGACCTCCGCCGGCGCGGCGGCGATCAGCAGGCGCATCTCCTCGCGGCGGCGGATCAGGTTGCGCAGGACCGCGTTGACGAGCTTCGGCACATTCATGTTGAGGCTCTCGCGCGCGGCGGCCACCGTCTCGTTCACGGCGGCGTAGTCGGCGACAGCCGGCATGTACAGGATCTGCGCCGCGCCGATGTAGAGCAGCGCCTCCATCTCGCCCTTCGGCCAGCGCGGCACGAATTCGCCGAGGACGCGCCGCAGGGGCCGCAGCCGCCGAATGGCCGTGTAGACGAGGTCCTGCACAAAGGCGCGGTCCGGGCCCGCCGGCAGCAGGGACGAGGGAAATTCCTTGGTGATCAGCCAGCGCGCGAAAATCGACGCGGCCACGCGACGCGAGTTTGTCTTCATGAGGAGTGTACGGGGGAGGATTCGCGGTTGTGGACCTGGCTGCGGTAGAGCGTCCAGCCGTTGTTGAGCCAGAAGCTGATGCAGCACACCCACATCGCGGGCAGGAGGAGGTGGTGGTTGCCGCTGATCTCCGCCACCATCACGATGGCGGTGAGCGGAATGCGGATCGCGCTCGCGAGGAAGCCCGCCATGCCGACGAGCGCGAACGCCGCCGGGTGGATGCCCATCGACGCGGGCAGAACGCGCGAGAAGAAGAGCCCGACCGCCGCGCCGAGCGTGCCGCCGCAGACGATGGCCGGCGCGAAGACGCCCGCCGAGCCGCCCGAGCCGACCGTGCACGACGTCGCGATCGCCTTCATGAAGAAGAAGCAGACGAAGCCCGTGATCGTCAGCGGCCCGAAGTCGGCGAAGAGCTCGCTCTGGCCCGCCGTGAACGACGCCTGGATGACCGAGTAGCTCGGCCCGAGGATGTCGGGGAAGAAGAAGCCGATCACGCCTGTCAGGAGGCCGCCCGTCGCGACGACGGCCCAGCGCGGCAGGGGAGACTCCGCGAATTTGCGCTCGGCGAACCGGAAGCAGTAGATGTAGAAGCGCACGCCGAAGACGACCGTGATCGCGAGGATGAAGTACGGGATGAGCCGCAGGCCGTTGTCGAACGCGATGTCCGGCATGACGAAAAGCGGCTCCCAGCCGAAGAAGCAGGCGAAGATCGCGTAGCTGACCGTGCTCGCGATGAAGGACGGCAGCACCGCCTCGTATTCGATGTCGCTCGACGAATAGAAGATCTCGAAGCCGAAGATCGCGCCCGCGAGCGGCGCCTGGAAGAGCGCGGCGATGCCGGCCCCGAGACCCGCCGCCATCAGGATGCGCCGCGCGCGGACCGTGAGGTTGAACGCGTGCGCGACCACGCTGCCGCACGCCGCGCCGAGGAGCGTGACCGGCCCCTCGTAGCCGCCCGAGCCGCCGCAGCCGACCGTCAGCACCGAGGCGACCGACTTGACCGGGATGACCGCGCCGGGAATGGAGCCGTCCGACTGGTGGTAGGCGCGCACGGCGCTGTCGGTGCCGCGCGCCATTTCAAGCCGCCGGCCGATCTTCAGGAGGAAGTAGCCCGCGACCGCGCCGAACGCGGGCAGGACGACGAGGAGCCACCGGTGGTCGTCCAGCAGCGCCTCGGCCGAATACATCCGCCCGATCGCCGCGCCGTCGGGGAGGCGGCTCATCGCCGCGTGGTGGCCAAGCCCTTCCATGAAGAACCTCTGCGCCCAGTCGATCAGGTAGCGGAAGAGCACGACCACGACGCCCGTGAACGCGCCCACGAGCGCCGATTCGACGAAGTAGCGCCCCGTCCGGAACGACATGCCCTCCCCCGCGAGGAAGAACTTCCAGCTGGAGCGGGAGAGGTCGCGCGTGAACCTGAACGAGAGGCGCTTCATCGCGCGCCTCAGCCGAAGAACGCCTTGTAGAGCGCGCGCACGGCGGCGTCGCGGTCCTTCACGCGGATCGCGATCATGAAGCTCACCTCGCTCGATCCCTGGTTGACCATCGAGATGTTGATGCCCGCCGACGCGAGCGCGAGGCACGCCTTCGCGAACATGCCGGCCGTGTAGCACATGCCCTCGCCGACGACCATCAGCAGCGAGAGATCGCGGTCGATGCTGACGCTGTCGGGCTTCAGCTCGCGCTGGATGTGCTGGACGACGCGGCGCTCCTTCTCCTTGGGCAGCGCCTGCGACTTGACGATCACGCACTGCGAGTCGACGCCCGAGGGCATGTGCTCGTAGGCGATGCCCTCGTCCTCGAGGATCGCCAGGAGCCGCCGGCCGAAGCCGATCTCGCGGTTCATCAGGTACTTGTCGACGACGATGTTGCAGAACCCTTCCGCCGCCGCGATGCCGACGACCGTGCCCGGCACCACGCGCCGCGACTGCACGATCATCGTGCCGGGCTCGCTCGGGTGGTTCGTGTTGCGGATGTTGATCGGGATGCGCGCGCGCACCGCCGGAATCACCGCGTCGTCGTTGAAGACGCCGAAGCCCGCGTAGGCGAGCTCGCGCATCTCGCGGTAGGTCATCGTCGGGATGCCCTCCCTGACCTCGCTGACGATGCGCGGATCGACGGGATAGACCGAGTCGACGTCCGTGAAGTTCTCGTAGACGTCGGCGCAGACGGCCGCCGCGAGGATCGAGCCCGTGATGTCCGAGCCGCCGCGCGGGAACGTCGCGACCTTGCCCTCCTTCGTGTAGCCGAAGAAGCCGGGGTAGATGACGATGCCCTCGAAGTTCGAGAACGCGCGCGCGAGCGTCGCGTAGCTCGCGGGATCGAGCTGCGCGTCGCCGAAGCGGCCCGTCAGCGTCATGCCCGTCTCCTTCGGGCTCGCGTAGCGCGCCTTCTTGCCGCGCGCGACGAACGCCTCCGCGACGAGCTTGGCGTTGTTGTCCTCGCCCGCCGCCTTCAGGAGATCCATGAACTCGTCCGGCGCGAGCGTCGCGACCTGGGCGAGGCGGTCCATCAGGTCCATCTCGATCCGGCGGACGATCTCGCCGCCGAGCTTCAGCGTGTCCGCCATCTCGGCATAGCGCTCGACGACCGCGCCGAACTGGCGGTCGGTGTTCTCGCCCGCGAGCGCCGTGTTCGCGAGATCGATCAGAAGGTCGGTCACCTTCGTGTCGCCCGAATGGCGCTTGCCGGGCGCGGACACGACGACGATCCGCCGCGCGGGATCCGCGAGGACGATGTCGATGACCTTGTTGAGCTGCGCCGCGTTCGCGAGCGACGACCCGCCGAATTTACAGACTTTCATTTCAGAGCATCCTCAGTTTCACGGGCGCGCCGCCGACGACGCCGCTCGCTTCGATTTCCTTCAACGCCGCCTCGAGGTCGGCCGCCTTCGCCGCATGCGTCAGCACGACGACCGGCACCGGCTCGTTGCCGACGCCGCCGGCCTTCTGGCTCGCCGCCGAGATGCTGACGGAATGGCTGCCGAGGATCGTCGCGATCGTGCCGAACGCGCCCGCCTTGTCGGCGACGAGGAAGCGGATGTAGAAGCGCGAGGCGATCTCGCCCGCCGCGCGGAGCTTGACCGCGCCCTCGGCGTAGTTCGGGATGCCGCGCGCGTAGCGCGTCTCGCCGTGCGCGAGGTTGCGCGCGATGTCGCCGATGTCGCCCACGACGGTGGAGGCCGTCGGCGCGCGGCCCGCGCCGCGCCCGTAGTACATCGTGTAGTCGCTCATGTCGCCCTTCACCATCGCGGCGTTGAACGCGTCGTTGACGTTCGAGAGCATGTGCGAATACGGCACGAGCGTCGGGTGCACGCCCACCTCCACCTCGTCGCCGTGGCGCGCGACGACCGCGAGGAGCTTGATGCGGTAGCCGAAGTCGGCGGCGTACTTCACGTCCTCGCCCGCGAGGTTGCGGATGCCCTCGACCTGCACCTGGTCCATCCGGGGCTGGAAGCCAAACGCGAGCGCCGCGAGGATGCACGCCTTGTGCGCCGTGTCGAAGCCGTCGATGTCGAGGCTCGGGTTCGCCTCCGCGTAGCCGAGCTTCTGCGCGTCCTTGAGGACGGCGTCGAACGGCAGGCCCTCGTTCTCCATGCGCGTGAGGATGTAGTTGCACGTGCCGTTCAGGATGCCGTGGATCGACTCGATGTCGTTGCCGGCGAGCCCTTCGCGCAGGACGCGGATGATCGGGATGCCGCCGCCCACGGACGCACCGAAGTAGATGTCCACGCCGTTCGCCGCGGCCGTGTCGAAAATCTCCCGGCCGTATTCCGCCAGCAGCTTCTTGTTGGCGGTGACGACGCACTTCTTGGCGTTGAGCGCCGCGAGAACGAGCGTGCGGGCGATGCCCGTGCCGCCGATCGTCTCGACGACGATCTGGATGCCGTCGTCGGCGATGACCGCGCCCGCGTCCGTCGTGAGCGTGCCGGCCGGAACCGCGACGCCGCGGTCGGTCGTGATGTCGAGGTCCGCGATCTTCTTCAGGACGATATCCACGTCCAGACGCTTCGCCATCACCTCGCGATGCTTGAGGAGGCCTTCCGCGACGCCCGCGCCGACGGTGCCGAATCCCAGTATGCCAACGCCAATCTGCTTCATCTATTTTGTCTTTCTTGACTTGAGTTTGAATAGTATATCATAAATGGCGGACTTGGTTTCGAGGTTTCTAGGTTTCCAAACCTCCAAACCACCAAACCTCCCTCCTTGATTCCGGCGGCGCGGAATGATACACTATGCGCCATGAAAAAGCTCTTGATCCTGGCCGCGCTGCTCGCCGTGACGCCGACCGTCGTCGCGAAACCGAAAGCCATCGTCGTCTTCTACGCCGACGATCTCGGCTACGGCGATACGTCCGTCTACGGGCAGGCGAAGGTGCCGACGCCCAACCTGGAGCGGCTGGCGCACGACGGCTGCCGCTTCTGCGACGCGCACGCGGCGACGCCGATCTGCACGCCGTCGCGCTACTCGCTGCTGACGGGCCGCTACGCCTTCCGCCGCCCCGACACGCGCATCCTCGACGGCGACGCGAAGCTCATCCTGCCGGTCGAAGGGAGCGGTGAAGAGAACGTCACGCTGCCCGTGCTGATGAAGCGCGCGGGCTACCGCACCGCCGCGATCGGCAAGTGGCACCTCGGGCTGGGCGCGGGCGAGGAGCCCATCGACTGGAACGGCGAAATCACGCCCTCGCCGCGCGAAGTCGGCTTCGACCACTCGTTCGTGATGGCCGCCACCGCCGACCGCGTGCCGTGCGTGTTCATCCGCAACGGCCGCGTCGTCGACCTCGATCCGGCCGACCCGATCGAGGTGAGCTACGACAACGTCGAGAAAAAGTGGGAGGGCGAGCTGACCGCGCACACGAACCCGGAGCTTCTCAAGGCGTGGGGCCGCCCGTCCGACCGTCAGCACGACAAGACGATCATCGACGGCATTTCGCGCATCGGCCACATGCGCGGCGGCGCGGCGGCGTGCTGGAAGGACCAGGACCTCGCCGACCGCCTCACCGCCGAGGCGGAGCGGTTCATC
>Ga0256405_10009255_pt1 | contig 13563 bp, 8 predicted proteins | sample RumenRJG_02DNA_FD_189096 | JGI IMG/M metagenome (GOLD analysis project Ga0256405, IMG submission 189096) | Bovine rumen microbial communities from Lethbridge, Alberta, Canada - RJG_02 | ecosystem: Host-associated > Mammals > Digestive system > Stomach > Rumen | place: Canada: Alberta | collected...
TTTAGGATCGGTTCGCTTAATCCTGCCGCCAGTCGCCACAACTCTTGAAGGGAGCGTGTCATTCATGCCCCACTGCATGAGGTCAACGCTATGGATTGCCTGCTCGACGATATGGTCTCCTGAAAGCCAGTTATAGTAGAGCCAGTTCCTGAGCTTGTATTCCATGTCGGTCCAGCCGCTCTTGCGTTCATGGAACCACAATTCACCTGAGTTGTTGCTTGCTTCGACCGCAAGAATCTTACCGATGCTTCCATCTAATAGCCTGGAGAATGTCTCTCTCTTAGGTATATGATATCTCCAGCAGAAGCCAGACATCAATTCCGTGCCTTGAGCCTTTGCTTTTTGAGCCGCCGCTATTACCCTCCTCATGCCGGGTCCATCGACCGCAAACGGCTTCTCGCAGAAGATGTGCTTTTTTGCATTGACGGCATACTCAAGATGAGCCGGCCTGAAGCATGGCGGCGCTGCCAGGATTATCACGTCCACATCGGAATCAATCAGTTTCCTGAAGGCATCCAGCCCGACGAATTTATGGTCTTTCGCAACTTGGACTTTCTGAGGGAATAGCTTCATCAGGTAATCGTATGAATTGTCGAGCTGATCCTTGAATGCATCAGCCATCGCTGACAGAACCACATTCTCATCGGCATTCAAGGCCTGTTCAGCAGCCCCCGATCCGCGGCCACCACAACCAATAAGGCCAACTTTCAGAGTGTTGCTGTTTCCTGTCCACGCACCTGACCTCGTTCCGGTCACGGCTTCCGCCGCAATTATGTCGCCAAGGCCACTGTTAGCCGAAATCATTGTTCCGACAGTCGCCATTCCGGCTGTCCGTAAAAAATCTCTTCTTTTCATAATCTATCTCTATATTGAAATGCATTAATCATAATTAGGATTCTGCTGGAGAGCAGGGTCACGATTAATCTCCTCCTTCGCGATAGGCAACCAGTAAGCACAACCGTTGGAGTTCCAGCTCCTTTCATCCGTCATCGTAGTCGTGTCCCAGTAAACGATAGTCACTCCGTCAGCGAAATGATTTATGTAAGTAGGCGAGACATTAAAGACATTCTCTTCGGCGATCATCCATTTGCGGATCATGAACCAACGGTCTCCCTCTCCCATCATCTCTATCTGCCTCTCGTGACGGTAATATTCGCGAGCCTCCTGCTGTGTGCAGCTTGTGGATTTGCTTGGCAAACCGGCCCGATTGCGAACCATGTTGACATACCTCATTCCCTCGGCGACTTCACCGAGTTCAATGCACGCCTCGGCGTAATCGAGCAATACCTCGGCATAACGGATTTCCATCCAAGAGTTAGTGTTGCTATGAGCCTCGGCATTCTCAATCTCCGGGTCAAGCATTTTCCTGAGATAATACCCTGTCTTAGTACCATTCCAGGCCTGCTTCGAAGCGCTGCGAGAATCAACGCCACCAATCTTGACGGCAGTACCCTCACCGAAATCATGAATTGTTTTCAAATCGCTATCCAGATACGATGCTCCATTTGTCGCAGTGTAATGAGAACCGATGTCAATAATGTTAGAGGCAGTCTCTCGATTTGCCCATGTCGCTCCATCATAAAGAATTGACGCATAAAACCTGGCCTCTCGCCCATTGTAAGGATTCCTCTCTGGGTCTGCGGCGAGCTGCTCAGCAGTCCAAGCCCTTACATTATTGTCGCCTGGCTTATATTTATCCCATTGGAACGGGGTTCCATCCGCCATTTCGTACTTGCGGACAAGGTTCTCGGTAGGGCCATTGTTCCCCCAGCAGCTGTATCCGTTAGGACCCCACCAAAGGTTATTCCAGGCTGTGTTCCCGACTTGGTCAAGATACTGTACTCCGAAAATAGCCTCATCGTTCCACTCACCTTTTTGTAAGAATATGCCAGCATAATTATCAATGTAGCCTTGGAAATCGACATCGGACATGTCGGCTGACGGCTCTCCTTCCTTGTACTGCGCCAAGGAATAGGTTCCATACTTGCCATCTATGACATCTTTTGCGGCTGTTTTAGCCGCACGTAGCCTTTCTTCACGAGAGCCACTTGAGAAGTGCACCAAGTCATTGCCAGCATTGAATGTTCCGTTCATCAATTCCCCGGTCACGAAACTCAGAAGTCTCGACTTCAATGCACCGGCGGCGCCTTTTGTCGCACGGCCTTGGTCAATGCCCGACTTGTCAGGAAGCCCGGCGATGGCCTTCTCCAGATCTTTGAGTATGAAATCCACTGTCTCTTGTAAAGTAGAACGCGTCACATTCGTGAAGTCGTCTTTCAGCGAGAATGGTTTGTCCATCAATACGACACCGCCATAGCTTCTGAGCAGGTTCGTATATTCATAAGCTCTAAGGAAATAAGCTTCTGCCTTTATCTGACTGAGTTTTGCCTCTTCAGACGAATTCGATGTAGGAACATCGTCTGCGCCTCCAAGCAGAGTGTTGATGCTTTGGATATCACGATATAGGACAGGCCATGTCAGCCAGCCATAATAACTTGGCCAATTCGGATAATTGAACATGCCCAAATTGCTCGGAGAGAGTGTATTTTTCAGAAACACTACGCTACCTGCCCGATGGATGTTGAGAGTCTCGTCTGTCGAGGAACTGAGCAAATCCTCCCTCATCCCCAAGACGGAACCATCGTTCCCTCCCAGTTGGTCATAACATTCGTAAAGATATGCTTCCAGCAGGTTGATATCCTGGAATACGTTGTCCTGCGTGAAGGAATTAACTGATTCTTTGTCAAGCACATCACCCGTGCATGATGACAAAGCCATTGCAAGCATTGCAGCAAAACTCAATATTGTGTATTTAAACTTTTTCATATTGACTGATTGTAAATAATAAACATCCTTCAGCTGAACTAGAAAGTAATATTTAGACCGATTGAATAGTTCTTCATCGCAGGGTAACCTTGAGGGTTAGCCGTCTCAGGATCGTAATGTCGCTGCGCAGAGTAAAGCAACGCCACGTTATATCCGGTCAGCATGATCGTGGCTCCGGAGATGTTGAACTTCTCCAACAATGGCTTTGGAAGCGAATAGCTCAGGGTGATGTTCTTGAGGCGGAAATATGCCATATTGTCGTACCAGTAAGTGTTGTTGTGACTGTTGTAAGTCCAGTACTGGTCGGCGCGGCTCCAAGGACGAGGATTGTTGGACATATTGTTTTTTGGCGTCCAGTAATCCTTCGTCATCCATTTGAACACATTCATGCCGGTTCCTCTGTTGCCGTAAACTGCGCTGACGTAAAATGTTCCCTGCCCTTGGCCAAGGATAGAGAGAGCCCAGTTCTTCCACGAGAGGTTAACGTTGATGCCGTAGAAGAGTTCTGGCGCGTCAGTTTTGTGAAGGTATATTCTGTCATCGCTATTGATCTTGCCATCTTTGGACACATCTTCGAAGATGAGGTCTCCAGGCTTTGCTCCCTCCCAGTGAGGATAGTTGTCAACCTCATCCTGAGTATGGAAAACACCGATAGCCTTATACACCAAGGCAGAGCCATACGGATGTCCGGTCTGCTTCTGCCATTCTACGGACTGTGCCGGCTCGTCCATGAACACGACTTTGTTTCTCGACCAGCTGAGGTTGCCGGAAATGTCCACGTTGAGGTTTCCGAACTGCTTCGTGAACCCACCTTCAACCTCGAAACCTCTGTTGTCCACCTTGCCGATGTTCTCATCCGGCAGGGTGAGGCCAGTGAAATTAGGAACTGAGGCGTTTCTGGTAATGAGAATGTCCCTGCGCTTGTTGTAGAAGAACTCGGTGTTCAGCCAGAGCATGTTTTTCAGGAACTTGGAGTCGAAGCCCCAGTTATACGTCGTCTGGGTCTCCCAAGTGATGTTCGGGTTTGCGACAACCGACTGATAAATCCTGGTCATGACGTTCTTGTTCGCCCCGAAAGTAGGCCCAGAGGCCAATGCGAACTTGTTGACGTACTGGAACGGATCGCCAGGATCCATTCCCATCTTTCCTGCCGTGAAGCGTAGCTTGAAGTAATCGATGGCTGAGAGGTTGTTCTTCCAGAACGGTTCCTCAGATGCACGCCAGGCAAGAAGTACTGCAGGGAAGTTGCCCCACCTCTCGTTTGAAGGGAACTTAAGGGATCCGTCGCGCCTGAATATGAACTCGAACAGATATTTCTCTTTGTAGTTGTAATTCAGACGACCGATGAACGACTTACGGGCGTAGATTGACTCCGTGCCGGAGTTATTCTTGTCTTTCTCGCCTCCAGCATTCAGTATCTCGATGAGGTCGGAGACAAAGTATTTCCTGAAAGCCGAGAAGTCGGAATCCAGATCGTTGTACTGCTCGTATGCAGCAAATACGTTGAAATTGTGATTCCCGAATGTCCTGCCGTAGTTGGCGCTCGCCGTGTAGGTGTATTTCTTTATGTAGTTGTTTTTTTGATTTAGCTGAGGATTGTCGTATCCGTTCTTACTAGGAATAAGCACGGCGCCTTCGTTGGTGATGTATCCATTCGATCCCTTTTTGCTGTTCGCCACATCGAGGGTGTAGAGAGTCCACGGTTTGTTGAATTCCTTATAGTTAATGTGATCGACGTCATAATTGAAAGATCCGGAAATCGTGAGCCCTTTTATCATAGGAGGAGTAATGTCCAGTTGGAAGTTAGTCTGATCCTTGTGAGAGTCGGTTTTCCTGTAGCCGGCTGCATAAGAGGTGTTGACCACAGGGTTCACGCCGCCCTCAAACGCCGGACCAGGCTCGCCTGTCGGCCAGTAATCGGCTACGGTCGGAACGACCATGGATGCCCAGCCGAACAATTGACTCACATCAATCGTAGGGTATTTCTTCTTGGAATACAGACCGCTGTACTGGGCTGTAACCTTCACCCAGTCCTTGAGCAGCTTAACATCGAACTTGGCCCTGAAGTTATACTGCTTATAAGTGGTCGAGGAATGAGAGTAGATGCCGGACTCGTTCTTGTAGCCTCCAGATATGAAGTAGTGCATTTTCTCCGTTCCTCCGTTCACGCTCACGTTGTAGCGTTCGTTATGGGTCCAGTTCCTCACGAGAGATTTCATCCAGTTCGTGTTCGGATGCTGCCATGGATCAGCGCCACTCTCGTAGAGAGCGATGTCATCGTCGGAATACAGTCTAGCAACGCCTTCGTAGTCTTGAAGATCGCTGACATAACGTGCGTACTCAGGAGCGTTCGCCGCCTCAGGCATGATGGTCGGCTTCGAGAAACCCTGCGTATATTGCATATTCACGGTCGGCTTGTGTTCGCCTCCATTCTTGGTGGTAATAAGAATGACACCGTTTGCAGCACGAGATCCATAGATGGCCGCGGATGCGTCCTTAAGCAACGAGACGTTGGCTATGTCATTAGGATCAATCTCATATAGACTCCTATCAGGGATTCCATCAATCACGATGAGCGGACCAAGATCAGCCTTTTTCCCGAACGAGGAACGTCCCCGGACGTTAATCTGGGCAATGTCGTTTCCAGGTTCTCCTGTGGTCTGCCTGATTTGAGTTCCGGACAACTGCCCATTCAATGCATTTGAAACATCGAACGCCGCAGACTTAGTGAGTTTCTCACCTTTAACTGAAGATATTGCCCCGGCCACAGCCTCTTTCTTCTGGGTGCCATATCCAACAAGAACCACTTCCTGCAGAGTCTCTGTGTCTTCATTCAGAACGACGTCAATCGTCTGGCTTTCCCCGACGATGATTGTTTTCGTGATGTAGCCCATGCAAGAGACTTCCAATGTCGCGCCTTCCTGAATGCGGAGAGAGTATTTTCCATCGACATCCGTGACAGCACCCGTCGAAGTTCCCTTGACTAAGACGCTTGCGCCGATGACCGGCAATCCAGTTGCATCGGAAACCGTGCCTGTGATGGTTTTCTGTTGAGCAAAAGCATTGGCAGTGCCTATCACGCAGAATAGTAGCAGCAAGGCGACGCCCTTCAATAAGACATGCCCTTGATGTCGAGCATTATTAAACAAATTCATAAGATTTAGTGTTATTAATTTGGGATAGCAATTTAAGAATATTCACAATAACATGCAATATTGCCCTGCCCTCTTTTCAAAATCCACCACATGGAGATCATTGTCTTATTTGCATGAACGAAAAAAACGACAAGGGATGACGTGGTGTGTCGTTCGGGATGAAGTAGAGAGTCGTTCAGGATGATGGAGCGAGATTTCGCAAAGTGCTGTCGGAGTATGTCCTTCCGGGGGTCTGCTAATGGGGGTCGGTCGACAACGTGCCTCTTGGAAGGCCTCGATGTCGAGACATGCCCTTCCCTACGCACTTCTGTGCAGCCTGCCTCGATAGCGTTTTGCGAGTCACTTTTTCCGAACGGTTTATACGTATGCAATTCTTTATTGCTTCAGCATCGACAAGGTTTGGTGAAATCTTGAAGAGAGGTTGTGATTATTCACAATCGAAGGCAACGGTGACATTCATTATAAGTGCCGAGAACACATATTCCCATTGCCAACCCCCGTTCTGGAAACCGGGTGTGCGACGCAGTCCTTCATTACAAGCCAGCCGGTGGCACTATGCCGTTGCCGATAAATGTAATTCTCTCGCTCTTCTGGGCGGGGGCATGGATGAATCCTTTGTGACCACAGCGACCACAGCCTCGCTGACTGCCTTCATGACAGCAGGCCGGTCATCAGAAATTTAGCGCAATACCGAAGCCCTTCGAAGATGTGCTGATATATGGTTGACGACGAGACCCATGAAGACGACCATTATAGTCATCTGCGATCCATTCCAGTCTCTTCTTTCCGATGACTAGCAATGGAATACCAACGTCAATGCATGTGCTTCCAGCAAATCCAGCAAGTAGTCCCGCGGAATACAGGCCATAATCGTAGTATTCGCCATCGTCATATTCCATGGAGTTCAAGCCCGCTATCATCATCACAATCCCAGCGACTGCGACAGGAGCTCCGATCCAGACCAGGGTCTTTCCGCTACGTAGCTGCTTGCGTGCGCCTACGTAAGTGTCTTCGTAAATCTGATTCCCTATATAGAAACGAATGTCTTCTGGTTTTATTACGTTCCCTTGGGAATCGACCAAGTCACCTCCACGGTATCTTATCTGGCCGGGGACGATGTTCGGCTCGGAACCTTGTCGGGACGACATTTCCGCGGCCACAGAAGGATTGGAGTATGCTGTTGGGATGATCTGGGCAGATACGTTCGTGGCTGAGAAAGCAAATATGCCAGCAAAGATTGATAAAATAAAGTTGAGTTTAGACATTTGAGAAAAAATTGTTGTCAATACTGCCTCAAAGATAGATAATATTTATCGATTCAGCATAAAAATGCTACTTTTTAACCAACAATCCTCGCGCATGAAAAAGGTGGCTAATCAGTCAGATTGACTCATTAGTCACCCAGCAAGTAATTATAATCCGAGATTTTTTACCTGAACAGGCTCATGATATACACGCAGGCGCGGGCGGCGTGCATCGGATATTTCCTGAACGCATTGGCATTCGCGCTGTCGGATAAATGAGCCTTGATGTAAGCCCAGAGCGAAAACGCATTATCTGCTCCTTCAGCGAAGCACTGATATTTCCATCCACACAGATTAGCGATTACAGCTTCCGCCTGAACATAAGGGACCATAGTTGTGTACAACTTGCCATCTGCATCAATGCCAAAAGCAACGTGCCCGTCTGCCTGCTGCCCTTCCATGCCATACATCAGCAGCCTTGTGGTTGGATCCTTCACCATATTCACGACATCCATGTCCTCGGTAGCATATGCGGCATCAAGCAACGCCCACGATGCCTCAAGATCAAGACCATACTGAATTCCCATATTGAGATTATTCCAGTCTTTATCCATTTTTGGAACCATGTGGCCTGTCCTAACATCATAGAACTTGTCTGTAATTACAGTGAGCAGAGCAGTAAGGTCGTACCTCAGGGCCTCGTCTTTCCAAACCCGGTAAAGCGTAGAGAGACCCTCGGCAAGATACACGTGAGCAACTGCATCTTTTGTGGCATCTTTCTTCTCGAACTCTCTCGAGAGCTTAAAATAATAACCGCCTTTTTCCTCGTCCCTGAATTCCTTCCTGACGATTTTATAAAGGTTGACGGCCGATTTCAGCGCCTCATCATCCTTAGTCGCGGCGTAGAATTCGCTAAGAGCATATATTGATAAAGCTTGATTGGCAAGGGTGCAGTCGGTGTCAACCCTTTCGCCATTTTTATCGACTGTGGAATAGACTCCTCCGAATTTATGATCGATGAAATTCTTCAAGAAATAGTCATTAGCGTTGATCGCTGGCATGAGATATTCCTTCTTCTTGAAAAGCCTGTAAGCCGTAGAATAAGCCCATAGGATCCTTGCATTCAGCTGAAGGCTCCGGGGAGCCTCCCTATCTGGCTCGCCGTCAGATCCGAGATCGCCGAAAAATCCACCCTGAGGGTCCTGCATCACGGACCAGAATTTAAGAATATCCCACTGAAGGACTTCTTTCGCTTCTTTGATAAGATTATCTGTTCTAATCATATAATATGATATATTACAATGTCTTAACATGAATATTACGCCAGCGCACCTTAATGCCGCCACCATCGTGAATCTGCAGCGCGATCCGGCCATGGCCTGCGCCAATCTTAGCATCGTGAATGTCCGTCATAGGCTCGCCATTAAGCCAAGACTGCAGATGATCCCCCTCCAGGCGGATGCGCATAGCATTCCATTGGCCCTCTTTAAGAATGTTTTCTTTCTCGTCTGGAATTTGATAGAGCCAGCCGCGGCCGTATGACTCATAAACTCCGCCAGTATCGTTGCCCTTTGGAGCAACCTCAACCTGCCAGCCATGAACTGTGGTGCCATCAACAGTAGAGCGGATGAACACGCCAGAATTCCCATTTGCCTCTTGCTTGAACTCGAGCGTCAGGTCGAAATCGTCATAATAGTCTTCTGTAGCAAAATAGCCGTACTGCTTATCAGGACCGCTCTCGCAAACGAGGTAGCAGCTATCGTCCACATACCAAAGCTCCGTGCCGTAATTAATCCACCCGGTAAGATCCTTCCCATTGAAAAGATCTTTTTCTACAGGCTTTGAAGGCAGTTCCTTTATCTTAATGTTACGGAACCATGCAGGATATCCGTGATCCTGGAGGCAGATATGACCCTTCGGCGACATGCCATATTCAGGAGCATCCTTCCACTTGCCGCTCTCTTTGCGCTGGCGCCAGTCCGGGGTCCAGGCATCGAACTCGACTGTCACCTTGCCATTCAAAAGATAAGTTACATGACCATTATCGAATATAATCTCGGATTGATTCCATTGCCCAGCAGGCTTCATATTCCTAGCCTCCAGATCTGGAACATACATGGCATAATCAACTCCGCAGCGCTGCCAGTCTTCCAGCTGATAGCCGTCGTTCATCTCAGCAAAATTATCATCATCTATTAGCTGGTATTCAGGCCCCGTGATGTAAGGAACCTTGAAATCCGGACGCTCCACCACATGATAAAGCATTCCGCTGTTGCCGCCTTTGCTGATCTTCCATTCCCATTTAAGATCGAAGTTAGCATATTCTTTATCAGTCACTATGTAACCGCTGGCATCGCCGCCTTGGCCTTCTGCCTCTATGGCGCCATCAACGACAGTCCATGGTCCAGTAAGTTCTGTTCCGTTATAATCCCTCCATCCGCTAAGTGTCTGGCCGTCAAACAACAACTGCCATCCATCTTGCTGTTCTTGGGCTGTCAGCTCATTTGGCTTTTGCCCGCCACAAGACACGAAAGCCACGGCTGCAGCAGCCATGGCCCCTAAAATAATAAACGACTTTTTCATATTGAGCATGGTATTAAAAAATTTTGGTCATTAATCGATATTAAAGCCCCTAGCCTTAACTAAGAGACCCAATCATCACAAATATAGTCAGATTTTGTCATAAAACAACGAGGAGAATGCAATGAAAGCTTCGACTTTTTAAGTATTTTTGTGAGAATATGAAATATTCTGATTATGTTTAATAAAAGCGTTTACACTGCAAGACGCCAGAGGCTCATTGAGCTGATGGCCCGGACGGCGCCTCAAGGCAGCCGCGGAATCGGTATTTTCATTGGCAACGGAGAGGCTGCGGCCCAGTACAGAGACAATGCCTACAAATTCCGCCAAGATTCTTCGTGGCTCTATTTCTTCGGAATAGATGCCCCAGGCTACGCCGCAGTGATGGATTTCGATAGCGGAGACGTAAAAATCTATGCCGACGACGTGGAGATAGGCGACATAATCTGGATGGGGCCTCAGCCGTCAGTGGCATCAATCGCCGAAGGAGCCGGCGTGCACGTGACAGCTCCATTCTCAGCCCTCAAGGAAGATGTTGGCAAAGCCCGTTCACAACACAGGAAATGCCATTATCTACCGCTTAGCCGGTGGTACAATACCATGCTCATTGAAACGCTAATGGGTCTCGGACCTGGCGACCTGGGAAAGGCAAAGGAAGATGGCGCCACGGAGGGCAGGGCACCTTCGCTGGAGCTGACTAAAGCAGTGATAGAGCTCAGGCTCATTAAAGAAGATTGCGAAATCGCAGAAATGGATGATGCCGGCGCTCTCGGGCAGGAAATGCACACCGTGGCTCGCAACAGCATAAAAATCGGGACGATAGAGCAGGAAATCGTCGGCAAGATGGATGGCGTGACACTCAGCAAGGGCTGGGGCGTTTCATTTCCGACAATCCTCACGCAGCACGGCGAAACGCTTCACAATCACCTGCACGACAAGGTGATAGAGCCAGGAAAGCTGATGGTGATAGATGCCGGCGCAGAGAACAACAGTCACTATGCATCAGATTTCACCAGGACCTATCCTACCAGTGGAAAGTTCACTCAGAAGCAAAGGGACGTCTACCAGATCGTATGCGACTGCAATGAATATGCTTTCAAGCTCACTAAGCCAGGAATAGCGTACAGAGATGTCCATCTGGCCGTTTCTAAACTGATGCTGGAAGATCTGAGCCAGCTCGGCCTTGTCCATGGGAATCTTGACGACATGGTTGCCGAAGGCGTAGCGGGAATGTTCCAGCCACATGGCCTTGGACATAACATTGGACTGGACGTGCACGACATGGAGGATCTTGGAGAGGATCTGGTGGGCTACGATCCGGATCAGCGGCGTTCTCCTCAGCTGGGTCTTGGGAACCTTAGAATGGCCCGCGTGCTGAAGCCTGGACATTTCATTTCCGATGAGCCAGGAATATATTTCATTCCTGCGCTGATAGAGAAATGGAAGAGCGAAGGCACCTGCAAGGACTTCCTCAATTTCGACAAGCTTAAAGAATATTACGACTTCGGCGGCATCCGCCTGGAGGATGATGTTCTTGTAACCATTGATGGAGCCCGCCACACTGGCCCTAACCGACTGCCGATTCAGCCAGACGACGTAGAGACCGCAATGCAAGGATAAATCACTCCTTCACGGACGATCTAAAATTTAAATTCCAGGGCGGACCTCTCGGCCGGCTCTGGAGTTTTTTGCTTACGTTAACGATCTCTTTTCAAGACCATGTGACTTCTTACTGATTCATAATCAATAACACTGCGACAAAGGTAATCTCGTCTCGAATGGCCTGCAATACCATGAAATTATGATTTTGGGCTTTGTCATCATTTCTAGGTATGAGCGAAGCAGCGCAGCGGCATATTCATAATAAATAAGGATAAGCGAGCTGGGCATTTTTTGCTACATTTGCCTAATAATTTCATAATCAATGCGCACACAGAAAGTTTACGAGCCGAAGGATATGATGATTGACCTCATCAGAGACAATTACAACGTGCTTCAGGCTCTTGGCAGTTTCGGCATCAATCTAGGTTTTGGCGACAAGACGGTGGAAGAGGTCTGCAAAGACAACGGCGTAGACTGCAGAACTTTCCTCATTGTAGTCAATTTTCTGGTCAATGGCTATTTCCGGGACGAAGAACTCGAATATGTCAATGTCGGCACTCTGCTGCATTACCTTCAGGCCAACCATAAATATTATCTGGATTTCCAGCTGCCTTTCATGAGAAAAGAGTTGTCCGATTCTCTTGATCCTGACGGCCGGGTGGACAAACTGATAATGGATTTTTACGATGCATATGCAGCTGAAGTACGGAAACACATGAAATACGAAGAAGATCGTCTGTTCCCATACATCAACAGCCTGCTGGAAGGGGTGAGGGAGGAAGCTTATAACATCGATGCCTACGCAAAGCATCATGGAATGGCAGACGTAAAATTGAAGGAGCTTAAGAATATAATAATAAAGTACTTGCCAGGAGACAGCCTACGCAATAACATGCTAACCGCTACCCTCTACGACCTTTACAACAACGAGGAATGGCTGCAGCTTCATGCGAAAGTTGAGAATGAGATTCTAGTGCCAGTCATAAAGAATATGGAAATGAATATTTCGGCTGGTGCTGATGCATTAAATGTCGAGGAAGGTGGCGAGAGCACTCTCAGCCCTCGCGAGAGAGAGGTCGTGTCGTGCCTGGCGATGGGGCTGTCTAACAAAGAAATAGCCTCGAAACTGAATATTTCGATAAACACCGTGATCACTCATCGGAAAAACATAGCTACCAAGCTCAGCATTCATAGCGTTGCGGGAATAACCATATACGCAATAGTGAATAATCTTGTGGATATAAACTCTGCTAAGCAATAAAAACTATTTTTATTATATTTGAACAATAATATTGTGGTTATAATTATCATTAGTTATGAAAAAAGTAGTTTTATTCGCAATTGCTTTACTAGGCTGCGCTGTTATGGCAACCGCTCAGCCTAAGGCTATCGGAGGAAGGTTAGGCTGGGGTTTAGGCGCTTCATATGAACATTATCTCGGGGAGCCGCATTTCCTTGAGTTCGACGCTGAAATGTTTAATGTGGATAACATCGGCTTCAGGCTTGACGGTATTTACAATTTCGTGTTTGCCGAGCCGGACTGGACTCCCAGGGGAACGTGGCAATGGTACGCCGGGCCTGGAGTTGCCCTAGGCTCTGCCTACTACAACAACGACGACAATTTCTTCTTCATGTTCGAGGGGCAAGTCGGCCTCGAATATAAATTCTGGTTCAATCTGCAATTATCCGCCGATCTCCGCCCTGGCTTCGGAATCTGCGATGGAGGATTCTTCACAGACGGTTTCTATTACGGTTTCGTGCCAACCTTAAGCGTAAGATATTACTTCTAACTGACGCAGCGACTCGCCCCGTCAAGCCTTGGCGGCACGCAATTACCCCGATGGCACGAAACGACTTCCACCGGCGGAATCACCTCTAGCTGAATACAGAATATTCACGATATTCGCTGCCCCCGGCACACTCAGGGCAGCGATTTTCTATTCACGCCCATCCTATCCCATGTCCGGAAGCCTCCCCAATAATATTCAAATGGCGTTAGCGTTGCGAACGGAGGTATTTGCCCTGAGTGGCGAAAGCATCATATTCAGCCTTCCATTCCTGATCTATGAATATGCTGTCGGTTTTATCAATATAAAGCACACCGTCAAGATGGTCGCACTCGTGCTGGAAAATGATTGCGGAAAAACCATTGACAG
>Ga0256405_10009257_pt1 | contig 13561 bp, 11 predicted proteins | sample RumenRJG_02DNA_FD_189096 | JGI IMG/M metagenome (GOLD analysis project Ga0256405, IMG submission 189096) | Bovine rumen microbial communities from Lethbridge, Alberta, Canada - RJG_02 | ecosystem: Host-associated > Mammals > Digestive system > Stomach > Rumen | place: Canada: Alberta...
ATTCATTGGTTTTTTCTACGCCAAAACAATCGCCCTTCCAATCAATGAGATTTTTGGAATCTTGCACAAGCTTGCAGAAGGTGACCTGAGAGTAAAACCAAGCAATAAAATAGTAAGACGCAAGGACGAGCTTGGAAGAATGAGCCATGCCCTTGAAGAAACCATACAATCACTTATAAAGACTATTGAGCACGTGCGGGAATCTGCAATGCAAGTTCGCTCCGGCGGAGAGCAACTTTCTAGCTCTAGTCAGGCTGTCTCTTCAGGTGCCAGCGAACAGGCGGCAAGCACAGAAGAGATGAGTGCCACAATGGAACAGATGACAAGCAACATCAGGCAGACAGCCGACAACGCCGCTAAAACAAGCGAGATTGCTAACATGGCGGCTGCAAAAGGCGAGCAAGGCGGTATCGCCGTACAAGAAGCAGTCACAGCCGTTGAGACAATCGCTGAAAAAATCGGCGTAATTGAGGACATCGCGAGCCAGACTAACATGCTTGCCCTCAATGCGGCTATCGAAGCAGCCCGTGCAGGTGAAGCTGGAAAGGGATTTGCCGTAGTTGCAAGCGAGGTACGAAAGCTTGCAGAACGCTCTCAGACAGCCGCCGGCGAAATTAGCGATATTTCTGCAAAAACGCTTGCCACGACCGAGAACGCAGGAAAGCTCATAAAAGAAGTTGTTCCTAGCATAGAGCAGACATCAATGCTTATTCAGGAAATTGCAACGGCAAGCCGTGAGCAGGATAACGGCGCACAGCAGGTAAGCACTGCAATAATCCAAATGGACAGCGTAGTTCAGCAAAACGCAAGTGCAGCTGAAGAGATGGCTGCAATGGCAGAGGAACTCAGTGCCGAAGCACAGAGACTTGTTCAAGTAATCAACTTCTTCAAGACTCCTGACAGCCAAAACACAGAGTTCATCTCTATGCCACAGGAAAAAGGCAGCCAAAACGCACAGGCAAAGGCTGTTGAGGCTACACACAAAGAAGAGCCCAAAACAGCAGAGCCAGCCGCAGAAAGCGTACAGGAATCAAAAAAACCTGTAAGGCAAAAAATACAGAAAATAAAAGTTGAATCACAGGAGCCAAAAACTTCTGGACAACCAGCCCCTCAGCAGCAAGGCTCGCAGCAGATACCACCAAAACCGCAGGCTGTAACGCCAAAGCCAGCGCAGGTGACTTCTGCACAACAAAAACCAGCCGCCGCAACAGCAAAAAGTGGGACTGTAGTTCGCAGAACAGCCGCGGACTTGATTAGCGATGCGGATTTTGAGGAATTTTAGTGATTAGACCTGCTCGGAAGCTGCAGCTCATAAACGACTGCTGTTTCCGAGACAGGTTTATAATCCAAGAGGAGCATGGCATGATTGAAAACTATCTTACTTTCACTATTGATGACAGCGTATATGCCATCAATGTTTCTTCAGTTCTTGAAGTCCTTAACTTGACAGAGCCGACGGCTGTTCCATGTGCCCTGCCATACATCGAGGGACTCATCTACTCCCGTGGACAGGGAATAACTGTCATAAACTTACGCAAGCGTTTTGCTCTGCCTGCCCACCCTGCGGACAAATGGACAAAAATAATCGTAGTAGAGCTGAATACACCGTCAACTCTAGACCCAACTCACATAACGCTTTATGGGCTTGTGGCAGACTCTGTGCAAGATGTTATCCAGCTAAGTGAAGAAATCGAGATAAAAGACGCAAAATCTTCTATTCCAAAAGAATTTGTTTCTCATGTAGTGCAATACAACAACTCGCCATTGTTCATACTAAATTTTAATAAACTTTTCGAGGAATCAAAAACAGTAAATCTTGAAGAAGCTGTAGAATCCTTATGAAAAACAAAAAAATCACAAGAAGTCTCATTATCATTTTTTCGGTTGTTGCACTAGCAGCAACCGCATTAGTTCAGCTTGCATTGTCTCCTAAATTTTCAAGAGAAAAGAAAATTACTTATGCGGATTTTTACAAAGCAGTGGAAGAAAAAGCTGTTTTAACGGCAACTATAAAGACTAACGGCATTGAATTCACAAAGGTTGGCTCAGATGACATATTCTGGACAGAAAATCCTTATTCTCCAAGCCTAAAAGAACATCTGCTACTAAACGGAGTTACTGTAAAAGTCGAAAAATCAGCAGAAGAGCTTATATCTATCGTTCTAGACTCATTGTTTTACATAATTTTCTTTGGAACAATAATCCTTGTATTCCGCAAATTCATCTCGCCGAATACATTCAAGGTAGTCCACAAGACAGGAGTCTCATTCCAAGAGGTAATCGGAATGGAACAACTGAAGACCTATATGCAGAAAGTCATTGAGATTATGAAAAACCCAAAGCCTTATGCTCAAAAGGGAATAAGAATGCCAAAAGGAATCATACTCGAAGGTGCTCCAGGCAACGGAAAAACACTTTTTGCAAGGGCTTTGGCAGGAGAAGCAAAGGTAAACTTTATACCAGCCAAAGCTACTGATTTCGAGAGTATGTTCATGGCAATAGGTCCGCTAAAAGTAAAGCTACTGTTCAAAAAAGCCCGCAGAAAAGCTCCCTGTATAGTGTTCATCGACGAATTTGATGGAATCGGAACAAAACGCAATTATTCAGGTTCCGCAATTGAGACAGAGAACACAAGAATAGTAACCGCCTTGCTGAACGAGCTTGACGGCTTTGAGCAGAATTCAGGGATTCTTGTAATTGCGGCGACAAACTCAATAAAAGCATTGGATGAGGCTCTAATCCGTCCAGGAAGATTTGATGCCCACGTAACGGTTCCTTATCCAGACTTAAAAGCACGAAAAAAGCTTTGCTCGCTCTATTTGAGGGGTAAGTCTTACGACCAAAGCGTTACGGAGGAACAGCTTGCAAAGAGATTTGACGGAGCAAGTTGTGCAAAAATAGAGTCCGCCCTGAACGAAGCCGTAATAAAAGCAGCCCAGCAAGGCAGGGATTCATTCTCAATAAATGACGTGGAATTTTAAAAATTCCCCTGCCAATTGAAGATAAATTATAATAGCGATAAAATCAGTTAATATGAAAAAGACATTTTTTGATTTAATTAATTCAATAGAACATACCTTAGTCCGCGCAGACGGAGAAAAGATTGCAGAAGCTTCTTTTAATCCAGAAATCTCGCACATTGCGTTTGATTCAAGAGACGTAAGCAATGGAACGATTTTTTTTGCTTTGCCAGGAACTCATACAACTGGTAACGTATACATTCCGCAGGCAATAAAAGCAGGAGCCGCAGCCATTGTTTTTCAAGACGAACTGGAGCCTGCTACTGTCGAGAAAATCAAATCTGAACTTTCAGCAAGAAAAGAATCCGTTGCATTTGTAAAAGTTCCCGACGCACGCTTTGCAATGGCACCATTTTCAGCATGCTTCTACGACAATCCGTCAAAAAAACTCGGTATAATCGGCGTTACAGGAACGGAGGGCAAAAGCTCTACTGTATCTTTTGTTTGGCAGTTGCTAAGGCTTACAGGACACAAGGCAGGATTCATCTCCACAGTACAATATTCTGAAGGCGGCGATGCAATCGCAAACCCAGAGCACCAGACAACCCCTGAAGCTCCAATAATCCAAAAACGCCTGTACGAGATGGTCAACAACGGCTGCGAATATGCGGTTATCGAGTCATCAAGTCATGGTCTATCGCCAAAGACAAATAGAACTGGTTGCATTGATTATGACTGCGGAATCTTTATGAACGTTACATTGGAGCATCTTGAATTCCACAAAACTTTTGAGCAATACAGGGATGACAAGGCAAACCTTTTCAGAAAGCTCGACGAAAATGACCACGAAAAGACAATTCTCGGTAAAAAAGTCAAAGTTCCAGCGTTCGGCATCGTAAACTTGGAAGATGAGTCCGCAAAATACTTTATAAACGCCACAAAACAGCCTGTAATTGGCTTTACAACAGAGGGAAAAGCTGGAAAGTCGGCAGCAGAGAACGGAACAGCAGCAAAACCGTTGCCACCGATTCCTGATCAGCTTCCAGTACTTCTCGCCCGTAACATCGCGAGCGCAAGATACGGCATGACATTTGACCTATCTGAACCAAACGTCATAGACACAAACGCGAAGCCGTTGCCAAGAAAGGTGATTCACGTAAAAACTTCGCTTCCAGGAGCATTCAACACATACAACGTGATGGCTGCCATGAGCGCGGTCTCACGCCTTACTGGAACATCACTCGACACCGTTGCAGAACTTGCATCAAAACTTGTTCCTGTAAAAGGTCGTATGACTGTAATAGACAAAGGACAGCCATTTGAGGTGATTGTTGATTACGCACACACACCGTCAAGCTTTGAGACGATTTTTCCTCCAATTCGTCACCGCTGCGCAGGACGCATGATTGCGCTCTTTGGCTCTGGCGGAGAACGAGACACCGAGAAACGCCCGTTGCAAGGACAAGTCGCAGCGCATTTCTGCGACGTTGTGATTCTTACAGACGAAGACCCACGAGGAGAAGACCCTGTAGAGCTTTTAAAACAGATTGCCGTAGGAGCAGAAAAAGCTGGCATGAAAATGGGCGAAAACCTGTTCATCACGCATGAGCGTCCAGAGGCAATCCGCCAAGCATTAAAAATGGCAAAAAAAGATGACATAGTGCTTCTTCTAGGAAAATCCCACGAGAACAGCATTATTTACAAAGACCATGTCATGCCTTATGACGAAATAAAAGAAGCTGAAAAAGCACTTTCAGAGCTTGGCTTTTAAACCAAACACAACTTTTAATGGGAGAAATATATGAACGTAACGATTATCTATGGCGGAAAATCTGGCGAACACGAGATTTCGCTTATATCAGCCGCAGCAATAGCCCGCAATATGGACAAACAGCATAATGTAACGCTTATAGGCATTACAAAGGACGGTCGCTGGTACAAGCAACCAGCAGAAGAGCTGACTCGCATCAGGCAGGACACAAAAGCAGCCCTCACAATAAAGGAATCTGACGAGAACCAAGTGCTTGCTGTTCCTGCGGGCGGCAAAGAAAAAGCATTCAAGACAGAAAAGGGCTACATCCCTACGGATGTAGTATTCCCTGTAGTGCACGGAACGTTCGGCGAGGATGGAACGCTGCAAGGACTTCTAGAAATGGTTGATGTTCCTTACGTCGGTTGCGGAGTTACAGCCTCTGGAATCACAATGGACAAAGAAAAAACGAAATCTTTGCTTGAACAGGCAGGAATTCCAGTAGTGCCAGGCATTTGCTTAAGACGCAGCGACCTTGCCGACTGGAAGCACTATGATGAGATGCTTGAAAAAGCACAGCGGGAACTCGGTTTTCCGCTGTTCGTAAAACCTTGCTCGGCAGGTTCAAGCGATGGAGCTTCTCTCGCAAAGGATTTGCAGCACCTCAACGGAGCTATCACAGAAGCCTTCCTTTGGGACGACAAGATTCTCATTGAAAAAGCCGTAAACGCACGAGAAATAGAGTGTTCTGTAACAGGAAACCCTACAACATACAACGGCGAGTTTGACTGCGAGAAAGTAAAAGCTTACGGTCCTGGCGAAATCGCTCCAAAACACGATTTCTATGACTACGATGCAAAATACAATGACCCAGACGGAGCAGAACTTCTTATTCCTGCAAAATTGCCAGAGCAAAGGCTTGAAGAAGTACGCTCGCTTGCGGTAAAAGCATATTCAGCACTTGATTTGAGCGGTCTCTCACGAGTTGACTTTTTCATTGACAAGGACACGGACACTTTGTACTTGAACGAAATCAACACATTACCAGGATTCACTCAAATCAGTATGTTCCCTAAGATGTGCGAAGCTTTCGGACTTAATTTTACAGAGCTTACAAACCTCCTTATGGACGAGGCAAAGGCTCGGTTCAAAGCAACCAGAAATCTTCAGACATCTCGCTAATCAAGATTAACGCATTAGACGTGTGAGAAATCCGAATGTCATAATGACCGCTATTTTCTCACACGTTTTGCGTAATTCAGACTAAAAAATTACATAATGCGTTTGCAGCAGGTTTAATCGTGACTAGTCTCAAAAAAGAGTATATACTGGAACAGAGGAATTCCTATGCAAAACGCAGAACCAAAACCACCAGTACCACACACATATCCAGCAGGATGTGTATTCAATTCACTTGAAGACATAAAAGACAAACATATCACCGTCATGGGGCTAGGTCTCAACGGCGGCGGTGAAGCTACAGTCCGCTTTTTACTAAAACATGGAGCTTATGTTCTTGCAACAGACATGAAATCAGCAGAAGACTTAAAGCCTACAATCGATTCTATCGCAGCGGACAGCTCGCTTGACACATCTAGGCTCACATACAGGCTTGGAGAACACAGGCTCGAAGATTTTTCAGAAGCCGACTGTGTTATCAAAAATCCAGGCGTAAAATACGATGGAAACCAGTTTCTAGCCGTTGCAAAAGCAATAGAGACAGACATATCCCTTTTTCTGCATTTTTCAAAGGCACCTATAATCGCAGTAACAGGCAGCAAAGGAAAATCTTCAACAGTAAGCGCAATTCACTATGGGCTTACAAAAGCTGGTTTCACAGCTTTTTTGGGCGGAAACATAACCGTAAGCCCTCTTACATTCCTTGATGAGACAGACAAGACAACACCTGTAGTACTGGAGCTTTCAAGCTGGCAGCTTGCAGACCTAAGAGGCAGACAAGCCCTTAACCCGCATATTTCCGTAATTACAAAAATAATCCCTGACCACCAGAATTTCTATCACTCAATGATTGCCTACGTAAACGACAAAAAACTGATTTATGCAGGACAGACAAAAAAAGACTATACAATTCTTGATTTTGATGATGATGCGGCAGCAGACGGAGGAACGCTCATAGAAAACTGGGGCAACATTTTTGCAAGAGAGACAAAAGGACGTGTTTTGCGTTATTCCAGAAAGCCTTTGCCAAAAAATGTTGAAGGCGTTTGGATTGACAAGAGCAACAAAGGCAAAGTACGACTTGACGGCGAAGAAGAGACAATCCTCAAAGACTTGATTGTACCAGGAACCCATATTAGGACAAATGTCCTGAACGCAGCCCTCGTGCTCAAAATAATGGGCGTAGACACAAAAAGAATCATCTCCATACTCGCAAGCTGGAAAGGTGTCGAACACCGTCTCGAATACTTCCATGAATGGAACGGATACAAGTTCTACAATGACTCGGCAGCAACCGTTCCTGAGGCAGCCGCATTGGCAAGCCAGTCTTTCGGGCATCCAGTTGTGTTCATCACAGGAGGAACAGACAAGGGACTTGATTTATCCCCTCTTGCAGAAACTTTGTCTAATCCGTCTTCCATAAAGCCAGAAGCAATCTATATGCTTGAAGGAACCGCCACAGACAAGCTCATTCCTCTATTCAAGGAGCAGAATATTCAGGTTAACGGCATTTATAAAAATCTTGACGAACTGTTAACAACGCTAAAACAGGATTTGTCCTCAAAAGAATCTGATAACTCCGCAAACTCCGCCAAACAGCAAAAAATTGTTGTATTCAGTCCAGGCGCCACATCTTTTGGAATGTTCAAGAACGAATTCGACAGAGGCAATCAATTCAAAAGAAAAGTCAAGAATATTTTTGTACGCGGTTAATTCATAGCGACTGCTCAAAAACTGCACTCACAAGTAAACCGTAGTTTTTGAGCAGCTTTATTGAAAACTAAGCCTTTTTCAGATACTATAAGGACGAAAAAACAGTTTTATTACGGATTAATACATGACATATTTTTTTGAAACTTATGGCTGTCAAATGAACATTGCAGAAAGTGCAGCCGCTGAACAAACATTTTTATCAAGAGGTTGGCAAAGGGCAGAAAACGCAGAGATTGCAGACCTTGCCATTATAAACACTTGCTCAGTACGAGCAACAGCAGAAAACCGCATATTCGGGCGACTCGGCTATTACGCAGGATTAAAAGCCGTGCGTGCCTGCAAACCAGACGCAAAGTACCGTTCGCTGGAAATTGCCGCAGCCTACGTAAAAGACGGTCCAAAACCGATGAAAGTCGCAGTAATGGGATGCATGGCAGAACGCCTTATGAAAAACCTAAAACGCAACTATCCAGTTGTTGACTATATAATTGGAACCTACGCAAAGCAGCATTTGGACGAGCTTATCGATGACATTGAAACAGAGTTCGGTGTTGAACACAAAGCAAAAAGCAGCAACATTCAGGACGGAATACTCAAAGAAGACCCTGTTTACACTTTCAGCCCTATAAGCGCAGAAGTAGGGGCTTTCTCCACATTCGTTCCTATTATGAACGGCTGCAACAATTTCTGTACATATTGTATCGTTCCTTATTTGCGCGGAAGAGAAATAAGCCGCCCAGTAGATGAAATCCTCAAAGAGCTTGACGAGCTAAAAAAACGTTCCGTACGCGAGATAATGTTACTTGGTCAGAACGTGAACAGTTATCATGGAAAACTTTCAAAAGACGACAGCTCAGATAAAATCGTGGACTTCCCAGAGCTTTTGCAAATCATTGCAGACCATCTCAAAAAAACAGAATCAACAATAGAATGGGTTCGCTTTGATTCAAGCCATCCAAAAGATTTGAGCAATGATTTGATTGATGTCATAGCAAAAAATGATGTTCTCTGCAAACATATACATCTTGCGGTTCAGCACGGAAGCAATAAAATCCTCAAAGCCATGAACCGTCATTATACAAAAGAAGATTATCTTGCTCTTGTTCAAAGAATTAGGGATAAGATTCCAGAAGTCTCAATGACAACTGACATAATGCTTGGCTTCCCAGGCGAGACAGACGAGGACGTTGGTGAAGTCTTGGATTTAATGGAAAAAGTTCAGTTTGAAAGTGCCTTCATGTACTATTTTAATCCGAGAGAGGGAACTCCAGCAGCAAGTATGTCAAACCAGATTCCTTTAAATTTGAAAAAAGAGCGTTTACAGAGGATAATAGACTTACAGCTCAAAATAACACAAAAAGAAATGTCCCGTCATATTGGAGAAACTGTAAAAGTCCTTGTTGACCGCACGACCAGAGACAACAAGGAAGAAGTTCTCGGCAAAACAACACGAGATGAGCGAGTCGCATTCTCTGCAAAGGATGCAAAAATCGGAACATTTGTAAACGTAAAACTTACATCCCTTAATGGAAACACATTTAAAGGTGAGTTAGTTTAGCATTCATAATCGAACGGAGGAATTATGAACATAAGATTCGTTTTATTGATTATTTTTCTCACTATAATCACGGTTTTCTGTGGTTTTAACCTTGGAGAAGCAAACAGATGCGACGTCAATCTTGTTTTTCATACATTCCATAACGTTCCTGCATTTATGACAGCACTAACGGCTTTTTTGCTCGGTGCAATCGTAACATTACCCTTCTCTTTGACTCACAAGGGCAAAAAAGCAGACAAAAAACAAGCTGTAACTGAGAAATTCTCTACAAAAACGGCAAAGCCTGAACAAGCCGAAAAAAAAGATGCAGAACAAAATAACAAGCCTCAAAAAGGCTTTTTCAATAAGATTTTTCCTGCAAAAGAAAAGTCTGACCCGCAAAAAACAGACACACAAGAAATTGTCAAAAACGATGTAAAAAGCGAAGAATCAGATTCCCAAAAAATTGATTTTAACAATTTCTAAACATCAAAAAAAAGGCTGCCAGTCGGCAGCCTTTTTTATTTAGAACTTAGCTTTTCTTAAGCGAACTTCTTCAATATTCTCACAGAACAATTCACGAAGGTCATTAAGACCAAGAGCCATCAAAGCCATGCGGTCAATTCCCATACCCCATGCAAGAACTGGAACATCAACGCCCATTGATTTTGTAACCTCTGGTCTGAATATTCCGGCCCCACCAAGCTCAAACCAACCAAGAACTGGGTGCTTGATATGAACTTCTACAGAAGGCTCCGTGAACGGGAAGTATCCTGGAACGTATTTAACCTCTGTCGCACCTGCAATTTCTTTTGCGAACATTTCCAAGAATCCAAGCAAAGTGCGCAAATTTACGTCATCACCAAGAACGATACCCTCTGTCTGATAAAAGTCGCTAAGATGTGTTGCATCAACCTTGTCGTAACGGAAACATCTTGCAATACCAAAGTATTTACCAGGAATCTCTGCTGAATGCAACTGATGAGCAGACAAAACAGTTCCCTGCGAACGCAAAACCAAGCGGCGTGTAAATTCATGGTCAAAGTCGTAGTTCCAACCGCGGCTACCAGTTTTTCCGCCATTCTTGTGAGCTTCAGCTACATTAGAAAGCCAAGGCTCCTCTATCATCTTTGCATGAGTAGGATTCTTTATACGGTATACATCATGAATATCACGTGCAGCATGGAACTGAGGCATAAACAAAGCATCGCCGTTCCAGAACTCGGTCTCAACAAGCGGACCGTCATATTCCTGAAATCCCAAAGAACAAAGCTTGTCTTTTACATGCTCCAAGAACTGCACATAAGGATTTGTTCGACCTGGAATCATACGAGCAGGAGGAATAGAAATATTGTATCCACGGAATACAGAGTTCTTCCACTCGCCGCTTGCAAGCATCTTAGTAGAAAGTTCGCCAATCTCGTTACCAGTAATACCAGCATTCTTGAGACCTTCTGCAACAGCAGCGGAATTCTCGGTCAATTTATAAACAACAGTTTCTCTTTCAATAATTTTGAATGGAGAATCTGCCGCACCACGTTTTTTTGCAAAAGTAGCGATTACTTTCTGCTCGTCAGCAGAAAGTGCAGCGTTGTCAAGCAAACCGTTATCAGAAGCGGCAGCCCTATCGAACAAAGCCTTTGCAAGACTGATTCTTGCAGGAAGCTCAACGCCAGTATACTCCGCCTTCTTCTCAGCATTCATCTTAAGAACGCCGTCCTTTGAAAGCTGACCAAAAGCACTACCAACATCTTTCTGCTCAATTCCTGCACCAGCCGCAATTTCTGGTAAAGTCTTAGCACCATTAGCTTTTACAAAAGAAACAATACGTTCATCAGGAGTTCCATCTTTAGCATACTTACGTCCCAAATCCGTAATCTCATAGAACGTATGAGGAGTACGCTTTACAACAGCGACAAGCTCTTTACCTCCAAGCCATGAAAAAGCCTGATTTGCATGACCTTCTTTGTAATCCAACTCTTTTTGAAGTTTCTCAGAAGTAAGCTCGTCATCCTGGCTGTAATTAAGCAACACCTTTATTTCTAGCGGGTGAAGATTTTTGATAATGTTTTTGACATCCATTTTTTATGTAACTCCATAGCAATTTTGAACTGTGCACAAATTTTTTGAGCCAGCTCCTGCACCAGAAGCCGGCTCAAAAGCAGTCGCTGTCTTTTTTCTAAACAGCTTAGCGAGCAAATTTTACATGAGACTCATAGCGAGCCCATTTAATGCCCTTATCATCTTTGAAATATTTTACAGAATCTTTTCTCAAATATTTATAGCTATAATACTGATTCTGTTCTTGAAAATCATGGAGACACTCGAGAACTGTATTCATAGCCTCACCCTGATCATAAGAAACAGCCATTATTGTAAAGTAAATGACAGCTTCATCAGTATACGGAGTATAATCAATCTGAACCTTTGCCAAGCCTTTGCTAGGAGCATGCTGATCTTCAGGCACGATTGTTATAGTTGTTTTGTTCTCCGGACCTTTGAACAAATCACCTACATCTTCTGCAAATGCAGCACCAAGCAAGCAGAAAGAAGCAACCATTATGCTAAAAAATTTCTTCATAATTATCCTCCAGGAAATCAAGAAATCAATTATACTTTGTAAATCAACTTCAATATTGTAAGTTACAAACTTTTATAAAATTACCTTAAAAAGTTTTGTATTCTATTATTCTATCCGATTGCATAAAAAAATCAAGCGTAACTTTATAACGCCCTGCATCAATACCAATCTGAGGAGGCTTGATAATAAGGGCCGTTCCCTCTATCTGCTTGGGTTTTGTTTTAATTCTCGTACGCTCATATTCTCGAACAGCATTTTTAAGAGCCTCCTCACAAGCCTTGCGGATTCCGTCAAATCCTTCAGAAAGCCGTGCGTAGCCTACACCTTTAATTCTTGGATACAAAATTGCATGCCAAGACTTAAAAATATAAATCTGTTCGGGAGTACGTGCATACTCAACCCATGCCCAAAGCTTCTCTTCTTGATACCAAGGCTTTGCAAAAGAAATCCTTGCTAAGTCCTGGCTTGGAATCGGAGTTACTTCTGTCACATCAAAAAACTCAGGAACCTTTCTTGCCTTGTCAGAGGGAGTGTAATCAAACTTCCAGCCATAGACCATGCCTTGCACGATATATGGGGCAAGCTCCTTTATTTTTCTGATTGGCACAGAATTAATGCTGTCATCCACATCAGATTTGTTTTTCGCCTGCTCCTCATCCGTAGCATCGCCATCAAAGTAGCCAGGATACGCATCTTGCTGTGCCCAGAGAGCAAAACGCACAAGCCGCTCCTGAGAAACTTCCTGTGCAAGCAGCAAAGAAGCCGATATAAAAAAAATTAATCGTAAAAAGTGTTTCGCCATACTTTTATAGGATTTACCCCCATTCTTACAGCAAAATAAACCCATGCAAACCCAAAACCTGCTAAATGGGTCATGTGCGCGACATTGGAATTTCCTAAGAAATTACTTACAACCTCTATCAAAGCATATCCTGCTACAAGCAGAGGCGCAGGAACAGGAATTATTCCATATATAAAAATCCTTGCCCGCGGAAAAATTACAGCAAAAGAAAACAAAATTCCATAAATCGCACCGCTCGCACCAATAAGATTTACTAGCAGCATCGTCGGATAAAAACCGTTATGAATTTGCCACAACGCAGAGACATAATAAATTCCCACAGAAAAAAGTCCCGAAAAAACACCGACAAAGAAATAAAGCAACAAAAATTCTTTTGTTCCAAGTGACCTTTCTACAGAAACGCCAAAAAAAAGCAGACCAAGCATATTGAACAGCAAATGCATAAAATCTGCATGAATGAACATATACGTAAACGGCTGCCAATACATTTTCTTATGCATGACACCGAAAAAACTCAAGCCAAAGTAATCCTTGTAATACGGAAAAAACTTAAACAACAAATACACGGCTGCATTTGCCACAATCAGCAAAAGAACAGCATTACTGTAAGAATATCGGAAAGGAGTGCGTAATTTTGAAAGAATTGTCATTTGTCCATTAATTTTATTTCAGAAATCATTTTGGAATCCGCAAAAGTAACGCGATTCCGCCCATTACGTTTAGAAACATATAACGCTTGGTCAGCTTGGTCAACAAGGAGCTTAGGCGATGTGACAGGATTTTTTTCAATATCGAATTCCGAAACGCCTATAGAAATCGTAACCTGAACATGCTGATTCTCGTAGCAAAAATCGAACTGCTCAATTTTGCTGCGAATTCGCTCTGCAACAGTCATAGCGTCATGCTGACAAGTATTGTTAAGCAAAACACAGAATTCCTCGCCACCGTATCTTGCCGCCATATCAGAGCTGCGTATTGCCGAGCGTATTATTTTTGCAACGGTTTGCAGCACATAATCACCACAGGCATGACCATAGGT
>Ga0256405_10009259_pt1 | contig 13560 bp, 11 predicted proteins | sample RumenRJG_02DNA_FD_189096 | JGI IMG/M metagenome (GOLD analysis project Ga0256405, IMG submission 189096) | Bovine rumen microbial communities from Lethbridge, Alberta, Canada - RJG_02 | ecosystem: Host-associated > Mammals > Digestive system > Stomach > Rumen | place: Canada: Alberta...
AGCCGGTCTGCTGTCATATACCTTTTCATACAGCCCCTGCATTGTGATCGTCGGAAGATAGGCCGGATCGGTCATCCGCTCCATCTCCCGGAAATAGTTTTCTGTGTCCAGCTCTGCGGGGTTGTAATTCCCCGCAGCGTCTGGTATACTCACACTGGTTTTTGAGATCGGCTGTTCCCCATCTGCTGCAACAGGTGGAATCGGAGCAGCCGTTTCCTTATATTCAAGTTCCATACGCATCCTCCTTCATCCCGCTCAGCGTGACCGTGATGAGCCGGATATTGTCCAGCAGTTCGTCTCTGACGGCTCCACCGCTCTCAATTCGACGCAGTTCATCCAGCACGGCGGCAAGCTCATTTCTGAGCGCCTTGTACACCCGCGGATTGCCCTGGACAACGATCTCTCTTTCGAGACAGCGTCGGCAGCAATACTCCTGCTTGGAAAGACCCGACAGAGCTACGGCCACGTTGATCTGTGCGTTTTCCTCCGGCGATACCCGGAAACCAACGGTGATATTTCTCCATCGACCCTGTGAATCTGTGTTTCTTGCGGACATGATCAACAGCCCCTTTCTACGTTCAATTTGACTGCCATTTCCGTCTGCTTGGACGGAAACAGGTGCGCGTAATTATAGGTGATGTCGATGCTCTCATGGCCCACCCGGTCGGCGATGGCCGGAGCACTGAAGCCCATGTCGATGAGCAAACTCACATGGCTGTGACGAATATCGTGAATTCTGATGCGCTGAACGCCAGCTTCCTTTGCGCCGCGATCCATTTCCCTGTGAAGATAACTCTTGGTCACCGGAAACATCCGATCATTCTCGCCCACGTCATAGAGCATCTTCAGATAGTCCTGGATTTCATCCACCAGAAACTGCGGCATGGTAATGACCCGGTTGCTCTTGGCAGTCTTGGGCTCCGTGATCACATCCTGGCCGTTCAGCCGGTTATAGGTCTTGCTGATCGACACCGTACCTTTTTCAAAGTCAAAGTCTGCCGGAGTCAGCGCCAGGAGCTCACCTTCCCGGATGCCGCACCAGTAGAGCATTTCAAAGGCGTAATAGGACATGGGCTTGTCCATCATGCTCTCAGCGAACTTCAAGTATTCCGCCTTCGTCCAGAACAGCATCTCCCGGTTTTTCTTCTTTCCCATCCCTCCGGCCTTCTTGCAGGGATTCTCCCGGAGGTTGTAGTACCGAACCGCGTGATTGAAAATAGCGCTGATCTGATTGTTCAGGGTTTTCAGATAAACCGGGGAATAGGGCTTGCCGTTCTCGTCCTTGTAGTTCATCATCTCATTCTGCCACGCGATGATCTGCTGGGCGGTGATGGCGTTCATCCGCAGCTTGCCGAAGTACGGTACCAGCTTGGTCCGAATGATATGCTCCTTGGTGGCCCAGGTGTTTTCTTTCAGCCGGGTTTGCATATCCTCCGTGTACCGTTCAACAAAGCTCTGAAAGGTCATATCCAGGTCGGCCCCGGCTTTGTTGAGCTGTTCCCGTTCCCAGGCCTGGGCCTCCCGTTTTGTTTTGAAGCCTCGTTTCTGCGACTGCTTCCGTTCTCCGTTCCAGTCAGTGTAGCGATAGATCACCCTCCAGGTGTTGGTCTTGTCATCCTTATAGACTGCCATCAGGTATCCCTGTCTCCTTTCCCGCCGTAGCAGTATTTCTCCAGGAAAAACCTGCGGTTCACCCGGCCGGAAATGGTCAGGTAGCCTTTGGCTTTCAATTCTGCGTTAAGCTGCTGAACGATTTTGTAGGCATAGGATTTGGAAACGCCCAGCTCCTCCGCCACTTCCTCTACTCGCATGAAATTGCGCTCTGTCATTGGTATTACCTCCAATCAGTTTGATTTGAAATAGTTACACCACCCCCTTGGAGTGCTTCATCCTTTCACTCACCCGGACCGCCATGGCTGTCTGGCGCTCATCTTGCGATCTCCGATCGACTTACGAAGCCTCTCGCCCCGTTGCCTGCGACGGTTTGTTCACGCTCGGACTGTGGCTGGCGGGGAGTCTCTCCCTCTGCGGTCGTGGCCTGCCGGAAGCCATCCGGTTTTCTCAGAGCTGGTGCCTTGCGGCATCCTCTGACGCGGCTCAGGATCTCTCCATATACAGAGGGTCGTTACCCGGGGAGGTTATTCAATTTTGCTTAAAACCTAAACAGAATGATTTAGGAACTTCATTATAATCATAACCTGTACTCCTGTCAAGTGCTTTTGTATAAAAACTGACTGAATTTATTTTCCATCTTAACTTCTATCATTGACATGCCTAAGCATATATGTTATTATCAATACATCAACCATTAGGAGATGTTCAGAATGGCCATTGGAGAGAGAATTCGTTATTTCCGAAGCAAGAAGGGAATGACGCTGAAATACCTGGGTACCCTAGTGGGCTTTCCAGAGCGGTCTGCGGATGTTCGTATGGCACAGTATGAGTCTGGCGCGCGAACACCCAAGGAAGATTTGACGGCTGCTTTGGCCGGGGCGCTGGATGTGTCGCCTCAGGCGCTGACTGTGCCGGACATTGACAGCTACATCGGACTGATGCACACACTGTTCACCCTGGAAGACAATTACGGGCTGAAAATAGACGAGATCAATGGCGAGGTCTGCCTTACCGTGGACGTGTTTCGAGGAAAAGAAGCGGCGGAACTCAGTCGGATGCTTCACGCCTGGCGACAGGCCGCAGTCATGTTCAAGGCAGGGGAGATCACCCAGGAGGAATACGACCGCTGGCGGCGGTACTATCCGAAGTACGACGCCACCCAGCGCTGGGAGAAGGTCCTGTCAAAGGAACTCAGCGACGGGATGGTCGATGCGTTCAAGGATAAACTGACATGAAAAAAAAGAGCTAACTGATCGATACAAAATCAGTTAGCTCTTATTCGATGGATAACAGAAAATTGTTGCCAAACCGTTGCCACAGAGGGCCTCAACACCTCAAAAAACCAGTGTTTTCAATGGTTTGCGGCGATGGGGAAATCACTCCCACTCGCTCCTGGAAACCGTAAGCTAAACGATTTTGTATAGGCCATTTAGCTCAGATTATCCAGATTATTCGCATTACCTATAAATCTTGGAGTATCAAGATTTTTGTTGTCACCGTGTTGTCATCAACTTGCGAGCAAGAGATCCTTAATCTTCCGAATGATCGAATTGCGGATTTGAATCAGTGCTGAGGTGTTCTCACTTAATTCAGTGTAAAACTCCGCCTTCTCAGTATCTCCGTTAACTGTTCCATCAAATAAGCCGTCCATAATACGAGATGAAAGGCGTTCTGCCACTGCAGCTTCATATGCACTGGTACTGCTGTTCTGCACGTTAGACTGCAGATCTTTATCACTGCTAAGGTCAGTTATAATATCGCCTATCTCCTCATCGGCGTGGGCATAGCGAAGATTAAACTTTTCGATGATCTCATCAATTACAGACATAGTCCTATCTGCAGCAGCAACATCTGTTGAAATGCCGTCAAATGCCTGATCTTCCGCAGATAGAATAATCGTGAATTCCTCCTGAGACAGCTTTGTCGAGTACTCGACCAGTTCAACGAGCTCTGAGGCGTCAATATCCGGCGTAACCTCTCTCTCATAGAGTACGTTGTAAAGGACACTAAAGACAACAGCCAACTGCTCCATATCTGGATTCCATACATTGTACACAGCGGAGATATAGTAGAACAGTTTTCCAAATTTCTTCAGTTCAAGAGCAAAAGCTTTCCGGCGATCAGGCTCCAGAGCACGGTAATTGCGAGAAATACTGGCAAGCAACGATGTCAATTCGCCACTACTTACTTCATTGGCAGAAATCAAACTGTATATCTTCTGCGCATCCAGTAGAGTGACAACGCAGTAATCCAGAATGTGGTCCCGTTTCGCAAATAGGATGTTTGGATCAGTCTCATTCTCGGTGGGCAGATACAGTTCGCCGCCGTAATACTGTGTAAAGAACGCCTGAATCATATCCGGATCGTTGACAAAATCCATTACAAAGGTGCGCTTATTGTGAGCTGTACGATTCAAACGGGAGATCGTCTGCACAGCCTTGACGCTGCTGTTCAGCTTTTTGTCAATATACATGACGCAAAGAGCATCCTCATCAAAACCCGTTTGCAGCTTGTCGGCGACGATTATAATCCGGCAGTCGTCGTTTTTGTGGATAATCGATTTGATATCATAGGGAACACCGTGTTCAAGATAATCCTTGTTCATCTGTTCTTCGGTGAACTTTAACCCGTCAAGCTCGATTGTGCCGGTAAAGGCGACGCAAGAGCGGAACCCGCAGCCATGCTTTTTCAGATATTCATCTATAGCCAGCTTATAGCACACGGCATGTTTGCGGGAAGGCGTAATGATCATGGCTTTCGCTCTGCCTTCAAGCCAGGTTTGGCGTCGCTCGATGAAATCGCTCAACATGATCTCCGTTTTCGTTTGGATTACTTCATCGGAGGTCGTCACATAGTTTAGGATCGCCGCCTGCGCTTTTGCGCTGTCGTATTCGGTATCATCTTCCTTCTTCTTTTCAATGCGATAGAAGTCCTGATATGAGGTATAGCAGAGCAGCGGATTGAGGATAAACCGCTCCTCAATCGCCTGCTTCATCGAATACTTATCAAAGTATGTCTTGCCGATCTCAGTACGGGTGCCGAAGAGCTCCATTGTCTCCTTCTTCGGCGTTGCTGTGAAGGCAAAATAGCTGACGTTTTTGGTGCTGCGGATGGCGGCTCCATCGCGAAGCAACTGGTTCTGCCCATCCTCCAGATCTTCATATACATCATCCAGTTCGACGGACTCTTTCAGTGATTTTCCTGTCAGTGTCTCGGAAGCCTTAGACATAGATTTACCGGCGGTGGAGGAGTGTGCCTCGTCGATGATAATGGCATAATTACGGTCTTCGTTCCGCTTGATCTCATTGAGAATCGGGCGGAATTTCTGCAACGTCGTGACGATGATATACCCGCCGTCGTTCAGCTTTTTCAGCAGATCCTTAGAGGTCGTGTCGATATGCTGCGCCACGCCTTTTTTTCCATCGACGTTCATCAGCTCAGCGCCTATCTGCCCGTCAATGACCGTGCGGTCGCTGATGACGATGACTGTGTTGATATCCGGATGGTTGATCATCCGCTTCGCCAGCCAGGCGATGGTCTTCGTCTTGCCGCTGCCGGCGCTGTGCCAGATCAGATACCGCCCGCCGACGCCGTTTTTCTGCACATCCTGCTCACAGCGCAGGACGGCGCGTAGCTGGTGAAAACGTGGGAAAATCATGGTGCCCTCATCGTCGATAAACATGAACTCCCGGATGATGCGAAGCAGCATATCCCGCTGAAGGATATCCTCCCAGACATAGCAGGTGCTATGCTTGCCCGGAACAGCGGGGTTACCCGCACCTTCATCCTCCGAGCCCCGATTGAATGGCAGAAATTTCGTTTCTTTGTGATCCAGGCGCGTGGTCAAAAAGGCGGCAAATTCATCCAGCGTGAAGTAGACCAGTGTACGGCGGTTGAAGGAGAAGATCAGTTCATCCGGATTGCGCGTCGTCTGGAACTGCTTTGTGCCCTCAAAGACCGCCTTTTGCCCGGCTGTCTGTTTTTTCAGCTCGATCATCACAAGGGGAATGCCGTTCAAAAAAAGTGCAAAGTCTACCCGATAGGGCTCAGGCTTATCCTCAAAGCTGAACTCCTTTCGGATAGAAAACACGTTTTTTTCATAAAGCTCAAGTCCTTCGGACATGGCATTCAGCCCTGACTTAAAAAAGGCAAGGCTGAACTTGGTGCCGCTGGCGTAGTCCTCCACCCACTCGTTCAGGGAGGTCAGCAGGCCGCGATTTTCGATTTTCTGGCACAGCAGCTCCACATACCGCTCCTGATAGCGGGAACCGTAGGTTGCTTTAAATTTTGCAAGCTCGTCCTTTTGGGTGGCTTCCAGAAAGGCAAAGAGCTTGCCCACGTCCAGGGCGTGCTTATAGTCATAGTCTGCCTTCTGCCCGGCCACATAGCCATGCGCGAGAAGGTAGTCATAGATCTCGTCCCGGAACGGGTTTTCCCGTAGATCCTTTTCTGCCATGATGATTCCTCCTTTGTCCGCCGAGGTCTGGCACCCTCGGCGGCGGGGAACTATTGTTCTTCTACTACAGTAGCTATGTACTGTTCAATTTCCCTTGTAATAAATCGAATATTATCCATTCTAACAAGGCTGGCATTCATACGGCCGATAATTTCATCCGCCTCTAAGGAAATGCCCATTAATGCATTTGCTTTATCCACGTAATAGCCAGTTTTATATCTGATATAAGCCTCTTTTTCGGAATCGGTTAGTAACGCCATCTTATATACCAAATCAAAGCGCGAACGCAATTCAGGAGGTATTTTTTTGATATACTCGTTATCATCAATGTTTGAAGTAAAGATTATGATATATTTATCTAAATCATATTCTCGCCCCTGAGAATCCGTAAACTTGCCATCTGCTAGAAGTTCAAGGAAAAAATTATGAACCTCCTGACTAGCTTTTTCAAATTCATCTATGAGAATTACAGTAGATTTACTGTCTGCAATTATACTGGATAGCTCGCCTTTGCTACTTCCGATATATCCTCGCGGACTCCCGATCAAACTGCTTAGCGCATTATGGTCGCTATAGTTGCCAAGGTTGATTTTGATATATCTCTCCTTTGGTGCAAGGTAATCATGTAATAATTTCGCCGTAAGGGTTTTTCCTATTCCGCTCGGTCCACATACAAAAGCAGAAAAAACTTTTCGCTCGCCAAGCTTGTTGAAAATTCGAAATCGCTTTAACTCTTGAATAAGTCTAACTTTGAATTTCGGATTGCCAAACAGATTATTATTCAGATATTGTTCCAGACTAATTATACCATCATCTTTACAGTCAACAATATTTGTTATTGTCCTATCATCCAGCGCCAACAGTTTTTCCAGTGATTCACTCTTGCTAAAGAAGTAGAATAAAGTGTTTAGAATATCATTTGCGTATTTCTTATCAACAATATACTTTTTTCTTTTTGCTTGGTCGGTAGAAGCCAATTGGATAGCCGTTATCAAATGCCCACTCCAAGCGTCAACTCGTTCATTATCACCAGAAATAAGCAAAGAAAAATCATAATATTCCTGCGGAAAAGGCGTAATTGCGGTCGATTCTCCATCCTTTGGCGGAGTACTCTGGATCGCCATGATATAGCTCATTTCCTGCGTCGTCAGAATTTTTATATTTTGTATCTGTATTTTCTCAACGATCGCACCCCAGTTTTTTCGGTCGTAAGTATATAATGTCAATCCTGTCATTTTTCACCCTCATACGTTCAATTCTTGGACAATCGCAATTACATCAATATAGTGCATGTCTGCTTTTGAATCGAATGCTTGCGTGTTTGCTTCTTCAGCCTCATCTGCAGTCTCCATTTCGGCGTTGGGTTCCTTGTCTTTATAAGCTGAGAGGGTATCCATTCTGGACCTAATCTGACCAGCATTATACTTACCGCGATAAATACCAATAATAGTAACGGGTCCAATCTCAATATCAGCAATACTGTATTGGGACTCCATCTCGTTATCAAGTTGCATGGGAATTTTCAAAATGATTTGATCTCCGGCTTTCTCGGTCTTAACTTTTTCTGGTATTTTACCTGTTAAAATGTAGGAAGCCCCTTTGAGAAAAGCATCTACAAGACCAGTAAGATCCTTTGATCCAATCCCATCAATTGGAATCTGATCTAGGAACCCGCTCATTAGCACCTTAGCCGCAAGCATATCATTACCATTATGTACTGCAAGTTGTACATTTTTGATCTTGATTAGGTTTCCAACCCTGTTGTCATCTAGCTTTTTTACTTCTGTAGCTTTCTTAACTATAGGTGCAAGGACGGTCGATTTAGTGGAAACGACTTTAATAGTATCAGTGGTTTTGCTGGATTTTGACCCGTCGAGAGAAACTGACCCTGAAAGCTTAGGGAGTAAAAAATCTAGGAATGACTGTTTTGCATCAACGTCACCGTGAACGCCGCCGGAGATATCCCATCCCTTGTCTTTGATCGTTTGTTCAAGAACCTTATTATCCATCTGCATTGCAATTTCAAATGCTTTTGCATAATTGATATAATATACATTGAACATATCACACCTCTATCTTTCCGGTGACCGCCTCATAGATCAGGCTTTGGCGATATTCTTTCAACTGCCTAATGGTAGCCTCGTTCTGCTTAACTGTCTGATCCAGAGATGCACATCTTGAATCAAGCGCTTCGACAATACGATCCTGTTCTTCACGCGAAGGCAGCACGACAGGGAAATACAGGAACCAATTCATCTCGATACTCTCAACAGTTGCGCCTATTTTTTGATAAAGCGTAACAATGGTATCGTTCATTCCCCTCATGTAGTAGAGCAGGAAGGCCGGATTGACATCACCTATCAAACTAAGCGCTCTGAGATCCTGATTGATCGTAACCGGAAGCGTTGCCACAGTAACCGGGAATGTATGACGAAGGATACCGGAGCGAACGCAAAAGATTAAAGTCCCCGGAGCGAACAGCGTGAGCCCGCACTCATCAACAGCGGTTTGCGTAATATGATCTTCGGAGTCAAGAAGATAATCCGATTTCATATCCTTAGAAGACACCCAGGGAATATCGCCGTCCCAATAATCGGCATTATCTTTTGAGGGCGTGGAACCGGTTGCCGGTGTTCCCAGCCTTTTTAATGCTGCAATTTCCCACCCTTCCGGAATTCCTCCGATCCATTTGACGCCGCTGTCTTTCATGGACACGGTGGGATCAAGGCCTTTGGTTACCGCCTCATAGATGATGCTCTGCCGCTGCTCTTTCAGCAGCGCGTTGGTCTTTTCTTTTGCTGAAATCAGAGCATCGATTTCAGCGCATCTGGCATCAAGGAATGATGTGATTTGCTTCTGCGTCTCATAATCCGGGTACGGCAGTTTGAAGTTTGCAAATGCGTCTGCCGAAATCTCTTTAAAAGTTGTTCCCGATGCAAACAGATCAAACTGTTCACCATAAATGCTCATGATATAATAATAATATTTCGCATCAACAGCACTTTTCGGAATGCAGGATAGGCAACCTTGATTGGTGCAGAGAGAGTTGCTGTTAATGGCCACAAGCCCCACGGGAGCACGTTTGGAAAAAATGATGCTGCCTTCCGGAATGAGATTTGTTGCGCAGGAGTTCAAGCCATCCTGCGTAATGCTTTTATGACCGGCAGAGACGTATACACCTTCGGTCGTATAGTCGGCAGGGGTGATCCAAGGAATATCGCCATCCCAAAAACTTGCCTCACCGCTTTTCGGCGTTGCTCCGGCAATTATGTCAAAGTTGGTCTTGATTCTGCGCAGCTCCCAGTTTTGCGGAATTGCACCGATCCACTCGATTCCGCTGTCTTTCATGACTCGCATAGTTATCGTTTCCCCTTTCCTCGCACATGGAGGGTTTTATGGGAGGCCCAAAATGCTCCGTCCGGCTTGATAATTAGAATATCAATGGGACCACCAACAGTTTTTAGCCGTTCTTGAAATCGCATGGTTTCGATAGTTGTGTTAATGGCGTATGTAGCAAAATCAATTCCATCCTGGAGAGAAAAGAAATTCCAAGGGATAGGGGGAGCCTTTAATTCGTCATACAGAACGAATTCTTCACCTGTTTTTTGATCTTTTCCTTTCCTCTGCGTCCACATTGAGTTGATGATCCTTGACAGGATTTCGGTTTCACCATTCCATGCTGCCCCTTGAGAAGAAGTATCTAATTCTTCAATATGCTCTGCCACCACAAATATCCTGTATACCTTTTGGTTCAGAGCTGCTTCATCTTTTGAATAGCCGGCAACCTGAAAGATGATGTCCGGAATCGGAGTAAAGCTCCTAAAATGCTTTAAAAGGAGTGACGGTATTTCACTTATAGCAGTATCTTTGTTAATTGACTCATGTATGAATTTCTCCACGTAACCAGTTAACGGCTTTCCATTAATAGATGCAGCTCCACAAGTAGAGATACCCGCATTATTCGGAGCTAAAAAAGTTTTATAGGTCGTATCAGAATAATGAACGCCTTGGTCACGAGTGATAATAGCTCCTTTCCCGTCAGGGAGAGGACTGAAATCCTGCCTATTGAAAGTCGTTCGGCTGTCGCTAGCCATAACGATGCCTTCTTCAACATGGATCGTAATGATTAATGACATTTGTATCTCCTTTTATCTTAGCCTATTGTTAGTTCAGTACTGCCTTCAGGGTCTGCTGCAGCTCTTCTTCGTTGGCGATGATCTCCTTGAGGATGTCCTCGCTCTTGCGGGGCGGCGTGTACTTGTAGAAATATCGGGTAAACGGGATCTCATATCCGATCTTGTCCTTGCTGCGGTCGGGGAAAGCATCGGGCACGTACGGCAGAACTTCAGCCTTGATATAGGCGTCCACATCCTGCTTGAGCGGGATGATCTCTGTATCACGCCGCTTGGAATCCACCTGCACCACACCGCGCTTGATGACCTTGCTGCCCTTTTCATCATAAAGTGGGCATTCCATCGTCACCTTGGTATAGCCGAAATCGTCAGCATCAAAAATCTTGCTGATCTCCGAGGGCGCAAAGGCCGTATATTCTGCCACAATTTTGCGACGATTTGTATCGTCAATGAACTTCCGTTTATTGCCGAGAGATTTCGGCTTCTGTTCAATCCAACAACCCGTGGCGTCGATGAGCTGGATCTTGTGATTGCGGCGGGGATTGGGTTTCTTGGAGAGGACCCAGACATAGGTATAGATACCGGTGTTGTAGAACATCTGATCCGGCAGAGCGATGATCGCTTCCAGCAAATGGTTTTCCAACACATAGCGCCGGATCTCGCTTTCGCCGCTTCCTGCGTCGCCGGAGAACAGCGGGGAGCCGTTCAGAATGATGGCCACGCGGGCGTCGTCCTCGGCCTTGGCCAGCAGGTTCTGCAGGAACAAAAGCTGCCCATCGCTGACACGGGGCGTTCCGGCCACAAAACGGTTGTTAGGCTGCTTGAGCTCCTTTTCCACGGTGCTCTTTTCGGTCTTCCACTCCACGCCGAAGGGAGGATTTGTGATCAGCAGGTCGAATTTTTCGCCGGGGAACTGATCCTCCGTCAGTGTGTTGCCCTCACGGATATAGGAGGGATCGTCGCCCAGCATCAGCATCTCTGCCTGGCAGACCGCATAGGCCTCCGGGTTGTTGTCCTGCCCATATAGCCGGATATTCTCCGCGCGGATGTTGAAGCCCTCCTCCGGGTCGGTCAGCATACGCTTCGCCGTGGTCAGCATGCCGCCGGTGCCGCAACAGCCATCGTAGATGCGAATGATCTTGCCTTCTTTTTTCAGGCTGTCCACGTTCTCGCTGAGCATCAGGTCGATGCAAAGCTCGATGACCTCACGGGGGGTGTAATGATCACCGGCCTCGGCATTGGCCTTGTAGGTGCGGATGATCTCTTCAAAAATGTAACCCATAGCCATAGGACTTGTAGTAGAGGGATGAAAGTCAACTTCCGAGAAGGCTTTCACAACCTCAAACAGAATGCCCTTCTTGATCATGAATTCCACTTCTTCACGGAATTTCAGGCTCTGCAGGATCCTTTGAATGCTGGGAGAATATGCCGCAATGAACTCCAGAAAATTAGAATTCAGATTGTCGCTATCGCCTACCAGCTGTTCCAAAGAGACGCACTTTGCGTTATAGAAAGGCGCCCCGCAGGAACGCTTGACCATTTCCTCCAGTTTGTCAGGTGTCATGCCCTTGACCTTGGAGGCCGCCTGCAAGATTTTTTCAATGGCGGCGTTCTTGTCAGCCAGGATGCAGTCAAAACGGCGGATAATCGCCATAGGGATGATGACGCTGCCGTATTTCTCCGGAGTGTAGGGCCCACGGGTTTTATTTGCGATACTTTTTACAAGGTTGACCTTGCTGTTTACGTCTTCTGTCAATGTGATGTTGTTCATATTGCTTCCTCACTATCGTAATCAAACAGTTCCAGCAGTTTGATGTTTTTGTAAATGTTGTCCCGCCCGATGCGGTCCTTACTTAGCAGTCCCTGGTCAACAAATTGATCCAGGTACGCTGCTGCTGTCTGCCGGTGGATGCCCAGTTCTACAAGATCCGCAACCCGGACATAGACCTTCTTAAAAATAACGTTCACTGTGTTTTGCAGCGGTTCAAGCTGGCCCTTCAGTGTGGTGAGGTATTCTTTGTCGGAGTACTGTACGATCAGCGCCCGTATGCTCTCGACGATACTCAGGGTCTTCTCGGCGGTTTCCTTGAAAGACTGGAGCATGAACTCCGTGATCGGCTCGTATCTGCCGGTTTCTCTTGTCGTTTTCAGCAGCTCGTAATATCGGTTTTTGTTCTTGATGATATAGGAACTGGCATACAGAATCGGGAAATCCAGGTACCTTTTGTGGCATAGGAACAAAACGTTCAGAATACGACCGGTTCTGCCGTTTCCGTCCCGGAAGGGGTGGATACTTTCAAACTGATAGTGCGCAAGCGCGATTTTGATCAGCGGATGGAGATCATAGGTGTCATCGTCGTAGACAAAGTCCAACATATCAATCAGCAACCTATGAAGGAGATCTGCCCCGTGGGGCGGCGTATAGATAATCTCAAGCTCACCATCTGACCTGCGGTTCGCAATCCTGGTTAAGTCAGAAAAATTAGGAAGATTTGTACGGATGCCGGGTTGTTTCTGGTTGACTGGCCCATTGATTGCTTCAATATCGCTTGTTGAGATCAAGCCTTTATCCAGCATACGAGTATAGCCGGCAAACAAAGCATCCTTATAGCGGCTGACTTCTTTTGCCTCCGCCGTGAAGTCTTCAAAGGCAACGCCCCGATACAGATCATCATTTGTTGTTACGATGTTTTCGATATTACTGCTGGCCCGTGCTTCTTGGAGCGCAAGCGTATCCAAAAGGATATTAGGATCAGGCAGTGTTTTGACTGCGTAATTCAAAATCTCGACTGCAACCCGAGTATCCTCTGCAAGTTTTCCAAGGCCGGCGGAGGAGTCGATTTCGAGTGTAGAGATTAGTGGTAATTCGTTATAAGGTTGTTTCGGATCAAACATGATTCGACCTCCTGAATGTAGGCGGGCAGGCACCAGCCTGCCCGCCGCTGGTGATTACCGTCCGTATGTACGGGTGTTCTTATGGCAGGCAATACACAGAATCTCGCAGTTAGATAGTGTGTCACTCCCGCCTGAAGCCACCGCAGTCTTGTGGTGTGCTTCCCAACCGCCTGACGCATAGTCGTTACCGCGTGCATACCAGTTCAAAGCTTTGTTGCAACGGCGGGAACCATGCCCGCAGGTGGTGCGGCAACATTCACATCTGCCACCGGAACGCTGCCAGGCTGCAGCTATTACGCTGTTTGAAAACGCCATGTTTTTGCGCGCCCTTTCTCCGACGGTGTCAAGTAGTTGTAGGATAAAAAGGACAAGACCTCAGCGGATAAATGGACGCAGAGCGTTGAAGATGGGCGTGACCTTGCCGGTCATGGCTGGCAGACGGTCAATACGATCCGGGTCTGG